>Ga0207675_100005833_pt1 | contig 11768 bp, 9 predicted proteins | sample KBSSwiS42_FD_184305 | JGI IMG/M metagenome (GOLD analysis project Ga0207675, IMG submission 184305) | Switchgrass rhizosphere microbial communities from Kellogg Biological Station, Michigan, USA - KBS Switchgrass S4-2 (SPAdes) (version 2) | ecosystem: Host-associated > Plants > Roots >...
CATCGCCAACCTGGAAGACAACTACGACCTGGTCGTGACCCACCAGGACCTGACCCTGCGGGCCCGGGACCGGACCCCCAGCGCCCAGCACGTCTCGGTCAGCAACTTCATGAACAGCCCCAAATACGACGCCATCGTGGACGAGGTCCAGCACACCAACGCGACCGAGGGCAGCGGCGCGCCGAGCTGAGCCCGGAACCGGAACGGGGAAGGGAGCGTTGGCTTCCTTCCCCATCCCCTGCCAGGTAGTCCGAGCTGTCTCCGACCGGCAAAGGAGCTCGCTGCGCATGAGTGAGGTGCTGTCGCTGTCCCAGATCAGGCTGCCGGGCACGGCCCGGACCAAAGATGACGCCATCCGGGAGGCGGGCGAGATCCTGGTCACCGCGGGTGCGGTCACCCCTGACTACATCGACTCGATGTTCGACCGGGAACGGTCGGTCTCGACCTACATGGGGAACTACCTGGCCATCCCGCATGGCACCAACGAGTCGAAGGAATCGATCAAACGCTCGGCGTTGTCGGTGATCCGCTATCTCGACCCGATCGACTGGGACGGCAACGAGGTCTTGTTCGCCCTCGGGATCGCTGGCTACCAGGGCGGCCACATGGACATTCTGAGCCGGATCGCGATCGTGTTCTCCGACACCGACGAGGTCGACAAGCTGGTCGCGGCCCGGTCAGCCCAGGAGCTTTATGACCTCCTGAACGCGGTCAACCAGGAATGAGCGGCACCGCCGTCCACTTCGGCGCCGGCAACATCGGCCGCGGCTTCGTCGGCCTCATCCTCCACCGAGCCGGCTACGAGGTGGTCTTCGCCGACGTCGTCGACGAGCTCATCGACGGCCTCAAGCGCACGCCGAGCTACCGGGTCAAGGAGGTCGGGCTCGACTCGCGCGAGGAGGTCGTCGACAACTACCGGGCGGTCAACAGCCGCCGCGACGAGCCGGCCGTCGTCGACGAGATCGCGTCGGCCGACATCGTGACCACGGCGGTCGGCCCGACGGTCCTGAAGTTCATCGCCCCGGTCATCGCCGCCGGGCTGCGGCAGCGGCCCGGCGGCGCCGCTCCCGTGGCCGTCATGGCCTGCGAGAACGCCGTCAACGCGACCGACGTGCTGGCCGGCCACATCCGCGAGCAGGTGCCGGACGCTGAGTGGCCGGCGGTGACGGCCAGGACGGTCTTCGCGAACACCGCCGTCGACCGCATCGTGCCCGCCCAGTCGGGGCAGGACGGCCTGGACGTCACCGTGGAGACCTATTTCGAGTGGGCCATCGAGCGCCCGCCGTTCGGTGGCCAGGAGCCGTCGATCCCCGACGCCACCTGGGTCGACAACCTGGCACCGTACATCGAGCGGAAGCTGTTCACCGTCAACACCGGCCACGCCACCACCGCCTACCACGGCTTCGCCAGGGGCATCAGCAAGCTCAGCGACGCCCTGGCCGACGACGCGGTCCGGACCGCGGTCGAGGGGGTGCTGGCCGAGACCAAGCAGCTGCTGGTGGCCAAGCACGGCTTCCCCGCCGAGGCCCAGCAGGCGTATGTGGACAAGATCCTCCAGCGGTTCGCCAACCCGTACCTGCCCGACACCGTCGACCGGGTCGGCCGGCAGCCCCTGCGCAAGCTGTCGCGCTCCGAGCGGCTCATCGGACCGGCCGCCGAGCTGGCCGAACGGGGCATCCGGCCGCAGTACCTGCTGGCCACGGTGGACGCCGCGCTGTCGTTCGACGTCCCCCAGGACCCGGAGAGCGTCGAGCTCCAGCACCTGCTGAAGACCCTGCCGGCGGCCGAGGCGACCGAGCGGATCACCGGGCTGACGCCGGCCGACCCGCTGTACGCCGACGTGCTGGCGGTGGTGGCGCGCAGGGTCGGCGCGGGGAGCTGACCCCGACCGTGCCGCCGAGCCAACGGCTGGCCGTGCTGACCAGTGGCGGCGACGCCCAGGGCATGAACCCTGCGGTGCGGGCGGTGGTCCGCACCGCGCTCCATGCCGGCGCCGAGATCTTCGCCGTGTACGAGGGCTACCAGGGCCTCGTCGACGGGGGCGACCGCATCCGCCCGGTGACCTGGGACGACGTCAGCGGCATCATCAACCAGGGCGGGACGGTGATCGGCACCGCCCGCTCGGCCGACTTCCGCCAGCGTGACGGCCGGCGCCGGGCCGTCCACAACCTCGTCAAGGCTGGCATCGACCGGCTGGTCGTCATCGGCGGGGACGGTAGCCTGTCCGGGGCGGACCTCCTGCGCCAGGAATGGCCGTCATTGCTGGAGGAGCTGCTGGCCGGCGGCGACATCGACCGGGCGACGGCCGATCGTCACCCGGCCCTGATGATCGCGGGACTGGTCGGTTCGATCGACAACGACATGCTCGGCACCGACATGACCATCGGGGCCGACTCGGCGCTGCACCGGATCCTGGAGGCGATGGACGCGATCGGCTCCACGGCGCAGAGCCATCAGCGCAGCTTCGTGGTCGAGGTCATGGGCCGGCACTGCGGCTATCTGGCGCTGATGAGCGCCATCGCCGGGAACGCCTCCTACGTGCTGATCCCCGAGTGGCCGCCCGACCCCGGCTGGGAGCGGGAGCTGTGCGAGATCATCAGGAGCGGCCGCGCGGCCGGCCGGCGCCACAGCGTCGTGGTCGTCGCCGAGGGCGCCCGCGACTCGGCCAACCAGCCGATCACCAGCGAGCACGTGCGCCAGGTGCTCGAGGAGGAGCTGGGCGGGGACATCCGGGTGACGACGCTCGGGCACGTGCAGCGCGGCGGCGTGCCCAGCGCCTTCGACCGGTGGATGAGCTCCATCCTCGGTCACGCCGCCGTCGAGGAGGTGCTCGCGGCCACCCCACAGAGCGTCCCGCAGCTGATCGGGCTGCGGGACCATCGCGTGGCCAGGGCGCCGCTGATGGAGTGCGTCGCCCGGACCCGCGAGCTGGCCGACCGGATCGCGGCCAGGGACTACGACACCGCGCTGGTGATGCGCGGCGACCGCTACACCGAGATGGTCCACATCTTCCAGTCCATCTCGCGTGCCCTCCCCAGCACGACGAAGGCGAAGGACCGCCCCACCCGGATCGCCCTGCTCAACGTCGGCGGCCTTGCTCCGGGCATGAACGCCGTCGCCGGGGCCGCGGTGCGCCTCGGGCTGGACCGTGGCCACACGATGCTCGGCGTCCGCGGCAGCTTCCGCGGCCTGATGGACTCCGACGTCCGGGAGCTCAAGTGGGGCGACGTCGAGGGCTGGTCCAGCCTCGGGGGCGCCGAACTGGGGATCAGCCGGCAGGTGCCGACGGTCAGCGACCTGTACGCCATCAGCCGCGGCCTTGAGGAGCAGCGCGTCGACGGGCTGCTGATCATCGGCGGCTGGGATGCGTTCGAGGCCGCCTGCACCATGCAGCGCGAGCGTGCCCGGTACCCGGCCTTCCAGGTCCCGACGATCTACCTGCCGGCCACGATCGACAACAACATCCCCACCTCGGAGCTGTCGGTGGGCGCCGACAGCGCCCTCGGCCTGATCGTCGACTCGATCGACCGCGTGCGGCAGGCCGGCATCGCCACCCGCCGCAGTTTCGTGGTCGAGACGATGGGCGGTCAGTGCGGCTACCTGGCCCTGTTGGGCGGGCTGTCCGGCGGCGCGGTGCGCGTCTACCTGCACGAGGAGGGCATCACGCTCCAGGAGCTGGCCGACGACGTGCGGCGGATGGTCGAGAGCTTCCGGGTCGGCCAGCGGCTCTTCCTCGCCGTGATGAACGAGAAGGCCAGCCCGATGTACACCAGCGACTTCCTGTGCCGGGTGTTCGACCAGGAGAGCCAGGGGCTGTTCGACGCCCGCGAGGTGGTCCTGGGCCAGACCCAGCAGGGCGGCGCGCCGTCCCCGTTCGACCGGATCCTCGGGACCCGGCTGGCCGCGCACTCGATCGACTGGCTCAGCAACCAGATCGGCAGCGCCAGCCCCGGCGCCGCGGTGATCGGGCTGTCCGAGGGCAAGGTCCGGGTGCGGCCGTTGCGGGACGCCGAGGAGCTGGCCGACTGGGAGCACCGGCGTCCGCTGCAGCAGTGGTGGATGCAGCTGCGGCCGATGATCGACGTGCTGGCCGACCGGCTCGCCCTGGGTTCGGTTCGGTCGGGCTGACGGCGAGGGGTCAGGCCCTGGCCTGGGCCTCGCGGAGCTCGAAGGAGACGACCTTGCCGGTCCCGGGGGCGGTCGAGTCGTCGTCACGGACCTCGATCCGGACCACGTCCCCGCCGGCGTCGACGGTCAGCTCGACCGGGGCGTCGGTGTGCCGCAGGGCGCTGGCGACCAGCTCGCTGGCCATCCGGCCGGCGTCGTCGACCAGGCTCATGGGCCCGGCGCGGGTCACCGACTCGGCGGCGAACGCGCCCGCCTTGCCCGGCGCCTGGGGGCCGGCGTCCAGCCAGGCCCGGCGGCGTCGTTCGGGTCCCCGGCCCAGCACCCGGCGCAAGGACAGGCCGCCCCCGACCGACGGCGGGCACACCGGGCACTCCAGCTCCAGGCCGGGCTCGACCGGCCGCTGGACATGGCGAATGTGCTGGCAGTCGAGACGTACCCAGCAGCCGGGGTTCCCGGTGATCTCGGTGGCGAGTCGGGCCGCCTTCAGCGTTCCGGTGTCGGGTACGACGGGGAAGAGGTTGTATGCCAAGGGCGATCACCTCAAGGGGAAGCGGTGCGGCGGACCTGACGGAACCTGCCTGACAGGTACGATACGGCCGGATCGGGGCCTAGGAGAAGACCTAATCGGGGGATATCGGGTGCCGGAAACCAGAAATTCACATGCCTGGCGGGCCCATCTGCCCACCGAGGCCGGCCACGACGACCCGGACCTGCTCGCCGCCGGGAGCCTGCCCGCCGCCTGGCGGCGGCTGGCCGAGGCCGGCCCCGACCGGCCGGCCCTGTGGGCCGCCGAGCGGGGCTGGAGGTCGCGAGGCGAGCTGGAGGCGGCCTCGGCGCGGGTGGCCGGGCGGCTGCGGCGGGCCGGGCTGGCCGCCGGGGACCGGGTGCTGGTCAGCGCGGCCACCTCCATGGACCTGGTCGTGGCCTACCTCGGCGCCCTGCGCATGGGCCTGGTGGTGGTGCCGGTCAACACCGCCTACCGGGAGCGCGAGGTGGCCCACATCGTCGGCGACGCCCGGCCGCGGGCGGCCGTGGTCGACGACTCGGACCGGGGCAGCTGGGCACGGCGCGCGGCCGGCGGCGACCTGCTGGTCACCGGGCCCGAGGTCGGCCTGCCCGACGGCGACCCGCCGCCCCTGGACACCGCCGGCCCGGGCGACCCGGCCCTGCTCTGCTACACCTCGGGCACCACCGGCACCCCCAAGGGGGCCGTGCTGGCCCACGGGAACCTCCTGGCCAGCGCCGAGGCGCTGCGCCTGGCCTGGCGCTGGGAGCCGGACGACCGGCTGGTGCTGGCCCTGCCCCTGTTCCACATCCACGGCCTCGGGGTCGGCCTGCACGGCACCCTGCTGGCCGGGGCGTCGGCCGTGCTGCTGCCCCGGTTCGAGGCCGGCGCCGTCCTCGACGCCGCCCGCGACCACCAGGCGACCCTGTTCTTCGGGGTGCCGACCATGTACGCCCGGCTGGCCGCCGCGCCCCGGGCGGCCGAGCTTGGCCGGCTGCGGCTGTGCGTCTCGGGGTCGGCGCCGCTGCCCCCGACCGTGTTCGAGCGCCTGGCCGAGCGGGCCGGGCAGCGGGTGCTGGAGCGCTACGGCATGACCGAGACGATCATGAACGTGTCCAACCCCTACGACGGCGAGCGCCGGCCGGGCACGGTCGGGCTGCCCCTGCCCGGGGTCGAGCTCCGCCTGGCCGGCGGCGACCAGGGCGAGGTGCTGCTGCGGGGCCCCAACGTGTTCTCCGGCTACTGGGGCAACCCGGCGGCGACGGCCGAGGCCTTCGACCCCGACGGCTGGTTCCGCACCGGCGACCTCGGCAGCTTCGACGAGCGCGGCTATCTGCGGATCGAGGGCCGCAGCAAGGAGCTGATCATCACCGGCGGCTACAACGTCCACCCCCGCGAGGTCGAGGAGCTGCTGCTCGAGCATCCCGGGGTGGCCGAGGCGGCGGTCGTCGGGACTCCGTCGGAGGAGTGGGGCGAGCAGGTGACCGCCTTCGTCGTCCCCGCCGACCCGGCCGCCCCGCCCGGCCGCGACGAGCTGCTGGCGTTCGCCGCCGAGCGGCTGGCCGGCTTCAAGCGGCCCCGGGTGGTCCACTATGTGGAGGCGTTGCCCCGCAACGCCCTCGGCAAGGTCCTGAAGCACGAGCTGCGGCCGTGAGCGCCGCCGAGGGAGGCCCGATGGACGTCGACCTGGACGGCAGGACCGCCATCGTCACCGGCGGGGCCAGCGGCATCGGCGAGGCCTGCGCCCGCCGGCTGGCCGGGGCCGGGGCCAAGGTCACCGTGCTCGACCGCGACGGCCGCGGCGCCGAGCGGGTCGCGGGCGAGCTCGGCGGCGCCGCGGTGGCCGCCGACCTGACCGACCCGGCCGCCCTCGATGGTCTCGAGCTGGCCGCCGACGTGCTGGTCAACAACGCCGGCTTCCAGCACGTGGCGCCGGTCGAGGAGTTCCCGCCCGAGCGGTTCGCGGCCATGCTGGCCCTGATGGTGGAGGCGCCGTTCCGCCTCGCCCGGGCCGTCCTGCCCGGCATGTACGAGCGGGGCTGGGGCCGGATCGTCAACATCTCCTCGGTCCACGGCCTGCGCGCCTCCCCCTACAAGAGCGCGTATGTCGCCGCCAAGCACGGCCTGGAGGGCCTCTCCAAGGTGCTCGCCCTCGAGGGCGGTCCCCGCGGAGTCACCTCCAACTGCATCTGCCCCGCCTATGTGCGCACACCCCTGGTCGAGGGCCAGATCGCCGACCAGGCCCGCATCCACGGCATCTCCGAGTCCGAGGTCATCGAGCAGGTCATGCTCACCGAGCCCGCGATCAAGCGCCTCCTGGAGCCGGACGAGGTCGCCGACGCCCTCCTCTACCTCTGCTCCCCCGCGGCCGCGTTCGTCAACGGCGCTTCCCTGGTCATGGACGGCGGCTGGACCGCCCGCTAACCCCGCCAGACCGTGTGCCGCGGGCGCCAGTCGCCATGGCCGCCGGTCTGGGTCCACAGGCACCGCTCGAGCCGGAACTCGAACAGCTCCAGGGCCCCAAAGTCTCCGGGAGCGGCCTCGAGCCCGCGCGAACTCCCCCCAGGTCAGCATCGCCCGCACATCAGGGCTTGGGGCGGGGGAGCCAGAGCTCGACGGTGGTGCCCATGCCGGGGGCGCTGGCGATGCGCCACCAGCCGCCGGCCATGGTGGCCTGCTCGCGCATGCTGATGAGGCCGAGGTGGCCGGCCGGACGGCGCTCGACCAGGCCGGGAAGGAAGCCGGTGCCGTCGTCGCTGACCCGGGCCAGGACGCCCCCGTCGACCTCCTCCAGGCGGACCGCGACCCGGGAGGCGCGGGCGTGAGCACGCACGTTGGCCAGCGCCTCCTGGACGATCCGGTAGGCGACCACCCGCAGCTCGTCGGGCAGCTCCCCGGCTGACTCGTCGCTGACCTGGACGACGAAGCCGGCCAGCTCGCCGGCCCGCCTGGCGTACTGGTCGACGGCCGCTGCCAGCCCGACCTCGTCGAGCAGGGGCGGGCGCAGCTCGAACACGAGCTGGCGGAGCCGCCCGACGCTCTCGGTGGCGGTTGCGGCCAGCCGCTCCAGCAGCTCGGCGGACCGGGGGTCGCGCAGCCGGCCGCCGAGGGCCTGGAGCTGGAGGGTGACGGCCACCATGGCCTGGATGGCGTCGTCGTGGATGTCGCCGGCGACCTGGCGCCGCTCCTGCTCCTGGCTGGTCACCACCCGCTCCAGCAGGGAGCGGCGCTGCTGGTCGGCCGTGCGCAGGTTGCTCAGGGTCCGGTGGTGCTCGGTGACGTCGCGCAGCACCACCAGCCAGCCGATCGGTGGCCCCTGCCGGTCGGACATCGCCACCACCGTCGGCTCGTACCGGTGGGTCATCCCGCTCCTGGTCACGACCAGCTCCTCGGGCAGCCCGCCGGAAGCCCCGTTGCTGGCCGCCGGGGGGCCGCGGACGGCGTCGGCGGCCTCCGGCAGCAGCTCGCCGAGGGGGCGGCCGACGGCGTCGGCCAGCGGGCAGCCCAGCAGCCGCTCGGCCGGCGGGTTGGCGTCGACCACCCGGCGCAGCGGGTCGAGCACGACCACCGCCTCGGAGATGGTCTCGAACACCAGGCCGCGGGCCACCGGGCGGATGCCGAGCAGCCGGAACCGGAACAGCCCCCACACCAGCACCAGGCAGGAGACGATGAGCAGGAACGGTGTCAGGTCGACCCGCCCGAACGGGCCAACGTCCAGGTTGTAGAGCAGGTTGAACCCGTACGGCACGACCAGGCTGACGATCAGGATGGTGGTGACCCGCCGGTAGACCCTGGAGGCCCGCAGCAGGGCCGCCACCATCAGGATCAGGCTGCCCCACATCACCACGCCGGAGTAGACCAGGTGCGGCCAGAAGAGCGGTCCGGGCTTGGCCACGGCGTCCGGGTCGAAGGCCGCCTCGGCCGGGTAGTAGCGGATGAGGTCGTGGGTGGCGGCGTTGGCCAGCAGGACCAGGACCACCACCGGGTGGATGGCCAGCAGGGCCAGGTTCCGCCCGTTGACCCACGACCCGCGCCCGGCGAACAGCGCAGCGAACGCGAACCAGGCCGGTGGGAGCAGCACCAGGCCGATGAACTTCACGTCGCCCCAGCGCGAGATGGTCCCGAGGTCGGCCGCTCCCAGCTCGGCCGCGTAGGTGCCCGCCCAGAGCAGGAGCGCCACCAGCACCAGGGCCAGGGCGATCCCGGCCGAGCCGCCGCGCCGCCGCCAGACGTAGACGGCCATCGCCACGAACACGGCCGTGGTGGCGAGCATGGCCAGGCCGACGCCGGTCCATTGCCAGGCGCTGGCCTCAAGGGTGCCGGGTGCGACCCGGGGCTGCTGAACCATTGTCCGAAGCGGGCATTCTTCAACATCTGCGAAGCCGGTGGGCCGGCCAATGGGTCTGGTCGGCCGCCTTGACGTATTCTGCGGACCTCCACTACTCTCCACGGCTCGAACGGCCGGAGGAGAGCGCGCCCCCACTGCGCCCCTCCTGGCCAGCGCCCCGAGAACGGGAGCGCGACCGTGCGCCGCGTGGCGGCGAACGGGTCTTACCGGGCCCTTTCGGGCCCACCCCCAAGTGCAGGAGGAGGAACTTTCCTTGGCACGCACGCATGCACATCAGTTAGCCCGGACGGCCCGCCTGAGTGTCGTCACCGGCCTCGGAGCGGCGGTCCTCGCCTCGGCGTTCGCGCTGCCGGCGTCGGCCCAGCCCGTCAACGCCGTCCAGCGCGGCCAGACCAGGATCGTCGCCGCCCAGAGCGACCAGAAGCGCAAGAAGGTCGTGGTCAAGCGGGGCGACACGCTCAGCAGGATCGCCAAGAAGGCGAAGCTGTCGAGCTGGCGGCCGATCTGGGACCTGAACAAGAAGATCTCGCACCCCAACCTCATCTACCCAGGGCAGAAGCTGCTGATCCCCGCCAAGGGCGAGAAGCTCAAGCACCGCCCGCTCCCGGCGCTGGCCGTGACCCGCGTCATCTCCCAGGAGCGCTCCGCCGCTCCCGCCTCCAGCTCCCGGCGCTCGACCGTCACACGGTCGGCCGCGGCCCCGGCCGGCGGCAGCGTCTGGGACCGCCTGGCCCAGTGCGAGTCCGGCGGCAACTGGGGCATCAGCACCGGTAACGGCTACTCCGGCGGTCTGCAGTTCTCGCAGGGTACCTGGGCCGCCAACGGCGGCTCCGGCTCGGCCGCCGGCGCCAGCCGCGCCGAGCAGATCCGCGTCGCCGAGCGCGTCCGAGCCTCCCAGGGCTGGGGCGCCTGGCCCGCCTGCTCGAGCAAGCTCGGCCTCCGGTAACCACCCACCAGCGGTAACGGGCGGCCATCACCCGCCCAGCCGGTCGCTAGGCCCCCCGGAGGGGGAGCGTAGCCGACGGCCGGATGTGGTGCTGGCGGCTGTCCACAGTCCCAGCGTCCAGAACCGCGACATCGTGGGGAACGGTGCGGCGCGTGGCCTTCGGGCCGCGCGCCGCACTGGCGTTTCGGCTACGGTTGCTCCATGACCCAGCAGGCGTCGCCGCTTGCCTCCCGTGTCGGGGGGCGGCGAGCCGAGGGCGGGCGCCGGCAGCGGTCGGTCGACCCGGCCCACACCGGGGACGTGGTGGCCGAGGTGCTGCTGGCCGAGCCCGCGACCTTCGTCGACGCCTGCCGGGCGGCGCGAGCGGCCCAGGCCGGATGGGCGGCGACCCCGGCCCCGGTGCGGGGCCGGGTCGTCAAGCACCTGGGGCGGCTGGTCGAGGAGAACGCCGACGCCCTGGCCCGGCTGGTCACCCGGGAGATCGGCAAGCCGCTGGCCGAGGCCAGGGGCGAGGTCACCGAGATCGTCGACACCTGCGACTTCTTCGCCGGCGAGGGCCGGCGGCTGTACGGCCAGACGGTGCCGAGCGAGATGCCGGACAAGCAGCTCTTCACCTTCCGCCAGCCGGTCGGGGTGGCGGCGGTCGTCACCGCCGGCAACTTCCCGGTGGCGGTGCCGTCCTGGTACCTGGTCCCGGCGCTGCTGTGCGGCAACGCGGTCGTGTGGAAGCCGGCCGAGTACGCCCCGGCCACCGCCGAGGCCCTGGCCCAGCTGTGCTGGCACGCCGGCCTGCCCGACGGCGTCCTCAACCTGGTCCAGGCCGACGGGGCGGCCACCTTCGACGGCCTGGCCGCCGCCCTTGAGGCCGGCCTGGTCGACAAGGTCGGCTTCACCGGCTCCACCGAGGTCGGGCGGCGCATCGGCGAGCTCTGCGGCCGCCACCTCCAGGTGCCCTGCCTGGAGCTGGGAGGCAAGAACCCGCTGGTGGTGATGCCCGACGCCGAGCTCGACCTGGCCGTCGAGGGCGCCCTGTTCAGCGGCTTCGGCACCGCCGGCCAGCGCTGCACCTCGCTGGGCACCGTCATCGCCCACCGCGCGATCCACGACGAGTTCCTGGACCGGTTCGCGGCCGCCGTCGAGCGGGCCGTCCTCGGCGACCCGTTCCGGGACGTGCTGTACGGGCCCATGATCGACCAGCGCTTCTATGACCGGTTCCTGGGCTGGCTGGAGCTGGTCGAGCCCCACCACCGGGTCCACGGCTCGACCGGGACCGGGCGGATCACCGCCGCCAACCCTCGCAAGGGGTTCCTCGGCGACCCCGCCGACGGTCTCTACTGCCACCCGACGATCGTGTCCGGGGTCACCGCCGACGACGAGCTGTTCCGGCGCGAGACCTTCGGGCCGATCGTCGGGGTGGCCGCCTGCGACTCGCTGGAGGAGGCGGTGGCCCTGGCCAACGGCCCCGGCTACGGCCTGTCGGCGGCCGTCTACACCCGCGACCCGGCGACCGCCTTCCGCTTCCGCGCGGGCGTCGGGGCGGGGATGGTCAGCATCAACAACTCGACCTCGGGGGCCGAGGCCCACCTGCCGTTCGGCGGCAACGGCCGCTCCGGCAACGGCAGCCGCCAGTCCGGCATCTGGGTCCTCGACCAGTTCACCCGCTGGCAGGCGCTCAACTGGGACTACGCCGGCCGTCTCCAGAAGGCCCAGATGGACGTGGCCGACCCCACCCCCGACCGGGACTTCCGCCTGTGACGGAGGGGTCCGGGGAACCCCAGGGGGGTGCCCCGGTGGATCGGGAGGGGTCCGGGGAACCCCAGGGGGGTGCCCCGGTGGATCGG
>Ga0207675_100005834_pt1 | contig 11768 bp, 9 predicted proteins | sample KBSSwiS42_FD_184305 | JGI IMG/M metagenome (GOLD analysis project Ga0207675, IMG submission 184305) | Switchgrass rhizosphere microbial communities from Kellogg Biological Station, Michigan, USA - KBS Switchgrass S4-2 (SPAdes) (version 2) | ecosystem: Host-associated > Plants > Roots >...
GCAGTTCAACGATGTCCTGATCGCTCAGCCGCGGGCCTTTCGCGGCCGGCGCCGCCGCGGAACTCGCCGCCTTGAGGGCACGCACACCGGGCACCGGGGGCGGGGTCTGAACGTTGGGCGTGCCCCATTTGCCCTCGTAGTAGGTCCGCTTCTTGAAGCGCCAGCCCTGCGGCGTCTTCACGTACAGATCGTCATAGAAGCCGCCATGGCCGGCACCCGGTGACTTACCCAGCGCACCCGGATCGAAGATGCCGACATACACCCTGCCGGCCGCGCCGTCGAGTTGAGCGACTCCTCTCCCTGATCTACGCGTTCCGCTAATGACATCCATGTCAGCGGTATCCTGAAATCGAATAATGAACTGCGGCGCTGGTCTCTGGAAATTTCCAGGGAGCGTCGCGCACCGCAGCCGATCAGGTCATTGCAACTATGTTTTCCGGGCTCGGAATCGCCTCGCCGCATGGCGTTGAGATGTTTCCTCCAGCGCCCGATCGATCATTGCAGCATCGAACCAATCGTTGGTTCGTCACGCGAATGTATACATGGTGTTCGCATCAATTCGTCCGACTTGGAGGCTGCGGGTCAAATGTGGTGAGATGCTCCAACCGCTCGGTACAGAGTCGGTAGTAAACATTTCCGCGCGCCGCATCGCTGACGAGTAGACGCGGGGAGAGCGTTGCTGAAGCAACGGATAATTAGACGGACGACAATGGAGAGTCCGATGAGGGAAGCACAGGTGGCCATGCGACAGAAGCTGGGTCGGGATTTCCAGCGGGTCGGTCGGATGATGGTCGCGCATGCCCTGTTGGTTCGTCCCGTTGCTCGCCTGCTGTGTTCGCGTCTGCGGTATACCCACACCGCGTGTGTTATCGCAGGGTTGACTGTTGCCGCGCTGACTGCGCGCGCTGAGCCATTGCAGGGAACCGCCAACTTCGACATTCCCGCGCAGCCGCTGCCGTCGGCCCTCATCGAGTTCAGCCGCCAGGCAGATGTGCAGGTCATGGGAAGCTCCACCGCTTACGCGCATCTGCGGAGCCAGGAAGTGAAAGGCCGCCTCAGAGCCAACGAGGCGTTGCGCCGGCTGCTCATGAAAACGGGTCTCAAGTATTCGGTCTTTCGCCGCGCCGTGGTGGTCAATTCGATCTCGAGCGCCCGGGACAGGCTCGATCACTCGGTCGACGCGGGCTCGATGCCCAGCGTCGGCGACCTCGACGAAACCATCAGCGCCAGCCGCGTCAACGTGAGTTACTCCGTGCCGTTGGGAACCATCGTCGTCACCGGAACGAACATTCGCGGCGGCGATCCCGTCGGTTCGCAGGTGATCGTGATGGACAAGGAAGACATCGCGAAGATGGGCTACTCGACGGTGCAGGAAGTGGTTCGCTCGTTGCCGCAGAGTTTCAGCGGCGGACCCAGCGAGGACACCTATCTCGGCAACGAAGGCAATACGTCGCGTGGAACTGCAATCAATCTACGTGGCCTCGGCGCGGGTGCGACGTTAGTGTTGGTCAACGGCCGGCGAGTCGCACCGAGCGGTTCGCAGTCGTCGTTCGTGGATGTGTCCAGCATTCCCCTCGCTGCCGTGTCGCGCGTCGAAGTGCTCATGGACGGCGCTTCCGCCATCTATGGTTCGGATGCCGTCGGCGGTGTGGTCAACTTCATCCTGCGGGATGACTTCCAGGGCGTCGAAACGCAGGCGTCGCTCGGCAGCGTAACCGAAGGACCGCTCAACGAAGTCACCGCGTCGCAGCTGTTCGGCACTCGCTGGTCGACGGGTCATGCGACTCTCGCTTATAACTATTACCAGCGCGATGCGCTGGTAGCCGCGGATCGTAGCCGGACGGCCGATAGCGACTTGCGCCGCCTGGGCGGCAGCAACTTCAGCCTGGACTCGTCGAATCCCGGCAATCTCGTCGTTGCGGGCCAGACCTACGCCATTCCGCACAATCAACATGGCGTCGGCCTGTCGCCGGCGTCGCTGGTGCCCGGAACCGTCAACTATCAGAATCAGAATGCCGGCCGGGATGTCACGCCCGATGGCACCGTCCACAGCGCTTTTGGTTCGGGCTCGCAGACCATCGGTCCGCTGACACTGTCTGCCGATGCCCTCTACTCGACGCGGTCGGCGGCTGTACGAATCGCGGCCTTGACCTCGGCGCTCGTAGTGCCGGTGACCAATCCGTTCCGCGTGGTTCCGACCGGGGTCAGTCCCACCGCGCGGCAGACTGTGAAGTACAGCTTCGACCGTGTGCTGGCCCCTCGCGTGACGGATATCGACGTCGACACCTTCAGTGCCGCGGTGGCTGCCAAGATGCAGCTACCGCGGCACTGGGAAGCTATCCTGTCGTTGAGCTACGGGTCGGAAGATATCGATCAACGGCAGAGCAACAACTTCAACACCAGCGCGCTCAACGCCGCGCTAGCGGATCCGAATCCGCTGACGGCATTCAATCCTTACGCGGATGGCAACGCGACCAATCCCGCGACGCTCGATCGCATCCGTCGCACGACCAGGTACACCTCTCTATCCGCAGTCCGCGGCGCCAACCTGATGCTGGATGGCGCGCTGTTCGCCATTCCCGGCGGCGCAGTGCGGCTCGCCGCCGGCTTCGACTATCGCGACCAGGATTTTCAGAACACGCGCCTCGGCGCGGACTCGACGGCAACATCGGTCACTCCCCGCTATGCGCGTCATGTCATGGCTACGTTTGCCGAGATGCAGGTGCCTCTGATTTCCTCGCGCAATGACGTTCCCGCTGTCGAGCATCTGCAACTCTCGCTGGCAGGTCGCTACGACCAATACAACGACTTCGGCTCGACTTGGAATCCGCATCTGGGCGTGGAGTGGGCGCCGGTGCGCAACCTCGCGGTCCACGGAAGCTGGGGCAGGTCGTATCGCGCGCCCGACCTGCCGGACTTGGATGTGCGGAACAACCAGACCGTGATCGCCGACCTGGCGGATCCGCAGTCGCCGACGGGGACGTCCCCCGTGCTCGCATGGCTGGGGGGCAATGCCGACCTGAAGGCGGAGACGGCGACGACCTGGAGCGCGGGACTGAACTGGACGCCGGAAACGAAGTTCACTCCGTCTCTCGATCTGACTTACTACTCCATCGATTTTCGGGATCGGCTGCAGCTGGCCGCCGCGGCCGACCGGTTCCTGCTCGACACGGCTCGCTACATGACCCTGACCTATCGCAATCCATCGCCGGCGTTGCGGGCTGCGGCATGCCAGGGCGTGTTTCTCGGCAATCTCAGTTCGAGTCCGGGTACCTGCGCGACGGCGCCGGTTGCTGCCCTGGTCGACTTGCGCTGGAACAACATCAGCGAACTGCGCACCAACGGCCTGGACCTGAAGGCCAGTGTTGCCGTCGATACCGATTGGGGACGGTTCGCGTTGAGCAGCAACATCGACTACGTGCTCGATTTCAGCGAGGCGGCGGCGCCGACGGCTGGCATGGTCAGCATGGTCGACACCGTGAGCAATCCATTGCGCTTCCGCATGAACAACAATTTCACCTGGAGCGGCGACGAACTCACCGTCTCGGCCACGATGAACTATGCGGGCAGCTATGCGGACAACCTGAGTATTCCCAATCGGCGCGTGGGTTCATGGACCACGCTCGACCTGAGCTTTCTCTATGCATTCGATGCGCCTTCCGGCTGGCTGGAGGGCTGTTCGCTGGCATTGAGCCTGAGGAATGTCTTCGATACCGACCCTCCCTTCGTCAACAATCCATCCGGTGTCGGCTACGACCGCGAAAATGCGGATATGCTGAATCGCTTCGTGAGCCTGCGCTTCAAGAAAGAATGGTAGCCGTGGGATAGCAAAGGGGCAGATTTTCCATCCCGCTTTGCCGCGCGAGCGCTTGCGCCGGCAGTACGGGACCGATAGTTGTCAACGCCATTTCGACGAACCGTCTTCAACGGGCAATGATGTGCGAGAGGGCAAGATGCGAGTGCTGCTTCAGGTCGTGACTGCGTCCGTACTCATCGCGGTACGGTTGATCGGGTCGTCTGCCGCGGCGCAGGCAGCGGCAACTCCGGGCTACGTTCTCGTCGATCCCGCTCAACCTGCCGGCGCTCGCGGCAAGGTGGAAGTCATCGAGTTCTTTTCCTATGGCTGTCCGCACTGCGCCGCGCTCGAACCCTATGTGAACCAGTGGAAGCAGGGCGTCGATCCTGCCAAGGTCGAATTCCAACGCGTGCATGCGACCTATTCGCCGCTGATGCTATGGCTGGCCCGAGGGTTCTACACGAGCGACGTCCTCGGCGTGACAGCCGATGTCCATGCAGCGGTGTTCCGTGAGATCCACGAGAAAGGCTTTCCCCTCGAGAAACGCACGGTGGAAGACCTCGCTTCGCTCTATTCCCGCACCGGCGTGGACAGCGATGAGTTCCTCCAGGCGGCCCAGACCGGCAAGGTGGAAGCGCTGCTCAAGGAGGCGGACCGGCGCCAGCGGCTATACAAGGTAGATCGCACCCCCACGCTGATCGTCGCGGGAAAATACCGGGTGACTGCCGAGTCCGCCGGCGGACAGGACCGTATTTTCGCAGTCGTCGACGAATTGATCCGCCGCGAAACCGGCGCATCCGGCAAGTCACGCCGCTCTCAATAGCTGGTTCCCTCAACCATTGAGGGGTCAACGGCCCATTGAGGGGTCAACAGTCAGGATACGTATATTTAGTTGGCCTGCCTCGGTTCGCGACTTGTCATTGTCGCGACCGCGGCCTCTTTAGTTTTAGGGGGAAACTCCCACGTCGGAGTTTCTGGCCGCGGTTGAGAAAGTAGCAACAACCAGAACGAGGTGATGCATATGGATCCAGTCAAAGACCAGGACGATGCCGATATGACCGAGTTCGAGCTCCTCGATCTCGGCACGGTGACCGAGCGGACCCAGGGCCAGGAAGTCGGGATAACTCTCGACGGCGGCGATCCGCCGTATCATCGGCTCCTCTGCTACCCCTGCTGACCAAGTCATAGGAGGTTGTCGGTCCGGCAGGACAGCGTACTTCTGCCGGGCCCCTGGCGATCGGTTGGGGCGATCGATCGGGGCGATCGGTTCCAATCGATTCGAGCGAACGCTGCGGAGCATCACGGCCTTCACCGCTCCGACATTTCGCTGTCAACGTTTCGTCATCGCCATTCCCTAGGTTGTCGGCCTCGGCCGCCGTGACGCGGTTGATGCGTCGTTCCAACAGCCAGGGAGTGTTCCAATGCGAAACCGCAACCGTCATGTGGCGTCATCGCTGCAACCCCGTCCCGTCGTCGCTGCGATTGCCGGCATCCTGGCCGCAGCCAGTGCTCATGCCGCAGGACCTGCACCGGACCCCAGCGCCGCTGGTGCGACGGTAGAAGAAGTCATTGTCCTGGGCCGCGGCGAAACGCGGCAGGTGCAATCGGTCAGCGCATTGCAGCTAGATCAGCTGCCCGCCGGCACCAGTCCGCTCAAAGCCATCGAGAACCTGCCGGGCGTGAATTTCCAGTCCGCCGATCCGTTCGGCGCCTATGAATGGTCGGCACGCGTCACCGTTCGCGGTTTCAACCAGAATCGCCTGGGGTTCACGCTCGACGGCGTGCCGCTGGGCGACATGACGTACGGCAATCACAACGGTCTGCATATCAGCCGCGCGATTCCATCGGAAGCGGTCGCACGAGTGCAGCTATCGCAGGGTGCAGGCGGCATCGATACCGCGTCGTCGAGCAATCTCGGCGGCACGGTGCAGTTTTTCTCCGCCGATCCCGCGAAGGACTTCGGTGTACAGCTGGCGCAGACATTCGGCAGCGATTCGATGCGTCGTACGTTTGCGCAGCTCGATACCGGCGAACTCGGATCCGCTGGCACCCGCGCCTATGTCGGCGTGGTCGACTCGACCATCGACAAATGGAAGGGCGGCGGCGATCAGCAACAGCGCATGTACAACCTGAAAGTGGTGCAGCCCCTCGGCGAGGCGACGCTCACTGGCTACTACAACTATTCCGATCGCATGGAGAAGGACTACCAGGACCTGTCGCTCGACATCGTCGCGCGTCGCGGCTGGGACTGGGACAATTTCTATCCCAACTGGAATGCGGCAGTGGCCGCCGGACAGGCGTGCAACGCTAGTGGTGGGAACGATGGCGTCGCCTGCGACGACGCGTATTGGGATGCGTCGGGACTGCGCAAGGACAACCTGGGCTATCTCGCTCTCGCGCTGCCCATCAACGACGCGCTCGACTGGAACACCACGCTGTACTTGCACAAGAACGAAGGGCAGGGATTATGGGGCACTCCCTATACGCCGACACCCGGCGGCGCGCCGTTGTCGATTCGTACCACGGAATACGATCTGAATCGCAAGGGCGTGATCACGGCGCTGACCTGGAAAGCCGGCAGTCACACGATCAACGGCGGCGTCTGGTATGAAAAGAACGAGTTCAACCAGGCGCGACGTTTCTACGGCCTCACCTCGCTGACGGCGCCGACGCGTTCGTTCGAGGATTTCCAGAGCAATCCGCTGCTGACTCAATGGGACTACGATTTCGATACCAGGACCGTTGCCGTTCACCTGCAGGACACCTGGGCCATCACGGATACGGTGCGAGTGAACTTCGGCGCCCGCTCGCTGAAAGTCGAGAACGAGGCCACCACCCTGGTGGGCGACGTGAAGTCGGGCAGCATCGATGCAAGCAAGATCCTGCCGCAGGCGGGTATCAACTGGGCACTGAGCGAGCAGATCGAAGCGTTCGGTGCAGTCGCACGCAACATGCGTGCATTCGCGAGCAGCGGCACTTCCGGTCCGTTCAGCACCACGGCTGCGGGTTTCAACGCGATCCGCGATACGCTGGAACCGGAAACGTCGACCAGCTACGAGGCGGGCATGCGTTTCCACGGTGGACCGCTCGAAGGCGTGGTCACTGCGTACCACGTGGATTTCAAGGATCGGCAGATCGGCATCAACACCGGTCCGGGCATCCTCGGCAACCCTTCGGTGCTGGCGAACGTAGGCAGCGTCACCGCCAATGGCATCGAGACCGCACTCATCTGGCGTCCGTTGCGCGAACTCACCTGGTTCAATTCGGTTGCGTACACCAACTCCGAGTACGACGACAACTACGTGGTGAACAACACCGGCGTGCCGCGTACGGTGCTGGTCAAGGGCAAGAACACCACCGACACGCCCGAGTGGCTGATGAAGTCCGAGCTCTCGTACGACACCGGCTCGCTGTTCGCTCGCATCGACGCGGGCTACACCTCCGAGCGCTTCTATACTTACACCAACGACAAGGGTGTCGGCGGCTATACCGTGCTGAACGCCGGCGTCGGCTACAAATTCTCGGGCCTGGGATTCGTCGAGCAATTGGTGGTGCAGGCAGACGTCACCAACCTGACCGACAAGCAGTACTACAGCACCATCGATTCCAACGGCTTCACCGAGACGGATCCGAAGGGCACGTTCCAGACCTTGCTGGGCGGCGCGCCGCGGCAGTTCTTCGTTTCGGCGAAGGCGAAGTTCTGAACGTGCAGGGACGGTCTCCTGCGAGGCGACCGTTCCTCACATAATCCGGAAAGTGCAGTGTCGACATTCGCGGAGGTCACGCTGCAGTCGGTTTTTTACTCACAGGGCAAGTTGTGATCGTCTAAGCAGTTTGCGCGTTACGCCCGGTAGAGTGCGCAGCGGCTCAATGCTCCCCAGGTTGTACTGCGCCATGCTCGGTGTTGTGTTACAGCCAGCAACCAAGACGAATCGTGAGTACACCGAAGACTGTCGAAACTATTGCCGCAACCGTGACCGAGATGGAATTGAGCGCTGACGACCTGCTCTCGTTCTTGGCGGTTCCTGAGTCGCAACCCACCAGTCACGCCGTCATCCCGGTCGCAAGGCCTGTCGTTTCGTCCACGCAGGTTATCGTTCGACCGCCGCCGCCTGTGCATGAGCAAGCACCAGCGGAGCGGGCACGTCGATCGAACGCAGCGGTCGTTACGCTAGTCGGTCTTGCCTGCGTTGTCGCTGCGGCAGTGGCGTGGCTTTCTTACCCGGGATCGAGTGCGGTGCCCAGTTCAGCGATGATTCCAACGACCAACTTTGCGAAAGTAGACGAGCCTGTCGAGGAACCGGCGCCGGCTCCAGTGAGCGTGGTCGAGCCTCCCGTGCGCATCGTCAATTCGTTCGACAAGACGGAAGTATTCGAATTTCCGGCCGGCACCAGCAAAGCGGACGCACGCGCTGCCGTTGCGGACATCCTCATGAAACGGGCATTGGAAAGACGCCAGCAGTTTGCCGCTCGTTCGCCTCAATAACCGCGAGGGAGGGGTGGGGCAAGGGGCCGCGATCTCGTCACCTGCGGAGATGACCCAGGGAGATCGTCCGATGCGCGTTGCCGCCCATGCCGTCCTGCTTGCGCTTGCCATCACGCCGATGGCGCTGCGTGCCGAGACGCACACATTCGTCCCGCAGAAGTTCTATACGACGTTTTCCGGTGCGCATCCGGTAGCGTTGCGGATCAAGCCGGGCGACCGGGTCGTCACCAAAACCATCGACGCACGCGGCACGGACTGGAACGACAAGAGCGTGTCGGAGCGCGGCAATCCGGAGACGGGGCCGTTCTATATCGAAGGCGCGGAGCCCGGCGACGCCATCGTGGTGACCATCGAAAAGATGGAAACCAATCGGGCGACGGCATTTTCCGGAAGCCTGCTCGCACCGTATACAGTCGATCCGGCAGCCATTGCAGCACGCGTCGATCGCGAGCCGCGCCAAGTCACCTGGAACATCGACAAGGCGCACGGTGTCGTCCGGCTCGCCGATGCCGACGTTCAGCCTGGCGGCATCGAGTTACCGATCAAGCCCATGCTCGGCTGCGTCGGCGTGGCGCCGGAGCGCAAGCAGGCCATCTCGACCGGCGTACCCGGAAATTTCGGCGGCAACATGGACTACGCCGGTATGAATGCCGGCGTGAAGCTGACGCTGCCGGTGTTCGAGCCCGGCGCCATGCTGTTCATGGGCGATGGACACGCACGGCAAGGCCATGGCGAACTGGTGGGCAGCGGGCTCGAGACATCGATGGATGTCGAGTTCAAGGTCGAGCTGATCAAGAAGAAAGCGATCGCCTGGCCGCACCTGGAAAACGACGCCTACGTCATGGCGATCGGCAGCGCTCGTCCGCTCATCGAAGCTCTACAGCACGCAACGAGCGAGCTGCAGCGGACGTTGATGAGCGACTACGGCATGACCGAGCGTGGCGCGCAAACATTGATGGGACAAGCCGCTGAGTTCGAAGTCGCCAACGTAGTCGATCCCGCTTTCACCGTCGTCGCCAAGATCAGCAAGTCGGTGCTACCGCGCCGCTGAAGTCGCGAGCGGTCCTCGATCCAGAGCGTGACTCCCGTCACAACCCCGGCGTGGCCGGGTGCTGCGTGGCACGCAACCTGCTTCATATCCTGTGTTCCCAGTTGCGGGCGCCGGTTTTCTGGCGCTGCCACGGTCACAGGAGTCGCCTCATGTTCGAAACCCTGCCGAATCCTTCGCTGGAAGTGGTGCTGATCGCCGGTCGAGCGCTGATGCTGCTCGGAGCCTTCTGGATTTTCGCTCTGGCATTCGTGCGCTGGCGGCGGGCCGACGATATGAACAGCGGTAGCCTGCAGGCGCAGATCGAGCGGACCTTTGCGGAAGTCCGCAGCCTGCACGAAACCATCGCCGTCATGAATGCCAGGATCGAAGCGCTATGCGAGCGCGCCGAGCTGGATTCGCGAATGGCTCCGGCCGCAGCGGGCAGCTCGCAACGCGGTTACGACATTGCTCAGCGTCTCGCACGCAACGGCGCCGACGTCGGCGAAATCGTCGCGAACTGCGGGATTACCCGTCACGAAGCCGAGCTGCTGCTACGCCTGCACGGCGCACGTAAACAGCAGCAGGAAGCGACTCAACCGCAGCAAGTCCGTCAGTCCAGCGAACCGCAGCGGACGCTGGTGCCGCGACAGAACGCAGCGATCCAGGAAGAGCGTGAAATGCTGACTCGCCAGGCGCCGCCGCAGAAGGGCAGGACCCGCGGATCGTTGCTGAGCGTGGTGGGTTAGTAGCGGCGTGAATAGCGATAGAGCCATTCGCCCCTCGGCTGATCCCTCACGGAGATTTTCCAACTCTCGATCCCCTCTGCCCCGTGTTCTCCGTGTTCTCCGTGCGATATATCTTTCGGAGCTGTCATACGCGCTGACGCTGAGGATACGGCACAGCATCATCAAGAAATATCGCACGGAGAACACGGAGAACACGGGGCAGAAAAGAGTTGAGAACTCCGTGCGAGAGCGAGAGCGAGAGCTAGGGCGATTGGCGAATTGAGTATTACGCTTCCTTCTTCACCATCACATCTTTCTTACCTGCGACCGACCAGGCAAACGCCAGGACATGCGCCACTGCTACGAACAGTTCGCGGGGAATTTCGCGGCCCAGTTCGATGCGGGACAGGGTGGCGGCAAGAGCGGCGTCTTCCTGCAAAGGGACTTTGTGTTCACGAGCCGTTTCGATGATTTTTTCCGCGACCAGCCCTCCGCCTTTGGCGGTGACGCGCGGTGCGCCGTTGCCGTTGTAGTGCAGGGCGACAGCGAGCTGATTCTTGGGACGCGGGTCGTTCATGGGGTACTCGGTTACGCGCGTATATCAAGCAAGCGGGTAGGGCGAGGGCCGCTATCGCCTGCAGGCATGCCGTGCAGGCAGACGATGCGATCTACTTCGAGGCCGGACTCGCGCAGCATGCCTTCGAGTTCCGTCCGGCGGGCGCTGAGCGTATCGACCACTGCCGGCGATTCGGCCCGCAATTGCACGCCGATGCGATGGCCGTTCAAGGTGACGCGAGCATGGAGCGCACCGACGGCGCCGAGATCCAATGCCGCTTCGACGGTCCAGGACTGGTCGCCGTCGGCGTATTGCTTGCGGGAGCCATCGCGTTCGAAACGCAGACGGACCCCGCGAATCCCGGCCCGTTCCGTGTGCCGAATATGTGGTCGTGTTAAGAGCCGCCGCACGCCGGAGACGGAGATGAATCTCACGCCACGTGAAAAGGACAAACTGATGGTCGCCCTCGCGGCGATCATGACGATAGGGCTTGGTCGCGGAGGTAGCCATCCGGCATCCGGGGCGACCTCCGACTGGGAATGTCGGTGCAGGACGGGGGCGTCTGCCCCAGACCTACCCCCTCGCGATCGTCATGGCGGTGGGGCCTGGTAGGGGGTCGCAGAGTACGGCTACTCAGTGGTTCCAACTAGACAGCCGGGCGGACGCCTTGGCTTGCGGATGGACCGCATGACGGCCGTGGCACCCCGATGCCGCGTTCGCTCGAACGAGATGCTGGCCTTCGGAGACGGCTACGGCAACGGCTTGAGGTCTCGCGTGTCGACCTTCTCGGCGTGTCCTTCGTCGTCGGTCACCTCATAGACCGGCGCGACGGTGGTGCTCCGTCCTCCCACGTCCTCGTCGGACCGCGCGTCGTTCGTGCCGGCGGTCGAACCAATCTCGACCTCCGCCCCTTCGGGCATCTCGCCCGCATCCCGCAACAGCTTCGCCTTCATCAGGGCTACCCTCTCTCGTTTCGCTTCGTGTCGCCTACCCCGGGACTCGCCGGATCAACCGAGCCGTCGCTGATCGAGATCATTATGGAGTCGCGGGCGCTGCCACCTGCTCCACCGAGCTCGTGATAATGGATCCGAGATCGGAGGCGTCCCTCCATGAGGCGTTGGGCGATCAGATTCCTCAGCAGAGCGCACCTGGCTGCATATCGCCTGAGCCGAGGA
>Ga0207675_100005835_pt1 | contig 11767 bp, 8 predicted proteins | sample KBSSwiS42_FD_184305 | JGI IMG/M metagenome (GOLD analysis project Ga0207675, IMG submission 184305) | Switchgrass rhizosphere microbial communities from Kellogg Biological Station, Michigan, USA - KBS Switchgrass S4-2 (SPAdes) (version 2) | ecosystem: Host-associated > Plants > Roots >...
CTGGAGAGCGAGGTCGGCGCCGGCGCGGCGCTCGTCTTCCTGACCGCGGACCACGGCGTGACCCCGATCCCCGAGGTCGCGCGCGAGCGGGCGCGCCGGACGAACGGTCGCGGCCGCGACGACCCGAATGCCCCCGCGCGGATCGATTACGGGACCGGACCCGGCGCCGCGGCGAAAGTGTCCGACGGCTCGCCCGACCGCGTGGCTCTCGAGAAGCACCTCGCCGCGAAGTTCGGGTACGCGCTCGACCTCGACGCGCCGAACTCGCTCGAAGGAGCGATCCTCCGCTTCGAGGAGCCGATCGGCTTCTACCTGAACCGCGCGGTTCTCGCGCGCCGCCACCTGCCTTCGGAAGACGTGAAGGCCGTCGTCCGCGACTGGTTGCGCGGGCGTCCCGGCATCCGCGCCGCGTGGACGAACACCGAGATCGCCGCCGGCCTGCCCGCGACGGAACCGCTCGCGCTCCCGGTCGAGCGTGCGTTCCGCGCCGATCGCTCCCCGGACGTCGTCGCGTATCTGCGCCCCGGCTGGAGCTTTCGGAAGGAGCCGGGCGCGGCGCACGGCCAGCCAAACGACGAAGACATGCGGGTTCCTCTCCTGGCCTGGGGCGCGGGCGTGCGCGCCGGCTCTTACGGGATCCGGGTCTCTCCGGAGTCGATCGCGAAAACGATCGGCGCGCTCTACGGGTTTCCGGCCGGCGGCGAGGACGTGGAAGTCCTCCAGCCCGCTCTGGGCCTCGACGAGGAAACCCGCGCGCCGGCGAAGACGCCGTGACGGATCTGGGCGCTCTCCTCGAGAGGGATCACCGCCGGCTGGACGACCTCTTCGGCCGGTTTCTCGCGGCCGCCGGCGCGGGCGAGGCCGGCTTCGCGGCTCAGGCGATCCGGGAATTCGACGACGCGCTGCGGCGTCACACGCGGCTGGAGGAAGACCACCTCTTCCCGGAGTCGCCGGGAGAGAAGCTCGCGGCGCCGGCCGACGGTGACGAGGGGGAACGCGGGCGGCTCTTTCGCGAGCTGCGCCTCGAGCACGTGCAGATCCGGGAGGTCTCCGGGATGATCGCGCGGCTCCTCGTCGAAAAGAACGACCTCGCCGGCGCCCGGGCGCTCGCCGGAAATCTCGCCCGCCGCTGGGACGCGCACACGACGCGGGAGGAGCGGGAGGCGTTCCCGACGCTGGACGATTCGATCGATCCCGCGGGCGCGGCCGTCTTGCGCGAAGCGCTCGACCGCTCCTAGAGCGGCCAGAACACCGGGATCAGGAGCATCGAGAACACGAAGACGAGGACGGTCAGCGGCAGCCCGACCCGCGCGAAGTCGAAGAATTTGTAGCGCCCGGGTCCGTAAACGAGCACGCACGACGGCTCGAGCGGCGTCAGGAACGAGCACGACGCCGCGAACGTCACGACCATCACGAACGCCCGCGGATTCAGGCCCAACTTGCGCGAGACCGCGATCGCGACCGGCAGCACGACGAGCGCGGCGGCCTGGTTCGACATCGGCTGGGTCAGGACGACCGTCAGAGCGAAGAACGCGGAGAGAAGAGCGATCGGACCGAACCCGCTCACGTGACGAACGATCAGGTCGGAGAGGTAGCTCGCCGCCCCGCTCTTCTCCATCGCGACGCCAAAGCTGATCATGCAGGCGATCATCACCATCAGTCGCCAGTCCACCGCCTGGTAGGCCTCCTCGGAGCTCAAGCAGCGGAACAGAACCATCGCGAGACCTCCGGTGAGGAAAGCGATGACGAGCGGGAGAGCTCCGGTGACGCCGAGCGCGATCGACGCCACGAAGATCGTCGCGGCGAGCGGCGCCCGCCGCCGGCGCGGGTGGTGCGCGGAAACGTCCTCGAGAAGAAAGAGGTCCGCCCCGGCGCGCACGCGGCCGAGCGCGTCGAGAGGGCCCTGCACGAGCAGAACGTCGCTCGGGTGGAGTCGGGTCCGCGAGAGCTTCTCGACGAGGTCCGCTCCGCCCGCGGAGTGGATCGCCAGCACCGCCAGCCCGGTCCTCTCGCGGAATCGCGACTCCCGCAGCGTCCGGCCGGCGAACGCCGATCGGGGCGTCACCATCGCCTCCATCATCCGGACCTTCTCGGACTGGAGGTCGCTGTCCGTGAGCGTCGGCTTGACGTCGGCGCGGATCTCGATGCCGCCCGCGTCCTTGAGAGAAAGGATGTCCTCGGCCTTCCCCTCGATCAGGAGAATGTCGTCCTCCTGGAGCGTCGCGTTCGGACCGGGCGCGAGCCCGCGGGCGCCGTCCCGCACGATCCCGACGACGTTCAGGTTCATCGCGGAGCCGAGCTGGCTCTCGGCGAGGCTCTTTCCGGCGAACCGCGAGCCCTTCCCGATGAGCGCCTCCGACAGGTACCGGCGCAGGTCGTACTTGTCGGTCATTTCGCGCCGGCCGCGGTCGGGAACGAGCTTCGGCGCCACGAAGACGAGGTAGAGCAACCCGATCACGGTGATTCCGAGTCCGACCGGCGTGAGCTCGAAGAACCCGATCGGCGGGAGGCCGTACCGCGGGAGCTGGCTCGAGACGACGAGGTTCGTCGACGTCCCGATGAGCGTGACGCTGCCGGCCAGGATCGACGCGAAGGCGAGCGGCATCAGGACGCGCGAGAGCGCGGTTCCGGCGCGGCGGGCGACGCCGATCATGATGGGCAGAAAGACAGCGGTGGTGACGGTGTTGGACAGAAACGAGCTCACCGCGGCGACCGCGAGCAGGATCAGCTGCGTGACCCGCGCCGGGTTCCGGCCTCCGACGGAGGCGAGCCAGAGGCCGACCCGCTCCACCACCCCGGTCCGCACGATCCCCGCGGTCAGGACGAAGAGCGAGATCAGGAGCAGGATCGTGTCGTCGGCGAATCCGGAGAGAGCTTCCTTCGGGGAGAGGACGCGCGGGATCGCGAGCGCCAGGAGAACGATGAGCCCGACGACGTCCACCGAGAGCTTGTCCAGGGCGAAGAGGATGAGCGCGACCGCGAGCAGGAGGAGCACGTAGCCGATCGCGAGCGTCATGGCGCGCCGGCTCCCGCGCCCGCGAGCGCCTGCACGCGCACGGTGCGCTCGCGCGGACCATCCAGCTCGATCAGCACGATCCCCTGCCAGCGGCCGAGCGCCGGTTTACCGTCCGCGAGCGGCACCAGGCAGGAGATGCCGATCGACTCCGAGAGGAAGTGCGCCGGGGAGTTGCCCTCGGCGTGATCGAAGCGGACGTCCGGCACCCAGGCGGCCAGCGCGCGCTCCATGTCGGTGACGACGTCTTCGTCCCACGTCTCGCCGACCGTGACCGCCGCGGTCGTGTGCGGGACCGAGACGAGCAGGGCGCCGGATTTCGCGCCGAGCTCCTTCGCGGCGCGCTCGACCTCCTTCGTGACGTCGATCCGCGCGATCTTCTTTTTCGTCTTGATCCGGAACTCGGCGCCCACCATGACCGAAGTCTATGCGGGCATTGCCGGAATCACGGAGCCGGCGAGGGATAGAGCTCGCGGTACGTCTCCGCATAGAGGAGGACGCGCCGCACGTAGTCGCGGGTCTCCGCCAGCGGGTGCGACTCCAGGATCTCGTCCTCCGGCCGGCCGCGGTTTTCCGCCAGCACCCGCTGCATCCGGGCGGGCCCGCCGTTGTAGGCGGCCAGCGCGTAACGCGCGTTCCCGCCGAACTTATCCAGGAGCTGCCGGAGAAAAGCGGCGCCCAGCCTCGCGTTGACGCCGGGGTCGTAGAGAAAGGCGCGGCGATAGCGGACGCGGAGCACCGACTTCGCGAGCGGCTTCGCGGTTCCGGGCAGGAGCTGGGTCAACCCGAGCGCACCGGCGTGGGAGCTCGCCGTCGGATTGAAGACGCTCTCCTGGCGGACGAGGCCGCGCAGCAACGCCGGATCGAGGTGGAACTCGCGCGCGCGCTCGACCAGGAAGCCGCCATCCTCCACCGGGTAGTGGAGGCGCCGCCAGCCGTCGGGAACGCGCCCTTCCTCGGCCGTCCCGATCTCGGCGAACGCACGCTTTGCGGCGGCGGCGGCCGTGGCGAACCGCCCCAGCGCGAAGTCGGCCTCCGCCAGCCGGACGTCGCGGCCGCGCGAGGGAGGAAGCGTCCGCGCCTCGGCCGCGGCCTCCGCGAACATCCGCAGCCTCAGGAGCTCGTCGGTCCGGCGGAACTCCGCGGTCTCGCTCGACGGGTCCGTCCGCGCCGGAGGCCGGGGCGCAATCGGACCGCGGACGCGCGACCGGGAAAAGAGCGCGTAGAGGTCGGCAGGGTCTCCCGCCGCGAGCGCGGAGTAGATCGGCTGGGCCTCGGCGCGGCGTCCCTCCTTCTCGAGGCCGCGCGCCTGCCAGTACGAGAGACGCCGGTCCCGCCAGATGTCGTCGTACGTCGCCGCGAGCGCCGCAAAGCGCCGGCGCGCCTCGCCGAAGTCCGCGGCGCGCCACTTTTGCCACGCGAGGCCCCAGACCGGCTCGAACCCGCGCACGGTTCCCCGCGTCTCGCGAGTCAGATCGCGCGCGATCGCAAGAGCGCTCTCGAAGTCTCCGTCCTCGGCGACGAGGCGGAGAAGCTTCTCCCGCGCGGCGGCCCGCACGGCCGGGGGCGCAGCGGGAACGGCGGCGCTCTGGAGCAGCTCGCGGACGACGGCGATCCCGGGGATCTTGGAGACGGGTGCGTCCTTCGCCCGGGCGCGCAGGCGGTCGAGCATCCGATCGGCCCGGAAGACCAGGGCGGAAAACCACTCCGGCGCGCCTTTCGAAATGCTCGCCGCGGCGCTCTCGGCGGCGCGAGTCCGACCGGATGCCGCGAGGGCGCGAGCGAGGGCCAGCTGGTTCGCTCCTCGTTCCGCGGCTGGCCATCCTCCGGGGCGCGCGAGGAGCGCGAGACCGCGCTTCGCTTCTCCGACTCCGACGAGAGCCCGGCCGCGCCGCGCGCGGTCCGCGGCGCTCAACTTCTTCTCCTCCTGCCGGAGCACGTTTCGAACCGACGCCTCGGTCGATCGCGACACGTCCGCCCCCGGCGCCCGGAGCAGAACCTCGCGGGCCGCTTCCGAGACCGCTCGCCGGTCACCGATCGCGAGGCCGATCCGAATCCGGTCGAGCTCGATCGCGACCCGGTCGGCCGCCGGCGCCCGCGGACCTGCCCGCCGCAGGACCGCCAGGGCTTCCGCGCGTCGGCCGAGCTTTTCGAGAGCGCGCGCGAGGTCGCAGCCCGCGCGGCTCCGATCTCCGAAGTCCTCGTCGGACTCGAACGCCGCCCGCCACTCGCGGACCGCCTCCTCCCCGCGCCCGGCCGCGTCCAGGACGCGCGCGAGCCGGTCGCGGCGGTACGGCTCGAGCCCGATCGCTCCGGCTTCCGCCGAGCGGAGGCGGCGCTCGGCCGCGTCGAAGTCCTTCCTGCGCTCATCGTCCGCGGCGAGCAGGAAAGCGATCCGGGCGTCCCACGCCCGCTGCGCGGCGCGGGCGCGGATCTCCGCCAGGATCCGCGCCGCCTCGCCGCGCTCCCCCTTCTCCAGGAGATCCGCGGCGCGCGCGAACTCCGCGTCGAAGTCGGAGGAGACCGGGCGGATCGCGATGTCGGCAGCGAGCGGCGCCGATAGCGAGAAAAGGGTCGCCAGGAGGACGAGTCGACGAACCATCCCGGTGAAAACGAGAAGCGGGAAGAAAGAATTCGAGAGCGGACCGCTATCTCATTCCCAGGGTCTCGGGCCTCCCCTCCGCCAGAACCTCGACGAGCTCCTCGTAGTAGTAATCGCCGTTCGAGCGCACGTCCGCGGGCACCCGCTCCTCGTAGAGCCGGCGGCCGCGCTCGATGTCCTCGCGCAGGCGAAAGTAGAGGTTGCCCCGCTCGCGCCCCTCCCGGACCGCTCCCTCGTTGTAGAGCTTGATCTCGGAGGCGAGGAGCCGTGCGAATCGCCGTGCCTCATTGCGCCGGTCGTCGTCCCGAGACGGCGCCAGCGGGCCCCCGACTCGGCCCCGACCTTCTGCGCCGGACGCGGGCTCTTCCCGCGGCAGCGGCGCCGCCGGGCTCCCGGGCGGCGGCGCCGACGCGAACGACGGAGGCTGGTCCGCCGCCGTCGGAGATTCGCCCTCGAAGGGCCGCAGCGCCGGCGACGGAACGAGCTTTCTCGCCGCGAGCCGGTCGACCGCCAGCCCCGCGAGCCAGGTCAGGAGCGCGATCGCTTCCGGATCGAAGGCCCGGCGCGCCTCGGCGACCGTGTCCGCATAGACCGCGCCCGACACGCTCTCGCGCACCGGGAACGGCAGGAGGACCGCGGCGACCGCGTCGCCGGCGCCGAGCGCCGCCGAGATGGAGTTGCCTGTCGGAAGAGCCTGGGGGAATCCCTCGCGCACCCGCGCGAGCGCGTCGTCCTCCGGAACCGCCGCGTCGCGCCGGTCATCCGCGGCTCCGTCGAAGCCGGCGCGCTTCCAGACGCGCATCCCTCCGTTCCGTTCCACCAGGAGCGCCGCCCGCGACGCGTGGCGCCGGCACTCCTCGAGAAAGCGCGACAGCACCTCGACCTGATCGTGCGCGCCGTCCAGCCGCCGCGCGGCCGAGAGCGAGACCGTGCCGCCGCGGACCGGCCGCGGTTCGGCCGGAGCGCGCAGGAGCTCCTCCGGCAGGATCTCCTCCGGGTTCTCCGAAAGGCGCGCGAGGAGCTCCTCCCAGCGCCGGTCCGTTTCGAATCGGAGCCGCTCGAGCTCCGCCTTCAGCGCCGAGAACCGCTCGCGCAGCCGCAGCCGTACGTCGTTGCGAAGCGGTGGGATTTCCCGGAGGTCCTTCACCGGTTCGATTATGTTTCGGGGTCGCGCCGCGGACGCATCCGGATCGGCCGGAATCGAAATTGGCGGCCGCATTCCAAGTTAAGTAACTGAGAACAAAGGATTTCGTTGACAGTCCCAACCGGCCCGGGTAAAATCATGGATCGATCTCGATTCGGTCAAAAGGGGGTGAATGTTCGTGCCTCTCGTCCACGTCAAAGAAGACGAGTCCTTCGAAAACGCGATGCGGCGCTTCAAGCGGAAGTGCGAGAAGTCGGGGATCCTCTCCGAGCTCAAGAAGAGACAGCACTACGAGAAGCCGAGCGCGAAGCGGAAGCGCAAGGCGATCCAGGCTCGCAAGAAGATGCTTCGCAAGCTTTCGGAGGAACGTCGAGCCACGATGTAGTCGCCACTCGGACGGAGGGCGGCGTCGATCTTCGAGCTCTCGAATTCGACGTCGTCCTCCGCCTGGTTTCCGCCCTCGCCCGCACGCCTCCCGGCCGGGAGGCAGTTCTCACAACGACACCCTCCTGGGACCTCGATAGCGTTCGACGCCGGCTCGAAGACCTTTCCCGCCTCCGCGAGTTTCTCGCGCGCGAGGGACGTCTTCCGCTCGGAGGACTGCAGAGCGTCGCTCCCTCGCTCGCGTCTCTCGAAGACTCCGGCGGCGCCGCCCTCCCCGAGGACTTCCGGCCGATCCTCTCCTCGGCGCGGGCCATCCAGGCCGTGCGCCGGGCGCTCGCTCGCGCCGAGGCGCCGGAGCTCCGGGAGCGGGGGGCGGGACTTCCCGACCTGCAGCCGCTCCTGGACGCCGCGGCGAGAATCCTGGGACCCGACGGCGGAGTCCGCGATGACGCATCCCCCGAGCTGGCCGCGATCCGCCGGCGTCTCCGGCGGCGCCGCACCGAGGTCTCGAAGATGCTCGACCGGATGCTCGAGACCCGGCGCGACTCGCTCGCCGACTCGGTCATCGTCCTGCGGAACGACCGCTACTGCCTGCCGGTCGTGGCTTCCTCGCGTTCGCGCGTCGCCGGGATCGTGCACGACCGCTCGGGCTCCGGGTCGACCGTGTTCGTCGAGCCGCTCGAGGTCGTCGAGGCGAACAACGAGCTCGCGCTGGCCGGCGCGGAAGAGCGGCGAGAGGTCGAGCGGCTCCTCGCGTCGCTCGGCCGCCAGGTCCTGGAGCGGGGAGCAGAGCTCCTCGCGGCGGAGGAAGAGCTCGCAGCGCTCGACGCGGCCGAGGCCGCGGTCGAGTTCGGCGACCTCTCGGCCGGCCGCATCCCGGAGATCGCCGAGGAAGGAGAGTGGACGCTCGTCGCCGCGCGGCATCCCCTGCTGGACGGCCGGCTCGCCGCGCTGCGGCGGCGCGCGCTCGAAGAAACGCGCCCCGAGAAAGACGTCGTCCCGCTGGAGCTCGACCTCTCCGCGGAGAAACGGATGCTGGTCGTGTCCGGACCGAACGCCGGAGGCAAGACCGTGGTGCTCAAGACCGCGGGGCTTCTCTCTCTGATGGCGCAGGCGGGCCTTCCGATCCCGGCGGGGCCCGGCACGCGGGTTCCGGTCTTCTCGGCGGTCTCGACCGAGATCGGCGACGCGCAGGAGATCCTCGCGGACCGCTCGACCTTCTCCTCCTCGATGGAGACGTTGAAGGAGATCCTGGAGGAAGCCGGCCCGGACCGGCTCGCGCTGATCGACGAGATCGGGAGCGCGACGGATCCCGAAGAGGGCAGCGCGATCGCCGTGGCGTTCCTGGAGGAGTACCTGGCCCGCGGCGGGCGCGCGATCGTGACGACGCACCTGTCGGCCGTGAAGACTTTCGCGGCCGGACGGCCCGACGCGATCTGCGCGGCGATGGAGTTCGACGACGCGACGGGGCGCCCGACCTACCGTCTTCACCCGGGACTCGCCGGGCGGAGCCGGGCGCTCTCGGTCGCGGAGCAGCAGGGCCTGCCCGAGAAGGTCCTCGCCCGCGCCCGGGAGATCCTCGGCACGGAGTGGCAGCGGCGCGAGCGGGCGGAGACCGACGCCGAGGCCGCGCTGGAACGACTCCGCGAAGCCGAGGCGGAGCTCGCGCGCGAGCGCGAGACCGCGCGGCGGGAGGCGGAGCGCCTGGCTCAGGAACGCCAGAGCGCGGCGCGAGAGCGCGAGAAGATGCTGGAGAGCGGGCTCGCGGGATTCGACCGCGCGCGCAAGGAGCTCGCGAAGCGGGTCGAGTCGGAGCTCGCCGCGATCCGCGAGGACCTGGGCCGGCGCGCGAGCGTCTCGGCCGCGGCGGTGCTTTCGACCGCTGAGGAAGACGCGTCGGCCGGAACGGTCGCGGAGGCGCGGGAGGAGAGAGCCCGGCGATCCCTCGAGGTGGCCGTGGGGGACCGCGCGCGGATGCGCGGGACGAAGGTGGACGGGCGCGTGGCCTCGATCGAGGGGGACGTCGCCTGGCTCGAGGCCGGAGGAAAACGGATGCAGGTGCCGCGAAGCGAGCTCGAGAAGATCGCGGGCCCGGCTCCCCCGCCCCGGTCGGGCGCACGGCCTTCCGGCGGGGCGATTTCCGGGGGAAATGAGGCCGAGCTGACCGGCGCGACACCCGAGGTCAACGTCATCGGGCGGCGGCTGGAGGAGGCGATCGGGGACGTCGAAAAGGCCCTGGACAATGCTCTTTTGAGCGGCGCCGCGCGGTTGCGGGTCGTCCACGGCCACGGCACCGGACGCCTGCGCGACGGGTTGAGAGATCATCTGAGAAAGCACCCTTCGGTGGCGAGATTGCGAGCGGCGGATCCGCGCGAAGGTGGAAACGGGGCGACGATCGTGGAGCTGGCGTGAGCGACCTCGACATCAACGACAACGTCCTCGCGGAGCTCCGCGCGGCTTCCGACATCGTCGAGGTCATCTCCGAGCACACGCGCTTGAAGAAGTCGGGCCGCTCGTGGAAGGGCCTGTGCCCTTTTCACAACGAGCGGACGCCGTCCTTCACGGTCGACCGGGACAAGGGGCTCTATCACTGCTTCGGCTGCGGCGCGGGGGGCGATGTCATCCACTTCCTCCGGCAGATCGATCGCCTCGACTTCCCCGAGGCGGTCGAGGCCCTCGCGTCGCGCTTCGGCGTCGCCATTCCCCGGCGCGTCTCGCGCGGTCCGCGGGACGAGCAGCGCGAGAAGCTCCTCGCGGCGGTCGCCGCGGCGCAGAAGTTCTACGTCGCCGAGCTCGCGAAGAAAGGCAACCCGGCGGTTGCATATCTGGACAGCCGGGACGTCCCGGAGTCCGTGGCGAAGGCCCTCGGTGTCGGCTACGCGCCGCCGGGATGGGAGAACCTCGCGAAGGGCCTCGGCGGCTCGTGGCCCGAGTCCGTGCTCGTGGAGGCCGGACTGCTGCAGCCGCGCGCGGAAGGGCGCGGCGCGTACGACCGGTTCCGCAACCGCCTCCTCTTCACGATCCGCGACGAGCGCGGCCGGCCCGTCGGCTTCAGCGGGCGCGCCCTGTCCCCCGAGGACGAGCCGAAGTACCTGAACTCTCCGGAGTCCCCGATCTTTTTGAAGAAGAGGCTCCTCTACGCCCTGACCGACGCGCGCGACGCGATCCGCCGGACCGAGAGGGCGGTCCTCGCGGAGGGTTGCTTCGACCACCTCGCTCTCTACCTCTCGGGCGTGGAGGAGACCGTCGCCTCGATGGGAACCGCGCTCACTCCCGAGCAGGCCGCGAAGCTGAAGCGGCTCGCGCCGCGAGTCGTCGTCTGCTACGACGGCGACCCGGCCGGCCGGAACGCCGCGCGGTCCGCGCTCACGCATCTGCTCGCGCAGGGGCTCGAGGTCGCCGTCGCCCGCCTTCCCGCGGGGGAGGACCCCGACGACGTCCGGCGCAGAGAGGGCCCGGCCGCCCTGGCCGCCCGGATCGCGGAGGCGCCGGGGTATCTCTCCTGGCTGCTCGAGCAACTGAATCCGGACGAGCCCCATATCTCGGCGGGCGAAAAGAAAGATAGGATCCGCGCAATCCTGGAGACCCTTTCCGCCATTCCCGACCGGATCCTCCGCTACGAGGAGTACCGCCGCGTCTCCCAGGAGGTGGGGGTCCCGGTGGAGGTCCTGTGGTCGTCGGACCCGGCCAACCGGGCCGACCGGGGGGGCCGGCCGGACGCATCGGGGCCGGGGAGAGGAATGCCCGCGGCCGCCGCCTTCCAGCCCGGAGGGCCCTCGGGGGGGCCGGGAACGGCCGGAAATGGTTCGGTGTTATCGGAAGGGGAGATCCCGGCGGCAGAAAGGCGTCTGCTCCAGTTGCTCCTCCGGGGAGGGGAGCACATCTCCTTGATACAAGGACAGTTACGAACGGAACACCTGACGCACCCGGGCGTCAAGGGGTTGGTCGAGAGGCTGGAAAAAAGCGGGGGCGCGTCGGGAACTGTTGATTTTCACCGGTATCTGGCTCACCTTGGGGAATCCGGCGAGATTTCTCTGGTTTCCCGTCTCGCACTCGAGGAAAGTCCCGAGCCAACCCGCGAGGAGGTCCTCCGGCTGCTCCGGAGGCTCGAGAAAAAATACTTAGAAAGGGAGCAGGCGGCAGTCCAGGACGCAATCCGGCGCGCGGAAGCGGCGGATCAGGGCGACGAGGTGTCCCGCCTGCTCGAGCGGAAACAGACGATCGGGAAGCGAATCGTGGAGCTCGGGCGGTAAGGCCCGTGCGAAAGGAAACGAACTTGGTGATCGACGAAAAGTACCCGGAATGCCAGCTCCTCTTCCGAGCCGGAAAGGAGAAGGGCTACCTCCTCTACGAGGAAATTCAGACCATCCTCTCCGACGAACTGGTCGGCAGCCCCCGGGACCTCGAGCAGGTGTACGAGCGCTTCTTCGACATGGGGATCGAGGTCGTCACCGACCCGGATCGCGCCGCGCGCAAGCGGGCGGCCCTGGACGCCGAGACAGCCGAGGAGGCGCGCGAGGCGGTCGAAAAGACGAACGACCCCGTGCGCATGTACCTGCGCGAGATGGGGACGGTCAAGCTCCTCGACCGCGAGGGCGAGGTCCGGATCGCCAAGCGAATCGAG
>Ga0207675_100005837_pt1 | contig 11766 bp, 14 predicted proteins | sample KBSSwiS42_FD_184305 | JGI IMG/M metagenome (GOLD analysis project Ga0207675, IMG submission 184305) | Switchgrass rhizosphere microbial communities from Kellogg Biological Station, Michigan, USA - KBS Switchgrass S4-2 (SPAdes) (version 2) | ecosystem: Host-associated > Plants > Roots >...
TCAAGGAGACGGTGGTGTACGGCGACGCCGAGGTCGTCCATCATGCCCAGCTGTCGTGGCCGCTTGGCGGCGGGATCATGCTGGGCTCCGCCCGTGCGCAGGACGACGCGGACCGATGGCCGTTGCGGCCTGGAACCTTCGGCGGCTACGTCGTTGTGGACGATCCGGACGCGCTCTTCGAACGGGTGCGGGCCGGCGGCGCTGAGATCACCGATGGGCTGCACACCACCGACTACGGCTCGCGCGACTTTGCGATTCGCGATCCCGAAGGTAACCGGTGGTCCTTCGGCACTTACCGCGGCGAACCACGGCAACCTCCGCCGTAGTCGCGAAGCGGCGTCCGGGTAGGCGATCTCCCGGGACGGTTCTCAATCGGCGGGCAGTTTGCGAATCGGGTCGCCTTCGCGGACCGTTCCCGAGCGGACAATCCGCGCATTGAGTCCGCGGAGGCGCAGCTCGCGGCCGACCCGGGAATTGACGAATCGCCACGCGTCCTGTCCGAAACGTGCAGCGAACTTGACGCAACCTAGATGGGGCGGACTGGTCACCTCGATCACGGCCGAACCGACTTCGAGACGGGTACCGGCCGGCAGGTTGGCCGGACTCAAATCCAGATCGACGTACAGCTGATCCCCGGCTAGCTGCCGTCGATGCGGTTCATCGGCCACAAGCAAGGCCGCCCGGTTGTTCATTACGGTCAGCTGCCGGTCCGGGTCTGGCGAGGACTTTCCGGGCCGCACGGGCCACGTGTCGCCGATCAAGCCGGCGCCGGCCGCCAGAGTGGCCTCCGCGAGAACCTCGCGTTCGTCGACCGCCGGGCGACTCACGATCAGCGCGACGATGCCTTCGTCCGGCGGCGAATCGCGTACGTAGTCAAGGCCGGCCTCCAGCTCGGCGCTGCTCAGGTGTTGCACGTCGCCACGATCTCACCGCCGCGATCGACCGCCAAACCATTTCGGCTCCTGGGACGGGCACCGGACCCTACAGCACGCGTGGGCCGTAAACGCTCACGTGCCTGCGACTGTCAACCGTGAACGGCTCCCGCCGCCAGCCACCCCACCGATGGAGCAGCTGCAGACCTGCGATACGGGCCATGAGGTCGAGCTCGCCCGGATAAACAAGGCGCAAGGAGATTGGTGACATCTGAATGCCGCTGGTCGTCAGCCGCATGTGGTTCGTGTCGAGGATCTGGGTCATCGCGTCGTACTGATACGCACTTAGGCGCACCTCCTCCAGTCCGAGCTTGATCACATCGACATAGCCCCCCGTGCGCGGCCGATCCCACGGGACTCCGGTCTCGAGGACGAAAACGCCATTTTCACTGAGATGGCGGGCCGCGTTCTCGAAGCACCGGACTTGTTCGTCTTGCGTGAGCAGGTTGTGGATCGTGTTGAAGATGAGATAGACGAGTGCGTAACGGTCCGGAAGCGCAACCGTTGACATGTCACCGACAGTCACCGCCAGCTCAGCTCCCCCCGGCTTCGCCCGCAACACGTCCACCATGGCACTGGACTGCTCGATGCCGTCGACTCGCGGCCCTTGTTCCGCGAGCGGCAGCGCGATCCGGCCGGTGCCGATGGCGAACTCGAGGACCGGCCCGTCGCCGGCGAGCTCGGCGAGGAACCCGACTGTCTCCGGCTCGTCACCACGCGCGTCCTCGTCGTACCGCGCGGCCACGTCAGGGCCGAAGCTTTGCGATGGATCAAAGCCCTGCACGGCGATCCCTTTCCTTACCGATGTTCACGATCGATGGCTGGTCGTAGCGAGTGTCACGACGGCCACGCGCGTACCGCAAGGGGTTTCAACAGGCATTCGACCCAGACCCTTGCGCCACAAGGGCAAATCCCCAGACTCGCTGTCGTGGCCTTCCAACGACGACATCGGTCGAGCACAATCGGGTCATGGCGGCGCCGGTACCCAAGTGGGCTCTTGACGCCCTGTCGGACGTATACGACCCGTGTTGCCGAGAGAAGGGCATCTCCGTGGTGGAGATGGGCCTGGTCAAGTCCGTTGCGGTCGCGGATGGGCATGCTCGAGTGGAGTTGCTGCTTACCACGGGTTGGTGCCCATTTGCCTCGCGGGTTCTTGACGAGGTCGAGCGGGCGGTCGTTGGCGCGCCGGGCGTGGCCACCGCCGAAGTGGCGGTGGTCTGGGATGAAGCGTGGACTACCGACCGGCTCAGCCCGTCGGCGGCGCGCAAGCTGCGCTTCCTGCCCGATCCGATATCAGTTCCGGACCGCGACGGATACCTCGCGGCGCACCGGACACCACCTCAACCGGCCGAGGAGGCAAGCCGATGCTAGGTGATGCGTTCGTATTCGACGGAGTTGCGCATCCGTTCAACTTCACTCCGAAGAACGCGTTCGGCCGGCCTGGGGAGATGTTCTCCAACCACCTCTACGCGTTCCACAGCGCGCTGACCCCTGACTCGGCGACAACGCTTTCGGCCGAGGAGTTCCTGAAGGACTGGACGCCCGCCGATATCCACCAGATGGTCTTCGACGAGTCCGATGTGGACATGCTCGTGGCGATGCCCTTGCCGCTCACCGACCTGTATCGAGATGGCCTGTCACCCTGGGAGGAATGCGCCGAGCTCGCCTCGCGTGACCCGGACCGCACGGTCTTCTGGGGCTCGGTGAACCCGCTGGAAGGCCGCCGCGCGCTCGATCTCATGGAACGTCAGGTCAAGGAGTTCGGCGCGAAGGCGTTGAAGTTCTACAACGTGCGCTACGACTACGGCCAGCCGTTCCCGTGGCGCATGGACGACCCGCGTATCGCCTTCCCGGTGTTCGAGAAGGCGCAGGAGTTGGGTATCAACCTGATCGGCGTCCACAAGGGCGTACCGCTGGGACCGCAGCCGATCGAACACACGCAGACCTGGGACATGGACGGAGCCGCCGCCAACTTCCCCGACATCAACTTCGTCATCTTCCACGTCGGCCTGCCCTTCATCGATGAGACGTGCTGGCAGCTGATCCGCTATCCGAACCTCTACGCATCGCTCGCCGCAACCGTCAACTTCATCGTTCGGGCGCCGCGCATGTTCGCCGAGATCCTCGGCAAGCTGCTGTTCTGGTGCGGCGAGGACAAGATCATCTTTGGCTCGGAGGCCCCGCTCTTTCACCCCCAGTGGGCAATCAGGGCGTTCATGGACTTCGAGATTCCGCAGGACTTGTGCGACGGCTACGGCTACCCGCAGCTCACCGACCAGGCCAAGCGCAAGATCCTCGGCGAGAACCTCCTTCGGCTACACGGCATGGATGTCGAGCAGACCAAGTCGCGACTGGGTCGGCCGCAATCGCACTGATCCCAGCACACGGATGCTCGGCTTGGACCGCAGACCGGCCAAGACCTTGCCGTTCACCACGCTGCCGTCGGTAGGTGATCGACATATCGGGTCGCGGCCCTGACACCCGCCGAGTACCGGTTGGCGTCTTCGTCGGTCTGAGCACGTTGGACGTCGTGCACCAAGTCGACGCCCCACCAGCTGTCAACCAGAAGGTCACTGCCAGCGCGCAGGCGATTGCCGCCGGCGGGCCGGCCACGAATGCTGCCGTCACCTTCTCCGCGTTGGGAGGAGAGGCAGTACTGGTTACCGCACTCGGTCAAGGCGCGGTGGCCGAACTGATCCGCTCCGACCTCCACGCGTGCCGGATCCGCGTCATCGACGTCGCGTCCGAGCAGGTGGATCGCGCGGCGGTCTCGTCGATCGCCGTGCTGCGGGGCACGGCGGAGCGCTCGGTGGTCTCGATTGACGCAGGTACGGCCGAAGTCACCGACGTCCCCGACCTGAGCCCGGTCCTGGTCGGCGCCGACGTCGTGCTGATCGACGGACATCATCCGGTGCTGGCCGAGGCGGCCAGTCAGACCGCGAAGGCGGCATCGATACCGCTCGTGATCGACGCCGGGCGATGGAAACCGGTTCTGGGCCAAGTCATGCCGGGAGCGCAAACGGTGATCTGCTCGGCCGACTTTCGCTATCAAGGAACCGCCGATTCCGATTCGTCAGCTCGAGCGCTCGTTCGCCTCGGGATTCCGACCGTTATGGTCACGCACGGCGCTGATCCGGTGCACTGGTGGCACGGTGACCAGTCCGGTTCGGTCAGACCGCCCGCGGTTCACGCCGTCGACACGAGCGGCGCCGGGGATGTGTTCCATGGCGCTTACTGTTACTTCGCGGTCCGAACCGGCCACGCTGGCATCGTCGGCCCTATCCACGCCGCATGTGAGATCGCGTCGACCAAGTGCGGGTTCTTCGGAACCCGCAGCTGGCTCCGCCACCTACCCGATCCGACCACCATCGCGGCGTCGTCCGATGAGGGAGCGCGTGAGCAGAAGTAGGCTCGCCGAATGGGCGATGTGCAACTGCAGGTCACATCGGTGACGATCACGACGCCGGATCCACTGTCTTTGGCCGCTTTTTATGCTCGCCTACTCGATCGGCCTGTGACTGCGGAGGCTGGTCCCCGGCCGGGTGAGTCATCGACAGCGGGCTGGGCCCAGATTCGGTCAACGGACGGCAGCCGCGGGCTGACACTTAACTTCGAGTACGAGAAGCAGTGGACGCCGCCAACTTGGCCGAGCGAGCCCGGCGAGCAGCACGCCACCCAGCACCTTGATATTCGGGTCAGCGATCTCGACGCGGCGGTCGAGCACGCCGTCAGCACCGGCGCTTCGATGGCGCCGGTACAGCCGCAGCAGCAAGTGCGGGTTCTCTTCGACCCGGCTGGCCACCCCTTCTGCCTGTACAGCTGACGGCGCGGGCCGCGGGGCTGGAAATCCCGCGGGGATCTCGCGGCAGTAGCGCGCCGCTGGACGAGACCACATCGATCCGCGGTGGGCGCTACAGTCGCGGCAGGGCACAAATCGAGGAGCCGAGACGATGCCGAGCGTGCCGGTAATAAAGGTCTTGGTTACCCACCAGGAAGCAGCGCGAGCCAAGTACGGGCGTGCGGGCTGGACCAAAATCCGGCACGCGGCGACGGCCTTGATCAAGGCGGACCGAACGCGAGGGATCACGACCCGCCTGTTTGCGCTGGATTCCACCTCAGACGCCAAGAAGGTACACGGGCAGGCGGTGATCGCCCCGACGGACGTCGCGGCGATCAAGGCCGCGATCGACCAGATCAGCACGTTCTGGCAGCCCGCCTACATCGTGCTGCTCGGCGGCCCGGATCTTGTCGCGACGGTCAACCTCACCAACCCGTTGTGGACGGGTAACCCGGCGGATGATCCGGACCAGTTCATCCCGAGCGATCTCCCCTACGCCTGCGATGGTCCGTTGACGCTCTCGCCGGCGGACTACCGCGGCCCGACTCGTGTTGTCGGTCGAATACCAGACCTGGTGGGCGACACCGATCTGGCGGCGTTTGTCGATAATCTTTCCTTCGCCGCACAAGGGAAATCGCTCCTGCGCACATCGCCAGAGCCAGTGTTCGCAGTGAGCGCGAAGGTGTGGCAGCGCTCCACTCAGCTGTCAGTCGCCGGCCTACCAGACACCAGCTGCGACGTGCATATGTCACCACCCGACGGGCCGATGTGGACCGCCGGGGACATGGCGCCGGCGATCCACTTCGTCAACTGCCACGGCGCCGAGTTCGACCCGAACTGGTACGGCCAGCAGAGTCCCAACAACTGGAACCTGCCGATCGCCATCGCCGCGAGCGGGCTTCCCGGCTTGGTGCCTCGAGGCGCTGTCGTCGCCTCCGAATGCTGCTACGGGACGTCGCACTGGCCACCATCCGCCGCGCAGGGTCAGGCGAGTGTCGCGACGACCTATTTGCGAGAAGGCGCGGCCGGCGTGTTCGGTGCGTCGACGGTGGCCTACGGTCCCGCGGCGTCGAACGCATATGCCGACGTTATCTGCCGGATGTTCGTCGCCGAGGTCCTTAACGGCGCCTCCTTGGGCCGAGCCGTCCTCGTGGCTAGACAACAGTTCGTCCAGGCGCAGTCGTTCCTCGATCCCACGGATCTGAAGACGCTGGCTCAGTTCAATCTGCTCGGCGACCCGGCCGCGGTGGCATTCGTCACCCCGCTGCCCGCCGCTCCCGCTCTCCCGGGGAGTCGGCGCGTGGCTGCCCCGAAGTCGATTCCGACACCGGCCACGTCTCCGGTCGTGCTCATGCGCCGCGGCCAGCTAGCGAGCATCGGCGCCGCGTTGGCCCGATCGACGTTCGCCTGCGCCGACCTCCCGCGGCGGCGGGCCGGGCTCACGGTCACGGCACTGGCCGGGCTCCTCGGACGCGCGCTGCCCGGACGCACGACAATACGCACGTTCGACGCCGAGACGCCTTCGAAGCCACCGCCAGAGGCACAGGCGATCGTCGACACCGCTGGCACCTCACCGCGTGCGCACGTCGCGTACGTAGCACGAGCCGGCACTCGGCCACCGTCGTTGGTGGTCGTAAGGGAGGCCGGCGCTGAGCCCGAAGTGCGTGTCGTGGAGCGCAAGTAATGACCCAGCACGTGCGCGGCGTGGTTTCCCTGCAGCGGGTAGCCCGCGGCTCCAAGAGCGAGCAGCCGGCCGTCGTACTGCAAACGTCGGAGCGCAGCTGGGTACTGCGTCGCGTTGGCGGACCGCCCTTCGGGGTGGACGACGAGCTAGCTCTGTGGGCGGGCAAGACCGTGGACGTTACGGGATACGCCGGAAGCGGCGTGTTCCTCCTCACCGAGCTTCCGACGGAAGTCACCGGGTAATCGCGAGCGATGCGGGCCTACCCAGATCGATAGGCAATCCGACAAACTAGCGGCATGGCAGATACCGCCCCGGTCTTCGAGCACGGTGACGTACGGAATGCGCAGCCGGATGGCCGGATCGTCGTAGGCGTCGACGGTTCGGCCGGATCGCTCGCGGCGTTGAAATGGGCCATGGTTGAAGCACGATTGCGCGGCTCCACCGTGCACGCGGTGTTGGGCTGGGTCCATCACCCGAACTGGGGCTATTCCGGCATGGGTGGCATGTTTCCTCCTGGGTACCAGCCGTCCGGGGGCCCGCTTCCGGGCGAATTGAGCGCGACCTTCACCCCTCCGCCAGAAGAAATTCCGGTCGTGGACGAGGCCGCTCAGGGTGCGGTCGACGACGTCCTGAGTCGGGCTGTCGAGGAGGCCCTCGCGGAAGACGCCCGAAGCGGACGACAACCAGTGATCATCACGAGCGAGGTGATTCAGGGACACGCCGCGAAAGTTCTGGTCGACGCGGCCGGCGAATCCGACCTGCTGGTTCTTGGAGCGCACGGGCACGGCGGATTGGTGGGCGCCCGCATCGGCTCGATAACCCAACATGTTGTGGCGCTGGCCCGGTGCCCGGTCGTCGTTATCCCCACCGCCGAGCTTCCGGACGAGTAGGCGTAACGGGCGAACCTCGGGGTGGCGTCGACCCGAACGCTGCGTTGGCCTCCTTACCCGACGCCCCTGTCGCCTCGCACATCCAGGTGACTCGAGCTACCCCAGTCACGGACGGTTCCCCTTACTGGTGAATCCCCCGTGTTCAGCTGGTCGTCCTTTGTTCGGTAGGGCCTTCCGCGGTTGACACCAGAAAGCAACACGAGATCACCGCCCCCGAGATGGGAAAGGCCCGGTAGTTCCACTCCACCGGCCGACCCGTCTACGAAAGGAAGCGGAACCGCCGAACAGCCACGACGCACCGCCGCCGATGCCACTTTCCGGCGGGCTGGACAGAACTGGGCGATGACACACGCGGCGGCCGGAAATGCGAGCCCGGCGCTCGGGAGGAGACACCGGGCCACGCGACGGTCACCAGACGGGCGGCTTCAGTGTGAAACCGATCTGAGGTCCGACTGCCCAATCCACCGGCCGGCGATCGCATGACGGCACTGGCCGCGCAGCGGCCCGCTCGGGTCGTGGGTCATGTGATCGGTCCGTCTGTCGGGCGTGACTCGGTGCCCGCGATCCGGTCGAGGTGGTCGATAAGCGACTGGATAAATGCGCGGACCTCAAGCTTGGTGGTGTCGCGGAGTTCGGTGAGGTACGCGATGTGCTGTTCGAGCTCGGCGGGTTGGGCGGCACCCGCCGCTGCCGACGCTGCGTTCACTTGGGCCTGCTCGATGATCAGGTCATGCTGCTCTCGCAACCGGGTGTTCTCGGCCTCAAGCTCCGTCATCCGCTCGTGCATTGCCTGCACCGCACCCGCTACCCGGTCGATGAAATCGTCGACTTCGTCTTCGTTGTATCCGGCGGTGAGGCGGCGGGTCTCGTGAAACGTGACGGCCTGTAGCTCGGCGGCCGTCAGCATGCGATGAAGGTCGGCGTCAGCGGGTTGTGCCATCGCCGGGTTCCTCCTTGACGCCGGGCGGCGGCGAATCGCTCAGTTCACACTCATCGAAACATAATCCCTACTGTCCGTATCAGCGCAACACCCATGGCCGCAAGCGTTGCGGTGACGCATAGGGCTGGGCGTGCTGGGCAGTTTGTCCGGATTACCGGCCCTGTGGACGGTGAACTGGACTTTGGTGTCTCCCGGTACACCGAGGCGTCTGCTGCCCCGGATACTCGAAAATTCGTCTCTCGGCCGCCGCTTCATCGGAACCGAGCCCCTCGTCAGGTTGGCCCGGCGATGGACCTCGGCGGTTAGGTACGGCTTCTCCGTGTTCTGCGCTGGCGCGCCGGCAGCGGCCCGGTCCGGCCGTGAAAGGCGTCCTCCCGGTAGACGTATTCTCCGGGAGCGTGAACGCCAGCAGCACGGCGGCGAAGGCTTAGCCGTCGGCGCCGTGCGCGCCTCACTTGGCGAAATCAGCGGGCCGCGGCCGGATCGTGACCGCCGCGTTCACCGCCGAGCTGCCGTCGAGCACTTGCCCGCGCGTCGGTATGCCCGGCGACTGGTCGATGGCCCGGGCGGTATACCCCCAGTTGTGCTCCGGGTCGGCGAGGATGCCGGCGTCCAGCACCTCGCGCGGGAACGCGTCCGGCGCCTAGGCGTGCCCGGCCTCCAGCAGCAGCACCGACTGCGCGGATCCTGGCTCAAGGGGCCGCCAGCGCCCGCGGAGCCGCCCCGACGATGACCACGTCAGCGGTCTCGGGCATGCCAATCTCCTTACGTTATGCAGGTTGCCAGGTCAGCGATCGGCACGAACGACGGGTTGTGACGCTCGCCGATCGCAGCACACGGAAGCCCCCTTCCCTGGTATCCGCGGAGTTGGTCACGGGCCGTGCCGGCTGACAGAGATGGACGCGTTGGTGACCGTGCCGTCGTCAGCGAAGGCCGCGACCCATCCCCATGTATTTGACGCGGTGCAGGGTAGGCAGCACGCCCGAACGGATGGGAGTCAGGGGATCCATGGTGCCTTGTACGTGCCCGTGTCGTTGAGGATCGCGGTCCAGTCGTCGCCGGCCCAGATGTTGCTGATCTTGCCGTGGCTCAGGCGGTAGACGTCGACGCCGTCCCACTGGACGTGGCGCCCGCTCGCGGGGATGCCCAGAATGGCGCCGTTCTGCGTGCCGCTCACGACCACGCGCACCACGACCTGGTCGCCTTGGCCGAAGACGTCATCGATGGTGATGTGCGCGTCGGGGAACGCAGCGACCACGCCGGCGAACAGCCCGGCGACGTTGGCCCTGCCCGTGACTGTGCCCACGGTGCCGCCGGACCACTGCATGTCGGGGTTGAGGTAGTCGGCGGCGTGGTCGCCGTGGTGCTCGTCGATGACGTCCTGGAGGAACGTTTCTACCACCCGCTCGTTCGCCCTGACGCTCCCGGCGCCGCCCTGCATCGCCGTCGCAGCCTGGGTGGGGTGCGCTGGCGCGGCCGTCGCCGCGCTCGCGGTGACGCCGGCGACTGCCAGGCCCGCGGCGAGGGCCACGGCCGCGGCGACGCGCTGCAACTTCCTCATGACAAACTCCTTCATACTTGGTTTTGAGAACCTCGACTTGATGGTTCAAGTACATATTTTAAATCCATCACAACTTGATGAGTCAAGTCATTCCATGGAATCAAGGGAATCTAGCCGAGCGCTAGGCATTCGACAGCAGGCTACTCCAGCAAAGTAACCGTCCAACGACAGGAGCAACTTAACGATTCAACTCATATGACCTACAGGGCGCTCTGCGAGCCGTACCGTCACAAGGCCGCGATCCGGGCAGCCACCGGCCGTCATGACTTCTCCGGTGAGCCGGCCGAGGTCGGCTGGAAACTGGGCCGCGTCGCGCAGGCGTGGGCGGAGCTGATGCACCGCCTGGGCTACACCCGCTACGTCGGCCAGTGCGGCGACGTGGGCGCCTCGGGTCACCGAGCTCGTGACGACGCGCCCGCGCCCTGCTGTCCGGCCTCGACCGCCTGATCTTGGGCGTCTCGCAGGTCACGGTGGTAATCGATGCGGAATACGGAGGGTTCCGCAGTCGGTCACGGCCGACGCCGCCTGAACCGCGCCTCAGACCGGCACGCAACCTGCGCGCACAGCAAGACGCAGTAACCGCTGCCAACAAATCGTCGCCGTGATGATTCTGGGGGAACTCAGCCGGCTCCTGGCCCATGATGATGCAGGTCGGCTGCCGTGCGGGCGGTGTCGGGGGGAAGTAGGTCAGATTGCCTGCAGCGCCTCGGCTTTGGTCACGGGCCGGCCCAGGGCGCCGTACTCATGCAGGTCGCCGAACATCTCGATGCGGATGGACTGGTCCAGGCCGCCCACGCGCACCGGTTCATAGCCGCCGGTGAGGATCAGGTCAGCGACCAGGTCGCCCGCCGCTGCGTCGTCCGCGGCGTAGAACTGGACCGCACGCTCGGGCTCCCGCCGCGCGGCCGCCGACAGCGTCGGAGCCGACAGCGTGCCGAACGCCTTGACCAGCCGCGCCCCGGGCGGAAGCAGCCCGGCCAGGATCTGGCCCGAGGACTCCTGCTCGCCGATGACCTTGCGGTAGCCGCCGGCGTCATCGGGTCCGACCGGGTTGGTTGGGTCGACGATCACCTTGCCGGCCAGCCTCCCGCCGTACTGGGCAATGAGTTGCTTGAAGACGTCTAGCCAGAGGGCGAACACGAGCACGTCGGCCCGGTCGACCGCCTCGTCGATGCTCACCGCTTCGGCGTGCCCGTCCAGGTCGGCGGCGATTTCCCGAGCGGTGTCCTGGGCGCGGCCGGCCAGGAGGAAGCTCAGGCCGCCGGCCGCGAAGTTCGCCGCGAGCCTGTTTCCGATGTTGCCGGTGCCGATGACGGCCACTGTGCTGTCAGAGATAGTCACCTTGCCCCGCCTTTCGTGATGTGGTGTCCGGGTCAGCCCCCGCCGGGAATTCGCCGCGGGCCGTGCACGGACCTGCGCCGCTGAGGCTTGAAACCGCCGCCCGGGCGGCTTGCGGCCACTTCTTCATGGCATCCTGACTTGCATATTCAAGTGAATGTAGACACGATGACTTGGAGTGTCAAGTTCAGGCGACGCAGCTCGCGTGGCCTGGGAGACGTCTGCATAGCACACGATCGAGGTCCGCACTACGGAGAGGTGACGCCGCAACGTGACGAGTCAGGCCACGCGGGCAAACTACTTGAAGCATCAAGTAGCTGCGACCCAATGTGCCGCCCGAAGAAGCCGGCACATGAGTGAGATCGCCAAGACTGGATCGACGGTAAACGGACTGCGTCCGGCACAGTCTCGGAATCGGTCAACCCCGCTACCGGAGCGGTAGTGGGCCAGTGCGCGGATGGCGGCCAGGCCGAGACCGCGCGGCCATCGCCAGCGCCCGCCGCGCCTTCGATGCCTCCCCTAGTCCCGGGACGCAGCCTGCGCCAACGAGTCCGCAGCGAAATGGCCGACCGCTTCGACGCGC
>Ga0207675_100005838_pt1 | contig 11765 bp, 9 predicted proteins | sample KBSSwiS42_FD_184305 | JGI IMG/M metagenome (GOLD analysis project Ga0207675, IMG submission 184305) | Switchgrass rhizosphere microbial communities from Kellogg Biological Station, Michigan, USA - KBS Switchgrass S4-2 (SPAdes) (version 2) | ecosystem: Host-associated > Plants > Roots >...
TCGGTGTCCAGGATGAGTACCGAACGGGCGGAGATCTGCAGCCAGCCACGGGCGGCGAAGTCCGCCAGCGCCTTGTTGACCGTCTCCCGCGAGGCTCCGACCAGCTGAGCCAGTTCCTCCTGGGTCAGGTCGTGATGGACGTGCAGCCCGTCGCGTTCCTGCTCGCCGAACCGGGCCGCCAGGTCGAGCAGGTTCTTCGCCACGCGCCCGGGGACGTCGGTGAAGACCAGGTCGGCCACGACGTCGTTGGCCCGGCGCAGCCGCCGGGCCAGCGCCTGCAGCATGTGCATGGAAACGTCCGGGCGCTCGAGCAGCCAGCCGCGCAGCGCGTCATGGGGCAGCGCCGCGAGCGTCGCGTCGGTGACCGCGCTGGCCGACGACGTGCGCGGCCGCGGGTCGAACAGCGATAGCTCGCCGAACATCTCGCCCGGCCCGATCACGCTGATCAGGTTCTCCCGGCCGTCGGCCGCCGCCCTCGTGAGCTTGATCTTGCCTTCCAGCACGATGTACAGCCGGTCGCCCTCCTGACCCTCCAGGAAGAGATGCTCGCCCCGGGACAGCTTGACGTCGGGCATCTGCCGCCGGATCGTCCGCGCGCTATCCTCGTCGAGCCCTTCGAACAGCGGTGCCCGCCTGAGCACAACTTCGGCGTCCTCCACCGAATCCTCCTTGCCGGCATCTCCGCCGCTGGCCGCCGCCAGCGGGCCGGGCCAGCGACCGTCCTGGCCGTGCCCTCTAAGTGAACCATTCGCACGAACAGATGTGCTCGGGATCACATTCCAGCCACGCCCGGGCGGCAATAGCGACGAGACTAACATCACATCACGCAGGAAGATAGCTACGCTTAGTAGTCGGGAACACGGGGGAGCGTGACGGGTCGGAATCCGGGGGTGGCTGGGGATTGTGGTGTGCACGGGAGACCAGGGGCAAGGTCAGGTACCGGCCCGGCGGGCTTATCGGTGCCGTCCGCCCGGCGGGCTGACCGAGGCATCGGGGCCCGACGGCTTGAGCTGGTTGAGCACCTGGCCGTAGGCGAGCGAGATGAGCTTGGTCACGTTGCCGTGCGCGCCGAGCGGCGCGCAGCACTTGGCGCCGATCACCATGGCGGCTTCCTCGATGGCCGCCGGGTCGGCCTCCGGGCCGATGACGCACGGGGCGAGGGCGATCCTGGTCACGCCCATGCTCTCGAGCTGGACCGCCGCGTCCTCGATGGAGGGTTTGGCGTCCAGCGAGGCGGCCATCACCGGGAGCGCGAGCCGCGCCGCGAGCAGGAAGGCGGTGACGCTGGCGGTGCCGACCGCGTCCTCCCCGCCCACGGTGGCCAAGATGATGCCGTCGGCCGAGGTCGTGATGCTGAACATGCGCACCCGGTCGGCCCGGGCCAGGCCGGCGTCGGCCAGCCGGTGGTGCAGCGCCTCGGCCAGCAGCGCGTTGGTGTTGAACACCTCGCCGATGTACGCGTTGGCCCCGCTGGTCGCGATCGCCTCCCGTACCGCCTGGAAGCTGGCCGGATGCGGCGTCACCACCTGCGGTATCACCACGGCCGAGGGAGAGCCGGCGGGCCGCCTGGCCGCCGCGTCGGCCAGCACCGCGCGGATCCCGGCCGGGTCGCCGCGGCCGCCCTGGTCGATCCGGGCCGTGCGCACGTCCAGGGCCGGGTTGTCCACCCGGAGCACGGTCGCGATCTCCGCGGTCACGCCGGCCAGGCCGGCCGCGCCGGCGTCGGGAACCGCGAGGACCAGGGCGGGCGCGCCCTCGGGCAGGCTGGCGGGCATCGCACGCCGGTGACGGCCGCCGGGTGCGACCAGCCTGGCCTGCGACCGGACGGGCGAACCGGGCTGGCGCGGATGAGAACCCGGTCCTGGCTGCCTGCGGGCTAGCGCCTCGTCGTCCGGCTGACCGTATTCAGGGAATTCGGCTCCCTGGGATCCTGATCCGGCGGAGAATTGACCTTGCCGCGGCATCGCTCCCCGTCCCGTCCCCTGCTGGGACGGCAGTTCCGACGGTACGTTCGGCTCCTGGCGTCGCCCGGGCAGGCCCGGCGAGGAGTCGCGAACGTCTGTCACATAGCGGAAGCGTAGTCGCCGGTGATCAACAATTTGTGAAAACCCGTAAAAAATGGGACATGCGGTCAATAGTGACGCGCACGCCCACTTGTGTCCTGCCCCGTCCTATCCTGTCCGGTCCCGCCCGCGCCGGGCTGCCCTCGCCAGATTTGTTACTAGCCGGTAGCATAGACCGTGTTCAGGCGAACGGCCAGGTGACACGGCCCAGTGCGGCCCAGTGACGGCGGAGCAGCGATGAGCCACTACAAGAGCAACCTGCGGGACATCCAGTTCAACCTGTTCGAGGTGCTGCGGCGCCAGGACCTGCTCGGCCAGCCGCCGTACGACGAACTCGACGAGGAGACGGTCCGCGGCATCCTGGGCGAGCTGGAGCGGCTGGCGACCGGCCCGCTGGCCGAGTCCTTTGCCGACGCCGACCGGAACCCGCCGGTGTTCGACCCGGCCACGCACTCGGTGCGGATTCCCGAGTCGCTGCGGAAGTCCTACCGCGCCTTCATGGACGCCGAGTGGTACCGGCTCTCGCTGCCCGCCGAACTGGGCGGCACCGGGGCGCCGAGGTCGCTGAACTGGGCCATGGCCGAGCTGATCCTGGGCTCCAACCCGGCGATCTGGATGTACGCCAGCGGCCACACCATGGCCCGGGTCCTGTGGGAGCTCGGCACGCCCGAGCAGAAGCGGTTCGCCGAGCAGGCCATCGAGCGCGAGTGGGGCGCCACCATGGTGCTGACCGAGCCCGACGCCGGCTCCGACGTCGGCGCCGGCCGGACCCGGGCGATCGAGCAGCAGGACGGGACCTGGCACATCGAAGGGGTCAAGCGCTTCATCACCAGCGCCGAACACGACCTGGCGGATAACATCTTCCACCTCGTGCTGGCCCGGCCGGAAGGCGCCGGACCCGGCACCAAGGGCCTATCGATGTTCCTGGTGCCCAAGTACCTGGTCAACGAGGACGGGTCCCTCGGCGAGCGCAACGGCGTCTACATCACCAACGTCGAGCACAAGATGGGGCTGAAGGCCTCGACCACCTGCGAGGTCACCTTCGGCGCCGATCGGCCCGCGGTGGGCACCCTGGTCGGCGGCGTGCACGACGGCATCAGGCAGATGTTCATGGTCATCGAGGACGCCCGGATGATGGTCGGCACCAAGGCCATCGCCACCTTGTCCACCGGCTACCTGAACGCGCTGGACTTCGCCAGGAACCGGGTCCAGGGCGCGGACCTCACCCAGATGACGGACAAGACCGCGCCGCGGGTGACGATCATCCACCACCCCGACGTGCGCCGGATGCTGATGCTGCAGAAGGCGTACGCCGAGGGCATGCGGGCGCTGGTGCTGTACACGGCCTCGATCCAGGACGCCCTCCAGCTCGCCGCGGCGCAGGGGCGGAGCGACGAGGACACCGCGCGGCTGAACGACCTGCTGCTGCCGGTGGTCAAGGGGGTCGGCTCCGAACGGTCCTACGAGATGCTCACCCTGGCCCTGCAGACGCTCGGCGGCTCCGGGTTCCTCCAGGACTACCCGGTCGAGCAGTACATCAGGGACGCGAAGATCGACAGCCTGTACGAGGGGACGACCGGGATCCAGAGCCTGGACCTGTTCTTCCGCAAGATCGTCCGGGACAACGGCCAGGCGTTCGGGGCGCTGCTCGGCCGGATCAGGGACTTCGCCGCGGCCGAGGGCGGCAACGGCAGGCTCAAGGCCGAACGGGCCGCGCTGGCCGAAGCCGCCGGGCACGTCGAGGCCATGGCGGGTGCCATGGCCGGCTTCCTGATGGGTTCGGCGGACCAGCCCGAACAGGTCTACAAGGTGGGCCTGAACACCACCCGGCTGCTGATGGCGCTCGGCGACCTGGTCATCGGCTGGCAGTTGCTGACCCACGCGGACATCGCCCTGCGCAAGCTGGACGAGATCAGCGTCGGCCATCCCGACCGCGACTTCTACGCGGGCAAGCTGAGCGCGGGCCGGTTCTTCGCCGCCACCGTCCTGCCCCGGCTGGCCGTCGAGCGCACGATCGCCGAGGAGACCACGCTGGACCTGATGGAGCTGCCCGAGGGCGCCTTCTAAGCCGGGCTCAGAGCTTGCCGCGGGGGGCGACCCCCCTGGCACCCCCCGCACTTCGCTTCGCTCAGATCTCGTACTGGACCGCGCCGCGCGCGCCGACGATCGGCTGGATGAAGGTCTCGACGATCTTCCGGTGTTCCGCGTTTTCCCGGTAGGCCAGGTAGCCCGCGAGGTCGTCGAAGTCGGCCGCGACGGCGAAGTCGAAGTTGACGTCGCCGACCAGGCCAAGGTCCTCGCCGAGGTGATAGGCCCGCACCTGCGGGATCAGCCCGGGTAGCCGCCCGAGCTCCTCCTTGACGCGCTCCTTCTGCTCCCGCGTCGCTTCCGGAGTCCACCGGAACATCACCATATGCCTGATCATGGGGCTGACGTTATCGCGTCAGCCCCATGCGTTTCAGCCCCAGGCCAGTATTCGCAGGGGGTCGGTGAGCATCGAGCCGATGTCGCGCAGCACGGCCGAGCCGAGCTCCCCGTCCACGATGCGGTGGTCGAAAGACAGCGACAAGGTACACGCCTTGCGCACCGCGAGCTCCCCGTCGACCACCCAGGGTGTGTCCTTGACCTGGCCGAACGCGAGGATGGCCGTCTCGCCGGGGGTGAGGATCGGGGTGCCGGCGTCGACCCCGAACACCCCGACGTTGGTGATCGTGATCGTGCCGCCCGCCAGGTCGGCCGGGGTGGCCTTGCCGGCCCGGCCGGTCTCGGTCAGCACCTGCAGCGCACGGGCCAGCTCCGGCAGCGTCAGCGCGTCCGCGTGCTTGACGTTCGGCACGATGAGGCCGCGCTCGGCCGCCACCGCGATGCCGAGGTTCACGTAGTGCTTCACCACGATCTCCTCGGCGGCGGCGTCCCAGGACGAGTTGACGAGCGGATGCCTGGCCACCGCGACGAGCAGCGCCCGGGCCACGAACAGCAGCGGCGAGACCCGCACGTCGGCGAACTCGGGCAGCTCCCTGACCCGGCGCACCGCCGCCATCGTCTCGGTCACGTCGACCTGAAGGAACTCGGTGACGTGCGGCGCGGTGAACGCGCTCGACACCATGGCCGCGGCCATGTGCTTGCGCACGCCGCGGACCGCGATGCGCTCCTCACCGCCGGAGGCCGGAGCGGAGGTGGCCGTCCGGGACCCGTTCCCCGATTCGGCCGAACGGGCCGGAGTGCCCGCCCCCGCCGCCCGCTGCACGTCGTCCCGGGTGATCGAGCCGTCCGGGCCGCTGCCCGCCAGCGCGGCCAGGCTGATGCCGAGGTCCTTGGCCAGCTTGCGCACCGGCGGTTTCGCCAGCACGCGGGCCGCGGGAACGCCCGGCTCCGCGGGCACCTCCGGCGGTTCGACGGGCTCCTCGGGTGCGGTGGGGACCTCGGCCGTCTCCGGGCGCCCGGCCGCGGTCCGGCGGGCCCGCCGGGTGGTGGCGGAGGCCTTGACCCCGTAGCCCACCAGGATCGAGTGCGCGCCGGCCTCATCGTCGGAGGCGCTCTCGGCGGACGCGGGGGCGGCTACCTCGGCCCGTTCGGCACTATCGGACGTCCCCACCTCTACCGCGATGATCGGGACGCCGACCTCGACGGTCTGGCCCTCCTCGGCCAGCAGCCGGGCCACCGTGCCGTCCCACGGGCAGGGCAGCTCGACCACCGCCTTGGCCGTCTCGATCTCCACGATGATCTGGCCGTCCTCGACCTGATCGCCCGGCTTGACGTGCCAGGCGACGATGTCGGCCTCGGTCAGGCCCTCGCCGACGTCGGGAAGCTTGAACTCCTTGACCATCCGTCCCGCCTCCTCAGTAGCCGAACGTGCGGTCGACGGCGTCCAGGATCCGGTCCAGGTCGGGCAGGTAGTGCTCTTCGAGCCGGGACGGCGGGTAGGGGGTGGCGAAGCCGCCGACCCGCAGCACCGGCGCCTCGAGGTGATAGAAGCACCGCTCGGTGACCCGGGCGGTGATCTCGGCGCCGAGCCCGGCGAACACCGGCGCCTCGTGCGCGACGACGCAGCGGCCCGTCTTGCGTACCGAGGCGGTGATCGTGTCCATGTCGAGCGGGGACAGCGAGCGCAGGTCGACGACCTCGACGCTGCGCCCGTCCTCGCGCGCGGCGGCCGCGGCCTCCAGGCCGGTGCGCACCAGCGGGCCGTAGCAGAGCAGGGTCGCGTCGGCGCCCTCGAGGGTCACCCTGGCCCGGTCGAAGGGCAGCGCGCCGGCCACCGCGGCCGCCGTGTCGACCTCGGCCTTGTCCCAGTAGCGCCGCTTCGGCTCGAAGAAGATCACCGGGTCGTCCGAGTCGACCGACTGCTGGATCATGGTGAACGCGTCGGCCGCGTCCGAGCAGGCGACCACGCGCAGGCCGGCCGTGTGCGCGAACAGCACCTCGGGGGACTCGCTGTGGTGCTCGACCGCGCCGATGCCGCCGCCGCACGGGATGCGGATCACCACCGGCAGGCTGACCTTCCCGAGGGACCGGTAGCGCATCTTGGCCAGCTGGCTGACGATCTGGTCGACCGCGGGGAAGACGAACCCGTCGAACTGGATCTCGCAGACCGGCCGGTAACCGCGCAGGGCCAGGCCGATCGCGGTGCCGACGATGCCGGATTCGGCCAGCGGGGTGTCGATCACCCGGGCCTCGCCGAAGTCCTTCTGCAGGCCGTCGGTGACGCGGAAGACCCCGCCCAGCTTGCCGACGTCCTCGCCCATGATCAGGACCTTGGGGTCGTTCTCGAGCGCCTTGCGCAGTCCCTCGTTGAGCCCGCGGGACAAGGTGAGCTTGGTCATCGGTCGCCCCCCTCAAACGAGTCCAGGTAGGCCGCGTACTGCTCGCGCTCCTCGCGCAGGATCGCGGTGGGCTCGGCGTACACGTTGTCGAACAGGGCCAGCGGCGGCGGGTCGGGCATGTTCCGGCAGGCCTCGCGGACCCGGGCGCCTTCTCGCTTGGCCTCCGCGTCCACCTCGGCGAAGAACTCAGGCTCCGCCAGGCCGCCGCGGACGAGGTAGGCCCGGACGCGCTCGATCGGGTCCCTGAGCTTCCACATCTCCAGCTCGCTGGCCAGCCGGTACCTGGTCGGGTCGTCGGTGGTGGTGTGCGCGCCCATGCGGTAGGTGAACGCCTCGATCAGCGTGGGACCCTGGCCTTCCCTGGCCGCCTGCAAGGCCTTCTGCGTCACCGCGTAACAGGCCAGCACGTCGTTGCCGTCGACCCGGAGACCGGGGAAGCCGAACCCGCGGGCCCGCTGGTAGAGCGGGATGCGGCTCTGCTTCTCCAGCGGCTCGGAGATCGCCCACTGGTTGTTCTGGCAGAAGAAGACCATAGGTGCGTTGAACACCGATGCGAATACGAACGCCTCGTTCACGTCGCCCTGGCTGGTGGCGCCGTCACCGAAGTACGCGATGACCGCCTCGTCCGTCCCGTCCCGCTGGATGCCCATGGCGTAGCCGGTGGCGTGCAGGGTCTGGGCGCCGATCACGATCGTGTACAGGTGGAACTTGTGCTCCTCGGGCGCCCAGCCGCCGTGGCTGACGCCGCGGTACAGCTCGAGTAGCTTGACCGGGTCGATGCCCCGGCACCAGGCCACGCCGTGCTCGCGGTAGGTGGGGAACACCATGTCATCGGGGCTCAGCGCGCGGCCGGACCCGATCTGGGCGGCTTCCTGGCCGAGCAGCGAGGCCCAGATGCCCAGCTCGCCCTGGCGCTGCAGCGAGATCGCCACGGTGTCGATGGCGCGGACCAGCACCAGGTCCCGGTACATGCTCCTGATGTCGTCGGCGGACAGGTCCAGCGGGTAGTCGGGGTGGTCGATCCGCTCACCCTCCGGGGTGAGCAACTGGACGAACTCGCCCGCCTGGTCGGGCAGGTCTGGTGCGGGCTGGTCGATGGCTGATACGGCGGTGGTCGCGGCGCCGGATTCGACGGTCACGTGCCACTCCTTTCCGGGCCGGGACTGGGATCACCAGCGCCGGCCGTACGGCTGAAGGTTCCCGGACTGCGCTGTCTCGGGGCGGTCGCGTACGCTGCGTGCCCGGTGGGGACGCACGCGCCCGCGTTGCCCGTGGGACGCTCCTCACCTGACGATATATGCCCTGATCGCCCTGGAGGATACGTGGCGCGGATGATCGTGGAAGTAATGCTCAAGCCGGAGATCCATGATCCGCAGGGGGAGGCCATTGCCAGCGCCTGTCACCGGCTGGGCTTCGGCCAGGTACTCGGGGTCAGGCAGGGCAAGCGGTTCGAGGTGGAGCTGGACGGCCCCGCCGACGAGGCCGCTGTGACCGCTATCACAAACTTGGCGCGGGATTTGCTGTCTAACCCGGTCATAGAGGACTTTACGCTGCGTGCCGGGGAGGCATAGGCGGCCGGGTCGGCTTACGGTTTGGCGACGCCCGGTTTCGGTCGCGTTAACGGGGAATCTTTCGACTCATGAGGGTGCTGCACAGTAGTTGAAAGGGGCCTCGTGAATACGGGTGGGAAGACGCGAGCGAAGCCAATGCCTGATGTGAAGTTCTGCCTGGTTTTCCAGCGCGAGACACTCAGCGTCCCGGTGATGCGCCGCGTTCTCGGTGACACCCTGCGCGGGCTCGGCATGGACGAGGAGTCCGTCTACGACATCCTGCTCGCGGCCACCGAAGCCTGCACCAACGTGCTGACCCACGGCGGCCGGAAGGTCCGGGGTTACGAGGTGGTCACCAGCCTCGGCGCGGTCGGCTGCCAGGTCGAGGTGGCCGACGAAGGGACCGGCCTGGCCCCGGCTCCGGGGATTCCCGCCGGCCGCGGCACCCCGGAGACTCAGCCCGACCCGCAGCAGATACCAGTCGCCCAGCTGCCCGAATCGGGCCGCGGCCTGGCCGTCATGCGGGCCTGCGTGGACAACGTCACGCTGGACAGCCGTCCCGGCCGCGGCACGGTCGTGACCATGCGCAAGCGCATCAGGTGGCCGGACGACGCCCCGCTGCGCCAGCTCCGCGCCGCCAGCTAGGTCATTTTCTCCTCGCTCGCCTCCGGGCCCCACCCACCTCCCCATCCCCCTTCACTGCGGCTCCTTCCCTCCTCGCTCCTTCGTCGCTCGTCAGTCCAGTCGCCGCCGGCGCCCTTTGGCTCGCGAGGACATAAACTTCCGGGGTGCGGATTGGCGTTATCACCTTTCCCGGGTCGCTCGATGACCGGGACGCGGCGCGCGCGGTCCGGCTCGCCGGGGCCGAGCCGGTCGGGCTCTGGCATGGCGACCGCGGCCTGCGCGGCGTGGACGCGGTGATCCTGCCCGGCGGCTTTTCCTACGGCGACTACCTGCGCTGCGGCGCGATCGCCCGGTTCGCGCCGGTGATGGCCGACCTGGTGCCCGCCGCCAGGGCCGGGCTGCCGGTACTCGGCATCTGCAACGGCTTCCAGATCCTGTGCGAGGCGCACCTGCTGCCGGGCGCGCTGACCCGCAACGCCGGGCTGAAGTTCGTCACCAGGGACGTGCCGCTGCGGGTGGAAAACGCGGGCACCGCGTGGACCCGGGCCTACTCCGGCGGCGAGCAGATCGTGGTGCCGCTGAAGAGCGGGGAGGGCGCCTACGCGGCCGATGCCGATACGCTGGCTGACCTCGAGGCGTCCGGGCAGGTCGTCATCAGGTACGCCGGGGACAACCCGAACGGTTCGGCGGCCGCCATCGCGGGGGTGTGCAACGCGGAGGGTACCGTGGTCGGGCTGATGCCGCATCCGGAGCACGCGGTCGACCCGCTCACCGGCCCGTCCGCCGACGGCCTCGGTTTCTTCGCCTCCGTGCTGGCCGGGGTGGCGGCGTGACCGTGACCGACACGGTGGCGCGGGCAGCGGCCACGGCCGGCCTGCCGCAGCCGTTCGCCGAACTCGGGCTGACAGCGGACGAGTACGAGAAGATCGTGGCCACGCTCGGGCGCCGCCCCACCGGCGCCGAGCTGGCCCTGTACTCGGTCATGTGGAGCGAGCACTGCTCCTACAAGTCCTCCAAGGTGCACCTGCGGCAGTTCGCGGCCACGGCGCCGCCGTCCGGCGCGCTGCTCGCGGGCATCGGCCACAACGCCGGCGTGGTCGACATCGGGCAGGGCTACGCGGTCACCTTCAAGATCGAGTCGCACAACCACCCGTCGTACGTGGAGCCCCATCAGGGCGCGGCCACCGGCGTCGGCGGCATCGTCCGTGACATCCTCGCCATGGGCGCACGCCCGGTCGCGGTGATGGACGCGCTGCGGTTCGGCCCGGCCGACGCCCCTGACACCGGCCGGGTACTGCCCGGCGTGGTCGGCGGCATCTCTTTCTACGGCAACTGCCTCGGCCTGCCCAACATCGGCGGAGAGCTCGACTTCGATCCGAGCTACGCGGGCAACCCGCTGGTCAACGCGCTCTGCGTGGGGGTCATGCGGCACGGTGACCTGCAGGTCGCGGCGGGCAGCGGCCCGGGCAACAAGGTGATCCTGTTCGGCTCCACGACCGGGCCCGACGGCGTGGGCGGGGCCTCGGTGCTGGCCAGCGCGACGTTCGGCGACGCCGCTTCTGGTGGCACCGAGTCCGCTAAACGCCCCAGCGTCCAGGTGGGAGACCCGTTCCTGGAGAAGCTGCTGGTCGAGTGCTGCCTCGAGCTCTTCGCCGGCGGCCTGGTGACCGGCATCCAGGACCTCGGCGCGGCCGGGGTCGCGTGCGCCACCACCGAGCTCGCCGCGGCGGGCACCGGCGGCATGCTGGTCCGGCTGGACGAGGTGCCGCTGCGGGACGCGACGCTGGGGCCGCCCGAGATCTTGATGAGCGAGTCGCAGGAACGCATGATGGCGGTGGTCGAGCCCGGCCGGGTGGCGGAGTTCCTCGCCGTCTGCGCCAAGTGGGACGTCCGGGCCGCCGTGATCGGCGAGGTGACCGACACCGGCCGGCTGGTCATGACCTGGCGCGGCGAGACGGTGGTGGACATCCCGCCCGCGTCGGCGGCCGACGGCCCGGTCTACCACCGGCCGCTGGCCCGGCCCGCGAGCCAGGACGCGCTGGCCGCCGGGGATCCGGCCGCGCTGCCCCGCCCGGTGGACGGCGCGGGGCTGCGGGCGGACCTGCTCGCCCTGCTCGGCTCGCCCGGCCTGGCCGACAAGAGCTGGGTCACCGACCAGTACGACCGGTACGTCCGCGGGGACACCGTGCTGGCCATGCCGGACGACGCCGGGCTGCTCCGGGTGGACGAGGCGACCGGCCTCGGCATCGCGCTGGCCACCGACGGCAACGGCCGCTACTGCCGGCTCGACCCGTACCAGGGCACCCAGCTGGCGCTGTCCGAGGCCTACCGCAACGTCGCGGCGACCGGGGCGCGGCCGCTCGCCGTCACCAACTGCCTGAACTTCGGCTCGCCGGAGGACCCCGCGGTGATGTGGCAGTTCGCCGAGGCGGCGCGCGGGCTGGCCGACGGCTGCGCCGCCCTGGGCGTGCCGGTCACCGGCGGCAATGTCAGCTTCTACAACCAGACAGGGACGGCGGCCATACACCCCACTCCGGTCGTCGGGGTGCTCGGCGTGCACGACGACGTGCGCCGCCGGGTCGGCATCGGGTTCCGGGACATCCCGGCCGATCTCGTGCTGCTCGGCCAGACCGAGCCGGAGTTCGGCGGCTCGGCCCGGGCAAACGTGTGCCACGGTCACCTGGGCGGCCGTCCGCCAGCGCCCG
>Ga0207675_100005839_pt1 | contig 11763 bp, 9 predicted proteins | sample KBSSwiS42_FD_184305 | JGI IMG/M metagenome (GOLD analysis project Ga0207675, IMG submission 184305) | Switchgrass rhizosphere microbial communities from Kellogg Biological Station, Michigan, USA - KBS Switchgrass S4-2 (SPAdes) (version 2) | ecosystem: Host-associated > Plants > Roots >...
GGCGCTCCGATCACAGCGCGGTGTTGCCGGAAGGCGGCCTGGCGCACCACGATACGTTGTCCGGCTTTCTGAAGGAAGTGCAGCTCGATGAGGCGCGCCGCATGCTCGCCACGGCCGTGCGCAAACTTCGCCAGGCAGGCATCCAACTTTCCGACCGGCGCATCGTGAAAACTCAGGGCCTGATGGCCGCGGCGGCCGTGCTGGCGGGGCGTCTCGAAGCGACGTCGGCCGACCTGTGGCCCCTGCTGTATGCGTTGCCAACGCGCGAGACGCAGCTCAATGCGCGCGAGGTGCTGGGGGACCTGCTGGCGGCGTCCGCGCATCCGCATCTGTTCAGTGCGGTTGAAGTGGCCACGCTGCAGCCGCTGTCGCGCGTGGGCCGATTGCGGGAAGCCGCCGAGGCGTTGCTGGCCACGCCTTCGCCCGAATCGACGGCGGAAGCGGAAAACGTATTGCGCGAGATCGATGCCAACTTCCCGGCGGACAAAATGCCGGCGCAGCTCGCGGACCTGCGGACTGCCCTGATGAAACTGGTTGTGACGCCGGCGTGAACGCGCGCGGCTCACTTTCCTGGAAGTGGTGCGCGGACCCGTCTCCCTCTGAGCCCAATGCGGCCGTCGCGTGGCACGACGCCGCGCGAACACTGCACGCGCGACTCGCACTCCTGCCCGCCGAACGCCAGGCGCGCCTGCAGCTGAGTGCCAGCCGTGACGTGTTGATCGTGACGGGAGCGACGGAGGATCTTCCCTGGGCGCCGGGAGTCGGCTACGCGGCTCCCTGTGCCGAGGCACCCGGCTTGTGGCGACCCACGCTGCTGAAGCCGGACGTGCCGGCCGATCTGCTGGCGCGATCGTTGCGACGACTGCACTCGCGGCAACCCATGTTGTTGTGGCCGGAGCCGGCCGCCGCGATTCCGCTCGACCGGCAGTTGCGCGTGAGCGTGGAATTGCTGGCGCGCATCGCCGCGCGCTGGAAATCCGCATGACGTCGCTGCCGGATGCACTGCGTCCCTGGCGCGAATGGCTGAGCTGGTTCGAACCTGACCTGTCCGTCGAAATTGGAATGCTGTTGCAGCGGCTGAGTCCGCTGCTGGGGCCATTCCGGGGGAAGAGTCTGGGAGGCGAGCCCGAGATGGAGGGGCTCGACGACCTGCGCGCGCGCGGCTCCTACGAACACCTGTTGGCGACCGAGTGGCTGCTCGCAGAGGAGATGCCGGATGAGTTCCTGCGTCGCGCCGCGAGCGGCGAGCACATCTTCCTGGCGCCGCGGCCGCGTGCGCGGCGCGCGGATCGTTCGGTCATTGCATTGTTCGATGCCGGCCCTTTGCAGTTCGGTGCCCCGCGACTCGCCCATGTCGCCGTCTGGATCCTGCTCGCGCGCCGGGCGCAGCAGGCGGGCGGAGAATTTCGCTGGGGTTCGTTGCAGGCCCCGGGCCAGCTGAACGAGGCAAGCCGCAGCGAACATCTGAAGGCGCTGCTGCTGCGACGGACTTTCACAGCGCCCGATGAAGTGGGGTTCGCACGCTGGCGCGCCACGCTCGACGAGTCGCGCGTGGGCGGCGAACGCTGGTTGATCGGTGCCGCGATCCCGCCGGCAGATTTCAAGTCGGTGCCGGCATTCACGCATCGGGTCTGCCTGAACAAGGATCTGAAGGGAACGGCGCTCGAGGTGTCGCTGCTCGAACGCGGGGTCGAGCGTGGTGTGCGCCTGCCGCTGCCGGAGCCCACCCGGGTCACGTCGTTGCTTCGCGGAGTGTTCATCCGCGAATCGCGTCCGGAGTTCCACACCTCCGACGCACGTGCGGTGGCGCTCATGCGGCCGCCGGTCATTTCGTTCGACGGCAGCCGTGTCTGCCTGTTGCTGCGGGATCAGCCCGCGGTGTTGATGTACGCCGTGCCGAGGTCGATCAAGGATCAACCGGCAGCGCCTCGATACCAACAATGGTCGCGGGGCTACTCGGCATTGGGCATGACGTTCATCGGCAAACAACTGGGTGTGCTGCTGGCGGATGACAACGACTTGCGATTCTGGGGATCGTCGCTGCCGAATATTCCGCGTCCGCCACAGGAGGGATTCCATGCGCCAGGGAACACCGCGGACTGGTTGCCGCTTGGCTGGCTGCGTGCCGGGAAGGCCCACCGGGTCTGCGCGATCGATCAGTCCAATAGATTGATGCGCTGGGACTCGAACATTCAGGCGCTGCAGCTGGAATCTCGCGATGCGCTCGGCATGGTGCAGATCAACAAGAACCTGCTGGTCTACGCGTATCACCTCAACAGCAGCGTTCGTACCGCGCGGCTCGCTGCGGAGGTGGGCAAGACACCGACGAAATACCTGTGTGATGCACCGCCCGGGGCCGCGGTGTTGTTCGGGCGCGGGCGCGTGTGTGCCGTGCGCGTCGAAGATGAACCCGACGAGACCTGGCACATCGGCACCTGGAGCAACCTGGGTTTCGCGCTGCAGATGCGGCTGCCGGTGGGATTGAAAGCGGTCGGTGTGATGCGCGAGCCAGACCGGCGCACGGCCCTCATCACGCTCGATCGCAACACCCTGCGACTGCATTTCGCAGGCGGCGGCAATGAAATTCTGTATACCGCGCCCGATCGCCTCGTGTCCTGCACGGTGTGTCCAAACACCAGTCTCGTCGCCCTGTTCACGGAGCGACGCCAGCTCATCGTGGTATCGGCCGCGAAGCGCGAATTACTGCTCAGTGTCCAGACCGGCAGGCAGTCCAATGCTGGCGCGTGAGCTCGCGCCGATGTCGCCGATCCGCGAGCCCGTGCTGCGGGGGCACCACACCGTCGCCGCCTTGTGGTTTCCGGCAGCGTGGTTCGATGAGCAGGCACGGGCCGCGCGCCTGATCGCCTGCTGGCGGCCGGGCGCCACGGCGTGGCGCTTTGCGCAGGGCGACTTGCTGACTTTCGCGACCGCCGTCGACCAGGACTGCGACGACTTGCCGGGCTGGCCGCTCGTCCAGGAGGGCAATGTCGTGTGCTCGGCGTCGCTGAACGAGGCAGAGCGTTCGATCCGGCGAGAAGGCGACGTGTGGATCGTCCTGGGAGCCGAGCCGCTCACGCTCGATAAGCGCGGCGCCGAAGTGCTCGATCCTTCCGAGTGGCTGGCGACCGATCTGCTCTCTTTGCACGACACCTATGACTGCAGTGTGCCGCTCGCCGCCCCCGAGGTGCTGCAACTCGAGTCGCGGCCGCTGCGCGAAGTGCTCGGCAATGCAGTGCCACCGGCAAGCCCCGAGCAGGCCGACTTCCTCAACGCGATGCGCCGGGCGCGCAAGCAAAATTCGCAACCCGATCCGGATCACGGCTCGCGGAATCATCGGTCAGGCGAGGAAGGTGCCCGCACCTTCTTCTTCGCGCTGGTGGTCGTGATTGCGCTCATCCTGCTCGTCGTCCTGCTGACCAGCGGCGCGGCGCAGTTCCGTCTGTGGTGGGTGTTCGCTCTCATTCTGCTGGTTCGACTGGTCGCCGCTGTGTCGAAGCGCGGCGTGGGCGTCGCGACACAGGGACGCGCGGCGCAACCCTCCAGGGTACTGAAACAGCGCGCCGGCCTCGCGCATCCGCAGCGCTGGAGACGGTGGCTGGCGCGTATCGCCATGACCACGCAGCTCTCCCGACTCCTGGGCCGCGCGCACGCGCGCCATTTGCGGCGCGTGCTGGGTTTCTTCGATGAAGGAAATCTGAAAGAAGCCCTGCGCCATGCCATCCCGTTGGGCGGCGAGGGCGGTTCGCTCGGACAGTCCTTTGGGCTGCCGGGACGGCGCGACAATCTCGAGCTCTCTCGTGCGCAGGGTGCATCGACCAGTATCGGCCTCGACGACGAATTGCTCGCGCACCTGCGTGACATCTACCGCCGGGCGTTTCAGAAGCTCGACCATGAACAGCGTTTCGAGGAAGCCGTGTTCGTGCTGGCGGAGCTTCTGAATGCCAGGGGCGAGGCGCTGGATTACCTCGAGCAGCACAAACGCTTCGACCTGGCTGCCGAACTGGCGCTGGGCTGGGACATGCCGCCGGATGTCATCGTGCGGCTGCATTGCCTGGCGGGTGACTGGCGGCTCGCCGTGGCCGTCGCGCGCCGCGACAACGCCTTTGCCAATGCGATCGGGCAGCTCGAGAAGCGCTGGCCCGACGCTGCGCGGAAGCTGCGTGAGGAGTGGGGCAACGCGCTCGTGCAGCAGGGCGAGTGGATAGGCGCGGTCGAGGCCGTGTGGCCGGTCGAATCCCTGCGTGCGAAGGCCACCGAGTGGCTGCTGGCCGCGGAGGCGGCGGGCGGCCGCCTGGCGATGCGCGCGCTCGTGCAGCGCGCCGTTTTGCTGCCCGACACGCTGGATCGATACGCGAAGGAATTGACAGCCCTGCAACAGGATCGCTCGCTGTGGCGCGAGCGGGTCGACTTCGCCGAGGCGCTGATGAACATCGGGCGCACGCCCGCCACCCAGCAGCTCGCCGCCGCCATCGCACCGGCATTGCTCGCGGATCACGCACAGGACCATCGCCGCTTCGACCGGAACACGTTGGAGCGTTTCGTCCGGGACAGCGGTGACGTGCTGCTGCAGGTGGATGCTCCCCGGGACGGTTGGCCGGGCTTTCAGCCCCGTCCTGCCAACATGCAAACCGAGGCGCTGTGCGTGGCGCCTCCGCAAGCAGGCACTCACTCTATCCAGGATGCCGTGCCCCTGGACGATCAGCGTTACCTGCTGGCACTCGGCGAATCGGGCGCGTGTGTGGTCGACGCCCGCGGTCGAATCCTGGCGCGCTTCGCGACACCGGCCCAGCGCCTGGTGCTCGCGCACAGCAAACAAGTGGCGCTGTTGCTCGCGAAGCGCAAGGATGTCTGGCGCGTCGGTCGCCTCGATCTCGTGCAGCAGACCACCACGGACCTGGGTGTGCTGGCTTTCGACTTCTGGGGCACGCAGTTCGACGGACTCCATTGGACGATTGCCGAAGGACGCCGTATCCGGGTTCTCGACACGCAGGAAAGCCTGCGGCGCGTCGTCTGGCAGGTGCCCGATCTGCCCGGACAGGTGCAGGCGCTCACGGCGTCCCGCGCGCTGGAACAGATCATCGTCGCGGGTGGCGAGGGGCCGGCGGAGTTGTGGAGCTACCGGTTGCCGCAGCGCCAACTGGCGGCGCGCACCGATCTCGTTCCGGCCGTGGGCATGGTGCGATTGCTCAATCCGCAAGGCGGCATGCTCGACATCCAGGTCGAGGAGACCGATGGGCTCCTCGGGCTGAAGTGGCACGTCAACAGCCAGGGCCCGCAGTACCACGTGGAGGTTTCGCTGCGCGACAGCCTGCGCCTGTGGCTTTCAGGCGGTTGGCTCGTGGTGGGTTCGCTTAAAGAGTCGGACTTCGTGCTTCACTGGTTTTGGGCGGCCACGGCGAAGGAGTGCGTCCGCGTCCGCTGGCCCGCCGACGCGGCGCCCGAGCTGCGCGCGAATGGCGACGACTGGCTGGTATACGACGAGCGCGGCCGGTTGCTGAACGTCAATGTCGGCAACAGCCAGCACCACTCGTTCGCACTGCGCTAGTTCGTCCACCAGGCGACGAATTCCCTGAACTCGAGGTAGCCGTCGCCCGCGGTGTCGGCGTATTCGAAATCGAGCAGGGATTCTTCGCTCGAAACATCGCCATCGAGGACCTGCAGCAGCGAATGGAATTCGTCGCGATCGATGAAACCGTCGCCGTTGAGGTCGCAGGCTTCGAAGATCCTGCGCGAATCCGCGATCTGTCTTTCGGTCAGCGTTGCCATGAGCACACCTCCAGTATCCACGGCTCCCACGTTAGGCCCGGCACGCTTAAGGCTGACTGAACGGCCTCGTTCAGCGGGCGTTCTGATTGACAGGGCGGTGGCGATTTCGTGAAGTGCGCGCCATGCGCCAGTCGATGTACGTGCTTCACGCCCACCCGGTCCGCCGTGGCCTCACGGAGATCACCGATTCCGTGAGGGGCTGGGTGGGCAAGCAGGACATCGCCGAGGGCATGCTGACGTTGTTCTGCCGTCATACCTCGGCCTCGCTGCTCATCCAGGAAAACGCCGCACGCGCGGTGCGCAACGATCTGGAAAAGTTCTTCGATGAGCTCGCGCCCGAGGGCGAGGACTACGAACACGACGATGAAGGTCCGGACGACATGCCCGCGCACCTCAAGACCGCGCTCACGCAGGTGCAGCTCAACGTGCCGGTGATGGCCGGGCGGCTGATGCTCGGCACCTGGCAGGGCATCTACCTGTTCGAGCATCGCGCGCGGCCGTCGACGCGCGAAATCGTGCTGCACCTGGTGGGAGAGTAGGCAGCCGTCAGCGCTCGCCCCAAAAGAAGAGGGCGCCGGATTGCTCCGGCGCCCTCGTGGTCTTCACTCGTCCGAGTCTGATTACCAGCCGATGTCGAGCAGCAGCGAGTAAGTCAGATCCTGCGGCAGGACATTCGAGTGCGTCAGGTCGCCGTTGATGGCCGGCTCCATCAGCAGGTTCGGGTTCGCGCTCACGTCGTAGTGCGAAACCGACGAACCGCCCTGGAACGGATTCGGCGTATACATCAGCAGACGGCCCAGCGAGTCCGCACCCGCGAGTTGTGCCGCGTTCAGGCCCAGCGTCCCGGTCACACCCGACTTGGTGCGCGAACGCCGCGCGAGAGCCGTGCGGATGATGTTGCCATCGGCCAGCGTCACTCGTCCCGACGGAATCGTGATGGCCGGATCGGTGCCACCCAGTCCCGGCGGCGGAGAGCCCGCCACGTTGTCCTGCACGATCACACCGATCGCACCGGCGTTCTGCGCATTCAGCACCTTGACCACGAAGCCGCAGGTGCCGCGGACCACCAGGGCGACGTTGCCCTTGACGGCAAGCGTATCCAGGGCACTGAGCGGCGCGCACGCCTCACCATTGCCACCGGTCACCGGCATGATGTCGCCGCTCACGCCCGTATTCGTCAGCGGCGCACCGAACGAGGCAGGTCCCAGCGCGTAGGCGCCAGCGGCTCCGCCTGCGGCTACACCACCGACGATGAGGCGCGGTGTGCCGCGCAGGACGACGGAGGCGTTTGCAGTGACGGACGTGCCGGTCCAGACCAGGTGGTTGATTCCGATCGCCGACGCAGCGCGCTGCGCGGCGGTCGAATTGACCCAGCTCAGACCGGTGGTGTTGTCGACCAGGAAATGATCCCAGATGGACGGGAAGCCGCTCTGGTAGTTGCCGGTCGTGCCGTTGGTGAACGTCTGGAAGCCGAGTCCGTGTCCCATCTCGTGTAACAGCACGGTATAGAAGTCGATGCTCGCGCCGTGGTTGTTGTCGAGTCCGAGATAGAAGAACGTGCCGGTCAGACATCCCGGCTGGCCGAGATTGCTGTTGAAGTTGGCATTGATGTCGGCATTCGCCGTGGCCAGATCAGCGCCAAACAGCTTGTTCGCCAGTGCCTGCGAATACCACGTGGCGGCGCGGGGCGCGTTGGTGAAGTCGCGATGAATCGTGGTGGCGCCCGCGGAGCCGAGCACTGCACCCGTCGCGGTGCAGGTGAGGGGCGTGAACTGCGCATTGATCGTGATCGGCACCGAACTGGTGATCGTCGCGCCCCACTGGTTCGCGGCGGCCGCGAACGCGATCAGGCGTTGCTGTCCCAGCGTGGTCCCGCTGTTGCCGCCGACCGGGGCCGCGGGTGTCGGGTCGTTGAAACCGACTCCCGCCGCGTTGATGTTGTTGATGACGATGGTGGCCGCTGCGTTGGAAGCGGCCGCTCCCAGGCTGCACACCGCGGCGCAGGCCAGCACGGCCTGCAGTCGCTTCAGCTTGTTATTTTTCATTTTTGTTCACTCCCGACTTTGCCGCGGCCTTGAGCGCCGCCTTGCCGTTGGGCTGGTCTTCGACGCATGCCTGGCGGACCTTTCCGTCCGGGCCGATCGTGGCGACGGCGTATGCCATCGAGCTCTCATCGAGCACCAGGCCCGGCGAGCCATCACTCGACGTGATGTCGACCGCGGCGGCCGGCGAGGCGCCCGTTGCAGACGCATCCGAGGCGGCAGGAATCGCCGCCGACAGGGCGACGCCTTCTGCGTCCGTCAGCGGACGAAGCTGGCCGGTGGCCGGATCCACGGCCACTTTCTGCCCGACCATCGGGGCGTTGTGGGCAGTCGCCGCTGCGCGCTGCTCGGGGGTCGCGGTGTGGATGGTCACGTTGGCGAACTTGGGCAGCTTGGCGGGGTCGGTCACATTGGACTGCTGGTCACCGGCGAACGCGGGCAACGCGGCGCCGAGCAACCCGGCGACGCCGATGACGGCGGCTTGGGTTATGTTGATACGTTTCATCGAAAGTCTCCCATACGAATGGAAACCAAATGGAGTGGACGCGGCCGGCGATCGCCGGCCGCGCCAGAGAGGTTCAGATCCTTGCGCGACGCCGGCGAAGCACCAGCGGCGTGAGCAACAGGCCCATCGCCAGCAGTGCCAGGGTGCCCGGTTCGGGCGCGCTCGCCCTGACCGTGTCGATGCCGATGTAGTCGCCACCGACCGCGGTGTCCGCCACGAGATAGCGGAACGCGAAGCGGATGTAGGCGCTGACGCCGTCGTACGCGAACAGGAACGAGCTCCAGTCCGTCGGGAAGTCATCCGGACCGATGGTGCCGAGCGACACGAAGTCCCCCGTGCTGAGCGACCCGGTGTTGTTCACCAGGATCTCGATGCTGTCGCCGGGCAGGTTGCCCGCGGTACGCGTCGAGAACGTGAGGTTGACCACACCCATCGATGCGTCGATCAGCGGCGTGACCAGCCACAGGTCGACGTGGCCACCCGTGTCCGCCGCGGCAGTGTAGTTAGCCGCGATGTACGAATCGGCCGCTCCCTCGTCCGACCCGAAGATGGCGGAATTGCCCTGGAACCAGAAACCAGATCCCGCGGGGGAGCTGAAATTTCCGGCGAGCCAGCCGCCGAGCGTGTTGATATCGTCGAACCCTTCTTCCAGCAGTACTGGTCCTGCATTTGCCGTGACTCCTCCTGCAATGAGCACGGCACTAACTACCAGCTTCCTGAACATTGTTTTTTTCCTCTCTGGGCAAATTGATTTTTCTTCTCGCGGCGCTCGACTTTTCTTTCCATGCGCCATCTGAGATGCGACCGATTCTAGGACTGCGAGTTGACGGAATCACTTTTATTTATTCCGGTTGTAAATCTTTTCGACACCGTAAATCCCGCATGCAATGCGCCGCTCGCGCACGTCGTCGGATTTTTTTACGGATCGCCTGGCGCCGCGCGAGGACGTCGAGCACTATTATGTGAACTCGCGCGCGCGTAGCGGCGCGTCAGTCAAGCAAGGGGAGTGACAGCAAGCCGATGAATCGCAGGAAATTCATTTGCTCGAGCGCGTTGACGGCGTGGCCGCTGCTGCGGATCGCGCATGCATCGGATGCCGATCCCTGGGAGCGCGCTGCCGGCATCGCGCGCGATGTGAGCGTTCCCAGGTTTGCGGAGCGCGTGTTCGACATCACCCGGTTCGGCGCGCGCGGCGACGGCAGCACTTTGAACACCGCCGCGATCGCCGCGGCAATCGCCGAATGCACGCAGCAAGGCGGCGGACGGGTCCTGGTCCCCGCCGGGCGATTCCTCACCGGCGCCATCCATCTCAAGAGCAACGTCGAGCTGTACCTCGCCGACGGGGCGACGCTGTTGTTCGACACCCATCCGGAAAGTTACCCGCTCGTGTTCACGCGCTGGGAGGGCATGGAGCTCATGAACTACTCGCCGCTGATCTATGCGTACGGCGAGAAGAACATCGCGATCCGCGGCCGCGGCACACTCGACGGCCAGGCGAGCGCAGAGCACTGGTGGGCCTGGAAAGGTCCGTGGGGTGGCGGGGTCGAATACGGGTGGAAAGAGGGCATGCCCGATCAGCGCCCGGCCCGCAAGAAGCTCTTCGACATGGTCGAGGCCGGCGTACCTGTGAAGGAGCGGGTGTTCGGCAAGGGATCGATGTTGCGCCCGCCGTTCATCCAGCCCTATTCATGCGAGAACGTGCTCATCGAAGGCGTGCGCGTGCGCAACTCGCCTTTCTGGAACATCCATCCCGTGCTGTGCAAGAACGTCACCGTGCGCGGTGTCGACGTCCATGGGCACGGACCCAACAACGATGGTTGTGATCCCGAGTCCGTCGATCGCATGCTCATCGAGGATTGCTCCTTCGACACCGGTGACGACTGCATCGCGGTGAACTCCGGGCGTAACGCCGACGGCCGGCGCCTTGCGACACCGTCGCAGAACATCCTGATCCGCAACTGCCGCATGAAGGAAGGTCACGGTGGCGTCGTGGTCGGCAGCCAGATCTCCGGCGGCGCGCGCTGGGTGTTCACCGAGAATTGCCAGATGGACAGCCCCGATCTCTGGTACGCCATCCGCTTCAAGAACAATGCGCTGCGCGGTGGCCTGCTCGAACACTTCTATTACCGCGACATCGACGTGGGGCAGGTGGCCCGCGCCGCCATCACCTGCGACTTCAATTACGAGGAGGGCGCCAACGGCCCGTTCATACCGCAACTGAAGGACGTGGTGGTGCAGCGGCTGCGCGTGAAGCGGGCGGTGCGGGTGCTGGACTCGCAGGGATTGCCCAGGGCGCCGGTCGGCGACATCACCTTGCAGGATTGCGAGTTCAATGGAGTAACGGAACCCAGCATCATCAGGCACACGCGCGAGGTGAAGCTCGAGAAGGTGCGGGTAAATGATCGGCTGGTGACGTCCTTGTGAACTGCGGGCCGAAAGCTCCCGCCCGTTTTATTTCGGCACGAGTTCGTACAGCTCCAGGCTCTTTCCCTCGTCCCACTGCCAGACTTTTACCCGGTGCGCGCGGCTCGCCAGTGAGAACTCCGCGAGTCCGTCGCGGCAGGTTCGCGGACGGCACAGGTACAGGGCGGCACCGGCGGGAATCGCTTCCGGGTGTTTGTCCAGGTCCACGATGGGGCTGGACTTGCGGTAGTAGCTATAGGGAAATCCCACCCACCATTCGTCGATCAGCACGGGACGCGGGCCGTAGTGGCTCTCGACGTAGTTGGACACCTGGAACCACGGTGCCTTGTTTCGCTGGGGAAAGGCGCCGGGCAGGTTGGCCGCGCACCAGGCTGCAAGCCCCGCCAGCACGGCGACACACCACACGCGCGGCAGCGCGGCAGCGCCCAACGCAATGACAATCACGAAGGCGGTCGCAGACCCCAACAACTGCCGACTCACGAAGACGGGCTTGTCTCCGAGCGCGGACAGCAGGAACACGCCGGTGGGTATGCCTATGCCCAGTGCGATCAGCAGCACATGTTCGGCGTCGAGGCGGCGCGCGCGCACCGCGTTCGCGAGATAGGCCACCGCCAGGGCCAGGAATCCCGGCAGGAGCCAGCGTCCGCGCAACTCGGGCGAATCACCAAAGATGGAAATGAAATACGAAGCGAACAACCGCAGCGTGGGCGCCTCGATCCAGTTGATTTGCGGCACCGGGTCTTTCAGGCTGGTGAGGGCGGTCCACATCGCGGGCAGTGCCCACGCGGCGAGCGCCGCGCCGGCCAGCGCGCCGAAGCCGAGGATGGCCAGTCGCTTGCGCGGAAACAGGATGAATCCATAGATAGCGCAGACGCCGATGAACAGCGCGCCCATGTACTGCGCATAAAGCAGCAGCGCCGAGGCGATCGCCCAGGTCAGTCCGCCGCGGCGCGCTTCCGGTGCATCGAGGAAACGCAGGAAGGCGAGCAGGTTGATGCTGGCCAGCATCGCGATCAGCGCGTAGGG
>Ga0207675_100005841_pt1 | contig 11760 bp, 8 predicted proteins | sample KBSSwiS42_FD_184305 | JGI IMG/M metagenome (GOLD analysis project Ga0207675, IMG submission 184305) | Switchgrass rhizosphere microbial communities from Kellogg Biological Station, Michigan, USA - KBS Switchgrass S4-2 (SPAdes) (version 2) | ecosystem: Host-associated > Plants > Roots >...
GGGGGACAACCTGCCGAGCTCGAATCGCAGGTCGGCATGTTGCGCAAGATCGCCGACACCCTCGGCGTCCTCGGGCTGGGCGAACTGCGCCAGCTGGTGATCGAGGAGACCGGACGCCTCGAGGCCATGGCCGCGGGCAAGACCCCGGCCGACCACGCGGCGCTGGTGCACATCGCCGCCACGCTGATCAATGTCGAGGATCGCCTGGATCGCGACCTCATCGGTCTGATCGTGCCCAAGCCGCAGGCCGAAGTGTCCACCGAGTCGGTGGACGTCGACTTCCAGCAGGTGCAGGCCGCGGTGCTGCGCGAATGCAGCATCAACCTGGTGCGGGTCAAGGAGGCGATCGCCTCGAATGTCGCCGGCACGCTCGATACCAACGCGCTCGATTCCTGGCCCGGCCTGATCGCAGGTATCAAGGCGGGGCTGCTGATGCTCGGCAAGACGCGCGCCGTCGAGATCGTCGACGGCATCGCGAAGCACCTCAAGGAACTGCTGCAGCCCGGTGGCACGGCCGTTCCGCCTAACTACCTCGACCGCCTGGCGGACGCGGTGGTCAGTCTCGAGTACTACATGGAGACGCTGCAGGCCGGCCGCACGGATCCCTGGTACATGCTGGACAACGCGCAGACCTGCCTGCAGGCCCTGACGCAGATGCCCAAGCGCGTGGTGCCCACCGTGCCGCCGCTCGGTCCTGAATCCTACGCGGCGACCGTACTGCTGGCAGACGCCGGCGCCACGGCACGCGCGCACGCGCTGCAGGCGGGCGTGGCGCCGCCCACCGTGCAGGGCGCCCCGACGCTGCACCAGTCGGCGCAGCCGCCGATCGGAGCCAAGCCCGCGCAGATCGATCCCGAGCTGCTCACTCTATATATAGAGGAGGCCCGGGAAGAGGTCGCCAGGATCGCCAAGCTGTTCCCGGCCTGGGAACAGAACCCGCTGGAGACCGAAGCACTGTCAGGGGTGCGCCGTTCCTTTCATACGCTGAAGGGATCGGGCCGCATGGTCGGCGCCTCCGACATCAGCGAATTCGCCTGGGCCATCGAGAACCTGCTCAACCGCATCATCGAAAACACCCTGCAGCGGTCGCCGGGAATCCTCGCCACGGTGCGTGACGCGGTGACCATCGCCGGTGAGCTCGTGAACGCGCTCGAAGCCGGCAAGCCCGCGCCCGCGCGCGCCCAGGACATCGTCGATCGCGCCCACGCGCTCGCGGCCAACAAGGTAGTGGGCACGCAGACTGCGACCATGGAGATCCTGGAGCGCACGCTCGAGACCAGCCGCGTCGATCTCATCGACGCGACCAACCGCGTCCCCACGTTGCAGGCTCCACCCGAAGCTCCGTCGAGCGGCGTACCCACGCTGCAGGCTGCCTCTGGCCCGGTCGACTGGGTGCTCGAAGAGTCCGACGCGCCCGGTGAAGAAATCGTCCTGTCCGCTCCGGAAGAGGAGCCCAGCGGCGACCTGCAATTGCGCGAGATCTACAGCCGCGAGACGCAGGTGAACATCGCGGCCGTACAACGTTTCGTCGATAGCGAACGCGCGCGCAAGGCGCCGCACGTGATCACCGAAGAGGCGTACCGCGCCTGTCACACGCTCGCCGGAAGCTCGCGCATGGCCGAGGCGCGTCACGGTATCCGCCTGACGGCGCCGCTCGAACACTGGATTCGCAAGGCATTCGACAGTGGTGTGGGCGTCGCCCATGCCGACCTCGATCTGCTCGCCGATTGCATGAGCGCCATGCACTCCGTGGCGTCCAATCTCGATGAGTCGACCGGATTCTTCCAGTCGCATGGAGCGCTGCTCACGCGCATCGAGAAGGCTACCGAGCAGCTCGAGGAACAGATCATCGAGGCTGCGCGTGCCGCGGAAACCCCGGCGGCACCGGTCGCGGCGCCTGCGCCCGAGCCGAAAGCTGCGCCGGCGGTCGCGGCAGCCCCGGCTTCCTTTCCAGCCGCGGCGTCAGCCGTAGCGGCAACACCGGTGGCGGCGGCGCCGCCAGTCGCCGACATCGTGGAAGACGTCGTCACCGATTTCGATCAGGACATCGCCAGCATCTTTACCGATGAGGCGGTGGAGCTGATCGACGCCGCGCAGGGCGGGCTCGCCCAGTGGAACGAGAATCGCTCGAGTGTCGACGGCCTGGTCGCGCTGAAACGGCCGTTGCACACGCTCAAGGGCGGTGCGCGCATGGCGGGCCTCACCCCCATGGGCGATCTCAGCCATGAGCTGGAAACGCTGTTGATGCAGATCGACAGCGGCATCATCAAGCCGGACGATCGCGCGTTTTCGCTCGCGCAGTCCGCGCTCGACGAATTGGCGCGCATGCGCGAATCGGTCAGCTCCGGCAAGGGCGTACCCACCGCGCGCGCCCTGATCGCGAAGATCCAGGCGCTGGCGCATCCGGGTTCGGCCGCGGCGATCCCGGCGCCTGCTCCGGCACCGGCCGCACCGCCGCCGTCCGTTCCGGTCGCCGCCGCCCCGGCGCCCAAGCCGCCGCCGCCGCCGAAGCCTGAACCGCCGGTGGTCCACGCACCGCCTCCCGTGGCCGCACCCGCTCCCAAGCCCGCGCCCTCCGCGCCGGTGCTCACCGCGGTACCGACGCTCAAGGCCGCACCGCCGCCGCCACCGCGCCTGGAGCCGGTGCCGGAGCCTCCGGTGCTGGCGCCAGTGTGGTCGGGAGACACGTCGTCGAAGATCGTCGCGAAACAGGCGCCCGCCGCCGAACCGCCGTCCGTCGTCATGCGTGCCGCGCTCAAGGATCCGATCTCCGCCGGCTTCGCGAAGGAAGTGAAGGACGGGGACGCGGCCGATGCGCCGCTGCTGCCTCCCGGTGCCGTGCCGCCGGGCCGTGAGCCCGTCGCACCTTCCGACCGCCCCGAGCTCGCGCGCGTCGACGCCGAACTACTCGACCAGCTGCTCAACAACTCCGGCGAAGCGAGCATTGCGCGCGCGCGCCTCGAGCAGCAGATCGGCTCCATCGATTTCAACGTCGGCGAGTTGTCGCGCACCGTGACCCGCCTGAAGGAGCAGCTGCGCAAGCTCGAGCTCGAGACCGAGGCGCAGATCCTGCATCGCTACGAGGAAGAGAAGGGGCAGAAGAGCGATTTCGATCCGCTGGAGCTCGATCGTTATTCCTCGATCCAGCAGTTCTCGCGCGCGCTCGCCGAGACTGCCAACGACGTCGGCAGCATTCAGCAGCTGCTCGAGACGCTGACCAAGGACACGCAGAACCTGCTGACCCAGCAGGCGCGCACGATCACCGAGTTGCAGAATGGCCTGATGCGTACGCGCATGGTGCCGTTCCAGCGCCACGTGCAGCGCCTGGCTCGCATCGTGCGCCAGGCTGCGACCGACACGCACAAGAAGGCCGAGCTCGCGATCGAGGGCGCCTCCGGCGAGCTCGATCGCCAGGTGCTCGAGCGCATGATGCCGCCCTTCGAGCACATGCTGCGCAATGCCGTGGCGCACGGCATCGAGTCTCCCGAGGCGCGCAAGAAGGCCGGCAAGAACGAAACCGGCACGATCACCATTGCCCTGCATCGCGAAGGCAGCGAAGTGGTCGTCGAGGTGTCCGACGACGGCGGCGGCATGAATCTCAAGGCCATCCGCGACAAGGGCATTTCGCTGGGCATGGTGCGCGCCGACCAGCAGCTTTCCGATGAAGACATCATGCAGCTCATCCTCGAGCCCGGCTTCTCGACCGCCGGCCAGGTGAGCACGTTGTCCGGCCGCGGCGTCGGCATGGACGTGGTGGCCAGCGAGATCAAGAAACTCGGCGGCGCGCTGCACATGGAGACCCGGCCGGGCCAGGGTTCGCGCTTCACGATCCGGCTGCCGCTCACGCTGGCCGTGAGCCACGCGCTCATCCTGCGCGCCAACGACGAGTTGTACGCATTGCCGCTGCCGACGGTCGAAGGCGTGGTGCGCCTGTCGCGCGCCGAAGTTGAGGCGCATCTCGGCGCCGACGCGCCACCGTTCGAATACGGCGGCCAGAAGTACCGCTTCCAGCACCTGGCGTTCTACGTCGGGCGCGAGCCCGGGCCGCTGCCCGATGGCGACATCACCGTGCCGGTGATCCTGGTGCGCGCCGGCGAACACTCCACGGGCCTGGTGACCGACGAACTCGTCGGCAGCCGCGAAATCGTGGTGAAGAATGTCGGCCCGCAGATCGCGGCGATCCGCGGTATCTCGGGAGCGACCATCCTCGGCGATGGCCGCATCGTCATCATCCTGGACATCGGTGCGCTGGTGCGCGCCGACTGGCGTGCGCGCGCCGAACCGGTCATGCCGCGCGAGAAGACCGACAGCCGCTCGATCGCACTGGTGGTCGACGATTCGATCACGGTGCGCCGCGTGACGCAGCGCCTGCTGGAACGCAACGGCATGCGCGTGCTGACGGCGCGCGACGGTGTCGACGCCATGGAAATCCTGCAGGAGCACACGCCCGACATCATCCTGCTCGACATCGAAATGCCGCGCATGGACGGCTACGAGGTCGCCACGCAGGTGCGCGCCGACGCACGCCTGTCCGGCATCCCCATCATCATGATCACCTCGCGTGTCGGTGAGAAACACCGCGCGCGCGCCATCGAGATCGGCGTCGACGACTACCTCGGTAAACCGTACCAGGAAGCGCAGCTGCTCGAGGCCATCGAGCCGCTGATCGCGCGACGGCGCGAAGCGCACCTCCGCGAAGCTAACTAGAGGCTCGTATGGTCGAACGTATATCCGAAATCTACAGCCTGCTGGTGCCGCTGCTCGACGGACGCCTGATCATCCCGCGTTCCTGTGTAGCGGAGGTCGTGGGTTTCCAGCAGCCGTCCGAGATGCCGGGCGCGCCGCCGTGGTATCTCGGCATGTTCGCCTGGGGCAGCCGCCAGATCCCGCTGATCTCCTTCGAAGGAACCTGCGGCCAGACGATTCCGCCGCTCACCGGCCGCACCCGCGTGGTGGTGTTGTTCGCGCTCGGCTCGCAGATCGAAGGCGGCTACTACGGCATGGTCTCGCAGGGCTTCCCGCAGCTGGTGCGCGTCAGCGCCGACATCCTGCGGCCGGATCCCACCCGGACCTTTCCGGAGCGCACGCCGATCATTTCGCAGGTGCGCATGATCAACGAGGCTCCGTGGATTCCCGACCTCGAACGCATCGAGGAAATGGTCGCCGAGGAGACCTCCGTCCTCGTCGAGTGAGCCGCGTTCAGTCGGCGCTGAACCGCGCCGTGATCTTGCGCAGCTCCACGTGCGCGTCGCTGTCCGCGTAGCCGGGCGCGCCGCCGGCGTTTCCTTCGGCATATGTGTCCGCCAGTATGAGTAGCTGGTGAGTGCCGGCCGCAATGTTTGCCGCGAGCCTGAAGTCGTGCGTGGCCTCGCCGCTCGCTTCCGCAAACCAGCCGATCGCCACGATTCGACACTCGCCTTCGCTGTCTCCATCGAGGCTGTTGCTGTTCAGCGGATCGACGAGGCCGACGCCGAAATCGGCACATGTGGAGCTATAACCAACTGCTGCGCCCGCAGCTGTATGGTATGTGCCGTGCACGCTCAGCGTGACATCGACATGCTTCATGCCGACCGGCACGTCGATGACTTTCCCGACTCTCGCAATGGCACGCGCTTGCCCGGCGATCCCGATGATGGTGCTGTTCGAGCGCGCCTTGCCGTTGTCCGCATTCGCGTCACCGTCGGCGGCCTGGTACGCGAGGCCCTGGTTATCCTCGTTCACGTCCTCGAAATCGTAGGGCTGCAACAGCGTGGACGTTGCCTGCGCGGCGGGCACGGCCGTGCCCGGAGCGATCGAGAGCGGACTGCGCAGCGGTCCCGCGAGGGCGACGCGGAAGGAAAGATCGGGCGTGATCGCGCCGATCCCGGCCTTCGCCTGGATTGCGTGAAGGTCGAGTCGGGTGGCGCGCACCGCATCGTCGAACACCGCGCGGTTGGCTCGTGTCAGATTCGTCAACGCCGCCGCGCGCTGCTGCGGGGTCCCGGCGCCGCGCGTAACGGCATCCGCTTGCGCGAGATATGCGCGGTAGCGCGGATCCGCGTTGAGGGCGCGTGCGTAGACGGCGCGCTCGGGGGCGAGGGCGCGATACGCGTTCTGCGCCGCCGCCTCGAGCTGCTGCATCCGTGTGGCTGCCGCCGCATCGCGCGCCGCGAAGAGGGGGACGAGCCGTTGCTTCAGTTCCGTGACGTTGGTCGACAGCGGCGCACGTTTGACGGTGAGCGTGCCCGCCGCCAGGGTGGAGCCGGCCATGGCGGCGGACGCGAGCAACGCCGCGAGGCTGGAGTTTAGTCGTTGCACTGGGGCTCTCCGATTCGGGACTACGTGCTGCAACGTACCGGCCACCGGAATTGGCTTGGTTTCGTGGCGCTTTCGTCTGGCTGAGCCGAACTCGCGGGATCGCTCGTTACAGGGTCGAACCCGATCCCCGTCATGAATCCGAGGTCCCAATGAACATCAAGACACTACTTGCTCTCGCCTTCGCCCTTGCGGGCGCGGCCAGGCTCGCCCAGGCCGCAGATCCCGTGCCTGGCGTACAACCCCAATTGTCGGCGCAGGTCACGGCGCGGCCGGTCAATTTCGCGCCAGCGCAGCGCATCGTGCGGCGACCGCTGCTGGCAGTTCCGCTCGGCAACACGATCACGAACCGCGCGCTCCCCAAGGCCACGATCGAGGAGTTAGTGAGTCGCGGCCTGAGGCCGTTCACGCCGATTCCGGGCTTGATCAAGCAGCCCGCAAAGCCGTCGAAACAGGCGCTGCTGATCATCCTCGAGAACGGCGGCGTGATGAACAACGTCGATCCGTCGCTCAAGTCCGCGCTCAACCGCAACATCGTCACCGCCACGTGTGGTGACTGGGAATTCACGCTCGCGCCCAACCAGTCGATCGTCGACCTGGTGCAAGGCATCGCCGGCCAGCTCGCCGGAAATCTGACCTGCATCGACCCGCGCAATTGGCACCAGTCGGTGTTCAATCCGCTGACCTGGCTCAACGAGCAGACTGACTACGCACTCGAGGCGGCGGTGACGGCCAACAACTCGCTGGTGAACACGCAGAGTCGTTATGATCGCGTGGTCGTGATGGAGGACGCCGATGCAGTGCCGGCGCGCGTGCTCGCGATGATCCGCGAACTGGCGCCCGAATACGTGCTCGACGTGCACGTGCTGACCCACGGCACCAACGAGGCGTTCATCGGCTACAACCACACGCCTTTCAACGACGGCAATTTCTTCGGCGTGCTCGCGAGCGAGCGGGCCGCGGGACTGCCGCTGTATCTGCGCGCCGTCTACCAGATGAACTGCGTATCGGGCACCCTGAAGGACAACTGGCGGGCGTTGGGTGCGATTTCAGTGAACGGCACACTGCAGACTTTCAACAACAACATGCCGCACCAGTATCTGCACTTCCTGCAGAAGTGGCTGAACGGCACCGGGATGGGCGATGGTTCGCAACAATCGTTCGCTGACGCGGCCTTCTACAGTCGTCCGGTGTACACGCTGGTCGGGCAGGGCGCGTTGATCGACGTGAGCCGCATGACCGCCGCGGGCACGAACGCCAACGCGAACGTGAATTCGCCACGCTGATGTATTTCGTAAGGTAGTGGTGCCCTTCCTGGCTTGCCAGCAAACCAGGACGGGCACCCACTATTTGTCCGAGAAGTGGAAGTGGTGCATCAGCCGATGCACCAGCGGTGTGAACAGCAGGGCCGCGGTCACGATGAACACCAGCCCGGCGTACAGCGCGAAGCATCCCGCGAACAGTTTGCCGGCCGGCGTCACGGGTGCGTTCACGGGGCCCATGCCGCCCAACAACATCGCGGTATTGAGGAAACCATCGAGCGGGCTGAGATGCTCGAACCAGCAATACCCGGTCATGCCGATGCCGATCGAAATGCCGATCAGCGATGCCGCGAGCGCCGCGTGTTTCAGAAGGCGGCGCTTGAAACGCGCTCGGGTGAGCAGTGACTCTTCTTTTGTCTCGTACATGGTGCTCTCCGATTCAGTCGGTCACGTGAACGGCATTCTCCGCGTCAAACCTGATGCGATCCTCTGGCGACAACCGGGAACGGATCACGCGCATGGTGTAACCACCCACCAGTTTGCCCGCGTCCACTGCGAACCAGTCCGATACCGACGCGCGAGGCACTACCACGGCCTGGCCGTATACCAGCGACGGCAGATGGTCGGGATCGTTTTTCAGCCTGCCGTGATAGCCGTCCCCGGCGAGGGTGATGTCGCCGACCCACATGTGTTCGACGATTTTCCCGCTCTGGAATCGGCCTTTTAGGCCTATCTCGGTCTGGGTCGCGGGAGGGTTGGACAAGCGCCGTTCGAATTCATTGAGCGTACTGCGGGCCTGCTCCATGGCGGCGTTCATCTGCGCGTCATCATCCTCGAAATCGATAATCGAATGGTTGCCGGCCACGGCGTCGCGCATTTCGACGCGCGAGTCCTCAGGTCGCGAACAGCCCGCAAATGCCAGGCCGGCCAATAGTGCGATGCTCAGGGGCACCTTCATGTGCCAAAGTCTCCGGCGATCGCCTGCAGTGCGGCAAGCGCGGCGAGACCCGCGGTTTCGGTCCGCAGGATGCGCGGCCCCAGCCGGCAGGCAACGAAGCCCCGCGCGAGCGCGAGCTGCTTTTCGGCGTCCGCGAGGCCGCCTTCCGGACCGATGAGCAGCGCCAGCGGCGCCTCGCCCGCACGCGCGGCCAGCGCGGCAACGCTCTCGGGCCCGTCGGCCGCGAGCAGCAGGCGCGTTGCATTCGCCGGCAGCGTCTTGAGTGCGGCGTCGAGAGCCGCGGGCGCAGCGACCAGCGGCAGACGATTGCGGCCGCATTGTTCGCAGGCCGAGATGGTGATGGCCTGCCAGTGTTCGTGCTTGCGGTCGCGTTGCTTCAAGTCGATGCGCACCACCGAACGTTCGGCGAACACCGGCACGATGCGGCTGACGCCGAGCTCGGTGGCCTTCTGAACGATGAGGTCCATCCGCTCGCCGCGTGCGATGCCCTGCACGAGCGTGACGTCGAGCGGCGACTCGCGTTCGATCGGCTGGTGCCCGAGAACCTGCGCGCGCACCGACTTGCCCTGGCGCGTCCCGAGCTGCGCCGCGTATTCACCGCCGCGGCCGTCGAACAGCACGAAGGGTGCGCCCGCCTCCAGGCGCAACACGCGCGTCAGGTGCTCGCCGGCCTGCGCCGGCAACGTGATGTCGCTGCCCGCACTCAGCGGCCCGGGCACGTGGATGCGGATCACGCGCATGCCAGCTCGACGCCTTCGGTCGCCACGCGCGCCAGCAACCCGATCTCGTCCGGTTCGATCACGTACGGCGGCATGAAATAGATAGTCGTGCCGAGCGGGCGCAGCAGCACGCCGCGTTCGAGCGCGTGGCGGTAGATGCGCAGGCCGCGCCGCTCCTGCCAGGGAAAGGGCTCTTTGCGAGACCTTTCCCGGACCAGCTCGATGGCCAGGATCATGCCGCGCTGGCGGATCTCGGCCACGTGCGGATGATCGGCGAGGTGCGCCACGCTCTGCGCCATGCGCGCCGCGGTGACGCGATTGCGCTCCAGCACCGGCTGCTCGCGAAACAGGGCGAGCGTGGCATTGGCGGCGGCGCAGGCGAGCGGATTTCCCGTGTAGCTGTGCGAGTGCAGGAAGGCATTGAGCTTCACGTATTCGTCGTAGAACGCCTCGTAGATGACATCGGTGGTCATCACCACCGACAGCGGCAGGTAGCCGCCCGTCAGGCCCTTGGAGAGGCACAGGTAGTCAGGCCGGATGCCGGCCTGCTCGCAGGCGAACATCGTGCCGGTGCGCCCGAAGCCCACCGCGATCTCGTCGGCGATGAGATGGACGCCGTACCGGTCGCAGGCGGCGCGCAGCAGCCTGAGATAGACCGGATCGTACATGCGCATGCCGCCCGCGCACTGCACCAGCGGCTCGACGATCACCGCCGCGACCTCGCCGTGGTTCTGCGCCAGCGCCGCGTCCATCTGCGCGAACAGGCGTTCGGCGTGTTGTGCCTCGCTGACGCCCGCTTCGCGCTCGTAGGCATCGGGCGAGGGCACGGTGATCACGTCCATGAGCAGCGGCCGGTAGATGGACTTGTAGAGGTCGACGTTGCCCACGGCGAGCGCGCCCAGCGTCTCGCCGTGATAGGAATTGGACAGCGTGATGAAACGCGTCTTGCGCGGCTGGCCGGAATTGCGCCAGAAATGAAAGCTCATCTTCACGGCGACTTCGATGGCCGCCGAGCCGTTGTCGGCGAAGAAGCAGCGGTTCAGTCCGGCGGGCGCGATACGCGTGAGCTCTTCGGCGAGCGTGATGGCGGGTGGGTGGGTGAAACCCGCGAAGATCACGTGTTCGAGGCGGTCGAGCTGCTCGCGGACCGCGGCATTGATGGCCGGGTTGGCGTGGCCGAAGAGATTGACCCACCAGGAACTGATGCCGTCGAGATAGCGGCGCCCGGCGAAGTCCTCCAGCCAGACGCCGGATCCCGAGCGCAACGGGATCATCGGCACCGTTTCGTGATCCTTCATCTGGGTGCACGGATGCCAGACGTGCCTGAGATCGCGCTCGACCCAGCTGTTGTTGTTCACGATGCCCGCCGCGACGAATGCCCGCGGATATTGTGGCATGCGGCTGTGGCAAGATGCGCGCATGCGTGTCGATGTGAAGACCGGCCTGATGGTGGGCGTCAAACAGGTGCTGTCGCCGTACTTCGACGCGCGACCGTCCGGAGTCGTGCCCGACCTCATCGTGTTGCACGGGATCAGCCTGCCGCCGGGCGATTTCGGCGGACCGTGGATCGCGCGGCTGTTCACCGGCAATCTCCCGGCGGACGCGCATCCGGAGTTTCGCGAGCGCGCCGGCCTGCGCGTTTCCGCGCACCTGCTCGTGCGGCGCGACGGCGAGGTCGTGCAATTCGTCTCCCTGAACGAGCGCGCCTGGCACGCCGGCAGATCCTCGTGGCAGGGCCGCGAGGCCTGCAACGACTTTTCCATCGGCATCGAGTGCGAGGGCGCCGACGACACGCCCTACGAGGCGGCGCAATACGCGACACTGCGCGAACTGCTGTCGATGTTGTTAGATGCCTACCCGGCCATCACCCGCGACCGCATCGTCGGTCATTCGAACGTGGCGCCGGGGCGCAAGACGGATCCCGGCCCATCCTTCGACTGGTCGCAGATTCGCTGAAATGGGGGTGGCAGATCAGGAATGTCCCCGGTCGTGGCGCCAGAGCACTTCTGATCCCTGTTCATGGCGCGCCAGCACGCGCGCGATCACGAACAGCAGGTCTGAGAGCCGGTTGAGGTAACACGGCACCTCGACCCTTATTTTTCCCGGCGTGGCCTGCTCGATTTCCGCCAGCGACCAGACGCGCCGCTCGGCACGTCGCACCACGGTGCGCGCCAGGTGGCAGGCGGCGGCCGCGGGGCCGCCGCCCGGCAGGATGAAATCCTTGAGCGCCGGCAGCGGGTCGTTGAAGCCGTCGAGCACCTGCTCCAGCTGCGCGATGCGCTCCGCCTTGATGGCCTGGCTTCCGGGAATGCACAACTCGCCACCGAGATCGAACAGGTCGTGCTGGATCTCGGTGAGACAGCGCGACACTGCCGCCGGCAGGCCGGGAACCGCGAGCACCATGCCGATGGCACTGTTGGCCTCGTCGACCGTGCCATAAGCCTCGACGCGCACGTTGTCCTTGCGGACCCGGTTGCCGTCGCCGAGGCCAGTGGTGCCGTCATCGCCTGTGCGCGTGTAGATCTTG
>Ga0207675_100005843_pt1 | contig 11758 bp, 9 predicted proteins | sample KBSSwiS42_FD_184305 | JGI IMG/M metagenome (GOLD analysis project Ga0207675, IMG submission 184305) | Switchgrass rhizosphere microbial communities from Kellogg Biological Station, Michigan, USA - KBS Switchgrass S4-2 (SPAdes) (version 2) | ecosystem: Host-associated > Plants > Roots >...
CTTGTCTGGTAATAGCTTCCTCGGCTGACAGGGATCCCATGAGCACCTCGTAAATACCGCGGTGCACGGCGTTGGCGGCAACGCCAAGTCCGCTCGAGGCATTTCCTTGTGGATCCATGTCGAGGACGAGAACCCGCTTGCCGAAGCGGGCTAACGACGCGGCGAGGTTGACCGTGGAGGTGGTCTTGCCGACGCCGCCCTTCTGGTTGGCAATGGCAATGAAGCGTGACACGTTTCGCCCCCCTCTCGTCCGTGAATGCCTGAATGACACGGCGTCATCAAGCGTGGTTACTCGGGAGGGAAAGGGAGGGCGGACCAAGACTCGCCGGGCCCCGCGGTATAGGGGCCCGCATGCCATCGCGACAATCACCTGTCACAACGGAGCTTAGGATTTTGGTGAGGCTGGGTTGCCCTCCAGTCCCCAGCGCATATTGCTACTCGAAGTTATGACCTGTCAACGAAATGATTGAGTTTGGCCGTTCAAACGGAGCGAATTTGTTTCACGTGAAACATTGGCGTGGTGTATGAGGTGAATTGTTCAAATCCAGCGACCAATTCTTCGAGCTATTGGTTACCACGGGAGTCATTTCAAACCAATGCTTCTCCTGCGAGTGAAATTGTCCTCACCTGCAAGCTGTTTGTTAATCGATTCCTCGATTCCAATCCGCGGGGGTGCCCCCAGCGACCAAAATGCGTAACGCCTTCCCACTACATAAGTTGAGTCTTGTAGCAGACGCAGGAGCTGCAAGTTGAAGAGTAGGCGCAAGAAGCGTTGCTCGCGATCCCGCCCTCCGGGCGCACGTTCTCTTTGAGAATGACCCCCCGGCATGATTCAAGGGGCGCGGCGATGTTAATCCACGAGACCCGGCAGCGAACCGAAGCAATACATCGCCCCGATTTGAGGGGCCTAATGAGCAACGTCGTCCACGCCCTTCTCGACCCTGCAGGTGTCCGGCCCGAGCTCCGTGGCGACAGCATGTCTGGGCACGCGCACGTGACAAATCCGCAACTGGATGACGTAGCCCTTTTGGCTGGGTCTAGAAGCCGCACGCGGAACACTCCGGGCTGGTGACGTCAGGGCGTCCTGCGATACAGCTTTAGCTCTTAAGCATCGCCCACTTGAGAGGCGCCAACCCCCGCCAACCGTCTCCCTCCAGAAAATGTTTCACGTGAAACATTCCTCATAACCGCATTGTCGAGGACAGACGTTTATCCGCAGAACAGCCCGATTCCGATTGAACCCGCCATCGAGCTTCCGCGCCGCGCGCCGGACGCCACCGGAAAATGTTTCACGTGAAACATTGGTGGCGAATAGGCTCTATATGTGGGGGGCCTTCAGGGATCTGGCCGATTCCAGGAATACAAGTTAAATTGGTTGTGAAACTTCCTTCCTACAACCTTTTTCTTATGTACAAGAAATCCCCTTGTGGGAGGAATGTTTCACGTGAAACATTGCCGAGCACGGTCAGGAAAATTCGGCTTCGTTCTCCGCGCGCATATGTTTGGCTTGCCCCCGAGGCGCAATTATCCGCGTTCGGAAGGCCCAACATTGGCAGCTGAACTGGTCCGCACGCCGTACTGGTTTCAAAACGAGTGACCTCTTACCGCACGCGGTACTGGTTTCAAAACCAGTGACCCCTTACCGCACGTGGTACTGGTTCCAAAACCAGTGACGCTCTTACCGCACGCGATACTGGTTCCAAGACCAGTGACCCCTTACCGCACGCGGTACTGGTTCCAAAACCAGTGACGCTCTTACCGCACGCGGTACTGGTTCCAAGACCAGTACCCCACATGGTCAAGGTTCGAGCGCCCTGGGGCGCTAGCAATTCTGATGCGCACCCTTCGAGCGCCCTGGGGGATTGCATTCTCATTTCAAGTGGCGCAACTCGCGAAGGCAAGCCAGCCTCTCCGCGCCTCAGCAATAGACACGCGGTACTGGTTCCAAAAACCAGTGACCTCTTGCCACACGCGGTACGGGCTCCAAGACCAGTGACCCATTACCACACGTGGTACTGGTTCCAAAACCAGCGACCTCTTACCGCACGCGGTACTGGTTTCAAGACCAGCGACCTCTTGCCACACGCGGTACGGGTTCCAAGACCAGCGACCTCTTGCCACACGTGGTACTGGTTCCAAGACCAGTGACGCATTACCACACGCGGTACTGGTTCCAAAACCAGTGACCTCTTACCGCACGTGGTACTGGTTCCAAGACCAGTGACGCATTACCGCACGCGGTACTGGTTCCAAAACCAGTGACCCCCTACCACACGCGGTACTGGTTCCAAAACCAGTGCCACATGGTCCACGGTTCGAGCGCCCCTGGGGCGGTCGCACTCCTGATCCGCGTCCGTCGATAACCTCGGGACCGATAGCAGAGCCGCCCCTTGCTTAGAAACCGTGACGGGGCTATCAATATCTATAAGACATTGTTACATATATATATGCAAGTTATCCGGCCAAACCTTTGGCCCTACGAGTGCCGCCTCTACCTCGCGTTCGGCAATGCGTCCCAAGCGTTTGGAGGCCAGAACTGAACGGCGCGTTCACTGGAGCCCTCCAGAGGCACGATCTTCACTCCAGATGAAGCCTCACTCGTAGGAGCGCCGAATCTCACCAGAAAACCATTCTCTGCAACACACTCCCGCAACGACCGAATCATCGCGGGATTCCATTTCACCGAGCGAGAGATCGCGCAATTCCAAACGCCGGTCACCGAGCCATTTAGCTCTTCCATGCGTCCGCCACGCACGAACACGTTCTCCAGACCAAGTGTCAGCTTCACTCTCTCCAGAAACGCAACTTTGCTGCTCCTGGCTTCCAGCATCGTGACGTGCAGGTCGGGACGCACAATCCCCAACGGAATCCCCGGAAGCCCGCCTCCAGAGCCGACGTCCAGTACTCGCCAGGAATGTCCCATCGCTTCCCCCAGCGCCGGCTCGAGCGATTCGCGGATGTGCCTGGAAAACAATCGATCCTTATCTCCTCGCGACACGATGCCCATGCGTTCGGTGGCATCCCTGAGAAGATCTCCGTAATCCAGAAGATGCTTCGCTTGGGTCCCCGATAGCTGCGGGTATTTTCCCGTCAGCCAGGACAAAAACCCGCCCTTATCGTCTGACGCGCTATTCGTCATGAACCGCCAACATCCCTAATTTCCGCTTACCTAGCCATTCTTCCAAACGCACCAATAGCACACCAAAATCTGCGGGCGAAACACCCCGCACACGCGAGGCCTGGCCTACGTTCACTGGCTTCACGCGCCGCAGCGCCTCCTGGCCTTCCTTGGAGATCCCGCGAAGCTCCGTATCCCACACCTCACCCGGAATGCGCCGCGACTCCATGCGCTTTTGCTTTTCCAGGGCTGCCATCTCACGAACGATGTAGCCCTCGTACTTCACTTCGATTTCCAACCTGCGGCCCAGCTCCACCGGCAAGCCAAACCCATCCGCCGAACCCAAATCGCCATAGCTCACTTCTGGACGGCGCAACAGTTCTTCCAGCGTCGCCGAGCCATCCACGGACCACCGCGCATCTCCAGAAACTCGCGTCTTCTGCAGGCGCCCGCGCTCTTCCGCGATCAACCGCCGGTTCTCCACCCACCTCTCCCGCTCCGCCCCACTTACCAACCCAAACGAAGCTCCGTAGCCCATGAGACGCTCGTCCGCATTGTCGTTCCGCAACAAAAGCCGATACTCGGATTGAGACGTGAATACGCGGTACGGCTCCTCGGTTCCCTGCGTCACCAGATCGTCGATCATCACCCCGATATAGGCTTCCCACCGCCGCAGGACGAACGGGCTCTCGCCGCGCAATTTCAATGCTGCGTTGATCCCGGCCAGCAATCCCTGCCCCGCCGCTTCCTCGTACCCGGTCGTCCCGTTGATCTGGCCGGCCAGGAACAATCCCGGAACTCGCTTCGTCTCCAGGTGCGGATGTAATTGATCCGGATACACGAAGTCATACTCCACCGCATACCCGGGCCGAAGCATCTCGGCGTCTTCGAGGCCGGGGATCGTTGCCAGAATGTCCATTTGCACGTCTTCGGGCAAGCTCGTCGAGATGCCGTTCAAATAAAGCTCGTCGGTCTCCCGGCCTTCCGGCTCGACAAAGATATGATGGCTCTCTTTCGACGGAAACTTGCGAATCTTGTCTTCTATGGAAGGACAATACCGAGGCCCCGTGCCGGTGATCTGGCCCGAATACAACGGCGAACGGTGCAGATTACGGGTAATGACCGCATGAGTAGCCGGGGTCGTCTGCGTAAGCCAGCAGGGAATCTGGTCCACCACCAGCCGCTCCGTGAAATGCGAAAACGGCTCGGGAGGCACGTCGCCGTGCTGAATGTCCAGGCGCGCCACGTCCACGCTGCGCCGATGCACGCGAGGCGGCGTGCCGGTCTTCATACGCCCCAACCGGAAGCCGGTCTCTCGGAGCGCGTCGGCCAGGCGTGGCGCCGAGATCTCGCCGTTTCTTCCCCCGGGAATCTGTGAATCGCCCAGATGGATGAGCCCGTTCAGGAACGTTCCCGGAGTGATGATCAATGCGCGGCAGCGATAATGACGTCCGCTTTGCAGCGTGACACCGCGAATTCCGGCTTCGTCGAGCAGAATCTCCGTGACTTGGCCTTGCCGCAGATCCAGCCCCGGCGTGTTCTCGATCATGCGGCGGACTGTCGTTTGATACAGCTTCTTGTCAGCCTGAGCGCGCGGTGATTGCACGGCGGGGCCCTTGCTTCGGTTCAGCATGCGGAACTGAATCCCGGTCCTGTCGATTGCGCGGCCCATGATGCCGCCCAGCGCATCCAGCTCGCGCACCATCTGCCCCTTGCCCACGCCACCAATCGCGGGATTGCAGGACATCTGCGCCACGGCATCCAAGTTCAACGTCAACAGCAAGGTGGACATGCCCATCCGCGCCGCCGCGGAAGCAGCTTCACAACCGGCATGTCCCGCCCCGATCACGATGACGTCGTAGGAGTCCCGCATCATTTCCCGATACAAAACCGGCTGAAGATCGCGTCGAGCAAGTCGTCGTCCACGTCATCGCCGGTGATGGCTGCCAACGATCCCAACGCGCGACCGAGATCCGCCGCGCACAACTCCAAATTCCCACCGGTTTCCAGAACGCCTTGCGCCCGGCCCAGACCTTCCTGAGCGGACACGAGCTGGCGGGCGTGGCGTTCGTTCGTGACCCACATCGACTCGTCGCATCCGGCCGAAACCATGGTCTCCAAGGCGAGTTGTAATTCACTAACCCCGGCACCGCTTAGCGCCGAGACAACAAACCGCCGATAAGCTGGTGAGTAATTATTCGCCCACCACTCTAGGCCGGAAACACCTAAGTCGCTCTTATTCAAGGCAAGCACCACCCGCGACATATCCAAACCGGTCGCCGCTGCCTCATCTTCCTCGGACGGGGCGCGCGAAACATCCACCACCCAGAGCACAGCATCCGCGGCCCCAGCTTCTAAACGGGTGCGCTCCATTCCCGCTTCTTCCACGGCATCCGCCCCCGCCACACGCAACCCCGCCGTGTCGACCAACCGAACCGGGATTCCGGACCACTCCACCACCACATCCACCACATCCCGGGTCGTTCCCGGCGCGTCATGGACCAAAGCCCGATCGCGACCCGAAAGCGCGTTCAGCAAGGAGGACTTCCCCACGTTCGGCTTTCCGATCAGCGCAATCACATATCCTTCCCGCACCCGACGCGACGGCAGATAACTGCCGGCCAAACGGTCCAGCTCGCGTTCGGCGCCCATCAACCGCGTGGCCAACGCCCCCGACTCCGGAACCTCGGGAACGTCCTCGCCAAAATCCAAATGCGCTTCGATGACCAGCAACACCTCGCGAATTTCGCCTGCCAACTCGCGCACGCGCCGCGATAATCCGCCTTGAAGCTGCGCCAGCGCTTGCTCGTGAGCGCGGCGACCACGCGCCTCAATCACGTCCGCGACCGCTTCCGCTTGCGCCAAATCGATGCGACCGTGCAGGAATGCGCGTCGCGTAAATTCCCCGGGTTCGGCCGGCCGCGCGCCGGCAGCCCACAACGCTTCCAGAGCCCGAGAAGCCGACACGGATCCCCCGTGGCAGGAGATCTCGATCATGTCTTCTCCGGTGTACGAACGCGGCGCCCGATACACCCACACCACCACCTCATCCACCGCGCCTGCGGCATCGAACAGCCACCCATGCGCGCCTTGAAAACCCTGCAACGCCGATAGCTCTCGCTCACCCCGAAAGACGCGCGCGACCACCAACGATGCTTCGGGGCCGGAGACACGAATAATCGAAAGCGCGCCCGCGCCCACCGGTGTGGCCAAGGACGCAATGGTGTCGTCGAGGGCAAATCGAATCATGCGGGACACTCAATCGCCAAGGGCGGCGAAACTACAACGAAATTAGGCGTTCTTCGCCGGCAGAATGATAACCCGCCGCGAGGCGCCGGTACCGGCCACGTGCGTGGTCACGCCGGCGCGATCCGCGAGGGCCTGATGCACGACGCGGCGTTCTGCGGCCGGCAAGGGTTCGGTCATTGCTCTTCGTCCCGAGCGCATGACGCGATCCGCTAACGCCAACGCTTCTTCCCGAAGCTGATCATCTCGCCGCGAGCGATAGCCCGCCACATCCACCCGCAACGCCCGAATCTTTCCCACGGTCTTTCGTGACACCATTCTGAGCAGCACATGCTCCAGGGATTCCAACGTCTCGCCCCGCCGGCCGATCAGCAATCCCGCGTCCTCCGTCTCCACCCGCACAACGACGCTGGTACCGTTTTGCACGGCCTGGACGGAAGCGTGCGCTCCCATGCGCGTCAACAACTCGCGCGCCAGCGCCTCGACCAGGCCGGCCAGCGCAAGCTTGGGCGCCACCTTCACGCGCGCGGGACGACTCAAAAATCCAAGAAAGCCTCGCGATCCGCGATCCAGGATTTCGATCAGCGCCTCGTCCCGGGTCACCCGCAAGCTCTCGCATCCTGCCTGGATCGCGGCATCCACCGACGTTCCAGAAAATACATGTTCCGTCGCCAGCTGGGTCATGTCGCCACCACCATCATCTTCTCTCGCTCCGCTTCGCGGTGAATGTTCCATTGCTGCGCCACGGTCAAAATGTTGTTCATCGTCCAGTAGAGATTGAGTCCAGCCGGGAACGAATAAAAGATGAACAGCATCATGACCGGCATCATGTACCCCATCATTTTCTGGCGCGGATCGGTGATCGGCGTGAGCCGCTGCTGCAAAATCGTGGTCAGGAACATGATCACCGGCAAAATATGAATCGGGAATGTCCCGACGCGAAACGCCACGTCAGGGATGGACAGATCGTTGATCCAGCCGAAAAAGGGCGCCTGACGCAGCTCGATGCAATTCGCGAGAACGGCATAGAGCGCGATGAACACCGGCATCTGCACCAGCATCGGCCAACAGCCGCCCATCGGGTTCACCTTGTACTCTTTGTAGAGCGCCATCATTTCCTTCTGCATCCGCGCCGGATCTTTCTTGTACTTGGTGCGAAGCTCTTCCATCTTGGGCTGAAGGTGTTGCAGCGCCCGCATGCTGCGGATACTGGACCGCGTCAGCGGGTAAAACGCCACCTTGGCGAGGACGGAAATGATGATGATCACGATGCCGAAATTCGGCACGAACTTGTAGAGCCATTCCATGCACACCAACAAGAGTTGCGACAGTGGGCGCACGAACTTGTAGCCCAAATTGACCGCATGCTCGAGCCCCAGCCCGAGCGGTTTCATCATCGTGTAGTCCAGGGGGCCGAGATACACTTGAATCGAGTGGTTGCCGCTTCCATTTTGCAGCGGCATCACCAGCTCGACGCCGGTCTCCTGGGCCACTAAGTTGCCGGTCCCAATTACGCGGCTCGCCGTCTCGGGGGGTGGTACCAGGGCGGCAATGAAGTACTTATTGCGCACGCCGGCCCACCGTACGTTTCCGGTGACCTCGCGCGTACTCGCTTTCCGGAATGCGGACGGATGCAGCGTCGTCACGTCTTTGCCGGCCATCACCACGGTGCCGCTGGCCATCCGATCCTGCTTGGGGTCCTCGACCATGGGCAGCCCGTGCTCCCAGACGAGGCGGTACTGATCGATGCTCGGATTACCGGCAATGGCCACATCCATGCGCATCACATAGCCGCTCGAAGGCACCGTATAGGTTTTGGTTACCCGCACACCGTTGGCGCCGGTTGCTTCGAACGTGATCACCTGTTCGCCGGATGGACCGGTCGACTCGTGATGGGAAAACACAACGTTATCGAGGTTGATGAATTCCTTGCCGCTCTCGAGCAAGACATCCAGCTCGCCGGTGCCCTTCATCAACCCGACCAGTGTGCCGTCTTTCGCTTTGTAGTCCTTGAGTGAACACGAGGCCAACCGCCCGCCCAACGTGGTGAACGACATATCGAGTTGAGTGTTGTGGGCAAAAACCGATTCCCCTGTTTCGCTGCGCGGGAACACTGCATTCGAGGACTCGGCCATTGCCGCCCCAGGCGGGGCGGTCGTGCCTTCGATCGGGTTCAACTCCGTCGTTCCGGGAACGACGTGCGTGGTGTCACTCCCCACCGGAATGACTTTGCGGCTGGCCTTGGGCGCAAACCAAACTTGGAAGATAAACAGCGTCAAAAAGGAAAGAACGACGGCAATCGCGAAGCGACGATCCATGTTCTAGCGCCCTCGCCCGAACTGCGGTGGCACCGGATCGTTGCCGCCTCGACTCAAGGGATTGCAGCGCATGACGCGCCAGGCGGAGAGCCAACCGCCCCGAATCGCGCCATGCCGGGATACTGCCTCGAGCGCGTACGTCGAACAGGAGGGTTCAAACCGGCAAGCCTTAGGCAGCACGACACCGATCGTGTTCCGGTAGACGTGAATGAGTCCCAAGAACACATAGGCCAGGGGTGACAGCCTGCGCTCATATGACATCTCGATCACTGCACATCCTTCTGCGACTTCATGCGCGTCAACCCGGCACGCTCGAACAAGCTCAAGAGCTGAGACTCCACGTCCCCATACGTAGCCTCGGCGCAACCGTTGCGTGCCACGAGAACCATGTGCAACCCCGCTTCCGGCAACAGATTCTTGTTCCTGCGGTAGGCCTCTCGCATCAAGCGCTTGGAACGATTGCGCTCTACGGCGTTGCCCACTCTGCGTCCGGCCACGAAACCCGCTTTGCGGGCGAGCTCGGGCGTGGACAAAACGAACAACACGAGCAGAGGTGAGCGGTGAGGTTGACCCTCCGCATAAACGCGCTCGAATTCAGGACGATGCCGGATACGTTCCGAGGCGAGGAGCCGCTGATTTGCACCGCCCTCTCGGGGCACTATGCTGAGAGACGTGCCCGGCCCTTCGCCCGCCGCCGTTTCAATACCAGGCGGCCGTTCTTCGTTTTCATTCTTTGGCGAAAGCCGTGCTTTTTCTTTTTGCGCCGATTGTGAGGTTGGAAAGTGCGCTTCACGAAACATCCCTCAATTCGAAGATGAGCGCGGAGACCCAGGGCGGGATCCGCCCGCGACGAGTGCGCTGAACACGATGGAGAACGAGCGCGAAACCTTACGGACTTGAAGCATCCGCGTCAAGACAAGTGCCACCAGTCGCTTCCGCCGATCAAAAAATCGAAACCGGACTCGGGTTTCACTCGCGCGCGACGTGTATTGTGTTCATAACCGCAGTTTACATCGCTAACTCATTGTTTCACTTTGCAATACGAATTTTGTTCGCCCCCCGGAAAAGTATTGATGGCAACTAGGTGACGGACCTATGATGCGACCCGCACTGGATCAGGCCCTTTGGCCGCGCTTCTCGTAACCCCAACTCGAAGCCGCACAATGGGTTGCGTGAAAGGGACGCTTGCGCCCCCACTGATCGCTCGGTTGTGGATAACTTCGTGAAGAAGACCCGAGCTTCACGGCGCTAACCCCACCATTTACAATGACTTAATGTCTTTTCCACACCCGTGGAAAGGGCGAGCACCGACCGGACCTTTTTCCGAGGCGAAATGCCGTTTTTAAACGATATTTTACGGCCCAGCCGCGACCGGCTTCCGGCTTGGCCGTTGTGGAAAACCCATAGGAAAGGGCATTCCTGATGGCTACTCACCCCGACCCCCCTGTCTGGAGGCAATTTCTCGAGGAGGTGCGCACTCGAGTACAAGACCAAGCGTATGAGACCTGGTTTCGCGCCATTCGGCTCAACCACTACTCCGATACTCAGATCGTCATCGGTGTACCGAATCAGTTCGTTGCCGACTGGCTCTCCCAGAATTTCATGGAGGTGCTGCGCAAGTCGACCATTCGTGTGTTCGGTGTGGAAGCGATCGGCTTCGAGGTCGAACCCGAACTCGAGACGCGCGCGCCCGAGATGGTGCGTCCGCAAATCACCCGCAAGTTGCGTACCGGCGACACCAACGGCGCCGGCCTGGATCCCAAGTACAACTTCGAAAGCTACGTGGTCGGCAAGAGCAACGAGCTTGCCGCGGCGGCATGCATGGCGGTGGCCAAGCGACCGGGCACGGCATACAACCCGCTCTTCCTCTGGGGAGGGGTGGGGTTGGGGAAAACGCATCTCATGCTTGCCGTTGGGAACGCCATGGTGGCTGCTAATCCGGCTGTCCGTGTGCACTACGTCTCCAGCGAGACGTTCACCAACGAGATGATTTTCTCGATTCAGCACAACAAGACCATGGAGTTCAAGAACAAGTACCGGAGCGTGGATGCTCTCCTCATCGACGACATCCAATTTCTGGCCGGGAAGGAAACGACGCAGGAAGAGTTCTTCCACACCTTTAATGCCCTGTACGAGTCGGACAAGCAAATCATTCTCACCAGCGACCGGCCCCCCAAGGAAATCCGCATGCTGGAGGAACGGCTGGTAAGTCGTTTCCATTGGGGGCTTTTGGCCGATATCGGCAAGCCCGATTTCGAAACCCGGGTCGCGATTTTGAAGAAGAAGGCGAGCGAGGAAGACACGGTCCTCCCGGAGGACGTGGCTCACCTCATTGCTGAAAACGTGGTGTCCAATATACGCGAGCTGGAAGGATGCTTGATCCGGTTGACGGCGTTCGCGCATCTCACCAAACGGTCGATCGATCTGCCGTTGGCGCGCGAGGTGCTTCAGGACTTCATTCGCAACGATCAGGAAAAACGCTTCGATCCCCGAGTGATCATCAAAGCGGTGGCGACGCGTTACAACGTCACCCCGGAGTCGATCAAGGGGAAGCGGCGCACCAACAACGTGGTTGTCCCCCGTCAAATCTCGATGTACTTGATCCGGACCCTCACCGGCATTCCGCTGGCTGAAATCGGCAGGTACTTCGGTAATCGCGATCACACCACGGTGCTCTACGCGTGCGATCGCGTGAAAGACATGTCCGACACCGACGTTGAAGTCGCGCGCGCGGTGCAGGATCTGGAAGAGGAGTTGCGCAAGTAACGCCTCGGGGAGAATGCTGGGGAGAACGAGACACGTTTGGCGGTGTTGAGGAAAATCTCCTTACATTGTTGAAACAGGGGGAAAACTCGTGAAAAGCATGCATCCTTTAAACAGGGGGAATGAATGCACTTACACGGACCCTCGCCTCGTTCTCCCCAGTAACCGTCTCTCTGCTACTCCTGCTACCTTCCTAATAAGAAAAAAGAGGATCATGAACCCGGGGAAATCCCTATTCCGAGATCGTCCGTTCTCGGAGTTCAATCACCCTGTCCGATTGCACGCCCAGCTTGTTCCCCCAGGCTTAGAAGGC
>Ga0207675_100005846_pt1 | contig 11754 bp, 14 predicted proteins | sample KBSSwiS42_FD_184305 | JGI IMG/M metagenome (GOLD analysis project Ga0207675, IMG submission 184305) | Switchgrass rhizosphere microbial communities from Kellogg Biological Station, Michigan, USA - KBS Switchgrass S4-2 (SPAdes) (version 2) | ecosystem: Host-associated > Plants > Roots >...
GCGTGCTGCGAACCTTGTCCGGGAAATACAAATGCATGCTTCATATAGCAGTTGTTATTTAAACAAAAATGCCACAAAGGTTTTAATTAGAAAAATCTTTGTGGCAGGACAGAGATAATAAAACGATTAACTGAGTTTTGCCGAGATCAATTTTACAAACTCACTCCGGGTTGAATTCTTATGAAACTCCCCGTCAAACGCTGAGGTAGTTGTCACGGAATTCTGTTTTTGCACACCCCGCATCATCATACACAAATGCTGCGCTTCTATTACCACAGCTACTCCGAGGGGGTTTAGTGTGTCTTTTATTGCATGAAGAATCTGTGTTGTTAATCTCTCCTGCACCTGCAATCTTCTTGAGAATACATCGACTACTCTTGCCAGTTTACTCAGGCCTGTAATCCAGCCATTCGGTATATATGCGATATGTGCTTTGCCAAAAAAAGGAAGCATATGATGCTCGCATAAGGAATATAATTCAATATCTTTTACGATGATCATTTCGCTTACTTCTTCGTGAAACTTTGCAGAATTTAAAATAGCATGTGCATCGAGGTTATATCCCTGCGTCATATACTGCATGGCTTTTGCAACCCGTTCGGGAGTCTTTAATAACCCTTCTCTTTTCGGATCCTCACCTATCAGCGATAAAGTTTCTTTATAGTTCCTTAAAAGCTCCCCGGTTGTCTTCTCATCGTACTGATCTATTTTTTTATAGGCCATAATTGAATGTATCGTTTAATTTTATTGTTATAAGCTTTGGCAATTCCACTTAGCTATTCTTCCGCCGGTTCGTGGGCACTTGCACTGCCTGTCATTCACCAAAATCATACTTTCCAACCCGCTTTTATACAAAAAGCGTTTTTACTTTATTATCAATCTACCGGGTATTCCACAAAATTCCTCGGTGTTTCGTATAGCCGGATATGCAAGTCCTTTTTTCTATCTATCAAGGGACGCAAAATATCATAAATAACAACTACGATATTTTCAGCAGTTGGATTCAGATCCTTGAATTCTTCTGTATCCAGGTTCAGGTTTTTATGATCAAACCGGCTATGAATTTCTGCTTTTATTAGATCGGAAAGTTCTTTAAGATCCATTACATAACCAGTTTTCTTATCCGGCTTGCCTGCTACTTTTACTTCCAGTTCATAATTATGCCCGTGATAATGTGGCAAGGCACATTTACCAAATACTTTTTCATTTGTCGCGTCATCCCAGTCGGGATTAAAAAGGCGATGCGCCGCATTAAAGTGTTCACGCCGGAATACAGCTACTTTCTTACTCATTTTGAAAACTGACTTATTATTCAACGGTATTTCTACCAGCAACAAAATATTCTGAAAAGGGTTTAAAAATGGCAACAAATATTACGAGATAAAATCTGAAATTATTGTCAGCCATAGTACTCAAATGTACATACTATCATTTAATCTTATTGCGGGAAGAAGTCAATCAGAAATTAAAAAAGCCGGTGAAAGCACGGACCTCTGAGAAAGGGAATAACAACACGCCTATCGGAAGACCGAAAAATTCCATTTGTCCTGCCATTGTATTACCGGCTTATTATCCTTTATTTCCATTGGCAACCATACATATCCTGAATCGGGAAAGTTTGTTTTATTCCACTCACAGCATTTATATTTTATTAAAAGAATGCGCCGATTCCGTTTTGTGGCGCTTCCGTTTGATTAAATGATTTTCCGCCTGCTTCGATTCCGAATAATTGTTTGAGGTTTAACCCGCCATTCCTCAACACTGAATTGTCAGGCAACTTATAATTATTAAACTGTAAAAGCTTCGATGGTGAAACAATTGCCGTCTTGCCAGGGCTTAAAAACGATGGATTAATATTAAACCCCACAGTACGCCCTTTGTAAATTTCTTTATCATTTGTTGCCCTCCATGCTGAAAAATTTGTAATCCCGTTTGCATTAAATCCATCAGCGAGACTAAACCAATTATTACCCAGATACATACTGTTGGTTTCCTTCCCCAGAATTAATGAATCCTTCCCCACGAATATATTATTGTAGAAACGGAAGCCTGCATTTTCACTTTGCTGTTCATAACTGATAGCCGCCCCTTTTTCATTATAGATCGTGTTATTATAGAAATAACAATTCTTAAACTGGCTGGTATCTCTTGAACTGTTCCAGATAAAAACTCCTGCATGTGCTGGTGATACCGCGCCATCATTTTCACTGATACAATAACGGATTGTATTGTTATACCATTTGCCGGCCCCATCGTATTGAAAGATTCCAAAACCGCTGCCTTCGTTTTCATAGGAAAGACAATATTGAATCACTGAATTGGTAACACCGCCGTCTAAATCAAACCCTCCTCCATCCGCTGCTCCCGGTGCGGTTTTGTTTTTGAAGGAAATACAATGCTGAATAGTTACGCTATCCGCTTCAAAACACCAGATGCCCACAGGGCCATTTCCTTTCCGTGGCATATCCCAGCCATTGTTCGTAGCCATACAATATTCAATTGTAACATTTTTACAATAGCCAACGAGTACCCCATTGCCACTATGGTTTGTAAAATTAGCCGGGTCGCCGGGGTTATTTTCTGCAGTGCTATTACTGATATGTATATCTGAACAATCTCTTTTACCATATTCCCCGAGTGCAAGGATTCCGTTGGCACCGTTTTCCGTAGCATACACTTTTTTTATTTCAACCGATACGGATGAATTGATCAGCAATCCCGATTTCTGAAAACCTTTTACATCTATATTATCCAAAAGTATTTTACTGCATTTATTGATAATAACACCATCTTTTGTATTTCCATCTTTGCGCCCCGATCCTTTAAATTTAAGATGGCTGATTGTTATAAATTTTGTTTGATAAACTGTAAGTGCAGTTCCATTGCCTCCATCAATAGCAGCCCTTCCTTGCCCGGAAGAAGTAATTACGATCGGATTGTTTTTGCTGCCCTCATCTAACGAGTCAATTAAAATACTTCCGGTAAATGACTGACTACTTTCAAAATAAACAGTATCACCGGCACGCAACCGTATTTTGTTTAACTTATCTATTGTTTTCCAGGGATCGGCCTTACTGCCGCTTGCAGCGTCGTTACCCGTATTATTAATATAATAAGATCTGCCTGTGAGGGCATTGTTGTTTTCATTCACCGCATAATGGCCGGGAGAATGACGCATAAGCCAATAAGCGATTAAGAAAAGAAGGGAAATAAAAACTGCTATGATAACATAATATGGCCAGCGTATTTTGAAAGTAGCCCGGTGAATAATTACGTCCGTTTCTTTTTCATTGGTAATAACTGAAGAATACATCTTATCCCAATCAACCTCATACTGTGTTTTATCTTTCCCGGTCTCTTCCCAAAGCAATTCCATTTCTTCCGATAATGCTTCGTCTGCATCCGCCTGCTGCAAAAGCAAAACAAGTTGTTCCACCTCCTCAGGAGTGGATTGCCGCTGTAGGTATTTCGCAAACAAAAAGCGAAGCCTGGATAATCTATTCATAAAATGGGGCGGGGATATGCAGCCGCTCACGAAGAAGACACTTGTAACGAGCAAGAGGACTACTGCTGCTGAAAAAATATTTTATACAAACAAAATAGAGAGTAGGAAAATGAAAATGCCTTTATTATTCAGGTATGTTCTGATAAAGCGCAAAGCCTGCACCATGTGACTTTTTACTGTATTCCTGGAAAGCTGCATTTCTTCTGCAATTTGTTTATGGTCCAGGCCCTCGTAACGGCTAAGACGGTATACAAGCTGACGTTGGGGTGAAAGCATTGTGATAGCTTCTTGCAACAAGCGGTTATTTTCCGATATTGAAACCTGCTCTTCCACATCATTCGATAATGGGTTCATCCTGTTCTTTATCTCCTTGTTGAATTTTTCATCATACCGCGCTTTCCGTAAATAATTGAGTGTTTTATTTTTTGCGATAGCAAAAAGATATAATTCTGAGTTGTGTATCAGATGCAACTCATTGCGGCAAAGCCAGAGTTTTAAAAAGATTTCCTGCGTAATTTCTTCCGCTGTGTAACGGGAGTGAGAGATCGCAAATACATACCCAAATAACCTGTTCTTATAGGTACAAAACAGTGAAGTGAATAGTTCTTCACCAGCCCGATTTTTAAACCTTTTAAACATCTCTCAGCAATCGTTTTGGAATAAGTGTAAAAACTACACTAAAAATAAAGAAATTTTATTTTCACCCAAAAAAATCCTGCCGGATTGTCCCTGTATCCTGAAAATAAGGTGCTTTTGGCGGCGTACTATCCGCCGAAGTATTCTACAAAAATGCGGGGGGTCTCATACAACTTAATAGCGTGGAGTTGAACCCCTGCCGGCAAATGTGGCTTTAATTGTTCCCATATGCCGACTGCGAGGTTTTCTGTGCTGCACATTTTGCCCTTCATAAAGCCGACATCGAGGTTCAGATTCATGTGGTCTACTTTCTCTGTTACGTGTTCTTTAATCAGAATGCTAAGCCGCTTCACATCAAACACAAACCCTGTGTCAGGATCGGGCTGTCCTTTTACAGTAACATATAATTCATAATTGTGCCCATGCCAGTTATCATTGGCGCATTTTCCAAACATTTCATCGTTCTTTTCCCGGCTCCAGGTCGGGTTATACAATTTGTGCGCCGCGTTAAAGTGTTCAATTCTTGTCAGGTAAACCATACTCAATCTCCTTCTGCCATTTTAAAAAGAGGGTGCAAATTTAATTGAAATAAATGAGGATTTGGGGAGCCGTTATTGACCCGATTGGTTAGAAACCCGGTTTATTGCTGATATAACCAAGGTGGTATCTGCATAATTTGTGACAACGGGTTCTACCCTATTTTTGCAGTTTATGAAAATACTTGTTTGCGCAGCTACGGCTTTGGAAATCACTCCTTTTCTTAGTGAGTATAATCAGTCAACTAATAAAGAAAATATCGATGTATTAGTCACCGGCATCGGGCTTACTGCTACTGCCTATAGCCTTACAAAATATTTCAGCCTGAAAAAACCGGACCTGGTAATACAGGCGGGTGTAGGAGGATGTTTTGATAAACATATTCCGTTGGGTTCTGTACTCGCTATCAAACAGGAAACAATTGCCGATGAAAGTGTGATAGAGCTGAAAAGCCTCAAAACATTATTCGACCTGAAGCTGGTGCCGCAAAATCGTTTTCCTTATAGTAAAGGCTGGTTGATCAATACGAACAGGGACATACTGAAGAAAACAAAACTAAAAATTGTAAAAGGGATTTCCGTAAATGAAATCACAACCTTAAAGCAAAAGGTTGACTTTTATAAAAAAGCATTTAACCCGGTGGTTGAATCCATGGAAGGCGCGGCGCTTCATTATGTTTGCCTGATGGAAGCCATTTCTTTTGTGCAGATACGCAGTGTGTCGAACTATATCGCCGAAAGAAATAAGAAAAAATGGAACATGAAAGAATCCATCGTGAACCTGAACAATGAACTCCTCGGTTTGTTAAATAGAGTTTAATACAGACAATTTAAACAAGGATCGTTTTGAAATTGACTCTTGGCTTTTCGCCCTGCCCGAACGACACATTTATATTCGATGCCCTGGTAAATCGTAAGATTGATACAGATGCCATTGAAGTGAATGCCGTGCTCGAAGATGTACAAACGCTGAATGAATGGGCCATTGCCGGTAAATTGGATATCACCAAACTTAGTTTCCCCGCGTTCTTTCAATCTGCTGCTGATTATGTGCTGCTTGATGCGGGTAGTGCGCTGGGAAAAGGTGTAGGGCCGCTCCTTATCACAAAAAGCAACAATCATTTATCGCCGGAAGAAATTAACGACTCAGAAATTGCTTTGCCCGGAATAAATACAACGGCCAACCTGCTTTTTAGTTTTGCATATCCATCTGCCAATAAAAAACAATTCACCATTTTCTCCGGTATTGAGGATGCTGTTCTTTCGGGTAAAACAAAACTGGGTGTAATTATTCATGAAAACCGCTTTACTTACCAGCAAAGGGGTTTGAATAAAGTGGTTGACCTTGGTGAATACTGGGAAACAAAAATGAATGCGCCGATACCATTAGGCGGTATTGCCATAAAAAGAAGTATTGATCCGCCCCTTGCCAATAAAATAAACAGGCTGATCCGTAAAAGTCTTGATTATGCTTTTGCGCATTATCCTTTTATTACCGACTATGTGAAGCAGCATTCACAGGAAATGAGCGAGGATGTAATGCGCAAGCATATTGAATTATATGTAAATGATTACTCTCTTGATTTGGGAGAAGATGGTAAAAAAGCAATTGAGATCTTGTACGATGTTTATAAAAAGAATAATAAAGAATTTACTAGCCAACCGGCAACGTCTTTATTTCTTTAATGCTGCTGAATACACTTCGAGGCATCTCTTGCGTGCTAATTCATGTTCAACGATTGGCCTGGTATACGTTAACTCTTCAAGCTCGGGCACCCAATGGCGGATGTACTTTAAATGAGGATCAAATTTTTTTGCCTGTAAATCAGGATTGAATATCCTGAAATAAGGCGCAGCATCACAGCCGCTGCCTGCAGCCCATTGCCAGCCACCATTATTCGCTGCCAGGTCGTAATCTAATAATTTCTTTGCAAAGTACGCTTCGCCCCAGCGCCAGTCAATCAATAAATGTTTGGTCAGAAAGCTTGCCACGATCATGCGCACACGATTATGCATATAGCCGGTAGTATTCAACTGCCGCATGCCGGCATCTACAATCGGGTAACCGGTCAGTCCTTCGCACCAGGCTTCAAACTCTTTTTCATTATTGCGCCATTTTATCTTATCATATTCCGGTTTAAATGACCGGCTTTCTACATGCGGAAAATTCCAGAGGATCATCTGGTAAAAGTCGCGCCAGATGAGTTCATTCAGAAATGTTTCATTTAAAGCTCCTGCCTCCCTTACCAGTTCCCGGACGCTGACAGTACCGAAACGAAGATGAACACTTAACCTGGATGTACCTTCAATGGCCGGGTAATCCCGCTGCTCTTTATATTTACGGATCAATGCTTCTTTCCAGTTCTTTTCAGGAAATTGTTCGTTCGTTGACTTAAAGTTCATGGAACGGAGCGATGGTATTTCCTTTACAGCCTGATTATAAAAATTGGAATAATATTTTTTATCGGGGTATGATTTTAAATAGAAATCATTCATCGCCGATTTCCATCGTTTGGAATACGGGGTAAAAACAGTGTAAGGGTTTGTATCGTCTTTTACAATTTCACTCTTTTCAAAAATTACCTGGTCTTTATAGGTTTGAAATGAAATGCCTCTTAGCCTCAGAATTTCATATACTTCCCTGTCCCGTTTTTTAGCATAGGGCTCATAGTCGTGATTGGTAAAAACTTTTTCGACTTTATATTCCGATAAAAGTTCTTTATACACTTCCGCCGGAGTTCCGAATCGGGTATCCAGCGTTGAACCCAGTTTTATTAACTGCCGCTGTATTTCTTCTACCGATTTATGAATAAACTCAACGCGACGATCAATACGATCTTCTAATTCGTCGAGTATATTTTTATCGAAAATAAACAGGGGTATAACCGGGTTGCTGTCTTTCAATGCGTGATAAAGCCCGGCATTATCATGCAGCCGCAGATCACGGCGGAACCAGAATATATTAACAGGAGGTTTCAGGTAAACTCAGGTTTGCAGGGGTGCAATAAACTAAATAAACAGGATCAGGAGAAAATTGTTTTGATAAATTGGTTGTAAATTTTAGCGCTTACGGAAAAACTGTATTGTTTATCATTGTATTGTTTTACCCATCTTATTCCATTGACAGCATTGGTCAAAAAAATTTCATCGGCATCGAGGAGATCCTGTTCGTTTATTTCTTTTTCCAGGCATATATATCCATTGTCTTTTAATTTGCTTAAAAGATATCTCCTCATTACCCCGTTAATGCATCCTTCGGTCATTGCAGGAGTGTATATTTTATTCTCCTTTTCCAGGAAAACATTAGCGATAGTAGCATCGGCAATATTTCCTTTTGTATTTAAAAGCAGGCAATCATCCAGTTGGTTTGCTTCCGCATGCATTGCTGCCATTACATACGAAAGAAAGTTGGCCGATTTAATAGCAGAAAAAATGTCGCAACTCTTTTGTGCGTCTTTATATAACCCGATTGAAAACCCCCGTTCATTCCAGGTATTCACTGACGGATTTAACGGAGCACATTCTATTATGTAATTGAGAGATGCAGGAGCAGGATACAAATTTCCGTTGCCACGAAACACCGTTAACCGTATCCTGCACAAATGACTGCATTCATTTTTTTCTGCGAGTTCTTTTATAGCTTCCCCGATAAATGATGCTGTAAAAGATGCCGGGATTTTATAATTCAATATGTTCAGGCTGCTGAATAGTCTTTCGAAATGCAGTTCTTTCAGTGCGATACTGCCATTGATCATCTTCATAGTTTCGAATAAGCCATCGCCATAGCGGAAGGAGCGGTTGTTATTTGATAATATCGGCTCTGTTCCTGCTACCATTTTTCCATCTTTGTATATGTAGTTCATTTGGATGTTTCCTGGCATAAAAATAGAACACAGATGACACAGATGCGGCGGAAAACTATGGATAGTGCGGCACCCTTCCGACTTCCCCCGCGTTGCACAATGTCTTTTAACTTAAGAATGTTTGGCGCAGAGGCGCTATTTGTTTGTAGAAAAAAGGTCGAAATATCTCGTAAAGACTTCGTGGTAGCTGTCTGTCAGACTAAACAGGCGGCTCCTATGGAGCCTTCAAATCACCGAACGTTCACTTCTACAAACAGGATGCTCCTGCCGGAGCTTAGCTACCCGCCCGCTGGTTTGCTGAAATATTGTTTCTTGACAAAAATTCCCGATGAAGTAAATAAACAAATTATGAGATCGAAACCCGCATCAGTCAGCTGTCACACTGCCGACAGGACAATTGGATTTTAAAAGGCAAAGGGTCACCCTGCACCCCGGTAAGCCGGGGTAAGGATGACCTATAGTCATTTATGGTTATACGGCTATTGTACTACGATTCCCGCTTTAACTGCGTACATCACCAGGCCGGCCATTGATTTTGTACCGGTCTTGGTTTTGAGTTTATCGCGGATAGCTTCCACAGTACGTGGGCTCAGATCCACGATGTCCGCAATTTCCTTTGTGCTTTTTTCTTCGCACATCAGGCGCAGGATAGTGATTTCCTTATCGTTCAACTGTACATCCATCTGCATTGACGATTCGTTGGTGCGTTTTGTACGCAAGCCACTCAGCAATGCTTTGTTTGTAAGGTCGTTGAAAAAGAAATCCTGCTCATACACAGCTTTTACAGCCTCGTAGATCATTTCGGATCCTGACTCTTTTGTGAGGTACGAGTTGGCGCCGATTTCCATCATCTTAGAGATCATGGAATGATCATTATGCATAGACAGCATAATTACCTTGATACCCGGGTATAATTTCTTTATTTCCGGCAAGGTTGCGAGTCCATCCATAATAGGCATAGTGATGTCGAGTAAAACAACATCAGGCTGCACATGTTTAAGGAGATTGAGCAATTGCATACCGTTTTCGGCCTCAGCCACCATCTGGATATCTTTGCGGCTGGATAGGGATGTTTTCACTCCGGTGCGGAAAAGGGCATGGTCGTCAGCAATAGCTACTTTGATGACAGTGTTAGGTTCGTAGTTTTTCATTTAGACATTGAATTTGTAATAGTAAATCTGTACGGTACAAAATTGTTAAAAAATCCACTGCAAGATGTACAATTCCTGCAACATATACCATAGTACAACTACTTGATTTCTGATGTGTGGAATTCACAGTAATTACACGCATAAAATCTTCCTAAAATACGTCGCAAATATACGTTGATAAAAGTAAAAAAATTACTATAGCCACGGTAAATACCTCAGGGGGAAAAAGGAGCATTACTGCTCTTGTTCACATATGGGTGTGGATATATTTTTGTTCCCGAAAGTTGGTTGACAAGGATGCGCTCACCGATACTTCTCATGTCCATCCAATGTCCTGATACCGTCCAGAAAGTTCTTTATTCACTATCTTATGAAAAACCAGGTGACTTTAATTCCTCAACCAACTTTCTTCTTTTCATAAACAATCCACCCCGTTAGTCCCGTTTTTAGATCCAGTATCCATTGAAGTCCGCGTCCCTCCTGATTAACCATTACCTTTTCCTATGTTAATTTATTTATCAAGATACCTTTTCGAAATACCTCTTACTTTAAAGACCCATTTTCCCAATCTGAATGATGAAGTTGTGAATGCTGCAGCAATTGTTTTATCTTTTATTACTACGATTGAGTTTAAGTAGCAGCGTAGTTTATTTACGGTTGAAAGATAGCGATGAAAAAAACTGTTATAAGTTAAACAGTTTACTGATCACCATATAAATGACTGAAGCTATCAATGCAAGCACCCACCACATTCCCCGCTTTGTCCTGGCATTTACATTTTTGCTTCTCTGCACCTTGACAAAGCCCCAGATTGCAAGGCTAATAAAAACTATGCCGCATAAAGTAACTGCAATCTTGTTTGTTGCGGAGTATATAGTTATCATTAAACCTACAACCAATAAGCCGGGCAGATAAGGAAACCTATAGAAAAATGAATCCTTTGTTTTTGCTACAACAGGTTTGACCTGATTTAATTCTATTTCAAGTTGTGTATAGTGTTCAATCTGTGGCGGCACACAGATTAAATCCCTTTTATCTGTTCCCCTGATCATAAACATGCCATTCTTATTCTTTACAATTTCTGTAACCTCTCCCAGATAGATAGAAATTGGAGGCGTGTTCAACTGTTCACGCATAATCATATTCTCAGTAAGGGTGAGTGTATAGCTCTCCAATAGTTTCTGCTGCCTTTTTAATCCCCGGTAAAAACTGAAGCCCAATATTGTTCCTGCCAGCGGCGCGGCAATTAATAATGAATAGATGTCAGGGCCTTTATCTTTTGAAGTGAGTGAACTGAAGGCGAGGGCTATAACCATTATTATCAACAGCACAGGAAGTGTTTTTCGCATGGATTGTTTCCTGATCTCTTTCAGCGCTTCCTGTTTTATTCTAAACTCCTGCATAACTAAACAATCAGAAATAAGTGTAGGTCTTGATTACCACTGTGCCATTATCCACTACTGTTTTTTCGGTACTGATCCTGTCATTGGCATCAAATGTATAGGTTAATGTAGCTGTTGCCTGCACCACCCCACCCGATGTTGCAGAATGGGTTTTAATGAGATGGCGTTTAACCGCAGGAATTAATGGCGGCCCTATTAACGGATGTATATACAGCAGGTCCGGATAATATTCGTAGGTTTCACCTTCTCCATTGGTGCTCTGCGCAGTCAACTGGTTACCATTTGCATCGTAGGTATAGGTTGTCGTATTTGTTAACTGAGCTCCGGTGAGTTTGAAATAATCATACTCGTAGGATTTAATATAATTGCCGGAGGCATCATAAACATATTTTGAGGTTGATGAATCACCCGTATCATTGTACTGGAAAGAACTATCAATATGGTTGTTGACGAGATAACTCTCATCATGTATACCTACAACACCACCATCATACAATTCACTGATCACAGTATTTGCTGAATTATAACTGTACACCACTTTGTTGCCCGCGTCGACAGCGGAAACCATACTGGTAATGCGATCGCCCGCATCATAAGTCAGATTGTATGTAATTACCGAATGACCGAATGTCGGCGACGTAATATCTTCCGTGTATGTTT
>Ga0207675_100005847_pt1 | contig 11754 bp, 9 predicted proteins | sample KBSSwiS42_FD_184305 | JGI IMG/M metagenome (GOLD analysis project Ga0207675, IMG submission 184305) | Switchgrass rhizosphere microbial communities from Kellogg Biological Station, Michigan, USA - KBS Switchgrass S4-2 (SPAdes) (version 2) | ecosystem: Host-associated > Plants > Roots >...
GTCGAGGTCGAGGTAGGTGTGGGTGTTGCGGGCGAAGCAGTTGTGGCTGATGACGCCCTCGGCCACGAAGTCGCCCGTGCCGGTGGTGATGTCGTACATCGGCAGCTCGTGGCCGAGCGCCCGCACCCCCGTCACCTCCAGCTCCGGTGCGCCGCCGACCGGTGCGCCCGCCAACCGCCGCGTGACCGCCGGCGTGGTGCGGGCCAGCAGCGCGCGCAACGCCCCGACGCCGCCGACCAACCGCACGACCCGCGCTCCGTTCTCGCGGGCGCCGACGGCGAAGGCGAAGCCCAGCCGGTGGAGCGCGCCCGCCACGCGCCCGACGACCTCCTCGTCGGTGTGCACGACCCGCAGCTCGCCATCGGTGACCGCACCGCAGGCGTCGGTGACGCCCGCGAGGAACCCCGCGCACCAGTCGGCGTCGGCCTGCTCGGGCCAGCGCACGACATCGGCGACGAGATCGCCCACCGGCAGCACCGGCCCGCGGCCCGCGGAAGCCCCCCGAGCGGGGTGCGGCCGCGGCGGCTCGGCGTGAGCGACGAGCGGGCGGCCCGCGTCGGTCCGGGCGCCGTGCGGACGGCCCGCTTCAGCCCATGCGTCGTGGGGGCGGCCCGCTTCGGTCCGAGCGGTGCGCGGGCGCCCCGCTTCAGCCCACGCCACGGGTCCCACACCGCGCCCGCCGTACGAGGCAGGCCCGACTCCGCCGTGGAGCACCTCCTGGACCGCGGGCGCGCGTGGGGTGACGAGGGCGATGCGGCCGGGCTCCATCGCGACGGTGATCGGTGCGGGCCTGCCTTCGGCCAGCAGGTGGTGGGCCCGACCGAGCGCCTCCAACGCCAGGCGCTCCGACGGGAAGTCGGGCCCGTCGCCGCGCACGAGGCCGCAGAGGTAGCCGCGGCGGTACCCGGCCGTGTGCGAGCCGGCCTGCGCGGTCGGACGATCGGGACCGAACGGTCCGGGCCCGAGCAACGGCGACCCGGGCCGCAGGTGGGGGCGGCGCCCGGCGCGGCACCACCCGGCGCTCACGTGCCGCCACCCGTGGGCGGTGAGGAAGCGGTGATCGCCGCTGGTGACGAGCTCGGTGCCACCCCCGAGACGCACGGCGTAGGCGGGTTTGCGGGTGGACCAGTGCGCGAGCACCTGCGTGGGCACGTAACGGCGGACGCCGTCGACCTGCTCGGTGCCGAGGACGACATCGCCCACCCGCAGCTCGGCGATCGGCCGGGTGCGGCCGTCGGCGAGCAACACGCGGGTGGGGCCTGCGAGGCAGTAGACGCAGGCGTGCGCGCAGCCGCGGTACGGATTGACCGTCCACCGGAACGGCATCGGCGACGAGCCGGGCACGCGGTTGAGCGCCGAGCGCGCCTCGACCTCGTGGAACACCATGCCCGCGAACTCCGGCGTGCGGACGGTGCGCAGGAGCCCGTCGAGACCCGGAAGCGTCTGCGCTGCGCCGACGCTGTGATCGCCCACCTGCTGCCCGTTCCACCGCATGCCGTCATTCGAACACAAGTTCGATTCGAGGGCAATCCGCTTCGCGCCGATCGGCTTCGACACACGCGGGACGGGGTCGGCACGGGCGCCGCAGCGCTTGTGCGGACCCGGGATCGCCGGTGCGGTCACTCGAGGTGAGCGCGAGGTTGCGACCATGGACGGCGTGCCTCCCCAGCCGCACCCCGTCGAGGGCCGTCACCAGGACCTCGACGACGACCCGCCGACCGACGTGTTCCCGCCGGTCCCGGCGCTGGAAGCCGCCAACACCGGCGCGCACGTGGGGCGAGCCGACCGCGACCACGCGGGCGGCGACAGCCCGCCGCGGGCGGGCCACCTCGGCGCGCCCGCACGCAGCGGGGCAGGCCGACGCGACCGCACGGGTCAGGGGAAACCGCAGGACCGACGGAGCGGACACCGACGGAAGTCGGGCCGCGAACTCGAGCCCGGCCACGGACGCGAACCGGGCCACGAACGCGAACCGGGCCACGGACGCGAACCGGGCCACGGACGCGAACCGGGCCACGGACGCGAACCGGGCCACGGGCACGGGCCGGGCCACGGACGCGAACCGGGCCACGGGCACGGGCACGGCCACACCCCCGCGCCGCCCGCGGGCCGCCGCGTGAAGGTGCTCCTGGCCGCGTTGCTGGCGCCCGCCGCGTTGGCCGCGCTGGTCGGGCTCGTCCTGCTCTGGCCGTCCGGCCGCGCGCCGACGACGCAGGCGTCCACGGCCACCCCGGTGCACGCCCAGGTCGTCGAGACCCACGCCGCCCGGTGCGACGACGCAAGCGGCGCAGCGGCGCCGAGCGAGCCCGGAGCAGGCGCGTTGGGCGCCGATGGCGCCGATGGACCGAGCGCGGGCGGCCAGGACGGCGAAGGCGCGGGCGGCCAAGGCCCGAGCGGCGCCGGCGCGGGCGGCCCGAGCGGCGCCGGTGCGGGCGGCCAAGGCCCGAGCGGCGCCGGCGCGGGCGGCCAGGGCGCGGGCGGGGCGGCCGGGGTCGGGGGCGACGGCAGCGGGTGCGTCGCCCTCGTCGTCCACATGGCCGACGGGCCGCGGGCAGGGCGGGATCTCGTGCAGCTCGTCCCCGTCGAGCCCAGCACCCCGCGGTTCGCGGTCGGCGACGCGGTGGTGCTGTCCTGGTCGGGCGGCGACCCCGACGACCCCGGCTCCTACCAAGTGGTCGACTTCCAGCGCAGCGGGTCGCTGTGGTGGCTGGCGGGGCTGTTCGCCGCCGCCGTGCTGGCGCTGGGCCGCTGGCGGGGCTTGGCGGCGTTGGCCGCGCTCGGTCTGAGCTTCGTCGTGCTGCTGATGTTCGTCCTCCCCGCCATCCTCGCGGGCCACAACCCGCTCTGGGTGGCCGTCGTCGGTGCCTGCCTGATCATGTTCGTGGTGCTCTACCTCACCCACGGCCCGTCGGCCCGCACCTCGACGGCCGTGCTCGGCACCCTCGTCTCGCTCCTGCTCATCGGCGGGCTGTCCGCGGCGTTCACCGCGCTGGCCCGGCTGACCGGCCTCGACGACACCACCAGCGCCCTGATCGGCGCGCTCGGCACCGGCGTCGACGCCCGCGGCCTGCTGCTCGCGGGTGTGGTCATCGGCGCGCTCGGCGTGCTCGACGACGTCACCGTCACCCAGACCAGCGCGGTGTGGGAGCTGCACGGCGCCAACCCCGCACTCGGCGCCCGCGGCCTGTTCACCGCCGCCATGCGCATCGGCCGCGACCACGTCTCGTCGGCGGTCAACACCCTGGTGCTGGCCTACGCGGGCGCCTCGCTGCCGCTCATGCTGATCTTCAGCGTCTCCGGTCGCAGCCTCGGCGACGTGGTGACCACGCAGGAGGTCGCCACCGAGGTCGTCCGCACGCTGGTGGGCAGCATCGGGCTGGTCGCCTCCGTGCCGATCACGACGGCGGTGGCGGCCGCCGTGGCGAGCCGGGAGCAGGCGCCGCCGTCAGCGCCGCCGTCAGCGCCACCGTCAGCGCCACCGTTAGCGCCACCGTCAGCGTGAGCGCCGTCCGACCAGGCTCGCCTCCCCGTTCGCCTCGTGGTCGACGAGCACGTCAAGCGACCCGAACGCCGCCCGCAGCTCGCCCGGGGCGGCCCGCCACGGCCCCGGCCCCTCGTCGACCTCGGACAACACCGTGACCACGAGCAGGCCGCCGGGCGCGAGGGCGGCCTGCAGCGCCGGGTAGAGCGCGGGCGCCCGGAACCGCTGCACGACGACGACGTCATAGCGGCCCAGCTCGGGCAGCCCGGCGTCGAGGTCGTGGCGGATCCACCGCACCGGCAGGTCGGCGCCCCGCTGCGCCCCCGCGGCGAGGGCGACCGGCGACACGTCCACGGCGTCGACGACCAGCCCGCGCCGGGCGAGCCACAACGCCACCGCACCCCGCCCGCAGGCGACGTCGAGCGCCCGGCCCGCTGTCGGCACCCAGTCCTCCCGGCCGCGCAACGCGTCGGGCGGCAGCGGCACGACGTCCTCGGCCGCGGCGTGCCGGGCGTCCCACCGCGCCCGGTCCGCGTCCGTCACGCGGCCGCTCCCGTGACCGCCCGCTCGGCGCACATGCGGGCGGATCCGGCCCCGGCGCGCATCCATCCGCGGACAACGAGCGGGGTGGCGGTCCGGGCAAAGCGACCGGAACCGGCCGCCTCGCGCAGCCCACCGACGATCGGAGCACCCGCCTGCCCGGCGCGGCCTGCGACGGCCACCTCGCGCACCCCACCGGCGATCGGAGCACCGGCGCGGCCGGGGCCTGCCACCTCGCGTACCCCGCCGATGATCATGGTCGAGATCAGGATCACGCCAACCGCGCGACCAGCTCGGCGACGACGTCGTCGAGCGGCACCGGCCGCTGCTCCCCCGAGACCATGTCCTTGACCCCGACCGCGCCTTCGGCGAGGTCGCGTTCGCCGAGCACGAGGGTGTAGCGAGCGCCGGAGCGGTCGGCCGCCTTCATCGCACCCTTCAGCCCTCGGCCACCGTAGGCCAGGTCGACCCGCACGCCCGCCCGGCGCAGCGCCCCCGCGAGCGCGACCAGCCGTCGGCGCGCGGCGTCGCCGAGCGGCACGCCGAACACCTCGCAGCGCGCCGCCGACCACGGCGCGAGCCCTTCGGCCCGGCAGGCCAGGAGCGTGCGGTCGACGCCGAGCCCGAAGCCGACGCCGGTGAGCGGCGGACCGCCGAGCGTGGCCATCAACCCGTCGTAGCGGCCGCCGCCACCGATGCCGGACTGCGCGCCCAGCCCGTCGTGCACGAACTCGAACGTCGTCTTCGTGTAGTAATCGAGACCGCGGACCATGCGCGGGTTCTCGACGTAGGCGATGCCGAGGTCGTCGAGGTAGGCGAGCACCTGCGCGTGGTGCTCGGCCGCAGCGGGCGAGAGGTGGTCGACCAGCAGCGGCGCGTCGGCGAGCAGCGCGCGCACCTCGGGGCGCTTGTCGTCCAGCACCCGCAGCGGGTTGATCTGCGCCCGTTCCCGGGTGGGCTCGTCGAGCGGCAGCCCGGCCAGGAACTCCTGGAGCCGGTCGCGGTAGGCGGGCCGGGACTCGGCGTCGCCCAACGACGTGAGCTCCAGCCGGTAGCCGGTGAGGCCCAACGCCTTGTAGCCCTCGTCGGCGACGGCGATGACCTCCGCGTCCAGCGCGGGGTCGTCGACGCCGATCGCCTCGATCCCGACCTGCTGCAGCTGCCGGTACCGCCCGGCCTGCGGACGCTCGTAGCGGAAGAACGGGCCCGCGTAGCGCAGCTTGACGGGCAGACCCACGCGGTCGAGCCCGTGCTCGATCACGGCGCGGACGACGCCCGCGGTGCCCTCGGGCCGCAGGGTGACCGACCGTTCGCCCTTGTCGAGGAAGGTGTACATCTCCTTCGACACGACGTCGGTGGACTCGCCGACCCCGCGCGCGTACAGCCCGGTGTCCTCGAAGACCGGCAGCTCGATGAGGCCGTACCCCGCGCGGTCGGCGGCGCCCAGGAGCGTGTCGCGGACGTGCTCGAACCCGGCCGAGTCCGGCGGCGTGTACTCGGGCACGCCCTTGGGTGCTGCGAAGGTGCGCGGAGCCACGGCCGTCACAGCCACCGTCCCCGGGCCGGGACGTCGAGGTCCTGCAGGAACGGGTTGGACGCGCGCTCCCGGCCGATCGTGGTCGTGGGGCCGTGGCCGGGCAGCACGACGGCGGAGTCGTCGCGGGTCAGGATCGTGTCGCGCAGGCTCGCCATCATCTGCTCGGAATCGCCGCCGGGCAGGTCGGTGCGGCCGATCGACCCGGCGAACAGCGTATCGCCCGCGAAGATCACGTCGACGCCCTCGGCGGTGGGGGTGCTGAAGATGACCGAGCCCTCGGTGTGGCCGGGGGTGTGGTCGACGCGCAGGGTGAGACCGGCGAGCTCGAGGGCGGCGCCGTCGTCGAGCGGCCGGACCTCGCGCGGTTCGCGCAGCGTCAGCGGCCCTCCGAAGGCGGCCTTGGCCTGCGGGGAGAGGCCCCGCAGCGGGTCGGCCAGCATGTCGCGGTCGGCCGGGTGGATCCAGGCGGGCACGTCGTGGCCGTCGCACACGGGAGCCACGCTGTAGACGTGGTCGATGTGCCCGTGGGTGAGCAGCACCGCCACCGGCGTGAGCCGGTGCTCGGCGAGCAGCGCTTCGAGGGGCTCGGTGGCGTCCTGGCCGGGGTCGACCACGACGCACGCCTCCCCCGCGTCCGTCGCCACCACGTAACAGTTGGTCTGGAACGACCCCGCCGGAAACCCTGCAACTAGCACGCGGGCAAGCGTAGGCCGTGTGCCGCGGCTCAGGGGCGATGGGCTTCGTGGGTCAGGGGCGCGAAGACCGCGCCGTGCGGCGCGGGATACGGCCTCGCCGGGGCCTCTCAGGTGCGGCCGCTATCCTCGCGCGGGCCGAGGTGACGACGGGAGCGGTGACGGTGGCGACGAACCAGATGCGGCGTGAGGCGGCGAAGCGCAAGCTCGTCCGCCAGCGGGAGCGCCAGGCGGCACAGGCGCGGCGGCGGCGCCAGCTGACGGTGATCGGGTCGGTGGCTGCCGTCGTCGTGGTCCTCGTCGGCGTCGTGCTCTTCGCCACCCTCGGCCAGGGCTCCGGCGCCGCCCCCGCGGCCGCGCCAACGCCCACCCCCGAAGCCGCTCCGACGGCCGCGGCCGAGACCCCCGCCGCCATCCCGACGGCCGCGGCCCCGCTGCCGAAGCGGCCCACCGCCCTCCCGGCCACGGTCAACTGCAGCTTCCCGGCCGACGGGCAGGCGGCGCGGCCGGTCAAGCCGCCTGCAGGCGGGAACGTGAGCACGCAGGGCACCGTCGGCGTCACGCTCCAGACCGGCGACGGGCCGATCGGCCTCACCCTCGACAAGGCCCTCGCGCCGTGCACGGTCGACAGCTTCGTGAGCCTCGCCCAGCAGGGCTACTTCGACAACACCACGTGCCACCGGATCACCACGGCTCCCGGCCTCCAGGTGCTGCAGTGCGGCGACCCGAGCGGCACGGGCTCGGGCGGCCCCGGCTACACGATCCCCGACGAGGTGTTCCCCGAGCTGAAGTACGGCCGCGGGATCCTCGCCATGGCCAACACCGGCCAGCCCAACTCGGGCGGCAGCCAGTTCTTCATGATCTACGGTGACGGCGAGCTGCCCCCGCAGTACACGGCGTTCGGCTCGATCACGCCCGACGGCCTGCAGGTGCTGGACACGATCGCCAAGCGCGGCTCGGACGGTTCGCTGGAGCCGAGCCCCGGCGGCGGCAAGCCGGTGCAGCCGGTGACGATCGAGAAGGCGACGGTCGCCTAACCCGCGCTGGTCACCCGGTACACGTCGTACACGCCCTCGACGTTGCGCACGGCCGAGAGCACGTGGCCCAGGTGCTTCGGGTCGCCCATCTCGAAGCTGAAGCGCGAGATCGCCACCCGGTCCTTGGACGTCGCCACGGACGCCGACAGGATGTTGACCTTCTCGTCGGCGAGCACCTTCGTGATGTCGCTCAGCAGCCGGTGCCGGTCCAGCGCCTCGGCCTGGATGGCCACGAGGAACACCGAGCCCGGCGACACCGACCACGCGACGTCGACGATGCGCTCGGACCGCCCGTGCAGGTCGCCCGCGTTGGTGCAGTCCACCCGGTGCACGGAGATGCCGCCGCCGCGCGTGACGAAACCCATGATCTCGTCGCCCGGCACCGGGGTGCAGCACCGCGCGAGCTTCGTGTAGAGATCGCCGACGTCGCCGTCGTGGCCCCGCACGACCACGCCCGCCTCGCCCCCGGAGCGCTGCCGCATCGTGGACGGCGTGGCCCGCTCGGCCAGGTCCTCCTCCGCCTGCTCCTCGCCGCCGAGCAGCGCCGTGAGCCGTTGGATGACGTGCCGGGCGCTGGCGTGCCCCTCCCCCACCGCGGCGTACAAGGCGGCGAGGTCCGGGAAGTGCAGCTCGTGGCTGAGCGCGGCCATCGCGTCGGCGGACACCAGCCGCTGCAACGGCATCGACGTGCGCCGCGCCTCCCGCGCGATCGCGTCCTTCCCCGCCTCGATGGCCTCTTCGCGCCGCTCCTTCGCGAACCACTGCTTGATCTTCGTCTTGGCCCGCGGTGAGGCGACGAACGCGAGCCAGTCGCGGCTCGGGCCCGCCCCCTCCGCCTTGGACGTGAAGATCTCGACGACGTCGCCGGACTCCAGCGTGCGCTCCAGCGCGACGAGCCGCCCGTTCACCCGCGAGCCGATGCACCGGTGGCCCACCTCGGTGTGGACGGCGTAGGCGAAGTCCACCGGCGTCGACTTCGCGGGAAGGGTGATCACATCGCCCTTCGGCGTGAACACGAAGATCTGCTGGGCACCCAGGTCGTAGCGCAGCTGCTCGAGGAAGTCGCCCGGGTCGGCGGCCTCACGCTGCCAGTCCAGCAGCTGGCGCATCCACGACATCTCGTCGATCTCGACGCTCGCCGAGCCCTGCGTGCGCGGCGTCTCCTTGTAGCGCCAGTGCGCGGCGATGCCGTACTCGGCGGTGCTGTGCATGTCGTGCGTGCGGATCTGCACCTCGAGCGGCTTGCCGTCGGGCCCGATCACCGTGGTGTGCAGCGACTGGTACACCCCGAACCGCGGCTGTGCGATGTAGTCCTTGAACCGCCCCGGCATCGGCTGCCACAGCGCGTGCACCATGCCGATGGCGGCGTAGCAGTCGCGCACCTCGTCGACGAGCACGCGCACGCCGACGAGGTCGTGGATGTCGTCGAAGTCGCGCCCCTTGACGATCATCTTGCGGTAGATCGAGTAGTAGTGCTTGGGCCTGCCCTCGACCGAGACGTTGGTGAGCCGCGCCGCGTCGAGCTGCTGGCGCACCTCGTCGATGACCTGCTTGAGGTAGGTGTCGCGCGACGGGGCGCGGGTGGCCACCAGCCGCACGATCTCGGAGTACTTCTTCGGGTGCAGGATCGCGAAGGACAGGTCCTCCAGCTCCCACTTGACGGTCGCCATCCCGAGCCGGTGCGCGAGCGGCGCCATCACCTCCAGCGTCTCGCGCGCCTTCTTCGCCTGCTTCTCCGGCGACAGGAAGCGCATCGTGCGCATGTTGTGCAGCCGGTCGGACAGCTTGATGACCAGCACCCGGGGGTCGCGGGCCATCGCGACGACCATCTTGCGGATGGTCTCCGCCTCGGCCGCGTTGCCGAACTCGACCTTGTCCAGCTTGGTGACGCCGTCGACGAGGTGCGCCACCTCGTCGCCGAACTCCTCGCGCAGCCGGTCCAGCGAGTAGTCGGTGTCCTCCACCGTGTCGTGCAGCAGCGCCGCCACCAGCGTGGTGGTGTCCATGCCCAGCTCGGCGAGGATCGTCGAGACGGCCAGCGGGTGCGTGATGTAGGGATCGCCGGACTTGCGCTTCTGGCCCGCGTGCTTCGCTTCGGCCACCTCGTACGCGTGCGTCAGCAGCGCCAGGTCGGCCTTCGGGTGCAGGGTGCGATGAACGCTCGCGAGGGGCTCCAGCACCGGCGGCACGGCTGCGACCCGCTGCGGGGTCATGCGCCGGGCCAGGCGCGCGCGAACCCGGCGGGTGGCGGACGGGCGGGAGCCGTCCGGGCCGGGGACCGGCGGCGCCGCGGGCTGCAGATCGGTCATGCCGTGGGGAGCTCCACGAGCCCAGGATAGTGGCCTTAGATGACGAGCACCGCGTGCACCGGTAACAACCTCAGCCGATCGCGTCCACCGAGCGCGGCGAGCTCCAGCAACACGCCGACGCCCACCACCTCGGCGCCGACGTCGGCCAGCAGCTCGCACGTGGCCGCGGCGGTGCCACCCGTGGCGAGCACGTCGTCGACGACGAACACGCGCGCCCCTTCCGCGATCGTGTCCGCGGGCAGCTCGAGCGTCGCGGTGCCGTACTCCAGCTCGTACGTGCGGGACGCCGCGACCCGCGGCAGCTTGCCCGCCTTGCGCACCGGGACCACGCCCGTGCCCGCCACCAGCGCCGCCGCCGCGCCGAGCAGGAAGCCCCGCGCCTCGATGCCGACGACCACGTCGGCCGCGCCCACCGACGTCGCCAGCTCCGTGGCCACGGTCGTGAACGCGGCGGGGTCGGCCAGCACCGGCGTGATGTCGCGGAACAGCACGCCGGGTGACGGGAAGTCCGGGACGTCGCGGACGAGGTCCCGGACTCGGGCGAGGTCGGGCTCCTCGGGCTCCGTCACCGGTGCCGCTTGCCGGTGGGCCTCGACGCCTTGCCGGTGGGCCGGGCCCGGCCCGCGGCGTGGGCGGGCTTGCCCGCGCGGCTCGGGGTGCTCGCGGCCGCCGCGACCGCCCGTTCCCGCCGCAGCTGCCGGGCGAGCTCGGCGTCGTCGGACAGGTCGGGCTCCGCGCCCTCCCCGACGGCGGGCCCGGTGGGTACCGCGGCCGACGACTTGGCGCGCTGCCGCCGGGACAGCACCCGCGCGGCCTGCTCCTGGAAGCGGCGGTCGCGCATCTTGAGGTCGACCAGCAGCGGCGTGGCCAGCAGCAGCGACGACAGCGCCCCCGCCAGGATGCCGACGAGCTGCACCAGCGCGAGATCGGCCAACGTGCCCACGCCGAGCACACCCACGCCGACGACCAGGAGCCCGACCACCGGCAGCACCGCGATGAGCGAGGTGTTGATCGAGCGCATGAGGGTTTGGTTCAGCGCGAGGTTGGCCGCCTCGGCGTAGGTGCGGCGGGTGAGCCCGAGCAGGCCGCGGGTGTTCTCCTTGACCTTGTCGAACACGACCACCGTGTCGTAGAGCGAGAAGCCGAGGATCGTCAGCAGACCGATCACCGTGGCGGGCGTGACCTCGAAGCCGACGATCGAGTAGACGCCCATGGTGACGACGACGTCGTGGACCAGCGCCACCAGCGCCGCCACGGCCATCGCGCGCTCGAAGTAGAACGCCAGGAACAGCGTGACCAGCACGAGGAACACGGCGAGCGCGATGAGCGCCTGCTGGGTGATCTGGCCGCCCCAGCTCCCGCTCACCGCGCTGATGCTGATCACGTTCGGCGAGGGCACCCCGTCCGCGCCGCGTGGGCCGAAGGCGTCGAACAACGCCTGCTTCACGGTGACCGTCTGGGCGAGGGACAGCGTCTCAGACCGGATCAACACCACCGCCGCCGGGCCGGTGCCCGCCGTCTGCACGGATGCGGGCTCGACGTCGATGGCCTGCTGGAAGACCTCCTGTACCGCGGGCACCGTGGCGGGGGCCGTGGCCGTGTTGGTCGGGAACTGGATCTGCGTGCCGCCGGTGAAGTCGATGCCGAGGTTGAACCCGCGGAACACCATCGACACCACGCACACCAGCACCAGCAGGCCGAAGCCGATGTACCAGGTCTTGCGGCGTCCGACGATGTCGAACGCGCCGGTGCCGGTGTAGAGCCGGGAGAAGACCGACATCTCAGACGCTCCCCTTCGTCAGCGGGACGGCCGATCTGCGCTCGGCGCCGATCTTGGCGACGGACCCGAGGCCGGACAGCGCGGGGCTGCCGAACACCCGCGAGCTGGACGCGAGTGCGACCAGCGGGTGGGTCACGAGGAACACCACGACCAGGTCGAGCACGGTGGACAGGCCGAGCGTGAACGCGAAGCCCTTCACCTGCCCCACGGCCAGGATGTACAGCACGGCCGAGGCCAGGAAACTCACGGCGTCGGCGGACAGGATTGTGCGCCGTGCCCGCACCCACCCGCGCGGCACCGCCGAGCGGAACGTGCGGCCCTCACGCATCTCGTCCTTGAGCCGTTCGAAGAAGATCACGAACGAGTCGGCGGTGATGC
>Ga0207675_100005848_pt1 | contig 11751 bp, 6 predicted proteins | sample KBSSwiS42_FD_184305 | JGI IMG/M metagenome (GOLD analysis project Ga0207675, IMG submission 184305) | Switchgrass rhizosphere microbial communities from Kellogg Biological Station, Michigan, USA - KBS Switchgrass S4-2 (SPAdes) (version 2) | ecosystem: Host-associated > Plants > Roots >...
TCCCGCGCCCGTTCCGGCTCGCGTGTGCCGCCATCGTCACGGCACTGCAGATCGGCATCATCGCCACCGCGAACTACGCATTTCTCAACTACCTCGTCCTCGTGCTCGGCGTGCTGCTGCTCGATGACGCGGTCTTCGCGCGCTGGCGTGTGCCGGTGCGCGCCAGAGCGAGCGAGCCGGCGCCGGCACAAGCCACCGTTGGACGCCGCGCAACGATCGCGCGACGACTCGAGCTCGGCGTGCTCGCGTTCCTGTTCTACACGACGATCGTGGCGTTCGTCGACCAGCTCTCGACGTCGCTGCTGTCCGCGCCGGCTCGATGGCTGGCGCCGTTCCGCATCGCGAATGCGTACGGGCTGTTCGCGGTGATGACAGAGCCCCGATACGAGATCGAGTTTCAGGGAAGCCGAGACGGTACGACCTGGGTCACGTATCCGTTCCGCTACAAGCCGCAGCGTCTCGACGAGCGACCGGGTATCTACGCGCCGTACCAGCCACGCTTCGAATGGAATCTCTGGTTCGCATCGCTCGGTCCGTGGCAGCAGGCGTCGTGGGTAGTGCTGGCGCAGCGGCGTCTCGTCGAAGGCAGTCCGAGCGTGCTGCGCCTCTTCAGGAGCGACCCATTCGACGGCAAGCCGCCGGCGCTGGTGAGAACGGTGCGGTGGCAGTACTGGTTCACCGACATGGCGACGAGACGCAGGACGGGCGTGTGGTGGCGGCGCACCGAGGTCGGCCCGTTCACAGGCGTGGTGGGTCAACCTTGACGACGGGAGACGGGAGACGGGAGGCGGGAAGCGGGTCATTCCGAGCGGAGCGAGGAATGACGGAGCGGCCCGGAGTCAGCAGCGAGCAGCTCGGAGCACAAGCAAGCAGCCGTCGGCGAAGTGCAAGCAGCTGCTCGCAGCAAGCAGCCGCTGTTTCAGTTCCCTGTTCCCTGTTCCCTCTTCCCCTTTCCCGGCTTTATCGTTTCAGGATTTCGAGCGCTTTCTCTATCCCCGCATCCCGCCCTGTCGCCCGCGCGGCTGGCGTGAAGCTCTCCACGGCGACATCCGCCGAGATCCCGACGTTGTCAAAGCTCTTCCCGTTCGTCACGAAACGCTCGTTCGCCAGTCCGAAGCTCCAGCCGTTAGGCAGCGTGCGGCCGAGGACGTCGGAGAACACCCCCTGGGTGCGCTCGCCCACGCGAATCACTTTCGGCGTGCGGTTCATCAGCGCCTGCGTGAACGTCTCCGCCGCACTGATGCTCTGGACTCCGATGAGCTCCACGACCGTGCCAGGAAAGCCCGGCCGCGTACCGGGCTGAACGACGGACGGCTGCTCCGCCGTCCAGCGCGACGGGTCCGCCGGATCGCTGCGCGCCTGCTTGGCGTACGCGGTATACGGCGTCGTCGTTAGGCGGCGCGCGATGGCAATGCCGTACGGATCTGCGCCGCCGCCGTTGAGCCGCACATCGATGACGAGTCCCTTCCACGTGCGCGCGTTCGCGAACGCCGTGTCCAGCGCCGCCTCCAGTGCCGCCAGACCCGTCTCGTACGACCCATCCTTCGAGTACCGGCTGAAGCCGCGGATGCGCAGATACCCGACGTCCGGCCCCAGCATGCCGAACTCCACCTGGCCCTCGCAGAACCGCTGGAGCGGGCCGGTCAGATGCGGCGTCACCATCGCGTAGCCGGCATTTCGATCGTCGGCGGTGGCGAGAAAGCTCGGCGACTTCCGGACCCCGCCGAAGTTCCGCTTGATCGCTCGCGCGCCGACGTACGAGTGCGCATCCTCGAGCGGCGCGATCATCCCGGAGAGGATGTCGAACAGCTGCTCGGGCGTCGTCGCGTCGCTCACGCGCGGCCTGTTCGCGGCGACGACCGCGGGCCAGTCTACCTTCTTCTCCGCGAAGAATGGGTAGTGCTCGGTCCACGTCTGGGCGAACACATCGAAGTTGGAGAGCGGTGTGTCGGGCGTCGTCCTGTCGCAGACCGCGGGCTTTCTGTCGATCCGGTGGATGATCACGTCCGACGCCGCGAACGCCACGTGCAGACGCGCCTGGGTCGCCGTGGTGCCGGGCATGATGACGAACGTGACGGGTGCCTCGGTCAACGTGAACGCGCCGAGCGCGCCCGCAGGCGGAGGCGAGGTTGGGGCACGGAGGTCCGGAACGCACGAGACCTTCGTGACTTCGAACGTGGCGACGGTGTCAGCGCGGACGTCGAGGAACAGGCCGTAGCCTTCGGAGGCCCAGAGTCCGATCGGCGATGTGGGCAGCTGCGCGTAGCTCGAGGTCGAGATGCCGAGAACCAGGGCCACCGTGACGACTGGATGGAATCGAGACATGAATTATGGTGGAGCCACGCGACCGGCGGCGCAACCGCGTCGGGAATCGGGAATCGGGAATCGGGAATCGGGAATCGGGAGACGGGAGACGGGAGACGGGAGACGGGAGACGGGACGCGGGTAGCGGGTAGCGGGTAGCGGGTATCAGGTTCATTGTCATTCCGAGCCGGCATCTTCGGTTCCCGGTTCCCTATTCCCGGTTCCCTTGCCCCAGCGTCCTCACGCCATGCACACATCGTCGACAGATCAACGCGACGAGGATCGCCCCGACGGCCAGCACGCGGCATCGAGCGACATGAGTCGCCGAGACTTCAGCCGCTGGCTCGGCGCCGCGGCACTCGGTGCAGCGCCGTCCTTCGAAGTCGCGCAGCAACTCACCGGTCACCGCTCCACCACGGGGAGCACTGCCGTGCCAAACGACCTCTGCTTCACGTCCGCCACCGAGCTCGCCGCCATGATCCGGAGGAAGCAGGTCTCGGCGCGCGAGGTGATGCAGGCGCACCTCGCGCAGATCGCGCGGGTGACTCCCGCCGTCAACGCGATCGTGACGCTCGTGGCGGAGCGCGCGATGGCCGACGCCGCGGCCGCCGACGACGAGCTTGCGCGCGGCCGACCGCGTGGACCGCTGCACGGACTTCCCATCGCGCACAAGGACCTTGTCGCGACGAAAGGGATTCGCACGACGCAGGGGTCGCCGTTCTTCCGCGACTTCGTCCCCGACGCCGACGCCCCGATCATCACGCTCATTCGCACGGCAGGGGCGCTCACCGTCGGCAAGACGAACACGCCGGAGTTCGGCGCCGGTTCCCACACCTTCAACACCGTCTTCGGCGCGACGAAGAATCCCTACGACGTCACGCGGAGCTGCGGTGGCAGCAGCGGCGGTGCGGCGGTTGCGCTCGCGTGCGGCATGGTCCCGATCGCCGACGGGAGCGACACCGGTGGCTCGCTGCGCAATCCCGCGGCGTTCTGCAACGTGGTCGGCTTCCGCCCGTCACCGGGACGCGTCAGCGTCGGTCGTGGAAGCTGGTCCCCGCTCTCCACGAGCGGACCGATGGCGCGCTCGGTCGCTGACGTCGCGCTGTTTCTGAGCGTGCTCGCCAAACCCGACCCGAAAAATCCGACCGTGCTCTCTGGCGACCCGGCGCGGTTCGCCGGCCGGCTCGATCGCAGCTTCAAGGGCGCCCGCGTCGCCTGGTACAAGGGCCTGGGCGGCCTGCCGTTCGAGCCGGAGATCCGGCGTGTGACCGACGCGAGCCGGCACGTGCTCGAGTCGTTTGGCTGCGTGGTCGAGGAGGCCGAGCCGGATTTTGCCGGCGTTGGTGACGCGTTTCCGACGCTGCGTCATCTCTCTTATCACGCCAGCTACTCGGCGATGGCGAAGCAGCGGCCCGAGTGGATCAAGGACACGATCCACTGGGAGATCGCGGAGGCGGAGCGCCAGACCGCGGCCCAGGTCGCGTGGGCCTCGGCGCGTCAGGACCAGCTGTATGCGCAGGTCCAGGATTTCTTCGGCCGCTACGACTACTTCGTGCTGCCGGTGACGCAGGTGGAGCCGTTCGACGTAACGATTCCGTATCCGACGTCGGTGGCGGGCGTGCCCATGCAGACCTACATCGACTGGATGCGGAGCTGCTGGTACGTCACCTTGATGGCGAATCCGGCGATCTCGGTACCGGCGGGGTTCACGAGCTCGCAGCTGCCAGTCGGGCTGCAGATCGTGGGGCGGCATCGCGACGACTGGAGCGTGCTGCAGCTGGCACATGCGTTCGAGCAGGCGACCCGGCATGGCCTGCGTCGTCCGCCTGTGGCGCGTGGCTGACCGACTCTGTCATTCCGAGCGGAGCCGCGAAGCGGCGGAGGCGAGGAATCGCACTCGTCCCGACCGAGGGGCTCGTCCCTCTATCGGGAGGATGGCGATTCCTCGCCTCCGCGCTGCGCGCTCCGCTCGGAATGACAGCCGGGGCCTTCGGGATCCGCTCGGAATGACAGCAGGTCAGCGCACCGACACTGGTTTCTCGGCGAGATACGCATAACGCGACAGTCGCCGCTCGGACGACAGCGCGTGCACGCACATGAGGAAGCGCTGGAGACCGTCGAAGTTCGCGGGGCCTTCTCGCGCGACGAGCGCATCCCGCTGCCGGGCTCGCGCATCGTGCCAGCGCTGCGCCACGTCCGCGGCGTTCTGCGTGACGTCCTCGACGCCGAGGATCTCGAACCCCGCCGCGTTCAACAGACGTTCGTTCTCACCCGGCGGCACGAACAGGTAGAACCCGATCGAGCTGCGGGTCGCGATCTCCTCGTGCGACACGATGCCGGTGACCACCATGGCATCCGTGAACAGCGCGCGGCCTCCCGGGCGCAGCACGCGATACCACTCGCCTAACGCGTCCAGACGCGCGCGGATGTGACACATCGCGTCGTTCGAGACGACGGCGTCGAAGTGCCCGGCAGGAAACGGCAGGGGCTGACTGGCGTCCACGGCGCGAAACTGCACGCGGTCCGCGACGCCCCGACTCACCGCGAGCTCGGCCGCGTTCCGGACGCCATGCTCGTTGATGTCCACTCCCGTCACGCGACACCCGCGCGCCAGGCCCAGGTACACCGCGGGCCCGCCAGAGCCACTGCCGACCTCCAGCACATCCGACTCCGCTCCGATCGCGAGCTGGTCCGCGAATCCGAGCCACTCCGGAGCGGTGAGCCAGCTGCTCTGCCCCATGTCCTCGCCGTACGTCTCGCGCCGCACCACCGCCTCGGCCGCACTGGCGAAGTCGCCGTACACGTTGTCGTAGAGATTGACGGGGGCGTGGGTCACATTGGCTCCTCGATCCAGGAACGCCGGCCCTGCCACTGCGGGCGTCAATGGCCCGGTTGGCAGGTCGTTCGCGCGACCGGCGTCTGTCGATGATATCCGCGCACTCGACGCTCTCGCAACGCCGCGGACCTACCGGACGCACCCCGTTGATGACCGGCCCCTGCGCTCACCTGGCCGAGCCCGCTCGAGGCCCCACCGCCTAACGGCGATCGCGTGTCACTCGCTGCGGGTCGAAACGCGCGGCGCCGCACGCTGGATCATCACGTGCGACCACCATGTGCCCGAGGCAACCACGTAGGGGGTGCGAGCCCGCTCCTCGATCGAGACCGTGGACTCGTCCGGGAACCCCATCGCCTCCGCCGTAGCGAATGGCATGTGAAGCGCGTGCCAGATCTGCATCTGCCTGGTAACCGCGCCGGTCGACGGGTTGTATGCATCCGCTGGTCCGAGCGCGCGGTATGCCGCCGCCGGCTGCTTGGGCAGCGCCAGGGTTCCCGCCCTGGTCTCGGCCTCGATGCGCGGGCCCACGGAGTCGATCGTCAGACCCGACATCACGAGCTCACCAGCCCGGAAGATGAGCCGGGCGATCGTCGCCTCGTAACAGCGCGCATCCCACGGGGCCTCGCCGGGCACGACCCGCATGCACACCATGTCGTTCGACCCCTGCCGCAGGACAACCGGACGGTGCGTGGAATCCATGCCCATCACGGTCGCGCCGTCGCGCAGCCCCTCCGGCAACGGCAGCACCGCGAAGCGGATCTCGGCGGCCTGCGACGGCGCCTTCGGCTGCGCAACGGCAGTGCGCGCGTGGAACGCGAGCGCGAGCACCGCGACACGTGTGAAGTGTCGAAGGCACTGGTCGCGGAAGGAACGGGGCTGCCTGGTTGTCATCGTCTGAATGCGCGGAGGACGGCGCGTGCGCGTTCACGCGTCGACCGAGTTGGGGAGGGGACGGCATGAGGGAACCGCCCCGAGACGTTTGTCATTCCGAGCGGAGCGCCGAAGGCGCTCGGAATGACAACCTAACGACAAATCAATTAGCCGAAGCCGCTGCCGGACAGGTGTCGACGAATGAGACGCCGCTAAGGCAACACGCTCATTGGCGCGTGCTCATGGAGGCTCGATGGACCTCGACGTGTCGAGCCTGCCCCGGACCCCGATGCCTAACGTGCCACTGGCGGAACGGCGACGGGCTCGTCGAGCGACACGCGGTGCGTCTCCGGCAGGAACCACGTCGCCACGACCGTGACCACGCAGCAGGCCACGACGTACGTGGCCACGGCGCTCGACCCGTACCGCGCGAGCAGCACCGTCGCGATGAACGGCGCCACGCCGCCGGAGACCACCGACGTGAGCTGATACGTGAGCGACGCCCCCGAATACCGGACGCGCGTGCCGAACAGCTCGGAGAGCGTGGCCGCCATGGGGCCGTACATCATGTCGTGACCGATGTTCATCGCCAGGATCATCGCCACGGGAACGAACGCCGGCCCGCGCTCGACGAGCCAGAAGAACGGGAAGGCGAAGGCGAGCGAGAATACGACCCCGGTGAGGTAGATCGGCCGCCGGCCGATGCGATCCGACAGATGCGACCAGAATGGCGTCGCGAACAGCCCGATGAACGACGCGATCATGACGCCGCGCAGCATCACCCCACGCGGATAGCCGAGCGTCTTCTCGCCATAGCTCAGCACGAACACCGTGTAGATGTAGAAGATCACGTTCTGCGCGAACCGCATGCCCATCCCGATCGCCACCTCGCGGGGATGCTCCCGGAACACATCGAGCAGCGGCGTCCGTGATTCGCCCCGAGCGTCCTTGAGCTTCTCGAAGGACGGCGACTCGAGGATGCGAAGACGGACGAACAGCCCAATGCCGACGAGCACCACCGAGAGGAGAAAGGGGACGCGCCACCCCCAGGCGAGAAACGCCGGCTCGGGAAGCCACGACGAGAGTGCCGCAAACACACCCGTCGAGAGCAGGAGCCCACCGGGCACGCCCATCTGCGGCCACGACCCGTGAAACCCTCGGCGCTCGCCACCAGAGTGCTCGACCGCAAGGAGAACGGCGCCGCCCCACTCGCCACCCACACCGAAGCCCTGGATGAACCGGAGCACCACGAGCAGGACGGGAGCCCAGATGCCGACCTGCGCGTACGTCGGCGTCAGGCCGATCAGCGCCGTGGCGACGCCCATGATGGCGAGCGACCACACCAGCATGTTCTTCCGGCCGAGGCGGTCGCCGAAGTGCCCGAATACGGCGCCGCCTAACGGTCGTGCGACAAATCCGACGGCGAACGTCCCGTACGCGCTGAGCGTGCCGGCCAGCGAATCGAGCGTGGGGAAGAACAGCCGGTTGAAGACGAGCGCCGCCGCGGTGCCGTAGAGGAAGAAGTCGTACCACTCGATCGTCGTGCCGATGAAGCTGGCCACCACCACTCGGCGCAACTGGGCTGGGGTGCGGTTCATCGAGCTCGATTCCTGTTGGTCATCGTTGATCGCTCATCCTTTCGGGATGCGTTCCGGTCGCGGCTCGATTACCGGACCAGAGTCACCGGTAACGTGCAGCCGAGCCTGGCCGTGTGTCAGGTGGTGGACCGGCCTCACCTCTCGTGCGTCGTCGCGCTACGTTCACGGGCGCAGCGTACCACCTCTTCTCCCGCCTCCCATGCGATCACTCATCGCGCGTACCGCCGTTCTCTCCGTCGTTGTTGCCAGTGCCATCCCCGCACAGGGAACACGATTGCTTCGCGACCCATCCCTCGGTCCGACGCAGATTGCCTTCACCTACGGCGGCGACCTCTGGGTCGTTGGTCGTCAGGGCGGCGATGCGCGACGCCTCACCAGCACGCCCGCGGTGGAGGCGGATGCGCAGTTCTCGCCGGACGGGCGGTGGATCGCGTTCACATCGAACCGCGCCGGGGTCAACGCCGTGTACCTCGTGTCGTCGGACGGTGGCGACCCGCGACGCCTGACGTGGAGCCCGAGTGGCGATTTCGCCCGTGGCTGGACGCCTGACGGTCGCGCCGTGCTGTTCGCGTCAGGCCGGACGTCGGCACCCACGCCCTACCGGAAGCTGTGGACGATTCCGGTGGACGGCGGGCCGGCGCGACCCCTGCCCTCCTACATGGGATTCCGCGGCAGCTTCTCCCCCGACGGCAAGCGCATCGTCGTGGACCGCGTGGATCGGTGGGACGTCGAGTTCCGCAGCTATCGCGGCGGACAGAACACACCACTCACCATCACCGACGTCTCCACCGCGGCCGAAACGCGCCTGCCTAACGAACGGACGATGGACATCGACCCGGTCTGGGTCGGTGAGACGATCTACTTCCTGTCGGACCGCGACTGGGCTACGAACGTCTGGTCCTTCGACACGCGCGCATCGCAGCTGAAGCAGATCACCCGGTTCCGCGATGCCGACGTGAAATCCATGGACGCCCGCGAGGGCGCCATCGTCTTCGAGCAGGATGGTTACCTCTGGATGATCGACCCGGTCGGTGCCGCGCCGAAGAAGCTCGCGATCACGGTCCACGGCGATTTCCCCTGGGCGTCCACCCGCTGGACCGACGTCACCCGCTCCATCGCGACGGCGGCTCTCGGACCGAACGGGAAGCGCGCGCTGTTCGAGGCGCGCGGCGAGGTCTTCACGGTGCCCGTCGAGAAGGGCGACGCGCGCAATCTCACCCGCTCGTCCGGTGCGGCCGACCGTGCGCCCGTCTGGTCCCCGGACGGCCAGCGCGTCGCGTGGTTCTCCGACGAAGGCGCCGGCTATCGTCTCCTCGTCGGGAACGCCGACGGGCTCGGCACCCCGCGCGCGATCGCGATCGGTGACGCGAAGATGGCATGGTCACCGGCGTGGTCGCCGGACGGCGGCTACATCGCGTTCGTCGACAACAAGGTGCGTCTCCGCGTCGTGAACCTCGCGAACGGCAGCATCGCGGTCGCCGACACGGGCGGAGCGGCGCAGGATCTGAACGCCATGAGGCCGGTGTGGTCACCGGACTCGAAGTGGCTCGCGTACGCCAAAGCCTTCCCCAATCAGTTCCGCCGAGTCGTCGTCTGGTCGCTCGCCGACGGGCGCAAGCATGTGCTCACCGACGCGCTCGCGAGCGCCGCGGAGCCCGCCTGGGACGCAAACGGCAAGTGGCTCTACTTCCTCGCCAGCACCGACCTCGGGGTCCGGAGCGGCTGGGCGGACCTGGGGAGCCAGACCCGCACGTCGACGTCCGGCGTCTACGTCGCGCTGCTGCGGGCCGACGAGCCGACGCCGTTCACCCCTGAGAGTGACGAGGAGCGTGCGGCGCGGACGGCCGGCACGACGCCGCCCGGCGCGCCATCGCCGGGCACACCCTCGCCGAGCGCGCCACCGGGCGGCGCGGACACGACGCGCCGGCCGCCTAACGACTCGGCGCGCGCGGCCGGGCCCCGCCCCCCGACGGTCCGCATCGACTTCGACCGCTTCGATCGCCGCATCCTCGCGCTCCCGATGCCGGCGCGCGACTACGCACAGCTCATTCCCGGACCGTCGGGCATCCTGTTCGTCGCCGAGCGCGTGCCGAACCAGCCGGGGACGACGCTGCACAAGTGGGACATGAGCGCCCGGAAGGTCGCGGTCTTCGTCACGGGCGCCGCGCGCGTTTCGGCCTCACGCGACGGCAAGAAGATGATGTGGCAGCAGGGTGCCGGACCCAGCGCCACCTGGGTTGTCGCCGGCACGGAGATGCCGCCGAAGGCCGGCGAGGGGACGGTCCGCGTCGCGCTCGGCGCACAGCTCGATCCGGCACTCGAGTGGAAGCAGATCTTCGACGAGGCGTGGCGGATCGAGCGCGACTTCTTCTACGCCCCGAACCTCCACGGCGCCGACTGGAGCGCGGTGCGCGCGCGGTACGAGCCGCTCATCCCGTTCGTCAGGCACCGCTCGGACCTGACCTACATCCTGGACATGCTCGGCGGTGAGCTGTCCGTGGGTCATTCGTTCGTGGGCGGAGGCGACAACCCGCAGGTCGACAGCTCGCGGGTCGGGGCGTTAGGCGCCGATCTCGTGGCCGAGGGCGAGCGGTGGCGCATTGCCCGCATCTTCACCAGCGAGAGCTGGAACCCGGAGCTGCGTGCGCCCCTCGATGCGCCGGGCGTGAAGGCACGCGCCGGCGACTACCTGCTCGAGGTCAACGGCGTGCCGGTGACCACCCGCGACGAGCCCTGGAAGGCCCTCGACGGCACGGCCGAGCGCCAGACGATTCTGCGGCTGAGCGACCGCGCGAGCGGCGAGGGGGCGTGGAACGTGACCGTCGTTCCGGTGCGCTCCGAGACACAGCTGCGGCAGCGTGCGTGGGTAGAGGACAATCGCCGCCGCGTGGATTCCCTCTCCGGCGGAAAGCTCGCCTACGTCTGGGTGCCTAACACCGGCGGTCCCGCGATCACGGCCTTCGACCGGTACTACTTCGCGCAGCAGGACCGGAAGGGAGCGGTGATCGACGAGCGGTTCAACGGTGGCGGCCTCCTCGACGACTACATGGTGTCGATCATGAGCCGGAAGCCGGTCGGCGGCGTAACCGACTACGTGCCCGGCGCCAGCGCCCTGCGGCTCCCGGCGAGCGGCGTGCTGGGACCGAAGGTGCTGGTCACGAACGAGCTCGCGGGCTCCGGCGGTGATTACTTCCCGTGGGTGTTCCGGCAGATGGGCGTCGGGCCGCTGATCGGGACGCGCACGTGGGGCGGACTGGTGAACGCGTCCGTGCCGTACCCGCTGGTGGACGGCGGTACGATCACAGCGCCGGCGCTCGCGGTGTTCGGGCCTAACGGGGAGTTCATCGCGGAGGGCGAGGGTGTCCATCCGGACATCGAGGTGCTGCAGGAATCGCGACTCGTGATGCAGGGGCGAGATCCGCAGCTCGAGCGCGCGGTCAGCGAGGCGCTGACGCTCGTGGCCACGAAGGGCGTGGAGGCTGCGAAGGCGCCGCCGGCATTCCCGGTCAAGGCGAAGCGACCGACTGGTGTGGTGCCGTAAGGCCCGCTGTCGGGCGCAGGAATCGGTTCGGGTGGCGCGCACGCGGCCCTGTTGTTTCTGTATCGCGACGTGCTACGGGAACCGACGCGGTGTCCGGCGGCCATGCCTCGCGCTCGCCGGCGCGCCGGTCCGCCGGATGTGCTAGCGCCGGAGGAAGCGTCGCGGCTGCTCGCGGCGGTCGCAGAAGCCCATCGGTTGGCGGTATCGCTTCTGTACGGCGCCGGGCTCCGGCTGATGGAGTGCCTCACTTTGCCGTTGAAGGACGTGGATCTCGCTCGCCGCCGCATCCATGTTCGCGATGGGAAGGGAGGGAAGGGCCGGTTCACGATGCTGCCTGCGGCGTTGTGGGAGGGGATCATCGCGCAGATGGACCGGGCGCGGCGCCGACACCTGCGTGATACGCAGCGAGGCGGCGGCTACGTGGAGCTGCCGCGGGCGTTCGAGCGGAAGAGTCCGAGGGCGGCGCGGGATTGGCGGTGGATGTGGCTCTTTCCCGCGGCGCGGCAGTACGTCGATCGTGCGACTGGCCAGCGGCGTCGTCATCACGTGTTCGACACGACGATTCAGCGGGCGGTGGCGGACGCCGCCCGGCGTGCCGGTCT
>Ga0207675_100005850_pt1 | contig 11748 bp, 11 predicted proteins | sample KBSSwiS42_FD_184305 | JGI IMG/M metagenome (GOLD analysis project Ga0207675, IMG submission 184305) | Switchgrass rhizosphere microbial communities from Kellogg Biological Station, Michigan, USA - KBS Switchgrass S4-2 (SPAdes) (version 2) | ecosystem: Host-associated > Plants > Roots >...
GTATGACGGCGTTGGTGTCCATCAAGCAAGTGGTCAAGGGTTACACGCGCGGCAAGCAGCGCGTCGAGGTGCTGCACTCGATCGATCTCACGGTCGAGCGCGGCGAGTTCCTCGCGCTCATGGGTCCCTCGGGCTCGGGAAAGACGACGCTGCTGAACTTGATCGGTGGCCTCGATCGCCCGGACCGCGGCGAGATCACGGTCGCCGGCGAGCGCCTCGACCGCCTGTCCTCCGGCCAGCTCGCGAAATGGCGCGCGCGCAACGTCGGCTTCATTTTCCAGTTCTACAACTTGCTGCCGGTCCTCACGGCCGAGCGCAACGTCGAGGTGCCGCTGCTGCTGACGAAGCTTTCCTCCGCGGAGCGCAAGCGCAACGTTGCCGCGGCGCTCGAGCTCGTCGGGCTCGCGGATCGTGCGAAGCACAAACCGGGCGAGCTCTCGGGCGGCCAGCAACAGCGCGTGGCGATCGCGCGGGCGCTCGTTGCGGACCCGACGCTGCTCGTCTGCGACGAGCCGACGGGCGACCTCGACCGCGAGACTTCGGAGTCGATCTTGAAGCTGCTCGAGCTCCTGAACGAGCACCAGAAGAAGACGATCGTCATGGTGACGCACGACCCGCGCGCCGCGCACTACGCGTCGCGGCGGCTCTACGTCGACAAAGGCTCGCTGGGAGCCGCGCCGCTCGGAGTCGCCGCATGAAGTATCTGCCGCTGATCTGGGCCGGGCTGTGGCGCAAGCGCGTCAGGACCGTGCTGACGCTGCTCTGCGTCGTGGTCGCGTTCGCGCTATTCGGGCTGTTGCACGGCTTCACGGCCGCGATCGACGGCATCGTCGAACAGATGAGCGACACGCGTCTTCGGACCATGAGCCGCGTGAACATCACGCAGCCCTTGCCGCTCGCTCACCGCGCGAGAATGCAGACCGTGCCGGGCGTCGACGAGGTCTCGTACTACAACTTCTTCGCAGGCTACTACCAGGATCGCAGCAACAGCGTCCAGGTCGGCGCAATCGACGTCGCGAGCTTCAACGTCGTCTATCCCGACATTCAGATGGAGCCGAAGTACGTCGACGCGATGCTGCACACTCGCAACGGCGCGCTCGTCGGCGAGGACCTCGCTGCCGAGCAAGGTTGGAAGATCGGCGACCGTATTCCGCTCGGCTCCGCGGTGTGGACACGCAAGGACGGCGCCGAAGCCTGGGACTTCGAGATCGTCGGCTCGTATCGGTCGCCGTCGGGCAAGGTGCCGACCAGCGAGCTCTGGATCAACTACGACTACTTCGACGAGGCGCGCGCCGCGGCCAACGGCACCGTGACGCTCTACTTCCTCAAGATCCACGACTCGAGCCGCTCGGCCGAGATCGCGGAGCAGGTCGACGCGCTGTTCGCGAATTCGACCTCCGAGACGCAAACGCAGAGCGAGAAGGATTGGTTGCGCGCGCAGATCGCGCAGATCGGCGACATTGGCTTCTTCGTCAATGCCATCATCGCAGCGGTCATGTTCGCGCTGTTGTTCGTGACCGGCAACACGATGGTGCAGTCGGTGCGCGAGCGAATTCCCGAGCTCGCGGTGCTGAAGACCTACGGTTTCGGCAACACGGCGGTCATGGGACTCGTGCTCGCGGAGTCCGTGGTTCTCTGCAGCGTTGCGGCGGCGCTCGGGATCGGAATCGCTGCAGTGCTGACGCCGCCGATTTTTCGCGAGATAGGGGCGGGCGGCCTGAATCTGCCACTGCCGGTAGTCATCATGGGTTTCGCTCTCGCCGTGGCGTTCGCCGTGGCGAGCGCGGCGCTGCCCGCGCTGCGCGCGCAGCGGCTCAGCATCGTCGATGCGTTGGCAGGCCGTTGATCGCCGCGCGAATTGGTAGGAGACGGTAGAGTGCTGAAACAGATCGCTTCGGTTACGACAATGAACCTGCGCAGCGTGCCTCAGCGCCTCGGCAGCTCGAGCGTCATCGTCGTCGGCATCGCGGGCGTCGTCGCGGTCCTGCTCTCGCTTTTCGCCTTGACACGCAGCTTGTCGGGCGCCGTGCTGGCGACCGGGAGCCCCGACCGCGTGATCGTGCTGCGCGCGGGCGCCACCGGCGAGTTCTCGAGCACGCTGCTCGTCGACGCCGTCGCGACGATCAAGGATGCGCCCGGCATCGCCCGCACCGATGACGGCAAGCCGGCCGCGACGGCGGACTTCGTCGCGGCCGTGAATCTCCTTCGCAAGGAAGACGGCGCTCGCGCGGGGCTCGCGGTCCGCGGTGTAGACCCGTCCGTCATGGCCGTGCGCCCGGAGATCAAAATCGTGAGCGGGCGCTCGTTCACGCCGGGCCTGCGCGAGCTGATCGTGGGCCGGAGTGCGCTCGGGGAATTTCAGAATGTCGCGATCGGAGACGAGGTCCTCCTGCGCGACGGTCGGTGGACCGTCGTCGGCGTGTTCGAAAGCGGCGCCGACGCCAACGAATCGGGTTTCATGACCGACTCCGCCACGCTGCTGTCGGCGTATCAGCGCACGGCTGTGAATAGCGTGACGGTTCGGCTGACGTCACCAGACGCCTACGAGACTCTCAAGACGGCCCTGACGACGAACCCGACGTTGTCGGTGTCGGTCGAGCGCGAGACCGACTTCTACCGGCGGCAGTCGCAGGAAGCGAACCAGATCTTCGGGCTCGTCGGCATCGCCGTCGGGGTCTTCATGGGGCTCGGCGCGATCTTCGCCGCGCTGAACACGATGTACTCCGCCGTCAGCGCGCGGGCGCGCGAGATTGCCACGTTGCGCGCGATCGGCTTCGGCGCCACCGGCGTCATCGCGTCCGTGCTCGTAGAGGCGCTGATCTTGGCACTGATCGGGGCCGTCGTCGGTGCGGCGATCTCGTGGCTTCTCTTCAACGGTAACACGGTGAATCTCGGCGACAGCACGGGGTCGATCGTGTTCAAGATGCAGGTCACGCCGGCGCTGCTTCTGCTCGGCGTGCTCCTGGCGTGCTCCGTCGGGCTCATTGGCGGCTTGTTGCCGGCCTTGCGTGCGGCTCGGCTTCCAGTGGCGACCGCCCTGCGAGCCGTGTAGAGAGTCAACGCGCCGCAGAGCTCGTCGCGGCGCGTTCCTCCTGCTGCGCGAGCAGCTCGATCTGGTCGATCGCCGCGGGCGCTCCCTTGACGAGCGTCCGTTTCAAGAACCACGGACCGACGAACGGCGGCAGCCAGAAATTCGGCTCCATCTCCATGAGATAGGTGACGCGCGTTCCATCGCCCTCGGGCTCGAACGTCCACTCGGACAGCGAGTACTTGAAGTCGCTGCGTTCAGGTACGGTGCGGGACCGGATAAACTCCGGCGTGACGACTTCGAGGCGCTCGACGCGGCTCATGCTCCTGCAATAACGCAGCAGACAACCCTCCACACGCGTGTAGACGAGCGGAGTGCCGTCGCTGTCGGGCGGTAAGTAGCTGCTCTCCTTGTAGATCTCGGAGATGCGCTGGTAGCGATCGCCGTCGAAGTCCATCAACACCTTATAGATGGCCGCCGGCGAGGCGGCGAGGTGGGTATCGGCTACGACGCGATAGCGTTCCTGACGGCGCGAGACGTCGACGTTGCGCAGCGTTGCAGGCATGCTCGCCGATACGTAACCGACGCCGAAGGCGACGAGGACTAAAATTTTGCGCAAATTCACTTGCGAGTGGCGATACCGGCGCGCGGGCTGGAAGTGGCCGAGACTATACGCCCCCATTGCGTTCGCCGCGACGCTCGCCGGTTTTCCGCTTCTGGCCCAGCAAGACGACGCCCCTACCAACGAAAAGGGCCGGGTCGCGATGGTCGCCTCCGACGTCAAGGGCTATGTCACTGCTCCGCTGCACGCGCGGCGTCAGCAATGGGTACGCTTCGGCGCCGCGCTCGGTGCAATCGCGTTCGCGCATCAATACGACGACGACGTCCGCGACCACTTCGAGACCGTGACTGTAGCGCCCGGCACGGAGCCCGACACGGATGACGGCCGCGACGCGGCGCCTGCTGTGCTCGCGCTCGGCGGCACTTGGATCGCCGCGGCCATCGGTGACGAGGACGACGGCAGGCGTGAGGCTGGGATGATGCTCGAGGCCGCGGCGTTCAGCGGCGCGGCTAGCTTTGCGCTGAAAGAGATCGCGGCGCGCGAACGTCCCTATGCGACGGCCGACGCCGACGCATGGGGAGAAGACGGCGACTCATTCCCGTCGATGCACACCGCCGCGGCGTTCGCGATCGGCACGGTGCTCGCGGAATCGGGCAACGATCGAGTTCGTTGGCTGCGTCGCACGATCGGCTACGGCCTCGCCGCGGGCACGGCGTTCGCCCGCATGGACCAAGACGCGCACTGGTTGTCAGATACCGTCGCCGGCGCCGCGCTTGGGCTAGCGACGGCACGCTTCGTCATGAAGCAACGCGACGACGATAGGCGCGGCCGCCTGACGTTTGCGCCGCTGCCCGACGGAATCGAAGTGGGTTTTGTCGTCGACCTGAGACGCTGACGTTGAGTCAACGCAGGACGTCGTAGACGAATGCGGCCGCGACGCCGAGCGCCGCGATGCTCGCCAGGAGCACGGCGCCGGCCGCGCAATCCTTGACGGCCTTGATCTTCGGGTGCTGCTCGGGATGCAAGTGATCGGCGAGCCCTTCGAGCGCCGTGTTCACGATCTCTGTGGCCATGACGAATGCGATCGTCAACCCCGCGATGGCCCACCACGACGGGGCAGGCCGAAGCCACAGCAGCACTGCGAGCACTCCGGCCGACGCGACGAGGTGCATTCTGAAGCTGTGCTCTGCGCGCCACGTCTCGCGGAGTCCCGCGAGCGCGAACCCGAGGCGGCGCAAGAAGCCCTGGTTCTTCATCGCGGCGACCTGCAGACGTAAGGGATGTAACCCTCATCGATGTCGGTGTAGCTGCCGGGGTTCTCGTAGACGACCTTGTAACCGGCCGGCGGCTGGCCGTACGCGCAGGACCACGCGAGCGCGCGCTGCGAATCGAGCGCGGGCACGATCGCGAGGACGCTGCCGGCGATGGCGTCGTTCGCTTCGGCGCCATAGGTGATCACGATCATCCCCGATACCACCTCGATCGCTTCGACGTAGCGGCCACGCTGCGGCAGCCCGGCGCCGAGCGATTCCGACGTCATATCCGCGAAGTCGCGCGGAGCGTTGCGCCAGGCACTCTCGATCGCGGTGCGGTAGTCGCTCGCGAGGTCCAAACCCTCCTGGACTTGCGCGCGGATCGTGCGATCCTCGTAGGCCGGTAGCGCCATGCCCGCCACCACCAAGACCAACGGCACGCAGGCGACGGCCGACACGAGCCACGCAGGTTGCGACCTCGCGCCGTCGACGACGACCGTTCCCGCGATCAGATCGTGCAGCGCCTGCCGCCGCGGCGTTAGCGCGATGAGCAGATAGCCGATGCACAGCGTAAAGAGTGACAGCAGCTTCGCGACGAAACGTATCGCGGCGCGCGCGAATCCGATGCGCTCGCCGCGGACACTCGTAACCGTGAGCCCGAACGCGCGCTTGCCGAGTGTCGCTTGCGAGCTCGAGCTCTCGAGCAGCGTGCAATAGAGGAAATAACCGGCCAGCACGATCGCCGACCACCGCGGCGCGCCGTCCGGAAGCAAGCCGGTGACCGATGCGATGAGCACGAGTGCCGCGCTGCCCGCGAACACGACGATGTAGTCGACGACGTAGGCTGCGAATCGGCGCCAGAATCCGGCATACGCTGCGCGGCTTTCCGCCGCGCTTGGGACATCGCTCACGTCAGTCTCCTAGAGCCGCTGGCCGCCGTCGATCTCGAGGATGCGTCCGTTCAGATAATCGTTCGTGAAGATGAATTCCGCCGTCGCTGCTATCTCGTCGGGTTCGCCGAGCCGCTGAACCGGGATCCCGGCGGCCATCTTCTCGAGCATCTCGGGCTTCATGCCGGCCACCATCTCAGTCTTGATGAAACCGGGCGCGATTGCATTGACGCGGATCTCATGCCGCGCCAACTCCTTGGCCCAGACGACCGTCAACGCCGCGACGCCGGCCTTGGCGGCCGAGTAGTTGCTCTGCCCGAAATTGCCGGCGCGCGACAAGCTCGAGATATTGACGATGCAGCCGCCGTTGCCGCAGCGAATCATTCGCTCGGCCGCTTCGCGGCCGCACAAGAAGACGCCCGTCAAGTTGACGTCGATGACGGCTTGCCATTGCTCGAGGCTCAGCTTGCCGGTGACTTCGCCGTCCTTGGCCTTGACGAGCAAGCCGTCGCGCAGGATGCCGGCATTCGCGATGCTGCCGTCGAGTCGCCCGAAGTCCGTGACGACGCGATCGAAAGCGCCGACGACCTCGCGTTCGACGCCGACGTTCGCGGAGTAGGTCTCGGCACGCACGCCGAGCGCTCGGCACGCGTCGCGGACCGCCACGAGACCGCGCTCGTCGAGGTCGACCAGCGCGAGGTCGGCGCCGCACGCGGCGAGGCGCTTGGCCATCGCGGCGCCGAGCCCGCGACCGGCACCCGTGATGAGGATCGTTTTGCCGCGAAGTTCCATGCGTCACCCCGAGCGACCGGCTCGCGCGCTTCGGAAACGATAGTAGCGTGAGGAGCCGCAAATTGCGTCCTGCATTTGCGGCACTCCCGCCATCCATGGCGGTCGGCCGCAGAATTGCGTCCTGCATTTGCGGCACTCCCGCCATCCATGGCGGTCGGCGCGAGGCCACCAGAAAAGAGGCGGGGGGCCGCGAAACTACGGTATGCTCGCGGGCCGACGACGGGAACCGAAAAGCTCTCCGCGAACTTCCGATGCTGCTTTCGAAGTATGTCGACCGAGTGGCGATCACGCTCTCGACGATCTGCATCGTCCACTGCCTGGCGATGCCGTTCGTCATCGCGCTACTGCCCGTTGCGGCGCTCGCGGTCGGCGGCGACGGCCACTTTCATTCGTTGATGCTGTGGTTCGTTGTCCCGACGAGCGTCGTCGGGCTCGGGCTCGGCGTGCGCGTGCATCGGCGCTTGGGCGTAGTGGCGCTCGGCGCCGTCGCGGTCGCCGTGCTCGCCGCCGCGGCGCTGTGGGGACACACGGCGTGGGACCCGTCAGTCGAGGTCGTCGTCAACGTTGCGGCCAGCGTCGCGCTCGCGGCGGCGCACTGGCGCAACTTCCGCGAGGTTCGGCGCGTGCATCATCACTGAAGCGCGTGCGTCGTTCCGAAGTGAACGACGCGGCCTTCGGCGAGCGTAAGCTCGTGCGTGAAGTGCGAGCGGTGAGTCGCCAGATGCGAGGCGCAGACGAGCTGCGTTCCATCGGCAGCGACTCTTTCCAGCGTCGCGTTCAATAGCTCGGACATCGGCGCGTCGAGCCCTTCCCATGGCTCGTCGAGCAACAGCACGCGCGGGCGATTCGCGAGCAGCCGGCCGAGCAGCGCGCGCCGAGCCTGGCCGTAGGACAGCGTCGAGAGCAGCCGTTCCGCGAGCGGCCGGAGCTCGAGCTCGTCGAGCAATTCCTCGATGCGTTGCGCTTCCGCCGCGGTGGGCCGGCGCGTCGCGCCGACGCTGGAGGTGAATCCCGACGCGATGCACGCGCGCACCGTCGACGGATACCGGTATGCCGCCTGCAGCTCGGCCGACACCCAGGCGACTTGCTTGCGCAGCTCCCAGACGTCGCGCGGCGATCCAAGGGCCGGCCACCCGACGCTGCCGCCGAGCGCGGGCCGCACCTGGCCGTGCAGCACGCGCAAGAACGTGCTCTTGCCGGAGCCGTTCGCTCCCGTCACGAGCCAATGCTCGCCGGGCATGAGCCGCCAGCTGACGTCGCGCAGCACGTGCCGCCCCGCAAGCCAGACGTCTGCGCGCTCGAGCTCGATCAGCGGGGCCGAAGCAGCGGTATCGGAGGCGGCGGTCGAGGCGGGCGTGCTCGGAGCGGCCTGTGTTGTGCCGCGCTCGCTCGAATCTCGCGCCACGGCTTCGACGCGCCCGCCTTCGATGGAGAGACAGCGCGTGATCCACGCGGGCAAGTCGTCGAGCAAATGCGCCGCGCAAACGAGCGTGCATTCTTGCGCGACGAGCTCGAGCATTGCGTCGAGCTCTACGCGCGCGCGAGCGTCGAGTCCGCTCGCGGGCTCGTCGAGCAGCAACACCGAGGGCTCGAACGCGACGCCGCGTGCGATCAACACGCGCCGCTGCTCGCCGCGCGACAGCTCGAGGAAGCGCCGGTCCGAAAGCTTGGCGACGCCGAGTCGGCGCAGCACGGCGAGCGCTCGCTCGCGCTGGCCGGCCTTGGGTCTACGGCGCGGGACGTCGGTGCGGTAGATGCCCGAGAGGACGATGTCGAGCGCCGTGAAGTTCCAGTCCCTGCGCGCGTACCGGTCCTGGAGCTCGTGACCGACGAGCACGATCTCGTCGCGCGCGCGCACGGCGTCGGTTTCCTCGCCGGCGCCGAAGTCGTAACGTCGAAGCCCGCGGTCGGGCGCAGGCCAGACGGTGCCCGCGATCAAGCCGAGCAACGTGCTCTTGCCGCTGCCGTTGGCGCCGACGACGCCCCAATGCTCGCCGCGCACGAGTTTCCATGTGACGTCGTGCAGCGCGGGCGCGCCGCCCAAATCGACGTCGACGTGTTCGAGAGTGACGAGCGGTGCGGCGGTCATCGAGTGGAGGCGGAGGTTACCGGGCCGCGCGAGTTTACCTGACCTCGCGCGGACGCGAATCTTCGCCGAGTGTGCTGCGGCGCACGTCGTGCACGCCCTCCCGGTGTGGTCCGCGTCACAGTCCGGCGATTGCGCGGCGGCGATCAAGGCGGGGTCGCTGTACGATTTGGCCCCTCGTCTTGGGGTCAAGGAATGCCCTTCATGCGACGAGCGCTCCCCTGGCTTGCGGGTCTCGCTTGCGTCTCTGCCGCGTCTGCCGGCGGAGTCTACGAGCCCGTATCGATCGACAAAGACGAGTGGCGGCTGATCGAAGAGTCGAAGGATCTCGAGGGTTGGTTCAGCGCGCAGTCGCTGCTCTACATGGAGCCCAAGGCGCTCGAGCTCGTGCGACGCGTCGGTCACGAGATTCGACCGCAGCCCACGGACGACTACATCGAGTACGAGTTCTTCGTGCTGCGCGATCCGTCGCCGAACGCCTTCGCTCTGCCGAACGGGCACGTCTACATCCATACCGGCATGCTCGCGCGGCTCGACGACGAGGATCAGCTCGCTGCGCTGCTCGCGCACGAGATCAATCACGTCGCGGGCCACCACGGCATCCTCGAGCACCGCGCAACGCGCAAGAAGACGATCGCGGGCATGGTGATCGGCAGTCTCGGCCCTTGGGGCGGCATGATCTCGCTCGGTCTGCAGACGTCCATCTACGGCTACAGCCGCGAGCTCGAGCAGGAGGCGGACGATCGCGCAATCGAAGTGCTGCTCGCGAGCCGCTACGATCCGCACGCGCTGCCCGACGTGCTCGACATCCTGGGCCGCGACTACGAGGGCTTGAGCCCGCGCACGCCGACCGTCTGGAGCACGCACCCCGAGGTTCGCGCGCGCGCCGAGACGAGCCGCGCGCTCGTTGCCGGAGAGCCGCGCCGCGAGCGCCACGGCGACGGGTTCGAGGCTGCCGTCATGGACATGCGTGCGATGACGATCGAAGACTACGTTCAGGACGATTTTCCGCACACGGCCGTCGCGCTCGCCGAATCTCTCGTCGCCCGTTATCCGAGCGACCTGGCCGTGCTGACCCTGCTCGGCGACGCGTGGCAGGGCATGGGTGCGCAAGGCCCGCTGGACCTCGAGTCTCTTTCCGATTCCGACAAAAGGCACAACCTGCGCGATCGCGCTCGCAAGACGCGCGCGCAGCGCTTGGCCGAAGCGCTCGAGACCGAGGAAGGCCGTGCCGCGTACGCCGCGAATCTGCAACTCGCCGAGGAAACCTATCAGCGCGTGATCGCGGCCGACGCGACGTTCGCGCCCGCCTACCGCGGCTTGGGCGAAGTCTACGAGCAGCAAGCGCGCACGCGCGACGCGGCCGAGGCGTATCTCAACTACATCAAGCAGGCGCCGGCGGCTCCCGATCGTCCGATCGTGATGAGCCGGCTACGACTTCTCACCACCCAATTGAAGGTAGGGCAGTGACATGGACATCAAGTTACGAGCAGTTGTGATCCTGGCGGCGGCCCTCGGCTGCAGCACGGCGGCGTTCGCGGAACGCGGGTTCACGAACGAGTTCTTGAGCGGCGCGACGCGGCCGAAGTCGATCGCGCTGCTACCGGCCGAGGCGACGATCACGAGACAGCAGGTCATCGAGACCACGGGCCTCATCGACGAGAGCGTCGTCTTCGGCGCGCAGTTCAACGCCGACGTCGCGAAAGTTCTCGCGGACAAAGGTTATGAAGTGCAAATCGTCGACTCCGACCGCATCAACGCCGACCGCGCGCTGCAGGAGTACGTCGTCGACGCAAAGCGCGCGTACGACGAGATGATCGCCCGGTACCGTCCGAAGAAGCTGCCGGACCGCATCTACAACGCGGGCGATTCCGCCCGGTTGCTGGCGAGCCACCTCGGCGTCGACGCGATCGCGTTCTCCAAGCTCAGCATCACGATCACGCCCGCCGGCAAAGCCATCGTGTCCGCGTTGATCGGCGGCACGACGTCGGGCGCCAACTCGATGATCGGCATCGTCGACGGCGACACGGCCGATCTCGAGGTCGTGCAGATCGCGATTGCCATCGTCGCGCCGGGCGAGAAGACACCCGAGGAGATCGCGGCCTACGTGGCGACGCTCGCCGCGGGCAACACCAAACGCTTGCCCGGGGCCGACCCGTCGCAGCGCATCGAGGTCGCCGTCAGCGACGACGAGGTGCTCGACGAGGCCGAGACGCTGATCAGGGAATAACGTCGGGCTCGAAAGCGCGGTCGCGGGCGAGCAGGGCGCCCGCTCGACATTCCTCCGCGTCGCGGCGCTAGACTAGGCGCCATACCCTCTATGACGAATGTTCTTCCCACAGTCGCTGACGTCGTCGACGCCGAGGCGCGCTTGCGCGGCTGGGTCGTCGAGACGCCGGTGCTCGAGTCGGAAGTCATCAACGCCCGAGTCGGCGCGCGCGTCCTGCTCAAGGCCGAATGCCTTCAGCACACGGGTAGCTTCAAGATCCGCGGCGCGCTGAATCGCTTGCTGCAGCTCAGTGCCGACGAGCGCGCCGCAGGCGTCGTCGCTTTCTCGTCGGGAAACCACGCGCAGGCCGTGGCACTGGCCGCGCGCTGGCTCAAAGTGCCCGCGACGATCGTGATGCCGGCAGACGCGCCGAAAGTCAAAGTCGAGCGAACGCGCGAGCACGGCGCGGAAGTCGTGCTCTACGACCGCGAGCGCGAGGACCGTGAGGCCATCGCGGCCGGAATCGCCGAGCGCCGCGGCGCTGCGGTCGTGCCGCCGTTCGATCATCCGCACATCATCGCGGGGCAGGGCACGCTCGCGCTCGAGCTCGCGCGCGCCGCGCGGGCCCGGCACATCGCTATCGACGCGTTCTATGCGCCGTGCAGCGGCGGCGGGCTCGTCGGAGGCTGTGCGCTCGCGTTGAAGGCCGAATGGCCGAGCTGCTCTGTCTACGCCGTCGAGCCCAAAGGGTTCGAGGATCACGCGGCTTCGCTCCAAGCCGGCGAGCGGCGCACCGTCGCGCCCGGAGGGACGACGTTGTGCGACGGCCTGCGCGCGCCGATGCCGGGCGCGATCACGTTTGCCATCAACAAACGCGAGCTCGCCGGCGCTCGCGCCGTCGACGACGCGCAGATCCGCGCGGCCATGG
>Ga0207675_100005851_pt1 | contig 11748 bp, 10 predicted proteins | sample KBSSwiS42_FD_184305 | JGI IMG/M metagenome (GOLD analysis project Ga0207675, IMG submission 184305) | Switchgrass rhizosphere microbial communities from Kellogg Biological Station, Michigan, USA - KBS Switchgrass S4-2 (SPAdes) (version 2) | ecosystem: Host-associated > Plants > Roots >...
CGCCGCGTTCGTCATGTTTCATGCGGACACTTGGGCGACGGCGCGCGACCAGTCCACCGCGAAATCGGTCAACGCCGGCATACGAGCGTTTGAAATCGTGCCATTGGAGACCGTTTCCGAGACCTCTTCAAACGCCAACATCGGCGATCTCAACGGCGACGGGCATCCGGATATCGTGCTGGTGAAGGGGCGGCACTGGCAGGTGACGAGCCGTGTGTTTTTCGGGGACAGCAAGGGACATTTCACGCCAGCGCCAGCGCTCCCGAGCAAAGCCATCAAGAGCTACTCGGCATCCTTGGCGGACATGACGCGCAGCGGCCACCTGGACATGGTGTTGAGCAACGACGAGCCGGATCCGAAGTTGGTTCTGCTCAACGACGGTAAAGGACACTTCGTTGTTGGCGGCCACTACGGCGATCCGAAGTGGCAGACGAGAAACGCGGCCGTCGGGGATCTGAACGGCGACGGCTATCCGGATATCGCGGTTGCCAATCGCGAGATGACGAGTTTTGTGTGCTTCAACGATGGCAAGCTCAATTTCGACTGCCGTCCATTGAAGGATTCGCCCAGCGCTGCGACTGTAGCCGTGGCGGACGTCAACGGTGACGGCGCGAATGACGTCGTGTATGCCTGCCGCGATTCGTGTCAGAGCGTCGTGCATTTCAACGACGGTCAGGGGAACTTCGTTCGCGAAGAGCCCTGGGGACCGCCGAAATCATCCACGCGCGCCATGGCGGTCGCCGACGTCGACGGCGATGGCCGTCCGGACATCGCCGCTTGCCCGGAGGAGTTGGGGTGCTTTGTCTACATCAACGACGGCAACGCTACCTTCCGAAGCGGCATCAAGTTCCAAACGCACAAGGCGCTGCCCTATTCGATGATCGCCGCCGATCTGAATGGCGACCGCCGCCCGGAAATCCTCGTCGGCTATGTCGAGGCACCGGGCGTGGCGTATTTCAACGATGGGACCGGGATGAAGTATCAGCCGGTGCCGTTCGGCGACGGCAAGGGCGCGATCTACGGCATGGCGGCGGGCGATCTGAATGGCGACACATGGCCGGATGTCGTGGTCGCTCGATCCGACGCGCCCTGCTTTGTGATGTTCAACCGGCCCCCGAAGAAGTGAGTGTGGCTACTTCGCATCCTTTACTTCGAGGCCGCCGGTGATGCCCTCCACCTGGTGCCCGATCGCGATCTTTCTCATGCGGGCAATTTCAGCCGGTGTGGCAACTTTGGGGTCGACGTTCGCCTGGGCGCACGTGAATCCTCGCAGCGTGCACTCCGACGTAGTGTGGGTGATGCCCTTCTCTTTCATCAGGCGGAACATCAGGGCGACCGCGTCCTCGTGGATGATGACGGCGTTATTGGGTACGAACGTCCCGACACCAATCGCGTAGTCGACGGGCATCAGCGGTTCGACGCTGGCGCCGAAGGCGCCATCGTTCTTCTTGCCAAGATCGTAGGCGCCGAGGTCCGCGCCCGCGTCGACGAGATACTGAATAACGGCGGTGTCGCCCATGTTGCCGGCCACCATCAGCGGCGTGATTCCGTAATCGTCCGCCTGGTTCACATCAGCCCCGAGGCCGACGAACAGCTTGACGACTTCCAGCCGTTCCGCCGCCGTCTTTCCCTTGCTGTAACCCTGGATGAATCCCAACCCGGCGGCGGCCTCGATCATCGTCTCGCCATCACTGGAGATGATCTTGGGGTCTCCCTTGTACGACAGCAGCATCTTCACTAGCTCGAGGTCGGCTGAGAAGGCAGCGCGCATCAATGCTGTCGCAAACACGATGCGCGGCGACCCGGCGCGCATGCGGGCGCGCGGTGTGTTGTTGACGAGTGCGTTCGGGTTGGCGCCCGCGTCGAGCAGCTTCTTGATGAGCGGCAGCGGATCGGCCGTGATCAGCCACGGAAAATTCGGCGCCGTCTCCATGTTGCGGCGGTCCACCGCCCAGAACAGCGGCGTGAAGCCCTGCGTGTCGGCGTGATTGACGTCCGACTTGCTGTCGATGAGGAAGGAGGCAAAATCGTAGTTGCCGTTGAAGATCGCCAGCCCCAGCGCGTCCTTGCCGTCGCCCGCAATCGCATTGACGTTGGCGCCGGCGTTCACGAGCAGCCGCGCCGATTCGAGGTCGCCTTCGCGCGCTGCGAACATGAGCGGCGTCAGCCAGCCGCTGGCGAACTCCTCGACTTTCTGTTCGGCCTTCGGCGCAGCGGGCGTCCGGCCTTCGAAACCACGTCCGTTGGCAGCAGCGACGAAGTTGGATCGGGCATTGACGTCGGCACCGTGATCGAGGAGCAGCTTGACCGCGGCGGTGTGCTGTTCGGACGCGGCCCACATCAGCGCCGTGGTCCCGCCCCACGATTCCTTCGCGTTCACATTGGCCCCAGCCTCGAGCAGCACGGTGATCGCCTCTGGCGTGCCCGTGCGCGCGGCCATCATCAGTGCCGTGTCGCCGGATGGCGTGAGCGCCGCATTCGCCTCGGCTCCTGCCTTGAGGAGCTTGTCGATCATCGACGCACTGCCGTTCATCGCCGCGAGTTGCAGCGGTGTGACTCCTTCGCGATTCGCGGTTGAGACACGGGCACCGGATCGGATCAGCAGATCGGCCGTGTCGAGGTCGTCATAGCGCACCGCCCAATGCAACGCGGTGGTGCCGTCGACCTGCGGCGCGTTGACGTCAGCCTTCTTCTGGAGCAGCGAGCGGACGGTGAGTGCGTTGCGCGCCATCGCCGCGTCCGCCAGTTCGCTGGTGGCTGCGTTGACGCTGACTGCCGACAGCGAAAACACGACAATGTATCCAATCAGGAGTCGGATCGACATCACGTCTCTCCACAAGGACACCGGGTGTGATTTTCGCGGACATCACGATCGAAAATCACACCCGGTGTCTTCATGAGCGTTTCACGTTCTGCAGAATCACCGGCGCGGCCGCGTAGTTCTCGAGCGCAATCGTCTTCGCCTCGCCGTCGACGATGACCTTGGCGGTGAGCGACGTCTTGCCCTCGCCGATGCCTTTGGCATTCAGTCGAAGCTCGATCACCGAGAACTCATAGTCGGTAACCGGCTGGTTGCCAGAGGGTTTCCATTGCGGCGACTGCGCGCCGAACGCGCGATTGGTCGCCAGGATGATGCGTTCTCCGCCGGACGGTATGGGCGCGCGCCACGCGTACTTGATCGAATAGCCAGTCACCTCATCGGTCCAGATGTATCCGATCGTCGGCGCCTTGCCGATAGCGGCGGTGAGCGACGCGATCGGGCTCAGCGGGGCGGCGGCTTCTCCGCGTCCGCCACGCCCTCCACGTCCGCCACGTCCCCCTGCACGTCCGCCACGCGCCGCGCCTCCACGTTCAGCGCCGGCCGTTGCTGCATCCGCGGGTGGTGCTTCGGCAGACGGCGGTGGCGTAGCAGCAGGCGGCGGAGCCGCGGCAGGTGGGGGAGCCGCGGCAGGTGGTGGTGCAGGAGGAGGATTCAGCGCCGCAACGATCGGCGCCCGTTCTTCGTCGGTCGACCAGCGCAGAAGCTTGATGTTCACCGGGCTGCCAGGCTGACCCACATTTGCCGACGCCGCCGATAAACTCAGTTGCGGAGTCGACGTCTGCGCCTGCGCGAGCGCGACGATGAGAGATAGGATGAGTCCTGCGCTCGCTGCCCGTAGTCCGAGGGTCGTAGTCATTGATTCGGGTTCGTTCCTTTGACGCGGCCCAGCCACTCGACCAGCCGTTCGAGCTCCTCGTCGGTCAGCCTGGCGCCGCGCTCGCGCATGTCGACGGTAACCACGCGCCAGCGGTCCGGGCTGAATCTCGCATCGTTGACGCGGTCGAGCGTGTGACAGGCCGTACTGCATGAGCGATTCAGCACCGTCTGCGCCTCGGCGTCCGAGAAGAACGTCGTAATTTCAGGGGCGACATACGTCCGCGGAAACGGCTTGGTGCCGGGTCCGAATTTCGTGACGAGCCAATCGACGAGGATCTCGCGGTCTGCGTCCGCAATCGCCACTTTCATGTCCGTGTGCTTCGTGTCGATGAGCGACTTCCATCCTGACTTGTCCAGGGCGAAGAACGCGTAGTCGTCGATGCCGTGGCACGACACGCAGTTCTTGAAGATCACCTGACGGACCGCGCCCTGAGGCGGTTGTACCTGCGGCCGTGTGGGGCGGCCAGCGAGTTGTGCGGCGATAGGCACTGAATAAACGACGAAGCACACGAAGATCGCGAAGAGCACGAGGCTCGGAAGGTACCGGAAGTCTCTTGGCGTTCTCTGATGCATATCCGCGTGATCTTCCTGGCTACGTGATCTTCGTGGCTATGTGATCTCCAGCGGTTCGATCCCCGGCAACGGCCCGGTGCTCGTCCCAAGCTTGTCCTGCGCGACGCCGTACAAGTGGAGCAGGCTCAGGAGCATGTTGGACGTGCGCTGCGTGTTGTCCGGGAACACGAGATGACGATTGCCCTTGAATCTGCCATCGATCCCGCCGATGAGGATCACCGGCACCTTCTCGTGCGCGTGGCGATGGGAGTTGCCCATGTTGCTGCCCTTGTAAATCAGCACATGGTCCAATAGCGTGCCGTCGCCGTCCGGGATGTTGCGCAGCTTGTCGCAGAAGTACGCCACGTTCTGTACGTGATAGCGATTGACCTTCGCGTAGTTGGCCACGTTCTCCGGTTTGTCGCCGTGGTGCGACGAGCCGTGCCATCCGCCATTGAAGCCGGACTCGGGGAAGCTCGTCCCTGTGAGATCGCGCCCGAGCATGAAGGTCGCAGATCGCGTGATATCTCCCTCGAACGCCAGCGCCATCAGGTCGTACATCAGCCTGAAGTGGACGTGTTTGCTCTCGGGCAGACCAAACGGAACGTCACCGTTGGGCTCCTTCACGGCGTTGGTCATCGCAATCCGGATGCGCCGTTCGATCTCGCGCACGTTCTCCACGTAGGTGTCGAGCCTGCCTTGATCGCCGGCGCCGAGATCCTTCTTGAAGTGCGTGAGCTCGCGCGTCACCGAGTCGAGAATGCTGGCGTTCTGCCGGCGCCCGGCGAGCCGTTCCTCAGGACTCGTGCCGTCGCCGAACAACCGCTCGAAGACGACTCGCGGGTTGACCTGCGTCGGGAGCGGCTGCGTGGGCGAGGACCACGAGATCGAATTGGTGTACGCGCAGCTATAGCCCCAATTGCAGTTGCCGAAATTGCCGGTGTCCTCGACGCCGAGCTGGATGGACGACAGGATCGTGTCCTGTCCGTTCTGGTTCGCGATGAGTTGATCGATCGTCACGCCGAGGTAGGGGCTGACGGCGTTGCGTCGCGGCCGGGCGCCAGATAGCAGCACCGCGCCGCGGGCGTGATCGCCGCCAGGTTCCTCGTCGGTGGCCATCGCCTCCGGCATGTCGAGACCGGTGATGAGGACGACGCGATCGCGGAACGGCTCCAGCGGTTTCGTGATGAACGAGAACTCGAAATCGCGGCCTTCCTGCACCGGGCTCCAGTAGCCCGGCGCTGCGCCGTGCGGATGCCAGATGCCGACGAAGCGCTTCACCGGCGCCGCGGCGGTCAGGCGAAGCGGCGTCATCGCGGGCAGCATCGACTCCAGCAGCGGAAGCGCCAGCGTGACGCCGGCGCCACGAAGAAACGTTCGACGTGGAAGATGTTTCTTGGTGACGAACATCGATAATCTCCCCGCCGGGTCCACAGAGCAGGACCCGGCCTACGCTGTCTCCAACAGGACCCGGCCTACGCTGTCTCCATAGGACCCGGCCTACGCTTGCTACTGCGTGGTTGCTTCCTTCACCCGCATTTGGAACTGCGCGCTTCGAACGACACCGAGGACGAGAGTAGAGAATCTGTTGTTCTCGCTTGCCACGTCGCGGACGATCGAACGAATCGCCGGCATGTCTGAATACTCTACGCCTCGTCCCAGCGCGTAGGTCATCATCTTCTCTGTAAACATGCGCACGAACTGTGGCGAGTAGCGCATGAGCGCCTCCCGCAGCCCGACCGGACCTTCAACCTGTTGACCGTCGAAGAGTTGCACCGACGCGTCTATGGGCGTCCCGCCCTCGCCGCCCTGCTTCGTGCGCCACTTGCCGTCGGCATCGAAGTTCTCGAGGGCGAAGCCGATCGGGTCCATGATCTTATGACACCCCGCGCACGGCGGATTCTTCCGGTGCATCGTCATCTGCTCACGAAGCGTCAGGATCTTTCCGGGCCCGCCGGATGAGTCTTCGAGCGGCGGCACGTTCGGCGGCGGCTCCGGCGGAGGAGTGCCGAGCAGGTTCTCGAGCACCCACACACCGCGCTTCACTGGTGACGATCTGAAGTTCTGCGTCCAGGTCACCGCGAGAAAACTTCCTTTTCCGAGCAGCCCTCGCCGGTAATCGAGGTCGGGCCCGAGCGTGACGCGCCGGAAGTGCGAGCCGTAGACGTTCGGAATACCGTAATGCCGCGCCAGACGCTCGTTGACGAAGGTGTGATCCGCCGTCAGCAGGTCGAGAACGTTGCGATCCTCCCGCATGATGCTCTCGAAGAAGAGCTCCGTCTCCCGCCGGAAGCTCTGTCGCAGCTCATCGTCCCAGTCAGGGTAGAAGATGCCGTCTGGTGAGGTCGCGTCGAGATTTCTCAGGTAGAGCAGTTGAGCGGCGAAGTTCGCGACCAGTGCTGATGAGCGTGGATCGGCGAGCATGCGCCGGACCTGTTGCTCCAGCACCTTCGGATCGCTCAATCGTCGCTGGCTCGCCACGGTGAGCAGCTCTTCATCCGGGATGCTGCTCCAGAGAAAGAACGAGAGGCGGGACGCGAGCTCGAGGTCACTGATGCGATACGCGCGCCCCGCGGGAATATTGACTGGCTCCTTCTCCGCGCGAACGAGGAAACGTGGGCTCGCGAGCAGTCGTCGCAGCGCCAGCTCGATGCCGTCTTCGAAGGTGCCGTCGCGGCGGCCCTCCGTAAAGAACGTCATGAGCGGCTCGATATCCGGTGCAGTGGTCGGACGCCGGTACGCCCGGCGCGCCAGCGTGGTAAGGATGTTTCTCGCACACGATGTCTCGTCGGTCGCGCTACCCGGATGACACGTGAGGACCTTGCGAAGGCTGCGTGAGTCGGCTGGACGGACAGGGGTGAACGGACCCTGAATGCGAAGGAAGCCGATCGCCGGGTAGTACTGCAGTTGCGGAATGCTGTTGTTCTCGAGCGACTTCCGGTCGTACTGCTTAATCATGTCCAGGCTGGGACGGTAGTTGGTCGCCAGAAATGTGGCGCCCACCATCCGCGACCCTGCTTTCACCGGGAGGCTGACCTCCAGCACGCCGTCGCCGGTGTCGCCGGCCATGCCCTGGCTCGTGCCGACGCCTTCGTACTTGAACAGGTGCGACCGTTCGCCATCGATGACGAGCTCCAGCCGTTCGCCCGGGATGAAGCTGCCGATGCCGAAGTTCTGGATCGAGAACTTGTATTCACCATCGGCGGGGAAGTTGTGCCGAACGAGCATGCCGCCGCGGGTACCGAAGGGCAATCCTTCGAGGTGGTGGTTCTGTGACGTATCGCCGGGAGCGAGGTAGGTCGCTTCGGTTGGTGTCTTCCAGTACCCGACCGCCATGCGCGCGACTCGTGTTGCCGCGGTCGTGTAGGCCTCGAGCAGCGTCGGTGAGATCGTGAGCGAGCCGGCGACGTTGTCGAATCCTCGCGCCGAATCGTCAGGCGGCAGCAGCGTCGCCACGTCGATCTCGAGATCGAGGAGATCGCGGATCGCGTTCGCGTATTCGGTGCGGTTCAGGCGATGGAGCACGACGGCGCCCGGATTTGCGCGCGGCGTTGCCTTCCGATCGATCTCGCTCTCCAGCCAATCCCTGAGGCCCTCGTACTCGGCAAGCGAAGGCCGTCTGACGTCCGGAGGGGGCATAACGCCCGCCCGAAGTTTGCGAATCACCTTCTCCCACAACTCGGGATGATCGCCGGCGGTGGAGAGGTCCAGCTTTTCGAGCGAGAGGTTCGCGGTCTTCAGGCGATCGTTATGACACGTGACGCAGTACTGATCGAGAAGCGCGCGTTGTTCGGCGGCGTGTGATGGTACGGCGGCCGGAGAAGATTGCGCTGCAGGCGTGGCCGCCTGGCCGCTCATGAGCAGCGCGTACGCAAAGGCGAGCCCCGCCGCCGCCGCGGTCCGTCGCCGTGGCCATACGACCTGACATGTCACAGTACGGAGGATAACGCTGAAAGCCTCGGTGATTCCACTGCAGTTATGTGAAGGGGCCTGACCCCATCCGGACAAGCTTACAAGCGCTTGACAAACCGTTGCCCCGTGGCCGTATAGCCGATGTGCTGGTAGAACTTGTGGGCGTCCACCCGCTGATTGCCGCTCGTGAGAATCACGTTGTGGATGCCTCGCTCGCGGCAGTAGCTCTCCATGTGCTCCATCAGCATCCTGCCAACGCCGCTTCCTCGCCACTGGCTGTCGACAACCAGGCCGGTGATCCGCGCGTGAGGATCATTGCTCTCGAGTCCTTGCCCGATGTGCGCCGCGACCAGTCCAACGATGTCGCCCGACGCTTCCGCGACGAACATGATGTGCTCCGGATGGGGCAGCAGTCGCTCGAGACGGAGCTTCATATCGTTCACGCTCGTCTGGTAACTCAGCTGCGTGACGAGCGCAGCGATCCTTTCAGCATCGCCCAGCGTGGCGTCACGTACACGGAAGTGATTCGAGGACATCGTGCGACGTCTTCACGGCTCTGAATAGACAGTGTCCTCAGGGACATCCGTCGGGCTTTCGAAGTCGATCTTGTATCCGTCAGGGTCGACGAATGACGTGACCCACAATGCGTTGCCGACATACGGGCGAGCGGGTGTCAGCCCTCGCCTCATCGCCTCGTGATAGATCGTGATCGCGTCTGCACACATGAAACAGATGGAAACGCCTTGGCCCAGCGGACCGACGGGGCGGCCGCCATGCTTTCCATCTTTCCAATACTCCTGCAGCATCAACGCCGCCGCGCCAAGCTCGAGCCAACACCAGCGGATTCGTCCCTCAGGCGTCCACTTTTGCTTCAACGTGAATCCGAGGCCGTCCACGTAGAAGCGCAGCGACGAGTCGATGTTGGTGACGCCCAAAAAGGGCACCGCCTGTTTCACGTTCGGATCGTGTGAGTTGCTCATGGCGTCAGGTCAGCCGATTGAATCCGACGACAAACGCTTCGCGCGATCGAGGAAGACCCGGGCGGGATGCGTCACCAGGAGTGTCGCTGCTTCGCCGAACGACATCCACCGGCGCTCCCGAAAGCCCGCCTCCTGCCACGTCGGATGCTGCTCGAGCACTTCCATGAGATAGACGACGACCTCTAACGTCATGTCCCACTTGTCGTATTCGTAGGTGCCGAGTGACACGCCAATCAGGCGACCTGAAATGCCGGCTTCTTCCCACGCCTCCTTGAGCGCGGTCTCTTCGTGCGTATCGCCCGGATCGACAGAGCCTTTGGGAATGCCCCAATTCGTCGATCCTTTTCTGCGAATGAGGCACACCTCGAGGGTACTGCTCTTCTTTCGCACCGGAATGGCCGCGGCCTGTTGAGGCAGGACAAATCGGGTGTTGATCACGCCTGCATGTTAGCGCGGCGCCGTGACATCGGTTGTCACAAATGGCCGCGGATTCGATCCGGGCTATGACACGGCACGATGAAAGACCAGCCGAGTTTCATCCCAACGAGACGAGGAGCCAGATTGAACCCACGAATAACGTCGCGAGCGTGAGCGGCAGACCAACTCGGAAATACTCGCGAAATCCGACGTGCACGCCCTCGGCCGCGGCGCGTTCGACGACGATGATGTTCGCAATCGAGCCGGTGATCGTGAGATTGCCTGCCAACGTCGAGGCCAGAGCAAGGGTCAGCCAACCGGCATGCGGATCGGGGAAGTTGACGACGAGCGTGCGCAGCAACATGACGGCAGGAACGTTGCTGACGATATTCGAGAGAGCAGCCGTGAGCGGGACGAAGACGCCGATCTGATGCAGGTCCCATTTTGCAAATGGTTGAAGCAGCCGAGCGGTCAATCCGGCGCGCTCTGCCCCGGCGACGATGATGAACAGGCCGACGAAGAAGACCAGCAGTCCCCAGTCCACTTCGTCATACACCTTCCTGGGCTCGACAGTACGCGTGATGAGCAGCAGGGCAGCGCCGATGGCAGCCATCATCGCCGCCGGCACGCCGATCAGAAACCCGCTCAGCACGATGACCAGCACGACGACCGGCTTTCGCCGCATCGGTTCGTATTGAAATTCCGGCGCCGACAGCACCTCCGTGACGCTGACGCGATCGATTGGGCCACGCAGATAGATCCAGTGGATCAAGAGCCAGTTCAAACACATTCCGGCGATGGCAACCGGGCCGAGATGGGCGATGAACTCCAGGTACGTGATGCGAGACAGCGATCCGATCAGCATGTTCTGCGGATTGCCGGTGATCGTGGCCACGCTGCCGATGTTCGACGCAGTGGCCACGGCGATGACGTACGGCACCGCAGGCACCTTGAGCCGCTGCGCCATATGCACCACGAACGGCGTCATGACCAGGCAGACGATGTCGTTGACGAGAAACGCTGAGAGCACGCCAGTCGTGAAGATCACGGTCGGCAGCAGATGATGCGGGTGCAGTCGCTCGATCGCCCACTCGGCGATGCGCTCGAAGAAGCCTCCCACGCGGAGATTGGCCACCACCAGCATCATCGAGAAGAGCAGGACAATGGTGGCGAAGTCGATGGACTGAAGGGCCTCCTGAGGACCGACAATGCGAAAGGCCACCATCAGGACCGCGCCAATGATGGCCGCGCCCGGCCGATCGATCTTCATCCACGGAAATTTCCCGAGCGCGAACACGAAATAGCTGCCGAAGAAGATCAGATAGGCCGCGAGCACGCGCGCATCTGAAAGGAGGACCGGGTTGATGGGTGGCATTGGGCTCGGTGATCGCGTCTTGTCGATCGGTTCGGTGAGTGCAGTCATACTCGACGCCGCGTCTTGACAGCAAGAGAGAGGGGTAGTCAGACTGATTGTTGACTCGTGAGGCGGTGGGGTCCGCCAAAACCGCCGTCCCGTGCGATGGCCGATGACTCCTGAGGACCGCTATGCGGTTGCCGTGGGAGTCTGTTCTGATGCCGCGGCGCCTGAGGTGACGCGACATGGAACGATTCTTCTGGATCTGCCTCGGTGGCGCCGCCGGTACAGGCGCGCGCTATCTGGTTTCCGAGTTGAGCCTCAAGCCTTATCCATGCGGCGTCGTCATACATCCGCTCATCGACGCGTGCCTGGAGATCCAGGACGTGAACGAGATCCTCCGGCTGCCGGACGTGGCCGAGCGCGCCGAGTTGTTCCACGCCCAGTACGACCTGTTCGTCGATCAGCTCCACCGGGTCAGCACGCTGCACGGCGACGTCGTCGTGGTCGACCTGCGCGACGAGGAGGTGATCCACGCGGGCAACCGGTTCATGGTGTACGCGCTGTTCCCCGAGTCCCGGGTGTCGGTGCACGTGATCTGGGGGCGGCAGAAGCTCAACACCGTCTTCGCCTGCGGCAAGTCGATCCTCGACCGCACCTCGCCCGTCGACATCGGCGAGGTGATGCTGCGCTACGGCGGCGGGGGCCACCTCGCGGCGGGGACGTGCCAGGTGCCCCACGACCAGTCCGACCGGGTCGAGCGCGAGATCATCGAGGCGCTGCGCACACCCCGTACGGTGTCGGTCTGAGGTTTTTGTGCGGGAGGGTGGGAGGAC
>Ga0207675_100005852_pt1 | contig 11745 bp, 10 predicted proteins | sample KBSSwiS42_FD_184305 | JGI IMG/M metagenome (GOLD analysis project Ga0207675, IMG submission 184305) | Switchgrass rhizosphere microbial communities from Kellogg Biological Station, Michigan, USA - KBS Switchgrass S4-2 (SPAdes) (version 2) | ecosystem: Host-associated > Plants > Roots >...
GGTCGAGCGCCCGAGGGCGCGGATCGCGGGGTCGCGCCGGCCGCCGTCGCTCGACACGCGCGTGTCCTCGATGCCCGAGCTCTCGAGTCGCATGATCGCTGCGCCGGCTCGCACGAGCGGCGTTGTCAGCCGCCGTGGCTCGCGATGATCTGCTTCGCCACCTGGGTGACGTGGTTGCTGTCGATGGCGAAGCCGATGCCCGGCGCCTGCGCGCCCCCGAGGTCCGGGTCCAGGGCGGTGAGCGTCGGGATGCCGATGACGGCGCCGTCGAGATCGACGAGCGCCCCGCCGGAGTTGCCCGGGTTGATGTCGGCGCTCGTCTGGATCGCCGACTCGAGCGTGACGCCGTTGCCCTCGGAGACCTGGCGGCCGACGGAGGAGACGATGCCCTGGGTGACGCTCGAGGCGAGGCCGAGCGGATTGCCGATCGCGATCGCGAGGTCGCCGACGCGGACGCCGGTCGAGTCGGCGAATCGCGCCGGGGACGGCGACGCGCCGGCCATGCGGATCACCGCCAGGTCGTCGTTGCGGCTGACCCCCACGAGGCTCGTGCGCACCCGGCGGCCGTCGTGCAGCCTGACCGTGGCGGTTCGTGCCCCGGCGACGACGTGCGCGTTCGTCACGACGTCTCCGCGACCGTCGAAGACCACCCCGGAGCCGAGGCCCGCATCGGTCCGGATCTCCACGACCGCCGGCGAGACGCGGCCGATGACGGCGACGAACCGGTCCTGCAGCGACGTGGCCGAGGGCGCCGGCGTGCTGTCCGCGGTGGCGCTGGTCGGCGCGGTGGGCGCGTCGGTGCCGGCCGCCTTGCCGGTACCGCCGCAGGAGGCGATGGCGACGGCCGCGGCCACCACCGCGGCCGCGCCGGCGAGGGTCCGCGCTCGTGTTCCGCCGGCGCCGCTCGTGGTGATCATCTCGAGGTTCTCCTTCGTCGGGTCATGTGTGCGGGGCCCCCGGAACGAGCGCCCGGCAGCGCGATCGTCATCGGGGCCGGCAGCGGTCCGGTGTCCGGGTCGGTCGCCTGCCGCCGGTGAGGCTCCCGAGATCAAGGCCGATCACCCAGAGCGCCACCCGGGTGACCGGCCGCGTTCTCGCAGGGCCGAGGCCGCGTGGCCGCGTGCATGCATGGAGGTTGCGATGCGCGCCCGCCGGCTGCGAGCGGCGTCGCGGATCGAGCGATCTGAGCGCGTTGTTGTGCCGGCGCCCCAGCGATCCGCGACTGACCGAGCACGTCGTCTCCCCGGCCCGTGGGCGCGGCGTCGGCCGCGCCAGGCCGCGTTGCGGGCGCCGCCCACCCGGCGAGTACCACAGATGCCGCAGCCGCCGTCGCTGGCCCTCCCGTCGAACCCCACGGTGGCGCCGGTATCACCCGCGTCGCCACCGCACGCGGAACGACCGCTCCGCCAAACACGGTCCCTACCCCGCCGGCTCCCCACCTCCGGGCCGGGGCACCGTCGAGCCGGCGCTGCGGGCGATTGCGTCGCAGCCGCGGGCGAGGCGCTCTCACCCACCGTTGTCGCTGATGCGAAAGCCGGCGAGAAACGAGCGTGCGCCTCGTCGCGAGCCCACGGCGGCCGCCGTCCGGCGGCGGCGCGATGCCGGCGGCGCGCAGCTCGCGGCGGGCGGCGCCGACGAGCGGCCAGACGTCGTCGGGCGGGATGTCGCGGGTGGCGTGGCCGATCGCCTCGACGTTCACGCGCGCCCGCGCACGGAAGTCCTCGAGGCTCTCGCCGAGCATGTGGCCGCTCATCGCCAGGTCCGGGCAGTCGAGCTGGAGCACCATCCCCGCGCGGTCGCTGGAACGGATCCGGGCCGTCGCCCGACGCTCCTGGTGCTGTCGCCGTCTTCCCGTCGCGCGCATAGCGCCACACCACGACGAGAGGCAGGCCGACGATGCCCGCCGCGAGCGCCGCAATCCGCTGCACCGAGTTCGCCCGCGATCCCCGCACCGCATCGCGCCCGCGCAGCACCTGCTCTTCGCGTAAGCGGTCCCCGATGTCGGCGAAGAGCACGACCGCGCCGCGGCCGTCTGCCATCTCGATCGGCACCGACACATAAGAGACGGGAAACCTCGAGCCGTCGCGCCGGAAGAACCAGTCCAAATCGCGAGCGACCGTCTGGCCCGCGGTTCGCGGCAGCTGCATCGGGCACTCCGCGGCCGGATAGCGCGTACCGTCCGGGCGCTTGTGGTGGATGGTCTCGTGGCGGTGGCGCCCGAGCAGGTCGTCCGCCGTGTCGTAGCCGAGCGCCGTGATCGCGGCGGGGTTGACGAACCCGATCACGTCGTCCGGATCCACGACCCAGATCGGCTGCGCGGCAGTGGCGCTCACGGCGGAGAGGAGATCCTCGGCACTGACCCTCAGGCCAGCCAGATCGGTCAGGGTCTTGGGTGGCACGCGGAGCCTCCAGCACGGAGGAGTCTACGTTCCGCCCGCCGACGTCAAGAGGCGCCGAGCCTCCGCGAGAGCGTTGGACGCGTCATGGCGGGCGCGCCGCCGGCCACGCGCCGGCCGTCGTGGGGAGCGCAGCTCGCGGGTTGAGCTTCACCGGCTCGTGATCGAGCGTCGGGTGACCGACAGGCGTCGGCGTCGACGATCTGGCGCTGCCGCCACGAGAACGCGATCAAGGCGTGGCGGACCCGTGCGGCAGTCAATGCTTGTCACACCGGGGGCGCGTTGGGATTCGAAGCGGCGGCGGCGACTGCTCGGCACGTACCGGCAAGCCGGGATTGGTCAACGCTGCGCGGGCCGATTGCTCGTTGCTTCTTCGATTGGGAGGCGGATGAGCAGGGTGGTGCCGCGGCCGGACGGGCTGGTGAGCTGGAGCGTCCCACCGAGTGCCTCGACTCGGTCGCTGAGCCCGATGAGTCCGGATCCGCGCTGCGGGTCGGCGCCTCCGATCCCGTCGTCGCAGATCTCCACTTGGAGCCGTCGGTCCTCGGCGTGGACGGTGACCACGGCGTGGTTGGCGTTCGCGTGCTTGAGGACGTTCGTGAGCGCTTCGCTGACGATGAAGTACGCCGTTGCCTCTACGCCCGCCGGCAGCCGCTCGACCGAGACGTGCACGGTGACCGGCAGCGGGATGCGTGACACCAGCGCGTCGAGTCCGCCGCGCAGGCCAGTGTCGGTCAGGGCGGCGGGGAGGATGCCGTGCGCGAGTTCGCGCAGCTCTGAGTTCGCCTCTTCCGCCTGACGCAGCGCCTCGGCCACCAGCTCGGTGGCGTTCGCGTCGCCGCGGTCCAGGGCCCGCGACGCGAGCTTGAGCCCGATGACCGTGTGCACGAGCCGCTGCTGGGCTCCATCGTGCAGATCGCGCCGGATCTGCCGCCGGCTCGCGTCGGCGGCAGCGACGATCCGCGCCCGCGACGCGGCCAGAGCGGCGCGACTCTCGGCGTTCGCGACTGCGGTCGCCACCAGCTCCGTGAACGAAACCAGGCGCGTCTCGGTGCCCGCCGGGAGCGGGTGCTCGGCCACCGAGCCCGCGATCATGGCACCCCAGAGCCGGCCCTCGACGAGGATCGGCGCCCCGACAGCTCGGCGCATGCCGTTCTCACGGAGGGTGACACCCAGGGAGCCGGAGGCATCGGCATAGCTATCGAGCCGGGCCGGACGACCGGTCTCGAACACGAGCGTGGAGACGTTTCTCCCCCCAAGCTCCACGCGTTGGCCCACCGGGAAGAGGTGGGTCTGCCGACCCGAGATCGCGATCACCGTGCGCGTCCCGTCGGACTCGAAGCGGATCATCGCCGCGGTGTCGGAACCGAGGAGCTGCTCAACCTCTTCGACGACCGCCGCGAACACCTCCTCGGGAGGCACCCCACGCGCAACGAGCGTCGCGACCCTGCGCAACGCGGCCTGCTCCTCGGCCAAGCGGGCGAGACCGGCACGGCTGTCGGCGTTCGCGATCGCCGTGGCCAAGAGCTCCATGAATTGCGTGAGGTGTTGCTCGGTGTCAGGCGGCGGCTGTTCCTTGGTGGAACTGACGATCATCACGCCCCACCGGCAGCCCTCGACGATGATCGGCGTCCCGACTGACCAGCGGATGCTCCGCTCCATGGCGATGGCACCAATCGGGCCAGTCGGATTTGCGTAGTCGGTTCGGGCCGGACGGCCGGTCTCGAAGACGCGCGTGGTGACGTTGTCGCCCCCGAGCGGCAGTCGGGTACCAACCGGCAGCAGGCCCTCTCCCGAGCCCCGGGCGGCGACGAAGTTGACCATGCCATCAGGCTCGAATCGGCCGAGATGCTGATATTCGACCGGCATCACGCGGCCGACCTCCTCGGCCACCGCCGCGAACACCTCCTCCGGAGTCACTCCGCGCGCCACGAGCGTCGCGACGCGGCGCAAGGCCGCCTGCTCCTCGGCCAGCACACGGAACTTCGCGCCGCTCGCCGCCTTTTCGTCGGCCAGCCGGCTGAGCGCGGCGCGCGACTCGGCGTTCGCGACGGCCGTGCCGATCAGCTCGGTGAACTTTCCCAGCCGCTGCTCGACGTCGCGTGGCAGTGGTTCGCGTGCCGTCACGGTGATCGCACCCCACACGCGCCCCTCGACCATCACGGGACTCGACACGCTCGAAACCGCCCGCAGCTCACGCGCCGCGACGCCGATCGGTTCGTCGACCCCCGACCAGTCTGTCGCGTCGATGCGCGCGGATCGTCCGGTTCGGTAGACCTCTGTCACCGTCATCTTCTCGTGAAGCGGCCAGCGAGAGCCGACCTTCACCTCGGCGAAGGTTTGCGCGAGGCCGACGACGACGTGCGCCGGACCGTCGGGATCGAACCGCCCGACCGCAGCCATGTCCGTGCCGAACATGCGGCCGACCTCGCCGCTCACCGCCAGGAAGAGCTCGGCGGCCTCGACGCCCCGGGCGACCAGGGTCGCGACCCGACGCAGCGCCGCCTGCTCCTCCGACACCCGCGCCGTCAGCGCCTCCGCCTCCCGGCGCTCCGTGACGTCGACGATCGTCCCCACGATCTCAACGGACTGCCCGGACTCGCCCACCACGGGATGCCCGAAGGCGTGGACGATCCGCGGCAGTCTCCCGGGGATGAGCACGCGGTACTCCACCTCGACGTCCGTCAGATCGCGGATGCCCTTGGACATCGCCTCCATGCACATCGCCCGGTCCTCCGGATGGATGCGCGAGAAGAAGTCGTCGATCGACGGGAGGCCGCGCCCGGGGTCGAAGCCGTACAACCGCGAGTGCTCCGCCGACGAGTACGTCACCGTCTGCGACTCGACCTCGATGGCGAAGCTGCCCGTCCCCGTCAGCCGCTGCGTCTCGGCCAGATACGCCTCGCTGCGGCGCAGCGCAGCCGACTGCATGCTCTCTGGTGCCTTGCTCGACATGGGCGACGCCCCGGCGGCCCCTCCAGTCTACGTCCACGGGTCACGGCAGACGGGCGATCGCGTCCTCGGCCGGCTACGAGCGCGCGATCATCCGCGCCTCCACGCACGGCACCTGAGGGCGACGCCCGCGCCCGGCGGCGGAAGCCGGGCGCGGGCCACGGCTCAAGCGGCCGGGCGGAGATCCGCCCGCGCGAGGGCCTCGCCGAGGACGGCGATGTCGCGATCGCCGTAGCCGAGGTCGTCCGCGCGCCGCAGCACATCGTCCGCGACGGCCGCCGACGGGAGCGCGACGCCCTCGTCGCGAGCGGTCGCGAGCGCGAGGCCGATGTCCTTGCGCATGAGCCGCATCGAGAACCAGGTGTCGTCCGCCGGGTCGATGATCAGCGGGGCGCGAGCCTTGAGCATGGGCGAGCCGATCGCGCTTCCCGCCATGACGTCGACTGCGAGCGTCCGGTCGATCCCCGCGCGCTCGGCGAGCAGGACGCCCTCCGAGAACGCGAGCATCTGGACGCCGAGGCTGACGTTGATCGCCAGCTTGAGGACGAGTCCCTGGCCGTTGTCGCCGATCCGCGTCGCGGTCCCGAGCTCGCGGAGGACCGGGGCCACACGGTCGTACGCGGCGGCGTCGCCGCCGACCAGGATCGTGAGCGAGCCGCTCCGCACCTGCGGGACGCTGCCCGAGACCGGCGTGTCGAGCATCATCGCGCCGCGCGACCGCACGCGGGCGGCGAGCGCTCGCGCGGTGCGCGGGCTGATCGTGCTGGTGTCGGCCCACACCTGGCCCGCGCTCAGGCCGACGAGGATGCCGTCGGGCCCGTCCGCCACGGTCTCGACGACGGCGTCGTCGGGCAGCGAGGTGAAGACGATGGCGGTCGCCTCCGCGACCTCGCGCGGCGTGTCGCGCCAGTGCAGCCCCTGCTCGACGAGCCAGCGCGCGGCCGGCTCGCGGCGCGCCGTGCCGAAGACCTCGTAGCCGGCGCCGAGCAGTCGTGCGGCCATGTTGCCGCCCATGTGGCCCAGACCGACGAAGCCGACCGCGGGCCGCGTGTCGTGCGGCATCTCAGGCACCCCGGATCATCGCGATGTCCAAGGCGTCGAGCTCGAGCCCGGCGGCGGCGACGATCGGGTCGACCTGGTCGGGCCGCCGGAAGCCGACGATCGCGCCGTCGACCGCCGGGTGGAGCAGGGCCCACGCCACGGCGACCGCGCCGGGGGTCGTGTCGCGGCGCTCGGCCACGGCCTCGAGGCGTTCGACGAGCGCGAGGTGGCGCGACAGCTGCGGCTCGGTGAAGCGGGCGTCGTGCCTGCGCCAGTCGTCGTCCGGCAGGCCGGCGATGCGCTCGCGCGTCATCCCCCCGGTGAGCAGCCCCGAGCCCATCGGCGAGTAGACGATGACGCCGATGCCCTCCCGCTCGCAGAACGGCAGGATCTCGTCCTCGGCGGCGCGCTCGACCAGCGAGTACTGCGGCTGCAGCGTCTCCACCGGAGCGATCGCCTGGATCCGCCGCAGCTGGGCGACGTCGAAATTCGAGACGCCGATGTGGCGCACGAGCCCCTGCTCCTTCAGCTCTGCGAGCGCGGCCCAGCCCTCCTCGATGTCCTCGTCGGGAACGGGCCAGTGGATCTGGTAGAGGTCGATCGCGTCGACGCGGAGCCGGTCGAGGCTGGCGTGCGCCTCGCGCAGGATCGAGTCGCGCTTGAGGCTGTGGATGACGCGCCGGCCAGGACCTTCGAGCAGCGACGCCTTCGTGAAGACGTACGGCCTCGGGTCGAGCCCCGCGAGCGCGGCGCCGACGACGCGCTCCGAGTGGCCGAAGCCGTACGCGGCGGCGGTGTCGATCCAGTTCACCCCGAGCTCGAGGGCGCGGTCGATGGCGGCGAGCGACTCGGCGTCCTCCTGCGGGCCCCAGCCGAACTCCCAGCCACCGCCGCCGATCGCCCAGGCGCCGAGCCCGACGCGGGTGATCTCGAGGTCGGTCGCTCCGAGGCGGGTGGTCTCGAGCTGCGTGCGTTCCATGACCCCATTGAGCCGCACGACCCGGGCCGGCCGAGAGGCAGCGGCGATCGCGCGAACGGCGGCGCCGATCGTGCGCCGTGCCGCGCTCCTCCGTTCGCGGAGATCCCGACGCCTTCCGTGGCCGCCCGCGGCGCAGCTCAGCCCGCGACGGCGCGCGGCTCGGGTCTGATGCCCTCGGCCCGCCGGGCCGCCTCGGCGGCCCGGCGGGTCAGCCACCGCGTGAACCGCGCCGCCTCGGCGCGGACGATCGCGTGCGCCGCCGGAAGGTGGTCGTGGCGCTGCGCCAGCGCGCGGTCGACCACCGGGCGAAGGTCGTCGAGCGTGTGCAACTCGACGCCGCGCAGCCCGCCCACCGCCGGATCGATGTCCCGCGGGACGGCGAGGTCGATCAGGAGCAGCGGCGGCGCATCCGCGCTTCGGCGCGCCGCCGCGCGCTCGACGTGACGCCGCTCCACGACCGGCCGCGGCGCGCCGGTGGAGCTGATGACCACGTCCGCCGCGGCGACGGCGTCGCCGAGACGGTCCGACACGACGGCGCGGCCGCCGTGCCGCCGCGCCAGACGCTCCGCGCGGGCGACGTCGCGCCCGACGACGAGCAGGTCGCGCGCTCCGTGCCGCGCGATCTGGTCGGCCGCCAGCTCACCGACGCGCCCGGCGCCGATCAGCAGCACGGTGGAGTGGCGCAGCGTCCCGAGGCGTCGACGCGCGAACTCGACGCTCGCGTGCGGGACGCTCGTCAGCCCGCGCCCGAGGCCCGTGTCGGCGCGCACGCGGCGCCCGGCCGAGATCGCGGCCTCGAACATGCGGCGCAGCTCGGGGCCGGCCGTGCCCGCGGCCATCGCCTGCTCGAGCGCGGTGCGCACCTGCCCCTGGATCTGCGCCTCGCCGAGCACGAGCGAGTGCATCCCGGCGGCCGTCGCCGCGAGGTGGCGCAGGACCTCGTCGCCCCGCTGGACGCGCAGGGCGCTCGCGAGCTCGGATCCGTGGAGCCCGCGGCCGGCGAGAAACGACGCGAGCGCGTCCGCGGCGCCGCGCGAGCGAGCGGCGCCGTACAGCTCGACGCGGTTGCACGTCGACAGGATCGCGGCCTGCTCGACCAGCGGATCGGCCGGATCGGTGAGACGCCGAAGCGCCGCCGGGATCTCGGCGGCGCTGAACGCGAGCCGCTCGCGCAGCTCGACTCCGGCGGTCGTGTGGTCGAGCCCGACCGCGACCAGGTGGAGGACCTCCGTCACGGCGGCGGGCCCGGTGGATCAGGTGGTGGTCGGCGAGACGCGACGCTGCGCGCGGTCACCCGAGGGCCGGACGGCCTCGCCATCCTGGTGCGCGACGCGCGCGGGCTGCTCCGGCGCCTCGGCCGGTTGCACGAGCACGAACGCGACCGCGGCGGCGACGCCGCCGGCCATCTCGGCGAGGAGGTAGATCCAGAGGTTGCTCCACGGGAACATCCCGAGCACGGAGGCGCCGAGCGCCACGGCCGGGTTGAACGCGCCGCCGCACACGGAGCCCGCGGCGAACGCGCCGGTCGCCAGCGTGAAGCCGATCGCCAGGCCGTAGAACGAGTTGCCCTCCGTGTCCTTCGCCATCGCGACGTTGAGGACCACGTAGGCGAGCGCGAACGTGAAGAGGAACTCGGCGACGAGCATCGGGCCGGTCCCCGCGACCGCGACCGCGTGGTCCGGGGCGTACCCGAGCCCCCGGACGACCAGCGCGGCCAGGACCGCGGCCACGGCCTGCGCCGCGACGTACGGGGCGTACTCGCGGCCGGGCAGCCTGCCGCGCACTAGCGCGGCGGTGCTGACGGCCGGGTTGTAGTGCGCGCCGGAGATGTGGGCCCCCGCGAAGACCATGACCATGAGCGCCCCGCCGATCGCCAGCGGCGCGAGGCGGCCCGCCGTCGCGACGGCGAGGCCGACCGTGAGCATCAGGAAGAACGTCCCGATGAGCTCGACGACGAGCTTGCGCGAGAGGGTCATCGCCGGCCCGCGCGATCCGAACCGGCGTCGGCACGGGCGCCGGCGCCGTTGGTGTGGCCGTTGCGAGCGCCCAGTCCGGCCGCGACACGCGCGCCCAGGTCGGTGTCGACGCTCGTCCAGTACGCCACGACGCGGTCCTGCGTCGCCTCCGAGACCCCCGCCGAGGCGTGGCTGACGATGTTCGTGACGAGGTGGTCGCGGTCGGTGTCCGTCATGACGTCGCGGTACAAGGTGCGCGGCTGGACGAAGTCGTCGTCGTCGCGGTGGCGGTCGGCGACGTACCGGCCGAGTTCGCCCGCCTCGACCCACCAGGTGGGCGGCTCCTTGGACGCGTCGGCCACCGGGCCGCCGTAGGAGTTCGGCGCGTACACCGGGTCGGTGCCGGCGACGAAGGTCATCGCGCCGTCCTTGTTGTAGGAGTGCACGGGGCAGCGCGGGGCGTTGATCGGCAACTGCTCGTAGTTCGCGCCGATCCGGTGCAGGTGGGTGTCGTGATAGGAGAACACGCGGCCCATGAGCATCTTGTCGGGGCTGAGCCCGATGCCGGGCACGAGTCGCGCCGGGGCGAAGCCGGCCTGCTCCACCTCGGCGAAGTGGTTCGCGGGGTTGCGGTCGAGCACCATCCGCCCGACCGTGATCGGCGGGTAGTCGGCGTGCGGCCACACCTTGGTGAGGTCGAACGGGTTGAAGCGGTACTCCGCGGCCTCCTCGAAGGGCATGATCTGCATCTCGAGCCGCCACTCCGGCGCCGCGCCCGCGGCGATGGCGTCCCACAGGTCACGCCGGAGGAAGTCGGGGTCGTCGGACACCATCGCGTCGGCCTCCGCCAGCGTGAAGTTCTCGACGCCCTGGACCGTCTTGAAGTGGTACTTCACCCAGAACCGCTCGCCCTCCGCGTTCATCCAGGAGTACGTGTGGCTGCTGTAGCCGTTCATGTGCCGGTACGAGCGCGGGGTGCCGCGGTCCGAGAAGAGGATCGTGACCTGGTGCGCGGTCTCGGGTGAGAGCGTCCAGAAGTCCCACTGCATGTCGTTGTCGCGCATGCCCGTGTCCGCGCGACGCTTCTGCGAGTGGATGAAGTCCTCGAACTTGCTCGCGTCGCGAACGAAGAACGTCGGGGTGTTGTTGCCGACGAGGTCGTAGTTGCCCTCGTCGGTGTAGAACTTCAGCGCGAAGCCGCGCGGGTCGCGGACCGTGTCGGCGCTGCCCATCTCACCGGCGACCTGCGAGAACCGCGCGAACATGGGCGTGCGCTTGCCGACCTTCGAGAGGAACGCGGCGCTCGTCCATTGCGTGACGTCCGCGGTCACCTCGAAGAAGCCGTGCGCGCCGCTGCCCTTGGCGTGCACGACGCGCTCGGGGATCCGCTCGCGGTTGAAATGCTGCATCTTCTGGACCAGGTAGTGGTCGTGCAGCACGGTCGGGCCGTTCGGGCCGACCGTCAGCGAGCGTTCGTCGCTCGCGGCCGGGGCGCCCGAATCGGTGGTGGTCGTGGGCGGACGGCGGTCGTTGCTCATCGAGGAACTCCTGTGGTGTGTTGACGGTTGACGATCTCCCGGTCGATCAGGTGAAGCTCGTGCTCGACCGCGGAGATCCGCTGGCGGTCGAGCATCAGGACGGGGGCTCCTCGTCGCCGAAACCGCCGATCGCGCGCTTCTCGGGGTCGTCGTCGCCGAGTTCCTCCATCCCCGCGCTGAAGCGCCCGGGATCGAGGTCGGCGGGCACTGCGGCCTGGCCGTCGCCGTAGCTCCCGGGCCGGCCGTCGTCGGAATGGCGGCCGGGGTCGGCCTGGCCCTCGGCGAACGTGCCGTATGGCGCGTCGTCCAGGTGCTCGCGCATGCAGATGGCTCCTGTCAGCTGGGTGGGAAACGACGGCCGCACGCGGTGGGGCGTGGCAGCGTTCCCTCATTCGAGCGGGGCATGGCACACGCTCAATCGTCGTCGGCGATCACCGGATCGGCGGCGGGCATCCCCGGCCGCCGGCGGCGATCGTGGTGTCGAGCCGCTCGGGCGAAGGACGCCATCGCGGAACCCGATCACGCAGTCGTTCGCGCCTCTCGGCCGCCGCGCTCCGTCGCGCATCCTCGGAGCGCGTGACGACGGCATGATGAGCGACGCCCTCGCCTCCCGACTCGCCCTCGACCGTCTGCGACGGGTCGGCCGCTTCCCGGTGCGCCGGCCGGTCGCCGCCGTCGCTCGGGCGCGCCCCGGCGGGATCGAGCGCCTCGCGCGGAGGATCGGCCGTCACGTGCCGGCGCGGCGGTCGTCGGCCGCGCGCGTGCCGCTTGGCGGCTTCGAGCTCGAGACGGCACCAGAGCTCACGACCGCGCAGCTCTGGGGCGTGTGGACCGTGGCCCACCTGGAGTCGGGGCTCGCGCTGCGCGCCTGGCGGGTCGCGCCG
>Ga0207675_100005854_pt1 | contig 11743 bp, 11 predicted proteins | sample KBSSwiS42_FD_184305 | JGI IMG/M metagenome (GOLD analysis project Ga0207675, IMG submission 184305) | Switchgrass rhizosphere microbial communities from Kellogg Biological Station, Michigan, USA - KBS Switchgrass S4-2 (SPAdes) (version 2) | ecosystem: Host-associated > Plants > Roots >...
GTTGCGTTTCCATATCATTCGCCAATTTGTTTGAGTCGGGAGGCAGCAGTCGGTTATGTTGCAAGCACGAGGCCACTGAAGGTGCGCAGTATTTTCGGTGATACTGAGACGTTAGAGACGGCCTCAATCACCGATTTGGTGCATTAAAGTAACGCGCCCGTCTAATCAAAGTTAGACGGGCGCGTTTTACAGGTGTTTAGCGATTTGTTTCTAGACGACTCGTTGAGGTTTTGCTCGGCGTTCATCCAGCACTTCAATGCTCTCTCGGACGCGATTATAGATTCCATCCGAGTCGAGCCCGTATTTCGCGAGCAGGAGTTTTGCGTCGCCGTGCGTTATCAAACGATCGGGGACTCCCATCCGCACCACGCGCACTTTGTCCTGTAGTCCATTCTCTTCCAGCAGCTCCATAACAGCGGAACCGAAGCCGCCGGCAAGATAGGCTTCTTCCACTGTGACAATCAATCGCTTCGTTCGAGCCAAAGCAAGCAGCAACGGCGCATCGAGCGGTTTGACGAACCTGGCATTTACGATCGTCGTCTCGATACCGTCTTTTGCGAGTTTATCCGCCGCTGCTAAAGACGGATGAACCATGGAGCCATAGGCGACAATGGCTACCTCTCCACCATCCCTGAGCAGTTCACCTTTTCCGATTTCGAGCAGTTCCGGTTCGCGACTGATGTCTGCTCCAACACCGTTCCCTCGCGGGTATCTCATGGCCGCGGGTCCGTGATGCTCAAGCATGGTGAACATCATGTCGCGCATCTCGCCCTCGTCTTTTGGAGCCATCAAGATAATGTTTGGCACTCCCCGAAGATATGCGATGTCCAAAAGACCATGATGCGTTTGACCGTCGCCGCCGGCAATGCCGCCACGATCGAGGCAGAACTTAACGTTCAGCTCTTGAATACAGACGTCGTGAACAAGTTGATCAAAACCGCGCTGAAGGAATGTTGAGTAGATCGCGCAAACGGGTTTGAGTCCCTCACAAGACATGCCCGCTGCAAAAGTCACGCAATGTTGTTCGGCAATACCGACGTCAAACGACCGCTCAGGAAATTTTTCCAGGGCAGAGCAAACTCCAGTGCCGTCAGGCATCGCTGCAGTCAGCGCGACGACCTTCGGATCTTTTTCCATTAACTGGCAAAGCGTGTCGCCAAATACAGTCGTGTAGGTCGGAGCTTTGGATGGGCTTTTTATGGCTCGACCCGTGGCGAGGTCGAAAGGACCCGTCGCGTGCCAACGATAGTAATCGGTTTCGGCTTGCGGGAATCCTTTGCCCTTCGTTGTAAGGGCATGAACGATCACGGGACCGTCCTTAATTTGTTTCGCCTCACGTAGAGCAGCAACTAAAGCACGTGGATTGTGGCCATCAACGTAGCCGATATATTTGAAGCCAAGTTCGCTGACCAGTGCGCCAGGCAGAACAGCTGCTGCGATAACGTCTTTCACCGTCTTGGCCGCCGCATGTAAACGTTCACCGACAGACGGAATCGCTAACAACTTTTCTTCGACTTCATCTTTGAACCGGTGATAGCCGTGGGCTCCACGGATTCGATTCAGGTATCCCGTCAATGCCCCAACAGCCGGTGCGATCGACATTTCGTTGTCATTGAGTACGACAATCAAGCGACTCTTCAAATGACCTGCTTGATTGATCGCTTCCATCGCCATGCCACCCGCCAACGATGCGTCGCCAATTAGCGCGACTACGTGGTGATCTTCACCTTTACGATCACGAGCGATCGCCATTCCCAACGCTGCTGATAATGACGTCGAAGCGTGTCCAGCGCCGAATGAATCGTATTCCGACTCATCACGTCTAAGAAAACCACTGATACCGCCGTACTGTTTGATTGTGGGTAAAAGGTCTCGACGACCGGTCAGGATCTTATGTGCATAAGCCTGGTGACCAACGTCCCAAACAAGTCGATCAGCTGGTGTATCGAAGGCGTAATGAAGTGCGACGGCAAGCTCAACGGCGCCAAGTGAAGCGCCTGTATGACCGCCAACTCTGGACATCGTTTCCAGAATATAGGTGCGGATTTCATCCGCGACTGTTTGAAGTTGATCAGGTTGCAGACTGCGTAAATCGGCTGGCGAGTTAATACTTTCCAGAAGGCTCATTGTTGGCGCATTGTACCCCAAACATCGATTTTTACTACTTCACCGAGATAGCTCCGACCTACTCTCCAATCGCAGTAGACTTAACTGCTTGGCATTGCAAAGTACTCTGCCTTGCTGCCAAAAGTCAATAGGAAAAACCTATTGCCGGGGAAGATGAGGCGCGGATCGATTTGTCGGTCCGCGCCTTTTCGTTCTTATGTGCACATGTTTGTTCCAATCGTGACCGGAGCCGCTGAATCTGTGGCGCAACACTGCGAACTTGTTGGCAAGTTATCCTTAAGGACCACAAACGCCTCCCACTGATTGCCATCTGGATCCTGGACCCAGGTTTTGTCTTGAAGTGCGTAACAGCAGTTCGTGGCCATTTCGTCGCGGGTTATCAACCCAGCCTGGATCCAGTTCTGCCGGGCGGCCAGCACGTCTTCCGTGCTCTCGACTTGGATTCCAAGATGAGAAAGCGCTCCATGATTCACCTGGGCAACTTGATTTAGCGTCAGGTTAAGTGGCGGATTCTCCACGTCAAATTTTGCATAACCGTCGCGCTCCTTCGACGCTTGAATGCCGAACATCTGTTTGTAGAATTCGGTGCTTCGTTTTACGTCGCTGACATTGAGCGCTATGTGCGCTTTCAAGGTTTTGATTTGTGTCCTGGTGTTGTTTTCCATCTCGCACCTCCACTATAGTTACATTCGCCAACGCAAATATGAGAGGCAGGATATCCTGTGGATACAGATATGTCAACGCGCATGTGTTCCGTTGAGCCGATGCGGGAAAAGGATTGGCCCGTCGTGCGTCGGATTTACGACGAGGGGATTGCTAGTGGGCAGGCGACATTCGAAACGCAAGCTCCGGGTTGGGAGCAATGGGATGCCGGTCATCACTCTTTCGCCAGGCTTTTGCTCAAGTCTAGCGACGAAATTCTTGGTTGGGCTGCGCTGAGCCGCGTCTCCGCGAGACAGGTTTACGCAGGCGTCGCTGAGGTTAGCGTCTACGTGGCAGCCAACGCTCGTGGAAAAGGTTATGGTCGGACTCTACTGGAAGCGTTAATTCGAGAATCTGAGAACAATGATATCTGGACTTTGCAGGCCAGTATTTTCGCTGAGAATGTTCCGAGTATTGAACTACATCGGCGTTGTGGCTTTCGTGAGATAGGACGCCGTGAACGAATTGCCACGCTCAATGGAGTTTGGCGCGATACGATACTCCTTGAACGCAGGAGCCAAGTCACTGGTATTTGATAGAAAGGAACTCGATTCAACTCACGGACGTATTCGAAAGCAGATGGCAACGAAAGACTACAGCATTGAGTTGCTCTTTAAGGCGCTCGCCGATCGCACGAGATTGCGTGTTATCCATCTAATTGGTGAGGACGAGGTGTGTGTTTGCTTCCTTGTAGAAGTACTCAAAACAAATCAACCTAAGATTTCACGACACCTGGCGTATCTAAGACGCGCAGGTCTCGTCTCAACTCGCCGTGAAGGTAAGTGGATGCACTATCGACTAACTGAACCACCGGATATACACGCTGCAAGAATTTTTCGTGAAGTTCGTGAAGTGCTGGCTAACAATCAGGAGATGCAGAAAGACAAAGCCCGCTTTGTGAAAATTTGCGGAGGCGCTCAACTTCCGGTTCAGCTTCAGAAGGCCCCGCGTCCTGCTAGCATGAGTGCTTAGCTCACCTGGGCTTGTCGTCTCAGTTGAATAACTGCAATTTCAGGCCTGACTCCAAATCTCACCGGAAGTCCAATTACGCCAGTCCCACTCGAGACGTAGAGTTGGACGTCGCCATGCTTGAACAACCCTTGTGCATACCTGAGGTCTTTGGTTGCAAACCGAGCGGGCGTGCCAAGCCATGGCAGGTTGATCTGACCACCGTGAGTGTGGCCGCTTAGAATGAGTGAAACATTCTTCACTTGTTCGAAGTCCAACACTGAAGGTTGATGCGATAACAGAATCGTAGGGGCCTTATCGTTCAAACCAGAAAAAGCTTTAATCCAGTCGGTGGCGTTCCACGTCCAGTCATCAATTCCAGACAACTGCAACTTGTCAGGACCGCGACGTAGTGTCGTGTTCTTATTATTCAAGACAGAGATGTGGTGCTGCTCGAGTGCTCGAGTTGTGAGTTCCGGGTCCGTGTAGTGATCGTGATTTCCGAGGACAGCCCAAACTCCTTCTGGGGCACTCAATGATGAGAGCGCTTCAGCGCAGGGCTCAATGAATCGTCGATAAGTAGTCGAATAGTCTCCGGTGAGCACAAACATGTCAGGCCTGGTTTGTTGGGCCAGGCTAACGACGCGTCGCACTTCATTGAGTCCGAGGATCTTGCTGTGGTGAATATCTGTTAATTGGGTTATGCGAAAGCCTTCAAAACGTTCGGGCAAGTTGGTTATGAAGACGTCTGTTTCGGAGACCAGGTAATTGTAGGGCTCGATCAAGCGGGCGTACGCTGAGGCTGCTGAAACTGCGACTAGAGGAGTGGCAGCTAATCCACTGAGAAATTGTCGACGTGTAAGTGGAAAGTTTGGCATCACAGTGATTCTATAACGTCAGAGTCCGGTGCAGTAGCCCGACTGTCAAGGAGGGTTTCGCCTCACCAGACACACGAGACAAGCCCTCCTTGACAGTCGGGCTACTGCACCAAGCTTCTCGCGTACTGCTAATAGATCGCTACCTTGACAATCTGAGACTCCCGACTAGAATTGGTCTTCGCCCGAGGTACGGAGATGTGGCCGAGTGGCTGAAGGCGGCGGTTTGCTAAACCGTTAAGGGTCAAAAGCCCTTCACAGGTTCGAATCCTGTCATCTCCGCCAGACATTGTTTCCCAAGTCAGTGGTCAGTAGTTAATGGTCAGTAGCTCTGATGAGTTCTAAACTGACCACGGATTACTGACCACTGACTTTTCTTATGACTGTTCGAGTACGCTTCGCACCATCACCTACTGGGTATCTCCACATCGGCGCGGCTCGATCTGCCCTCTTCAATTGGCTCTATGCTCGAAAGGTTGGCGGCAAGTTTCTGCTTCGCATAGAAGACACCGATCTTCAGCGTTCAACCGAGGAATCGACACGTTCCATTATTGAAGGTCTGGAATGGATCGGTCTGGATTACGACGGGGAGATCGTCTTTCAATCTGTTAATGCGCCGAAGCACCGTACCGCCGCAAATCGCCTGCTTGAAGAAGGCAAAGCGTATAGAGATTTCACGCCCAAGGAGCAGCAAGACGACGAAAATGTGAAGCAGGGTATTGCTGATCGCGCACGTGCTCAGGTGGCTGAAGGTTTTGACCAGCGTAGCAATCCGTTTCGTGATCTACCTGCTGAAGAATCAAATCGACGCGCTGCGGCTGGTGAACTCTTTGCTGTTAGATTGAAGGTTCCAGTCGAAGGGCAGACGAGATTTGACGATATCGTTTATGGACCGCAGGAACGCAGTCACTCTGAAATCGAAGATCTCGTATTGCTCCGTTCGGAAGGAAATCCGCTTTACAACTTGTCGGTCGTGATCGACGATATTGAAATGGGAATCAGCCACGTTATTCGCGGCCAGGATCATATTACGAATACACACAAACAGGTTTTGATTTACGAAGCTCTTGGTGCGCCGGTACCAAACTTTGCACACCTGCCGCTCATACTTGCGCCAGACAAAGGCAAGCTCTCTAAAAGAAAACACGGTGAAGTCGTTTCGTTAACGACTTACAGAGATCGGGGATTTGTTCCGGCTGCTTTTCGAAATTTTCTTGCCTTGCTTGGTTGGTCGCCTCCCGAAGGTCGCGAGATTCTATCCAAAGAAGAGTTGATGAAGGCGTTTTCTCTCGAAGCCATCGGACGAGCAAATGCAATCTTCAACTTCCATGAGGATGATCCGCAGCACTGGACTGACGACAAAGCGCTTTGGATGAATGCGGAGTACATCCGCACGATGCCGCTCGATGAATTGTTGCCGATGGTGAAGGCTGAACTTCGAGCAAACAAGCTTTGGCGAGAAGAATATGAAGACGACGATCGCGAATGGTTTGCTAAAACCGTAGATCTAATTCGTCAGCGTTTCTTTACGCTGAAAGACTTTTCATCGCAGGGTCGTGCGTACTTTTCCGACGACTTCGATTTTGAGGAAGGTGCCGTCAATAAAAACTTGAAGCAAGAGCCCCGACTGCGGGAACTGCTTTCAGGTCTTGCTGACAAGATGGAGTCAGTGGAGCCGTTCAACGCTGAAACTGCCGAAGCCGCGTTACGCGGGTTTGCTGATGAAGCTGGTGTGAAAGCCGGTTTGCTCATCAACGCTTCGAGAACGGTGTTGACCGGACAAGCTGTCGGTCCAGCTATGTTTGAAATCTTTGACGTGCTTGGTCGTGAGTCTTCAGTCGAGCGACTTCGGAGCGGAGTGCCATGGTTTAGTGAATGACGGCTACACCGATTTGATCCACGAATACTCGACTCTTAAAACGAGCAACTGATAGAGTGGTACTTACTTCACCGAGGCCCTTCCTTGCAATCCCCGATTCTACGAGCCGTTCGCGGATTACGAGCGACGTCTTAATCGTATTGTCACCTACTATTTGTTAGAACACAGTCTGGCTGCCTGACGTTTGAGAGGTTGTCAAACTGCAAAGGAGTCAAATGATGGCTAAGAAATTTATCTTTTTTGTTCTGTTTACACTGACGTCGTCTGCAATTGCTTTAGCGCAGAACTCTAATTCATCAACTACAACGCCGGCTCGACCGCGAACTAGCGTTAATTCAAATCAACAAGCAAAACCACCGGCACCTAAACCAACAAGCACAGCGAAACCGGCTGTTACTACCAGCGCTCCAAAGAGTACGGCTAAGAAGCCAGTGGTAAAGACTGAACCACCATCTGGTTCGGACGGTGTTCTCGCAGCTTTTAACGGATTGCTTGATGGCATCCGTAAAGCGGACGTTGATGCGGTCACCACTGTTTACTGGAATTCTCCTCGTCTTTCGTTATTCAACTACAACGGCAGCGTGACAAAGGGCTGGGAGCAAGTTCGTGAGAATCGCAAGAGCTCTTATCCTGAGATCAAAGACGTAAAGCTTGATGTGCGCGATGTTTCTGTAACGATGCTGGGCAGGGACGGTGCGGTTGTGACTTGTCAGTGGTCGCAATCACAAACTTACAAGGGCGCACCGGAAACTGCGGCGGGCCGAATGACGCTCGTCTTCAAACGCGTAGGAACTGCGTGGAAAGCGATCCACTTGCATTCATCACCCGAGGCACCGAATCCGGCGAGCATTCCTCCTTCGGAGCAAATTCAGAAACCGTCGCCGACGCCGAATCCGTAGTTCGGCGTTTTGAGCCCAAGGCCCTTCACCCTGGCAACAAGGTCTCCCCCTGAGGGCTTTCAATGCATCCGCATATCCCCATTCACGATCTGTGGTGGCTCGCTGCAGGCAGCGCCAGCTATGGTGCACGTTACGTTCGAAACAAATTAAAGACGCACCGTAACTTTATTCGACGTAAGAAGCTGCGCGACCCCACGGACGATCTTCTTCATCTCCAGGCCAGGTACGGATATAACGCTCACTCGTTAGTGAGTATTGCTCCCGGCGCAAACGCATGGATGTCTCCCAACGTCGAAGGGGCGATTGTGTATAGCGAGTTTGGCCGAGTGTGGTTGGCGGCGGGTGATCCGATCGCAAAGCCAGCAGATATACCGGAATTGGTAAATGGCTTCCTGGCCGAGGCAAAACGGAAGCGACGAATCGCTGCCTTCGTTCCCGCCACTGAAAACTTTGCCCGGCAAGCGACGTCGTTGAACCTCGTCGCACTCAAAGTTGGCGCTGCTCCATACTTTGATCTTCAAACATGGAATCCACGTGGAAATGCTGCCAAGAAGATGCGAGCTGGAGTGAATCAGGCTTTGCGATCTGGAGTGAAGATCGAACCTATTGGCGAACTAACTGAGGTCATCAGATCGGAGGTTGCTGATCTGTCGTTAAGCTGGCTTAAGAGTCGTCCAGCAGCGACAACCTTTGGGTGGCTGCTCGCACTCGATCCTTTCCTGCACTTTACGAAGAAGAAGATGTTTGCAGCGCGTGACAAGGATGGTCGGATGATTGGTTTGCTTTCCGTTAGTCCGATACCGGCGCGTCAAGGTTGGTACTTGGAAGATGTCCTTCGTTCAGAAGATTCACCTTCAGGGACTTCAGATCTCCTCGTCGTCGAAACACTAAAACGGCTCAAAGCAGAAGGAGCCCTGTTGGCAACTTTAGGGACCGCTCCCCTGGCGAAAGAAGGCGAAGACCAATTGTCGACAAGAGAGCACCCAGTGATTGAACTGGCACTGCGCGCGATCTCGCGCAGGTTTGGTGTCTTTTACAGCTTCGCAGGATTGCGAACATTCAAGTCGAAGTTCGTTCCGAGCTGGTGGGAAAGTGAATATGTTTTAGTGCCGGACGGGGCACTCGTTCCGCCTCGGGTTGCTCATGCGATACTTCGAGCGCTGGTTCCCGGTGGAATGAAGCAACTCCTCACTAGAAAGGCGCTCCGATCAATCAAGAACCGCGTTTAGCTGTTCGCTTTTATCTTTTCGCAAGGGAGTGAGGAAGCCGATTGCAATCCCTCCCAAAATCGCAAGGAACGGGAATATCTCCACTACGTATCTTGGCTCCGGGTTCTCGAGCGTCGAGAAGAATCCCAATCGAAGAAAGATGATGAGTCCAGCAAGTGCGAGCCAAAGTCTCGCCTCCTTACTTCTCGCTCGCAACAGGCACCATGCGCCTAACGCTCCCAGAAGCGTGTAGGCCCACGTCAAACCAGCGAACAGCGGGAGCCAGTACTGCTGATGAATGCTGTAATCCATATAGTCGAGCGGAAAGAGTTCACCTTCGAACGGGTAGTACTGCGAATGAGTGTCAAACCAAAGTGAGCGGGCGCGTTTCAGCGGCAGCATTACGTAGTATTGAAAAGGAGCACGAGCAATTCGCTCACGGGCGAGCTGTGCGAAAGCGGCGTCAATCTCCGGCGTCATCTCAACGTTGCTTGGATCGTCGGCACCCGGATCCTCCTCTGCTTCCTCTTCTTCTTCGTCCTCATCGGTAGCCTCATCGCTCTGCTTGGTTTGGTCAGGAGTTGCTGGACTCGGGCTAGGGGTTGGTGTTGCTGTCGTGTCTTCTTCGTCCACCGGGTGGTTGTATTTGTCCATCAGAGCGGCGACTCGATCGCGCTCCGCTGATGAATCAAAAGCTCTCTTGGGATATGCCTCGATGGGTATCCGTGATGTATCAAGTCGCCAGAGTACAGGTCCGATGTAGCGACCGTCGTCAAGCCACGTCCGTAGCCACATCAGATAGCCTCGAGGAACAAACTCGCCGGGCATTTCTCCGTGGGCAGGCGACAATGGCTGAAAGACTCCAAAGACACGACGATTCCGAATCGTCCATGGAACTAAGACAAGACAGAAGGCAAACGAGAACACCGCCGCTGAAAGAACTGACTTCGAAAAGCGGTTAAAGAATTTCTGAGTGTCTCGAGCGGCATTAAGAGTAGAAAGCAAAATTGTGAGGCCTGTTGCAGCTGCAAACAAACCGCTGTCTGGTCGAAAGAAAACAGCCAGTCCGGCAGTGAGCCCGGCAAGTAGCCAGAGGATCAACGACCGGCGTCGACTTGATGACTTGAAGGCGATGGTTGCGAGCAAACACAGCAACACGGCCAGAAAACTGGTTGGAACTTCGGTAAGTATAGTCGCCACGTAGATCGTCGTGAACGGGCACAACGCCGCAAGTGTGAAAGCTGCAATTGAAGAGATACGCTTTCGTTTTTCGTCAGCTGTCCATTGAAAAGCGACCAGGGCGACGAGGATGCATGTGGCGGTATCGATAATCGCCTGGACGATGCGAACTGCGGTGTTGTTAGTGTGACCGGCAATCGAATAAATCGCGCTTAGGAAAAGTGGGTAGCCCGGCAAGCGAATCAGTGAGGGGACAAAGGGAGCCTGCTCTTCATGCGAGTAAACATGATGCTCGAGAACGTTGCGGGCGATCTGTGCATAAACACGACCATCGTCAGGTGTATCGTTTGGAAGTCGTAGGGCGACGAATAAACGAAATCCGAAAGCGACCAGAAGTACTAATGCCGCAATCCAGATTTGCTTACGACTTACGGGGCGTGTCATGTGTTGAAGGCTACTTTACGAAACCTCTTTCGCGGCTGGGCCGCGTCCGGCGGAAAGCCTCTGGCTTTCCGCAGGTCACTTAAAGGAGAGGCTACGCCTCGGGCGGCCTAGCCGCAAAAGAATCGCGTGCTTGAACGGAAAGCCAGAGGCTTTCCGCGCGGGAGGGCGGCACAGCCGCATATCCTCTGCGTGTCTTCAGTTGACAAACCATTGCACGCCGTAACACATTAGCTCTAACTCTGCTTCATTCTAACTCGGAGGTTCTTGATGCGTTCTCATTCGCTCTACACAATCCTAATCGCACTTGCGGCTATTGTCTTAATCGGTTGCACGGCTGCCGGAAACAAAGTCACGAAGATCGGTCAGTCGCCCACTGTAAGTCAGAAGGCCACTCCAGAAACCGTAGTTTCAGACGGTGCACCCAGAATCACGATTGCCGAACTTCAGGAAAAGATCAAAAAGGACGAAGTTTTTATTCTCGATGTTCGTAACCAGGCTTCTTTTGATGCGGGTCACATTCCGGGTTCAAAGCTGATTCCTTCGGGTGAAATCCTCAATCACCTCGATGAACTGCCGAAGGACAAGCTCATTGTCACATACTGTTCTTGACCAAACGAACATACGTCCGCCAGTTCGGTGGTCGCCCTCAAAACTAAGAACATCACAAACGCAGCCGCACTACTTGGTGGTTTCAACGAATGGCAAAAAGAAGGACTGCCGGTAGATAAGAAGCAGTAAGAGATTTCGGAATTCGAAGGTTGGATTTCGGATTTTGTTTAATGCAGGCGTTCCTCTACAGCTTCAAGTTCGAACGACAGAGCTGACGAAATCCGCAGTCCGCAATTCAAAATCCGAAATTCTCACGTCGGTACTGCTTGCCTCACAAATGCCGGCAGTGGTGTCAAAACTCTTGCGGCTGGTACGCACAAAACCGGGCACGGCGCGTTACTGATTACTCTTTCAATCTCGGAACCTAGAACAGGCGTACCTCCAAATAATGAGTTGTGAACGGCGGTACCGATCACAATTAAGTCTGCTTCTGTTTTCACTGCAAGCCTGACAATCTCTTCATACGGTCGACCCTCTGCGATGTGCGTCAGTGCCCTCGATCCATCTGTTCGGGCCAGATGAGTCATCCGCTCAGTCACGTAACTTCGCAATCGAGTCAAGGCTGCCAGGCCACCCTCAGGAAACATCGCTGAGAACTGATCAAAGTAGTCGCCGATTACATAGACTGCGTGGAGTTCTGCGTGCTTGTGATTTGAGATTTGCGTCGCGATTGATGTGGCAGCCACTGAGGATGGTCGGAAGTTAGTTGCGAGTAGCACGCGCTTCAAACGAATTTCCACTTTGCCATCGACTTGTTCCACAAACTCTCGTTGGGGTGGTCTGATAGCGAGCACCGCGCAGGGCGCTTCCGCTACGATCTCCTCAGCGATGGAGCCACTGAACGCTCGAGCGAGGCGTTTGCGCGCGCGCGTT
>Ga0207675_100005855_pt1 | contig 11740 bp, 10 predicted proteins | sample KBSSwiS42_FD_184305 | JGI IMG/M metagenome (GOLD analysis project Ga0207675, IMG submission 184305) | Switchgrass rhizosphere microbial communities from Kellogg Biological Station, Michigan, USA - KBS Switchgrass S4-2 (SPAdes) (version 2) | ecosystem: Host-associated > Plants > Roots >...
AGATCTTTGCCTACACCGACTGGGCGTATCGCAGCGAAGTGAACTTCCTCCTCTACGAGTCCACCGAGTTCACCGGCAAATCGTTGCTCGAGGGCGGATTGCGCCTGGGCTACACCTGGGGCGATGGCAAGTACGAAGCCGCCGTGTTCGGCCGCAACATCACCGACGAAGAAGTCGCCGTCGGCGCCATCGACTTCAACAACCTGACCGGCTTCCTCAACGAGCCACGCATCATCGGCGCGCAGTTCAAGGCGAGTTTCTGAGCTGGCCGCGAGGTAGATAGCCCGCGTCTTGCCGCAAAGCGGCAGCGACATTTCCTGGCCTGCGCGGACATTCGCCGCTGTCCTGCGGTCATTCGCCGCGCGCATGTCAAGTCGACCTCCCACACACGCGGGAACGTGTAGGATCCGCTAACTGAATTGGCATTCATGTTTGTGGGATTCACAGGGAGGTCCGCCGTCATGAGAACCGGAGTTGCGCCATCCATTGCCGCCGTGCTGCTCGCGCTCGCATCCGGGTATGCCGGTGCCGAGTCGTTGTCCAGCTACGTCAACAAATGCAAATCGGAACTGGAATTCTCGAGTTCCGACATGCCGGGCAAACTGAGCTGCAAGGACGCGCTCATCTTCGAGCGGGAGCGTACCGACCTCGATCCAAAGCAATCCCAGACCAACGACGCCGTCGGATATGCGCGCCTCACCGACGACGTGGACCTGGTGTTCGCCTGCCGGTGGCTGCAGAACGGCCAATACCCGGGCACCTGGTCGATGATCAACAACCTCCTCGCGGGGTTCGACGCCAAGCCGCCCTTCGTCGTCGCCGCCTCCGTCGAACTGCTGATTCACAACCGGTCGAGCGGCAAGACCTGCTTCTTCAAGGGCAAGGAGCAAACGGTAACCACGCCGGGCGGATCGCGGCGCGACGCCGTGTCGGCCACCCTGGTGCTGCCCACCGCTTCGAACGCCGGTGATTACTGGAGCGCGCCCTCGGGCGTCGACGCCGAACTGCCCTGCGCGGACTGCCACTCGGCGGGCCCGTATATCGCCACGCCCAGGATTGCGCCCTTCCTGGCGTATTTCGGGCTGCTCAACGACGGGCACGACGTCAAACACCAACGCTACCAGGCGATCGGCGACACCTTTGCGCACTTCAACGACATGATCGCGGGAAACCTGAGCTCGGAGCCGTGCGCGCGGGCGTGTCACGTCGTCGCCGGCAACTCCCAGGCGCAAACGGTGGTCCGTGTCCAGGGTGAACCCCTGATCCCCTCGATCCGGGACGTGATCGACCCGAATGGCGAGATGACCAACAACATCAGCATCAGCACCTCCGGCGTCATGCCGCCCTACCTCGATCCCTACAGCGACTATCGCTGGGTCAACCGCGACTCGGCCGGAGGCGGTGGTGACTACGAGCAGCTCGACCACGTGAAGGACGAATACCCGCTGCTCCACTGCGCGAATCCCGTGGACGTCGAGGCGCACGTGGTGGGCGTCAATCATTACGTGAGCACGTCGAACCTCGCCTGGCTTCCCGACAAGCTGGACTTCTTCAACCTGCGCGAAGGGCTGGTCTGCAAGAATTCACAGCAGCCCGGCGGGCAATGCGGGGAATACCAGACCCGCTATCTGTGTGGTGACACCTGGACAGACTGGTATCAGAAAGACGATTCAGGCGGTAACGGCGACTTCGAAGAACGCGTCAAGGTATCCCTGCCGTGCAGCAAGCCCGCCGCCATCCAGGCCAGGACCCTGGTGCTGATGCCGACCTGGCCGCCGCGACTTCAGACCATGGTCTTCAACGGCCCCAACGACCGGCTGCGCCACTTCGACAACAAGAACGGCCTCATGTGCGTCCACGCCGATCAGCCCGACGGCAAGAAGTGCTCCAACTACACAGTCCGGTACATCTGTCCGGATTGAACGAGGAAGCGCGCGCTGGGCACGATCGAGCCGGCGCCACGCGCCCGGCAAGCATAGGGGAAACACTGAAACGAAGATTCGTGTGAACTGGATTTCGTCCAGGCAGTTCGGTTCCGGCACACTCGCGCCACTACTACTTTGCCTGTTCCAAATGCTTCAAGACGACGAGCAATGGCTGGCCATTGCAGACGAGTTCTACAACGCCGCTGTCGACTCCGCCCGCTGGTACGGTGCCCTCGAGAAGCTAGCCGCCGCGACGGGTTCGCGCACTGGCGAATTGATCACCATCGGCCACGATGCCGTGGTTCCGATCAACCTGATGACCAACATGGATCCAGGCGTTCACGCCGCCGCGGCCAAGTGCCGTATCGGCGACCCGGCGATCAATCCGCGCGTAAATGCGGGCATGACTTCGCCGGTATTGAAGGTGATGGCCGAATCCGACTTCATCACGCCGGAAGAGCACGCGATCCATCCTCATTACAACGAGTTCGCGCGGCCCTGGGATATTCCATACATTTGCCTGGCGACGCTCGAGCGGCAGAACGACCTGCTGATCGGACTCGCCGTTTGCCGCTCCGAACGCGAAGGTCACATCAACGACGAGCAGCGCCGCGTGTTTGCGTCGCTGGCACCGCACGTGCGCGCGGCCGTGAAGATGCAAATCGCATTCGAAGGCAACGGCGCAACGCTGGTGCGTGGCGCGCTCGAAACCTTGTCGATTCCCGCGTTCGTGTGCGGGCGCACGGGGGCCGTGCATGCAGTCACGACGCCTGCCGAACAGATCCTGCGGGCCGAACAGGGACTGTCGCTGCGCAACCGTTTTCTGCGTGCATTCCGGGATGATGAAGACAAGGCGCTGAACGATGCGATCCAGAAAGCCTCACGCACCCAGACCGTCCCCGGTACGCCCGTCGCGTCGACGGTCGTCGTACACGGGAAGGACGAGGCAGCTTCGCCCATCGTGCTCGACGTGATGCCACTGCCATCGATTGCGCTCGAATTCTCGGCGGCGCCTCGCGTCGTCGTCGTGGCGCGCGGTTCGCGCGGCGCAGATACGCGCAAGGCAGCCTTGTTGCAGGGTGTCTACGGCTTCACTGCGGCCGAAACGGATATCGCCCTGCAGCTGGCGCGCGGCCAGTCCACCGAACACATTGCGCAGGCGCGCAAGGTGGCGGTGGGCACGGTGCGGGCGCAGATCAAGAGCATGCTGGCGAAGCTCGGTGTCAGCCGGCAGGTGGAGCTGGTCGCGAGGCTGAACGAGTTCTAGCCTCGCGACCATTCCATCACTTCAATAGATGCTGGAGTTGGCCTGGATGTCCTCGAAGGCCGTCTCGTTGAAGTTGATTTCCCCGAACGTCTCGGGGGTACCGGCAGGCGTGAAGGTTCCGCGACGCACGTAGCCATCACGCACGGCGAGGATCTGCTGGCCACGATCCCACAGGCGCGACGTGAACCGATCCGGCAGCGTGATCATGATGATCTGCTCGCCATTCACGGTGCGGTATATCCACGCGCCCGGGGTGAAGGTCACCACCGGATGCTGGGGATCGATGCTATCCGTGACGTGGACGCCGCCGCCCGCCACGAGGCGGATGTCGATGCCGGTTCCGACGCCAAATCCGTTTCCGATCGGCGGTGCTCCCGCAGGATAGAGAAGTTCGGCGAAGCTGTACGCCGGGTGGCCCTGGACCGCACCCCAGACGACATTGCAGTTACCCTGCCCGTCGACGGCCGGCTGCTCGCAGTCGAACCAGTTCGGCAGGACATACGAGTCGTTCGTGACGATGAAGTTGACCTGGTAAATCTTCGCACCGCTCGAGAACACCGGATCGCCGGCGATCGAGTCCGCCACCATCACGTGGGTCTCGTATCCCAGGTAATCCTTGATCGGTTTGCCCGCCACGTCGAGTTCCGCCGCGCTGAACTTCAGCGCGAAATCCGTGTTGTCATCGTCGAAAATCGCCGAGCCGTCGGCCTGGTAGCTGACGGTGTAGTTGGCCGCCATGTCGGAGCTCTCCACCCAGCCGGTGGCAGTGAGGTAGTAAGCGGTGTCTTCGGCACCCCCGTCGACCCACGCCGCAGTGGCGCCGTCGTAGAACGCCCAACTCTCGTTGAGCCGGTTCGCCTCGGCGCCCGCCTTTACGAAGCCGTGCTCGTATTCGGATTCGCCCTGGTTCGTCGAGGCCCACAGCCAGTACGTGCCCTGCGTCATCAACGACTGGATCGTGACTTTCGTGGTGCTCGCGACCGTTTCGGCCAGCTGAACCTGCTGGGCCAGGTCCGTGACATCCGCGCTTTGCACCGTGACGTCAACGAGATCGAAATTGTCGCCCGCCTCGTCGACCGCAGCTGCGGCGCTTTCCAGACCGTCGATGGCCTGGTTCGTGACCAGCGCCAGCAGCGCGGCGCCGGATTCAGTCGTATCGACGCCCTGCGTCGCGGCCGCCTGCAGAATGGCTTCCTGGTTCTCGGCCAGGGTTTTCGCGGCGACCTGGGCGACGCGATGCAACCGCTGGTAGTCGTCCGCGCTGGCGTCGCTCGCGTCTTCGGCCGCGACGTAGTCCTCGAAGAGGTCGACGTCGCTGCTCGCGCCGATGCGCAGCTTCACCTGCTCGATGGCGTCATCGAGCGTCAACGCCGGATTCTGCAGCAGCATGCCGTGAACGACCGTGGTGATCGGACTGATGAAGGCCGATTCTCCGGCCGGCGCGCTCAGCACAAAAGGCTTGCCGACGGCGGCGCCCGTGTCTTCGTCGACGGTCGTTGCACCGACCTCGACCACGATCGCATACGTGGAAGCATCGACCGAGTTCGGAACCGCCAGCGTGAATGCGCCGCCGGCGGCCGTCGTCGCCGCGGGCTCGCCGCTGTCGCACTTCATGTTTGCATTGGTGTCGAGGCACACCGTCGCGCCCGCCAGGTAGCCATCGGCGGCTTTGCCTGACACGTCCGTGGTGGTGGGCGCGGGAGGTGGCGCGGGGTTTGGCGCCGGGGCGGGGCTGCCGCCGCCTGACCCGCTCGGAGGAGGATTGTTCGTCGAACCGTTGCCACCACCGCCGCAGCCCGCGAGTTGTACCGCGCAGGCCAGCACGAGCGTCGCGGCGGCAATCCGTTTGTAACCTGTCTTATTCACGTCGTTCACCCAAACAAGCTTCACCGCATGACTTGCGGCGAAGCGAAACGTACGTAGGGCGTCACGTGCCGGCATTGCCCATATGGGGCATGAGCGCTCCGGGCGAATGCGGAGTGTGAAGTGGCCCGTGCGTGCGGACCGGAAGTGTGATGTGCGCACCCGCGGCACCGGAAATATGACCGCGACGCCCGGGTACCCGCAGCCTGTTTACCGGCGCTCTCCGGATCTGCGCGGGCTCAGATCGGTTGCCAATGATCGTTGAGACGCGTCACGTCGCAAAGCGCGAGAAATATTCCGCGGGCCTCTCCGGAACCTCCGGCCCGGTCTCTGCGACTCATCTGTAACCGCTTCAGGTCGGGTTCAGTCGGCGCTCGTTACCTTGTCGGCCAAAGGAGACTGCGAAATGAAACGTTCAAAGGCCCCTGCGCTGCCCCTGCCGCGTTACGACTATGGCCTGGCGCTGCAGACTGCCGTGTCCTGGCTCGGCGATCGATACCTGCTGGCGCAGCCAGTGGCCCGGCTTCCCGCCGAGCAGCCACCGTTCTTCGCGGAAACGCCACGCTGGCACGAGGCGCGGCCGCGCAAGCATTAGAACTTCAGGCGCTCGCGGCACTGCACGTCCTCGGCGCTACCAGACAAACGGCAGCAGGCGGTAACGCACCCTGCCCAGATAGGCGCCGTAACCCGCCAGGTTGTTTGCGAGAAATCGCTCTTCATCGAGCAGCCGCCAGGAGATGGCGGCGACATTGGTCAGCACGGTGAGCAGCCCCCACCACGATCCCAATGCCAGCGGAATTCCGGACAACATCACCAGTGCTGCACCATCGTGAGCATGAAAGAAAGGAACAAGAGCCGGATGATGATCTTCTGGCTTTCTTGTTTCTCGGCGCGCGACCCTGCATAGATTCGCCGCTCGAGAAGCTTCGGGTCGCTGATGGCGAGGTAGATCGTGACTGTCGCGGAACACAACCAGAACAGCCCGACGAATATCCAGCCTTGCCACCAGCTCAGCGTCCCCGCAGGGAGAAATACCAGCAGCACGAGAATGATCGCCAGCCTCAGCAGCCTGAAGCTGGCTCGAGCTTGGAGTGAGCGGGTCATCGGGATTGCAAAGGAAACAAACTCGCCAACAAATTGCAAACGCGACCGTCGACTCGGGCCATGCCGAGATGACGGCTGACGATCGACTGTCGTATCGTTGCGGGCACCATTTCACTCTCCGGAGTGCCTTCCATGTCACGGACCGCATTGATCGCCACTCTCGTGCTTGCATCCGCGCTGTACAACCCTGTTGCGCACGCGGATTCCGGCGCGCTCAAACAGAAAGTCGACGCCGTGGTCGACCAGGCGATCGCGGAGAACCGCATCGTGGGCGCGGTGGTGCTCGTCGCGCAGGACGGCAAGACCGTCTACCAGCGCGCGGCCGGCCTGGTCGACAAGGAAAGCAAGAAGCCGATGCAGCTCGACGCGCTCTTTCGCCTGTCGTCGGTCTCGAAGCCCATCGTCATTGTCACGGCGCTGGCACTCGTCGAGCGCAAACAGCTCTCGCTCGACGATCCTGTCACGAAATACCTGCCGGATTTCAAGCCGCAACTTGCCGACGGCACGACGCCGACGATCACCCTTCGACAACTGCTGACGCACACCGCCGGCCTCGGCTACAAGTTCACCGAGGCCGCGGACGGGCCCTACCACAAGGCAAAAATCTCCGACGGATTCGATGGCGAGAAGGTCGATCTCACCGAAGAAACGCGGCGCATCGCAAGTCTTCCCCTGTACTTCCCGCCGGGAACCGAATGGCGATATTCGCTCTCGATCGACGTGCTGGGTGCGGTCATCGAGCGCGCCACCGGCAAGCCGCTCGGCACCGTGGTCGCGGATGTGGTGACGAAACCGCTCGGCATGACAGATACCTCGTTCGTGGTCGACCGCGCACACGCCGGCCGGGTTGCGAAGGCGTATTTCAACGCACCATCGGGTCCGGCACCCATGACGGACCCGCAGGTCATCACCTTCGGAACGATGACCCTCGAGTACTCACCCTCGCGCGCCTTCGACACGAAGGCATATCCCTCGGCGGGCGCCGGCATGATCGGCAGCGCGCCCGACGTACTGCGATTGCTCGAAGCGGTACGCAAGGGAGGCGCACCCGTGCTCAGCAAGGCGACCACCGACGAGATGTTCCGCAATCAGATCGCCGGCCTGCCAGGAATGCAGCCGGGTGTGGGTTTCGGTTTCGGCGGCGCGCTCGTCGTAGATCCGGCGACAGCCAAAACGTCGCAGTCGGCGGGAACGATGTACTGGGGCGGCGTGTACGGACACTCGTGGTCCGTGGATCCGGCGAAGAAGATCACAATCGTGGCCCTGACGAACACGGCTCCTGACGGAATGGCAGGGAAATTTCCGGATGGGATAAGCGACGCGGTATACGCGGCAGTTCAATGAACTGACGTCACGCGGCCTGCGCCGCGGACACTAACTAGTGCTCGGGCATCCCCATACCGGCCTCTTGACGCCCCATTGAGGCCCGCCGGGCAGGCAGCTACTTCTTGCGCCCGAAGTAGACCTTGTTCGCGATGCGCCACTCGCCGTCGACCTTCAACAGGACGAAGTAGTCGGTGAACACTCTGTCCCCATGGTCGAGCGTGGCCTTTGCGATCGCCGCGTCGCCAGAAACATCGACGAGATCGATGGTTCGCACGCGGCTCGCCTCGTCGGGCGCGGGACCCTTGAATAACGCGCAGTACTCTTCCAGCGTCCAGGACGTGAACTTGCCGTCGCGATTGCCTTCGATGTGTGCACTCGGCAGGAAGGCCTTGCGAAAATTCGCGGCATCTCCCGTGGCGTGCCCGCGGAAATAGTGGCCAATGGTCGCGCGGACAGCCTCGTCGTCAGTGGTGCTCGCGCTGGCCGTGAGCGCTTCCTGCTCGAAGGCATAGACCCTGCCGTTGAAGTCCGCCGCGTACACGACCTCGTCGGCGACAATCGGCGAAGCCGCGAAGCCCCAGTTCCTGCCCGACTTCACGGCTTCCTCCGACGGAGGATCGACGTAGCTCCAGAGGATCCCGCCGGAATGCAGATCTATAGCGATCAGCGAGCCGTTGCGTGACGCGGGATAGGCGCCGCGGCCGAGCGTGCCGGTGATGAGCCGGTCATTCGCCATCGCGATGCGCTGCCAGGAATATCCCGGCACCGCGGTCTTCCAGCGAAACGTGCCATCGGAGAGATTGACCGCATAGACATTCGTCGCATCGGAGGACCCGGTGTAGATCACGCCATCGCGCACCACCGGTGGCGACTCGATCCACGAGAACCAGTAGTAGCGCTTCCAGAGCTCCTTGCCCGTGGCCGCATCGAGCGCGATCAGATCGTAGCTGCGGCTGCCGATGAGTACGCGGTTTTCCGCCACGACTACGTCACCCGGGACGGCGAGTTTCGCGTCGTAGGTCCAGAGGATCTTGCCGTCCTTGGCAGACGCCGCGCGCACCTTGCCCGCGTAGTCCGCGAAAATCACGTTGCCGGCGTGCAGTGCCGGCGTCGCCGTCATGATGTCGTCCGCGGCGATGTGCCAGGCCTCGCGGCCGTCCATGTTCAACGCATAGAGGTTCTTGTCCCGGGACGCTATATATAAGTGTCGGCCATCAGACATAACGCTCGAGCCGTAGCGGTCCCAGCGCGTCTTGGGGTCGTTGGATGGGAGGCGCGGCGCGAGTGTCGTGTCGACCGTCGCGCGCCATTGCTCCTTGCCCGATTTCACGTCGAGCGCGTAGAGGAAGCCCGAGTCCGACGCGACGTAGACAGTCTTTCCCCATACCTTGGGCTGCGAGCGAATGGGTTTGCCCGTCGCGAACTTCCAGCGGACCTTGCCCTCGCCGTCGATGGCGTTCACGTCGCCTGCTTCGTTCGCGACGAAGAGCAATCTGGATTTGGGGTCGCGTTCGAGGCCCGCCCACACCGGCGCGCCCGTCTCCAACGTCCAGAGGATGTGTGGATGCGGCGCTGACTTTTGCCAATCGATCTGCTTCGGCTTCTCGACGGGCGCGCCGCGTCTGAACTCGATCGGGATGTTGTAGACCGGTGCCGCGTCAGCGGGAATGACGCCGGTCAGCGTCTGGGTAGTTGGATTCCAGGTGAGCGGGAAAGACTCCTTGAAGTCGATCGAGTTGCCGTAGGTCTTGAGCTCGCCGAGCGGGATGTCATAGGCACCGATGGCCATGAGCCAGAGACGGCCTTCAGGCTTGCCGTCTTTCTCGATGAATTGCAGTGCGAGATGCGACGGCTCGCCGCCAAATACCGGGTCGGCGGACCACCAGCCGTCGAGGTCGGTGAAACGAACCGGCGTTTGAGCGAGCGCGGGTGCCGCCATGGCGGCAAGAAGGCACGCGAAGGTGCCCAAGACGTTGGATTTCATGGAACCGAAGCTGCGCAGGCCACCGAGTGATGTCAACCTGCGATTCGGCCAGCTGGGGTCCCCGCGAGCCGAAGCGTATCGCGCCAGACTTGTCACTCCCCCTGGTCGCGCGATTTCGGCGAAACTGCGCCGCCATGAAACCCACAGCCATTTTCTGCGCGTTGGCCCTGCTCGCCTGCGCGGGCTCCTCCTCGCAAGCCGCCGCGCCGCCGCAGGGCGTGGCCAACGTCGTCCTGGTTCATGGAGCGCTCATCGACGGTTCCGCCTGGCGTGGCGTTTACGACGTGCTCACGAGGGACGGTTATCACGTGAGCATCGCGCAGCAGCCGCTGACCGGGCTGGACGAAGACGTCGCCGCCACCCGGCGGGTGCTCGACCAGCAGCAAGGACCGGTGATTCTCGTCGGGCACAGCTACGGCGGTGCGATCATCACCGTGGCCGGTGCCGATCCAAGAGTGAAGGCGCTGGTGTACGTGGCCGCGCTGCAGCCCGATGTCGGCGAGAGCACGAGCCAGATCGCTCCGCCCAATCCCTCGCAAGCCCAGAACTTCGTGGTGACCCCGGACGGCTTCATTACACTCAAGCCCGACAGGTTTGGCGCGGAGTTCGGCGCGGACCTGCCGCGCGCCGAGGCCGAGTTCATGGCGCATGCGCAGATGCCGGTGGCGAGCCGCGCCTTCGACGCGAAGATCAGCGTGGCCGCCTGGCGCGACAAGCCTAGCTACTTCGTGTTGGCGACCGAAGATCGCGCGCTGGATCCTGCGGTTGCGCAGCGGATGGCCGAGCGCGCCGGTTCCAGGGTGACCCGGGTCAGGGCCAGCCACGCCGTGCTGATCACGCAGCCGCGCGCCGTTGCGCACGTGATTGAAACGGCCGCGCGCGAGGTTCGGTAGACGCCCTGGAGGGCCACATCGAGCCGGGGAACATCGACGTTCCCCAGCAGACTTTGGTCTTGGAAGCGCGTCCCTGAAACCGCCGGGCCCGCTGGCGGTACTCACCGGCTTGCCGAGTATTTCTTCATCTCACTAGTCCGGAGTCATCTCAATGAAATTCAAAAGTATTCTTGCGGTCGCAGGATTGGCCGCCGCGGGGACGGTATTCGCTCACGGGGGCGGGAACGGAAACGACCGATCATTGTTCGAGTTCGATGGCAGCATCGGCGTGCAGCCGTTCCGCTCTCAGGCGGGCGCGCCCGTGCTGAACGTGGTGGCGGGTGTGAACCCGGGCGGCGCGCCGTGGGGTATGAGCTCGTTCAGGGCGACCATTTCGAAGACCGGTGAGATTCGCGGGCGCGGAACGGGGGTTCTGCTCCTGGGTACCGACAACATCGGCACGCGTGCCGGTCCGCGTCAGGTCATCGTCTCGTTGTTCTGCCGCGCGGCTCCTGTTCCGCCTGCCGTTGCCGGCGCAGTGGTGCAGAACGCCTTCAACTCGGCTCCCGTGGATCTCGATGAAGACGGCGACTTCAACGTGCGCGGGGCGCTCACAGACAGCACTGGCGCCGCGCCGCCGGTCGATTGCGGTGATGACGTGGACAATCGTCCGGTGCTGCTGGTCCGTTCCGTAACACCTGCCAATCCGACCACGGGTGCTCCGGCGACGCCGGGCGCATGGTTTGCTGCGGGCATCATCAAGCGCAAGCACGGCGGATAACCGATCAGCCCTCGAGCGCCGCGGGCCGCGACAGCGGTCCCGCGGCCAACCGGGACATTGGCCAGCGAATATCGCCGTTCGCCACGTCTTCCCGACCGTTCGACATGATCTGAAATGGCGGAGCAAACCGCGTTGTACCTTGGAACTACAGGATCCAAGGAGACCGCATGCACCGCTCGATCGCTTTCCTCATGTTTAGCGCCGCTGTCGCCACGCCGTCATCGCCGGCGGAGCCGCTGCTCATCGAAAACGTCACCGTACTGTCGGCCGAGCAGCCGCAGCCAAGGGGCAATCAGTACGTGCTCGTGCGCGATGGACGCATCGCCGAAGTGAGCGATCGGGCCATCCCCTTGCCGACCGGTGCACGCCGGCTGGATGGCGCCGGCAAGTTCCTGACTCCCGGACTGACCGACGCGCACGTTCACGTATCGCAGGCCATCGGCCTCCCTTTCACCACCGGCGATGCCGCGATCGCCACGCTGGAGAAGAAATTCTTCGCGCAACAGCCGCGCAGCTATCTCTACTTCGGCGTGACGCAGGTGCTGGATCCCAGCAACTTCAAGGAGCGTGTCGAGGAATTCGCCGCGCAGAAGCTTCACCCCGACATCTATCGCTGCG
>Ga0207675_100005856_pt1 | contig 11739 bp, 12 predicted proteins | sample KBSSwiS42_FD_184305 | JGI IMG/M metagenome (GOLD analysis project Ga0207675, IMG submission 184305) | Switchgrass rhizosphere microbial communities from Kellogg Biological Station, Michigan, USA - KBS Switchgrass S4-2 (SPAdes) (version 2) | ecosystem: Host-associated > Plants > Roots >...
GCCGAGGTCGTCGGCGCGCACCGACGACAGCGCGCCGCCGTAGCGGCCGATCGGAGTGCGCACCGCGTCGCAGATGAAGGCCTGGATCGAACTCATGGTCTCGCTCCTCAGGCGCGCGCGAGCGGCGCGCCCGTTCGGGACTGCAATTCGTCGAAGCTCATGCCCTCGACGGTCTCGACGACGACCAGCCCGCGCGGCGTGACGTCGATGACGGCGAGGTCGGTGTAGATGCGGGCGACGCAGCCGATCCCCGTCAGCGGATAGGTGCAGCGCTCGACGATCTTCACTTCGCCGGCCTTGGTGGTGTGCTCCATCATCACGTAGGTCTTCTTGGCGCCGATCGCCAGGTCCATCGCGCCGCCGACCGCCGGGATCGCGTCGGCCGCGCCGGTGTGCCAGTTGGCGAGGTCGCCGTTGGCAGCGACCTGGAACGCGCCGAGGACGCAGACGTCGAGGTGGCCGCCGCGCATCATCGCGAAGCTGTCGGCGTGATGAAAGAAGCACCCGCCGGGCAGCAGCGTCACCGGCTGCTTGCCGGCGTTGATGAGGTCGAAGTCCTCGCCGCCTTCGCGCGGCGCCGGGCCCATGCCGATGACGCCGTTCTCGCTGTGCAGGACGACCTCGCGCCCGCTCGGCAGGTGGTTGGCGACCAGCGTCGGCAGGCCGATGCCGAGGTTGACGACGGCGCCGTCGGGGATGTCGCGCGCGACGCGCTGCGCCATCTCGCCGCGGCTCCACTTCGCTTCGCTCTTCGCTGCGCTGCTCATGCCTGCTGCCGGAAGCCTCCCGCGCTCGTCGCGACGCGGTCGATCAGGACGATACGCTGGACGAAGATCCCCGGCGTGACCACCGCCTCGGGGTCGAGATCGCCGAGGGGGACGATCTCGTGCACGGTCGCGATCGTCGTTTTCGCCGCCATCGCCATCACCGGCCCGAAGTTGCGCGCCGTCATGCGGTAGGTGAGGTTGCCCCAGCGGTCGCCGCGCTCGGCCTTGATGAACGCGTAGTCGGCGTGCAGCGGCGCCTCGAGCACGTACATCCGGCCGTCGATCTCGCGAGTCTCCTTGCCCTTGGCGAGGTCGGTGCCGTAGCCGGTCGGCGTGAAGAAGCCGCCGATTCCGGCGCCGGCGGCGCGGATCCGCTCGGCGAGGTTGCCTTGCGGCACCAGCTCGAGCTCGATCTCGCCGGCGCGATAGAGGCGGTCGAAGTGGTGGCTGTCGGCCTGGCGCGGGAACGAGCAGACGATCTTTCGCACCCGGCGCGCAGCGATCAGCGCCGCCAGGCCGGTGTCGCCGTTGCCGGCGTTGTTGTTGACGATCGTCAGGTCCTTCGCGCCTTGCGCGAGCAGCGCGCCGACGAGCTCGTTCGGGAGGCCCGCGGTGCCGAAGCCGCCGATCATCACCGTCGCGCCGTCGGCGACGTCGGCAACGGCGTCGCCCAGCGACGCGACCTGCTTCTCGATCATCGCCTGGCGTCGCCGCGCGACTTGGCCGTGCGGGCGAGGCCGTCGATCGCCAGCGTGTAGCCGGCGACGCCGAAGCCGACGACGATGCCGGCGCACACCGGCGACAGGTACGAGTGGTGACGAAACGGCTCGCGCGCGTGCACGTTGGAAAGGTGAACCTCGATGACCGGGACGGCGATCGCCTTGATGGCGTCGCCGAGCGCGACCGAGGTGTGCGTGTAGGCGCCGGCGTTGAGGACGACCCCGAGCGTTTCGCCCGCCGGACTGCGGCCGGCCTCGTGCAGCCAGTCGATCAGTGCGCCTTCGTGGTTGCTCTGGCGGAAGTCGACGTCGGCGCCATGCGCCTTGGCGGCTTCGCGGCAGGCGGCCTCGACGTCGGCGAGGGTTGCGCTGCCATATACCGCCGGCTCGCGCGTGCCGAGCAGGTTCAGGTTCGGCCCGTTGAGGACCCAGATCTTCGGCATGGTCGACTTCCTGCGTCGCCCGATGCGACGCGGCCGACATTGTCACGCCGAACCCGGATCGACGGGCCGGCGGCGGGGCGTGCGCCCTGCCGCCGGCACTCGTTCAGCGCGGGCTGCCGCGACGTACCAGGTTGACGATCGCGAGAAGGATGATCGCGCCGAGGAGCGAGACCCCGAGGCCGGCGATGCTGAAGTCGTTCGAGTTGATCGTGCCGGTGCCGAACATCGGTGCCAGCAACCAGCCGCCCAGCATCGCGCCGATGATGCCGACGACGACGTTGAGGATGACGCCCTGCTGGCCGTCGGTTCTCATGATCATGCTGGCGATCCAACCGATGAGGCCGCCTACCACAAGCCAAATGATGAAGTTCATGCTCTTCCCCTGTCCAAGCCGTTGAAGACGACCCGCCCATCCCATGGGAAATGGCATGTGCTGGCCGGCGCTGACGCTTCACAGTGCCGGCCGAGAACCGGCGCTGGAAACGTGGCTAGCCTATGCGCACCCCTGGGCGGCTCCCATGAGTCGGGACCCTTATAGCGCGTCAGCGGCCTCCTACAGGAGGGGCCCGTGCGGGGCGTCGACCGGGAAGACGAGCGACTGCCGCTCGTCCATTCGGCTCAGCTGGCGAGGACGAGCGCGCCCTGGTAGAGACCCAGCAGCATGGCGCTGACGCCGACGTGGGCGGCGAGATGGCGCCCGCCCTTGCCGACGCCGAAGCCCAGGCGCACGCCGATGCAGCCCCAGACGGCGACGACGAGGACCGCGCCGGCGTCTCGCGCCTGCAAGGCATGGCCGGTCACGTGGGCGATGCCGATCACGGCGATCCACAGGCCGACGGCCATGACGGTCGCGGCGGTGACTTCGTTGAAGGAGGGTCTGCGCAGTTCGATGCCGAAGAACGTCATGACGGGGCTGAAGAGGTTGATGCGGGTTCGAGGATAGGGACGCGGCCGGGGGGCCGAGCCGCGATGAAAGGGGCTGGCGCCGGGCCAGTTCCGGCGATCGGCCCCGGCGAAGCCGGGTCGGCGACTTTCACCGTCGCTTCACCGCGCCGGGCCGCCGGGCCACGTCGCCTTCGCATTTTCTTCGCTCCCGGGGCCGATTCTTCCGGCCACGCCGCAGGTCGCGGTCAAACCCGTCAAAAAGGCACAGCCATGGCCATCCGGCGCTTTCCCCTCCTCGGCAAGTCGGCGGCGCTCGCCGGCGTCGTCATTGCCCTCAGCCTCGCCCTGCAGACCGTGAGCGGCATCGTCGCCGAGCGCGAGGCCCGCCTGCGCGAGGCCGAGCGCAGCGTCGCTGCCAGCCTGGCGTCGGCGCAGACGCTCGTCGGCCCGGTGATCGAGCGCGACTGCAGCGAGGCGTGGGAAGCGACCCAGGGCGAGGGCAAGGACCGGAAGACCGTCACCGAGCGGCGCCACTTCAAGCTCAGCGCGACGCCGGCAACCCTCGACGTCAAGGGAGAGGTCGCGATCGAGCCGCGCTACCGCGGCATCTTCAAGGTCAACGGCTATGTCCTGAAGGCGCGCCTGGTCGCGGCCTGGAACGACGGCGCGACGCTGGTGCCCGAGGCGCAGCGCACCGGCTCGCGCCTGCATTGCGACGCGCCGGTGATGTTCGTCGCCCTCGGCGACTCGCGCGGCGTGCGCAGCGCGGCGATGCAGATCGACGGCGCCGCCGTACCGGTGCTCGCCGGGACGCAGCATGCGTCGCATCCGCGCGGTTTCCACGCCGACGTCGCCGAGTCGTTCGCCGGCGCGCGCCGGCCGCTGCGCGCCGAGGTCGGCGTCGAGCTGGTCGGCACCGGCGAGCTCGCCCTCGCGCCGGTCGGCGACAGCACCCGCGTGGCGCTCGCGTCGGACTGGCCGCACCCGTCGTTCGCCGGCCGCTTCCTGCCGATCGAGCGCCAGGTCGGCGAGACCGGCTTCAGCGCCCGCTGGCAGCTCAACTCGCTGGCGACGACGGCACCGCAAGCCGCCGCCGTCGGCGCGCCGGCATGCCGCCTCCATGACAGCGTCGTCGACGAGGTCTCGCCGCGCGAGGACGGACGGCGCACGCCCTGCGTCGAGACGTTCGGGGTCGCCTTCATGGATCCGGTCAGCCCGTACGTGCTGGCCGACCGCGCCACCAAGTACGGACTCCTCTTCATCGCCCTGACCTTCGTCGGCGTCGGCGCGGTCGAGGTCATGCGGCGCCTGCGCGTCCATCCGATCCAGTACCTCCTCGTCGGCTCGGGGATCGCCGTCTTCTTCCTTCTCCTCGTCAGCCTCTCCGAGCACGTGCCGTTCGCGATCGCCTACCTGGCTGCGGCGGCGGCGTGCACGGCGCTGCTGACCTTCTACGGCTCGTTTGTCCTGCGCGGCAGCCGCGCGGGCGCGCTGTTCGGGGCCGCCATCGCGGCGCTGTACGGCGCCCTCTACGCGCTGCTGCAGCTCGAGCAGACCGCGCTGCTCCTCGGCTCGATCATGCTGTTCGCCGTCCTGGCCGGGATCATGGTGGCGACGCGGCGGATCGACTGGTACGGCCTCTTCGAGCGGGTGCGCGCCCAGGGCGGCGCGCCGGCTCAGGCGGCGACCAGCGGCGCGGCGGCGGTGGCGACGCCGCGGTGAGAATCGGCGCGCCCGAGGCGCCGACCGGTGAGCTCGCGGAAGGAGGATCTAGCGCCGATCGTCGCCGCCTGCGGCGCAGGTCAGACGGCGAAGATCTTCTTCAGCGCGTACGGCGCGACGACCTCGAGCTGGTCGTAACGGCATGCTTCCGGCGGCTTGTCGGCACGCCAGCGCACGAAGGTGGTCGCGTGACGAAAGCGGTCGCCTTGCAGGTGGTCGTACTTGACCTCGCAGACGCGCTCGGGGCGAAGCGGCTGCCACGCCAGGTCCTTGCCTGCGCTCCAGCGGCTGGTCGCACCCGGCATGCGCTGCGCAGGGTCGCCTGCCGGCGCGTTCTTCGCCGCCGCGTCCTGCTCGGCCCAGCCGCGCCAGGGATGGTCGGCGAGCGCGTTGCGGCGCAGCGGTGCGAGCAGCTGGGCGAGCTCGCGCCGTGTCGCCATCGTGAACGACGACGTCACGCCGACGTGATGAAGCACGCCCGCGTCGTCGTACAGGCCGAGCAGGAGCGAGCCGACCGCCTCGGGGCCGCCTTCTTCGGTGCTCTTGTGCCAGCGGAACCCGGCGACGACGCAGTCGGCGGTCCGCACGTGCTTGATCTTCAGCATCGCCCGCTTGCCCGGCTGGTAGGGCGCGCCGAGCGGCTTGGCGATGACGCCGTCGAGGCCGGCGCCTTCGAATTCGCGCAGCCACGCCGCGGCGATGGCGCTGTCACGCGTCATCGGCGTCAGGTAGAGCGGCGGCTTCGTGTTCGCGAGCAGCGTCTCGAGCGCGGCACGGCGCATTTCCTGGATCTCTTCGACCAGGCTCCTGCCCGCCGCGGCGAGCAGATCGAAGGCGACGAACGACGCGGGCGTCGCCAGCGCCAGCTTGGCGACCCGCGACGCCGCCGGGTGCAGGCGCTGCTGCAGCGAATCGAAGTCGAGGCCGTGGGCGCCGACGACGACGATCTCGCCGTCGACGATGGCGCCGTCGGGCAACAGGCCGAGGAGCGCGTCGTGCAGCTCGGGGAAGTAGCGGTCGAGCGGTCGCAGGTCGCGGCTCTGGATCGCGACGGCGCCGGCGTGCGGACGAAAGACGATGGCGCGAAAGCCGTCCCACTTCGGCTCGTACAGCCAGCCGCCTTCGCTCGGCAGCGAGTCGACCGACTTGGCGAGCATCGGCTCGATCGGTGCGGGCATGGCGTCGCCGGCCGCACCAATGGCGGCCGGCGCGGCCGGCGCCTTCGCTGGCGATGCCGATGGCGCAGAAGCTCGTCGCGTCGCCATGTCCCTCCCTTCGCTGTCGATGCCGCCGCCGCTCGTCGCGTTCGACTCGCGCCTCGGCAATTCTCGGGTGTGGCGCCGACAGGGCAACGGCCATGCCATCATCGCCCGGGCCATGGCTTCGACCCCGATCGCGATCGATCCCGCCACGCGCCGCAGCGCCACCAACTGGGTCGGTCGCGGCCTGCTCTTCGTCGCCACCGTCTTCCTGCTCGAGCACGCGCGCCCGCTGCTGCTGCCGATCGCGATCGCGATCGTCTTCACCTTCGTCCTGGCTGCGCCCGTGCGAGCGCTGCAGCGCGCCGGCATCCACGAGTACATCGGCTCGGCGCTCGTCATCGCCGCCGTGCTCGGCATCGCCGTCGTGCTGCTGATGCTCGTCGCCGCGCCGGCGGCGGCGTGGTGGGCGCGCGCGCCGCTCATCGTCCACGACCTCGTCGAAGCGCTGCAGGGCTGGCGCGATGCGCTGTTTCCCTATGCGCCGCCCGCCTCGCTCGCTCGCGCGCCGAGCGCGCCGCCGCCCGTCGATCCGCTCGGCGAACAGTTGGCGAGCGAGGGCTGGACGTTCACCCGCCTGGCCATCGGCCAGACGATCTCGTTCGCCCTCTCGGCCGCGGCGACGGTCATCCTGCTCTACTTCCTGCTCGCCTCGGAGCGATGGCTGGTGATGCGCACCGTCGCCGTCGTGCGCCGGCCGCGCTCGCGCGCGCTGATCCTCTCCGGCGTGCGCCAGGCGCAGCGCGACATCGGCCTCTTCATCAGCACGATGAGCCTGGTCAACGTCGCCCTCGGCGTCGCCACCGGGCTGGCGCTCTGGGCGATCGGCCTGCCCAACCCGGTCCTCTGGGGAACGACGACGGCGGTGCTCGCCTTCATCCCCTACCTCGGCCCGCTGATGATCACCTTGCTGCTGCTCCTCGCCGGCAGCGTCGCCTTCGGCACCGGCGTCGAGATGCTGGGGCCGCCGGCGGCCTTCCTGCTCCTGCACGGCATCGAGGCCAACTTCCTGAGCCCGATGATCATGGGCCATCGGCTGAGCCTGCGCCCGGTATTCGTCTTCCTGGCGGTCATGGTCTGGGGCTGGCTCTGGGGCATCGCCGGGGCGTTCCTCGCCGTGCCGCTGCTGCTCGGCCTGCGCGCCTTCTGCAAGCGAATCCGCAGCTTGCGGCTGGTCTGCGTCTATCTCGAAGGCGACTGAGCGGGCTCGACCGGTCGCCCTCGGCCGGCCGGCGTCGCGCCGCTGTCACACCGGGCCGGCACCATCGCGGCCGTCTCGCGGCCCAGTCCTACTTTGGACCGGCATAGCGATTGCCAGAATTCCCCGATGGACGCCAACCCCCTCCCGCTGCGGATCGCCTACGTCACCGAGACCTATCCGCCGGAGCTCAACGGCGTGTCGCTGACCGTCGAGAGGACGGTTCGGTACCTGCGAGGTCGAGGCCACAACGTCGAGCTGATTCGTCCGCGCCAGCCCGGCGAGGCCCGCCTCGACGCCGACGACGAGCTGCGCACCGCCGGTTGCGCCATTCCGGTCTACCGGGAGCTTCGCTTCGGGCTCGCGCGCGTCGGCCCGCTGCTGCGCCGCTTCGCGCGCAACCGGCCCGAGGTCGTCCACCTCGCCACCCCGGGGCCGCTGGGCTGGGCGGCGCTCGCCGCAGCGCGCGCGCTGGCCATTCCGACGACGTCCGACTTCCGCACCAACTTCCACCAGTACAGCCGCTACTACGGGCTGAGCGCTTTCGCGACGTCGGTGCTCGGACTGATGCGACGCTTCCATAACCTGACCGAACGGACCTTCGTGCCGACGCGGGCGATGGCGCGCGAGCTCGGCGCGGCGGGCTTCCACAACCTGACGATCGTCGGCCGCGGCGTCGACACCGAGCGCTTCGCTCCGGCGCGTCGCAGCGCCGCCTTGCGTCGCGAGTGGCAGGCCGGGTCGGCGCCGGTGCTGCTGATGGTGGGGCGCGTCGCGGCGGAGAAGAACGTCGAGCTCGGCCTGCGGGCGTTCGAGCGGGCGCGACAGAGCCGCCCCGACCTGCGCCTCGTCGTCGTCGGCGACGGCCCGGCGCGATCGCGGCTGGAGTCGGCGTATCCCGACGCTCGCTTCGTCGGCGTCCGGCGCGGCGCGGACCTGGCGGCGCACTACGCCTCGGCCGACCTGTTCCTTTTCCCGAGCCTGTCCGACACCTTCGGCAATGTCGTCATGGAAGCGCTCGCTTCGGGGCTGCCGGTGGCGTCGTTCGCGGTCGCCGCGGCCGCGGAGCACGTCGACGATGACCTCTCCGGCCGGCTCGTCCCAGCCGGCGACGAGGCCGCTTTCATCGCTGCCGTCGAGTCGCTCACGGCGCCGGCCAGCCCGCTCGAATCCATGCGCGGTGCGGCAGTGACCGCCGCATGTCGCGCGACATGGCCCGAAGTGCTGGCGCGCTTCGAGTCCCGTCTGGAAGACACCGTCCATGCACTCGAAACGCCGCAGTCCCGCGTTCCCGTCGTGGCTTGACCAGCAGCTGATCTGGGTCGAGCGCGAGCGAACCTTCGCGCTCTGGATGCACCGCGCCGCGGCGCGTGCCTGGGTCGTTCGCTTTCTCGATGCGGTGAGCCGCATCGGCGACGGCTGGCTCTGGTACGCGGTCATCGTCTGCCTGCCGTGGGCCGGCGGCGCGAGCGGTCCGTCCGCCTCGGTGCGGATGATCGCCGTCGGCATCGTCGACCTCGTCCTCTACAAGATCATCAAGCGCTGGATCGCCCGGCCGCGTCCCTATTGCACGTGTCCGGAGATCCGCGCGTGCGCCCGCTCGCTCGACGAGTTCAGCTTCCCGAGCGGCCACACGCTGCACTCGGTCGCGTTCAGCCTGATCCTGACGGTCTACTACCCGATGTTCGCGGTCTTCGTCTGGCCGTTCACGGCGCTCGTCGCCGTCTCGCGCGTCGTCCTCGGCCTGCACTACCCGAGCGACGTCGTCGTCGGCGCGCTGATCGGCGCCGCCACGGCGGCCGTCAGCTTCAACCTGCTCTAGCGCCTCTCCCTGCGCTGCCCTCGCGCCCGACCGGCTAGTCGACGCGCAGCGTCGTCGGCCAGACCGTGGCGCCGTCCTGCGGGCGGGCGCGGCGCATGAAATCCGCGACCGTCGCCGGCTTGCGCTGGCGCAGCGCCTTCTCGAGGATCGACTGCCACGAGCGCTTGACGGCGGCGAAATCGGCGTCGCGGGGATGCAGCTCGAGGCGAAGGACCCGGTTGTCGCGCTCGGCGATGGCGACCACCGCATTCCACGCGAGCGAGCTCGTTCGCCGCCAGGCGTTCGACGTGCTGTAGACGACGCTCTGGCTCGTCACCGGCGTCTGGTCGGGCAGGTGGACGAGCTGGCGCAGCGTCGCGGTGTATTCGAACGGCCGCTCGACCAGCGCTTCGCGCGCCCCCGGGCCGAGCAGCCACGCCGGCGCGACGAAGCCCGACAGCGGCCAGCCGTTCTTCGCGAACCACGCGATGCCGACGTCGATGCGCGCCAGCGCTTCCCGGCGCGAGAGCGACCAGAACTCGCCCTCGCCGCGCGTGTAGCGGCTGCGCCGCAGGCCGTCGAGCCAGCCGTCGGGCGTGCCGTCGTCGCGGTGCGTGAAGCCGTGCAAGGCGAGCTCGTCGCCGCGGCGAAGGCGGTCGCCGAGCCACGACTCGAAGGCAGCGGTCGCCGGCTCGTCGTGATAGCGCGGGACGGCGAGGATCGTCACCGGCGCGTCGCCGGCGACGTCGCGGATCGCGGCCAGCGTTCGCACGCAGGCCGAGCGTGTCGACGGCGCCGCGTCGTGCAGGACGATGCACACGGTGCGCTCGGCTTTTTTGGCGCTCATCGCTGCAGCGCCTCGGCGGCGCCGTTGCGGGCGGCGGGCGTCGCGCGCGCATCGCCGAGCAGGCGCAGGTAATGGCCGACGAGGCCCGGCAGGACGACGTTCCAGTCGCTCGCTTCGGCCCGCTCGCGGGCACGGCGCGATCGCTCGCTGCGGCCGGCGTCGAACAGCGAGTCGATCGCGGCGGCGAAGTCGGCGCCGCTGCCGCCGGCGACGGCGATCGCGCTGCCGCCATCGGCGAGCTCGCCCAGGCCCTCGGCGTCGCGGACGACGGCGGGCGTTCCGCACGCCATCGCTTCGAGCACCGACAAGCCGAAGGTCTCCTGGTCGCCGGCGTGGACGAACGCGTCCGCGCTCGCCAGCACGGTCGCGAGCTCGCGCGCCGAGGCGACGAAGGGCTGGACGACGACGCGCTCGCTGGTCGGAGGCGGCGCCGGCCCGGCGCCGACGGCGAGCAGCACGTAGGGCGCGCCGAGGCGGCCGACCGCGTCGGCGAGGACGTCGAGGTGCTTCTCGGGCGCGAACCGGCCGGCGTAGACGAGCACTCGCGTGTCGTCGGGCCAGCCGCGGCGAGTGCGAAAGCCGGCATCGCGTGCCGCGGGCAGGAACACGCTCGTGTCGACGCCGAGCGGTTGGCAGGCGACGCGCTCGACGCCCCAGTCGCCGAGGTGAGCCGCCATGCTGCGGCTCGGCGCCAGGACGAGATCGAAGCCGGCGTAGACGTGACGTGCATAGCGCTCCGCCCAGCGCGCCGCGCTCGCGCCGAAGCGACGCCCGCTGGCGAGCCGGGCCATCGCGGCGATGTTCGAATGGCAGTAGGCGACCGCCGGGATGGCGAGTTGCTGCGCCGCGTCGCGCGCCGCCCAGGCGACGCGGTACGGGTCGCCGGCCTCGATCAGGTCGGGAGCGAGGCCGGCGAGGACACCTGCGATCGCGGCGCGGCGCAGCGGCAGGCGATAGCCGCCGCTGCCAGGCAACGCGATCGACGGCAGCGTCGCCGCGCCGACAGCGTCGCCGGCGACGCGCGGAACCGCGATCGAATGGCGCCAGCGCGGCTGGCCGGCCAGCCAGTCGTGCTTGGTCTGCAGGTAGCGGCGGACGCCGCCGCCGGTCGGACTCCAGAACATCGTCGTGTCGACGAGGTGGAGCGGTTCGGTCATCGCGCGCATTGTGACGACCCGAAAGGCCGCGATCCGCTCCATCCCGGATCGACGGTCGAGAAGCTGGAGCGCGCGGTCGTCCGGCCTCGGGCACATCCATTGCCGCAACGGTCGACCGCCACGATCGCGATCGCCATGAAGCCTCGTCCTGCGTTCCCGGCATCTTCTCGTGCGGCGCCGCGATGAGCACGCGTCGCGCGAGCGGCAACGGCAAGCGATCGGACGGCACGGCCACGCCGGAATCGACGGCGCGCCGCCAGCGCCGCATCCAGGCCGAGCAGGACCAGCGCGATCGGGCCGGCAAGGCGAAGAAGAGCGACGACGAGAAGCAGCCGGTGCAGGCCGGCGCGCGCCGCCAGCCCGAAAAGCTCCCCGCCCAACACATCGCCAAGCCCGGCCACGAGTCCGAGCTCGCCCTCGCGCCACAGTTTCTCGCGCCCGACTACCGCGGCAGCGGCAAGCTCGAAGGATTCGCGGCGATCGTCACCGGCGCCGACTCCGGCATCGGCCGCGCCGTCGCCGTGCTGTTCGCGCGCGAGGGCGCCGACGTCACCGTCGCCTACCTCGACGAGCACGACGACGCCGAGGAGACCAAGCGCTGCATCGAGGCGGAAGGCCGGCGCTGCCTGCTCGTCGCCGGCGACGTCAAGAAGGCGAGGTTCGCGCAGAAGGTCGTCGCCAAGACGATCGAGGCGTTCGGCCGGCTCGATGTCGTCGTCAACAACGCCGCCTTCCAGGAGCACGCCGAGTCGATCGAGGACATCACCGAGGAGCGCCTCGAGGAAACGTTCCGCACCAACATCTTCGGCTACTTCCACATGGCGCAGGCGGCGCTGCCGCACCTGAAGGAAGGCGCGTCGATCATCAACACCGGCTCGGTCACCGGCCTGAAGGGCAGCGCCAGGCTGCTCGACTACTCGGCGACGAAAGGCGCGATCCAC
>Ga0207675_100005857_pt1 | contig 11737 bp, 13 predicted proteins | sample KBSSwiS42_FD_184305 | JGI IMG/M metagenome (GOLD analysis project Ga0207675, IMG submission 184305) | Switchgrass rhizosphere microbial communities from Kellogg Biological Station, Michigan, USA - KBS Switchgrass S4-2 (SPAdes) (version 2) | ecosystem: Host-associated > Plants > Roots >...
TCGTGCCAACGGCGCTGCTGATTAGCCACGTCTGGATGGGATAACCGCTGAAAGCATCTAAGCGGGAAGCCCACCTCGAGATGAGGCTTCCCATCCCCTAGAGGGAGTAAGGGCCGTGGGAGACCACCACGTCGATAGGCGGGACGTGCAAGCGCAGCAATGCGTTTAGCGGACCCGTACTAATTGCCCGAGGTCTTGATTTTGAACACGTTGCTGTTGCTATGGAGTTTTGAGGGTGCGCTTAGGCGCCCAACAATTTCGGCGGTGATAGCGGCGGGGTTACACCTCTTCCCATTCCGAACAGAGAAGTTAAGCCCGCCCGCGCCGATGGTACTCGGAGGGCAACCTCCCGGGAGAGTAGGTCGCCGCCGATTATTTTCGAACGAGCCGGCCGAGCCGGCTCGTTCTCGTTCTGCGCCGGTTTCGTACGCTGTCGCCGTGGACGGCTGCCTGGCGTGCGATCTCACGAGCGGGCGCACGCCCCTGCCCGGAGGTGTGATTCACGCGGCGGACTACTGGGTGGTCGAGCATTGCGTCGGCCCACTCCACGTGGGGACGCTGCTCGTGAAGCCGAAGAGACACGTCACGCGCGTCTCTGATCTTCTCGAGGACGAGGCAGCCGAGCTCGGACCGTTGCTGCGCCGATCCGCGGCGGTCGTCGATGACCTCCTCGCGCCCGATCAGGTCTACGTCTGCCTCTGGTCACACGCGGGAGGCGTTCCCGGGCACATTCACTACGTCGTGCAGCCGGTCACCCGCGAGCTGATGAACGAGTACGGGGCGTACGGGCCACGCCTGCAGGTCGCGATGTTCGAAGCTGCTGAGGCGTTGCCGGAAGTCGAGGTTCTTGCCTTCGCCGACCGCGCTCGGGCCGTCTTCTAGGCCGCGCGCAGCTTGTCGCGCCAGGCCGGGTCGAGCTCGCGGAGGCGGCGCACGCGCTCGCCAACGGGCGGGTGCGTAACGAAGAGCGCTGCTAGACCCTCCTCGGCGAACGGGTTGAACGTGTAGAGCGGTTCGGTGGCGGGATTGGCCCGGAACTCGACGAGTTCGGCCGCCTGTTCGAGCCGGATCAACGCGTCGGCCAGCCCGTGGGGTGAACCGGTGAGGTCGGCCGCTGCCCGGTCGGCCGCGAGCTCCCGCTTCGGCGAGAGGAGCAAGTGGACGAGCGCGGCCGCCACCGGGCCGAGCACGAATAGCAGCGCGCGTGAGAGCCATCCGCCGATGCGACTGGTCTCGAGCAGTGCGGCAGCAACCACGACCACCGAGGTCTGCACGAGGATGTCGCGGTTCCGGATGTGCGCGAGCTCGTGCGCGACGACCCCTTCGACCTCTGCCGGTGTCGCCGCGCCCAGGAAGCCTCGGCTGACGGCGATCGACGCCCCCCGTGGACCGCGGCCGGCCGCCAGCGCGCGTGGGTGACCGTCGGGCAAGAGGTAGAGGCGGGGCTTGGGGAGGCCAGCAGCCAAGGCGAGCCGCTGGACGGTCCCGTGGAGCACAGGGTTCTCACCGACCGGAAGCTCGCGTGCGCCGACCATCCCGAGCGCTACGCGATCGCCGTACCAGTAGGCGGCGCCGGCGACGAGCAGGCCGAAGAACACGAGCAACGAGACGAGCCGGTACTCGTGGAACGGCAAGGCGATCGCCGCCAGCGCCGCGCAGCCTCCGAGGACCAGCAACCACGCCTTGAGGATGTTCCAACCGACGACGAGCCGTCCGCGCATCGTCAGCCCTCTTCGGGCTGCTCGTCCTCGTCCAGCCCGCGCGGGGGCCAATCGGGCTCCGGCGCGTCACAGCGGCTCGAACAGTGGAGCGAGGCGATGTTTTGCAGGGGTATCAGGATGTGGCCGTTCAGCTCGAGGTGCGCGACGTCGTCGAGAAGGCAGTAGGCCGTGAGCACTCCGTCCTGGTAGTCGCCACCGAAGAGCGCGACCTCGACCTGCTCTCCCTTGTACTTGTTGGTGTAGTCCTCGATGGCTCGGAGCGTAGCCGAATCCGGTCTCTCCCTAATGCCGGCCGGCCGTAGTCGTCGCTGAGGCTTGAGCGCCGGGGTACAGAGAGGAGCGGCGGCCCTCGACGCCGTCGCTCCTCCCGTCGGTCAGTGCCTCTCGGCCAGCCCCCGGGTCCGGGAGCAGAGAATGTTCACGCACTCGACTCCGCCGACGTTGTGGTTGGCGACATTTCGGCCACCGTCGATCATCCCTGCCGCGCACGGGTTACCGGAAACGAAGTCGTTTATGCAGGCTGAGATGCCGACACCACCATTGCTATCGGCCCGATTTGAAGCGATCGTATAGCCCGGCGCGAAGATCAACCCATCTCCCTCGCGGAAGTGAATTCCGCCGAGGCCGTTGTGGGAGACCGTATTACCAATCGCTCTCGATGTTGATGTGTCGGCAAAGATCCCGTAGCGGTCGTTCTCCACGACGCGGTTATTGGTGTACCGGCTACCGTCGGCTTGAAATTCAGCCGCGATGCCGGAGCCGCCGTTGTGTGAAATCACGCTCGCATTGACCGTCGTATCCTGGACGAGTCCGAGGGCGATTCCGTCGGAGCCGTTGCGAGTGATCGTCGAGGACTCGATGTCGGCGCTCGGTTCTCCCGCGCCTCTGCCAAAGAAACTCGTCACGCCATGACCGGAGTTGTCCGCGACGGTCACATTCCGTACGAGCGGGTCCACGCCGCTCATATCAACCCCTTCTGCAAAGTGGCGGATCGATCCGTTCACGACTGTCGCGCCGGTGCCTTGCAGCGCGATGCCAGTGCCGGTGTTGCTGCCGAAGACGCTATGCCCGTTCAGGTCGAGGATCGCTGACACCACGGTCAGCCCTGGGCCCCGACAGGTCAGGTCGGACTCAAGCTTCGTGTCCGAAGCGATTGTCGAGCCGCAACTAACGGTTGCCTGGGCTCCAGCCTGGCTGGCGATCGCGCCCACGACCAAAGCCCCAACGGTCAGGACCATGATCCGACGGGCGAGGCGAATGCGCCTCCACCCGAGACCGAAGGGCTCGCTGGTCCGCGTGCCTTTGGCGTCGATGACATTCCTGCTCTGCCGCATACCGAATCCCCTCCCACCTAGATGGTTCCTTCAGAGCGTACGCCGATTCGAGCCGTCTGGACACATCCTGGTCTCGAGTCTCCCATCGAGGCTGATAGAGAGCGAGACCGCTGCAGCGGTACGTCTTGATGAGGTCTCGGGCCGAGACCTTGTCGCAAACGCGCTTGGTTGTGCGGAGCTCGTAGTCGCTGCTCTCGTCCTCCGCCGCTCACCTCAGTCTACTCGCTGAAATTCGCCGTTCTCGACGGCGAATTGGGCAACGAAGGCGTTCGCCACGACGGGCCCGCGGCGACGCGCCTCGGCGTGGGTGATGTCGTCCGCGACGGCGTACACGGCTCTCACAGGACCCCCGTGCGTCACCGCGAGGATGCACTCGCCGGCATGCCCGGCGGCGAGCTTCAGGAGGGCGGCGATTACCCGGCGGCCCATCTCCTCGTAGCTCTCGCCGTCCTCCCAGCCCTGGCGGTAGTCGAGCCAGCGTGCGAACTGGTCGGGAAAGCGCTCTTCGATCTCGCTCCGCGTCAGTCCCTGCCAGGAGCCCACGTCCACCTCGCGCAGGGCGTCCAGGGGCAGCGGCGAGAGCCCGTGGGGAGCCGCAGCGATCTCGGCGGTCTCGAACGCCCGGCGCAGCGGGCTCGAGTAGACGGCGTCCAGCGATTCGTCCGCGAGGGCCCGCGCCAGCTCGGCCGCCTGCGCACGACCGGTGTCGTTGAGCGGCGGGTCCGCATGGCCCTGGAAGCGGTTGTCGCGGTTCCAATCGGTCTCGCCGTGGCGGGCCAAAAGGATCGTCGTCACGACCGGACTACACTACCCGCCCTTGGATCTCGGCCTGCGTGACCGGGTGTGCATCGTCACCGGCTCGACCGGGGGCATCGGCCTCGCGACCGCAAAGCTGCTCACGGACGAGGGGGCGCGCGTCGTCGTCTGCGGCCGCGACTCCGAGCGTGTCGAGCGGGCACGGGAGGCGAGCGGTGCCGCCCTCGGGGTCGTCTGCGATCTTGCGGAGCCGGCCGCGCCGGCGGAACTCGTCGCCGAGGCCGCCGGGGCTCTTGGCCCGGTCGAGTGCCTGGTCAACAACGTCGGCTCGGCATACCAGGTGGGCTTCGAGGAGCTCACCGACAACCACTGGGAAGAGATGTGGCAGTTGAACGTGATGAGCTACGTGCGCGCGATCCGGGCCGTGCTCCCTTGGATGAAGGAGCACGGCGGAGGAGTGATCGTGAACGTCTCCTCGACGGCGGGTAAGCGTCCCTCCACCGGGATGCCGAACTACTCGGTGACGAAGGCCGCGGTGCTCTCGCTCTCCCGCCTGGTCGCCGACCTCTACGCCGGCGACGGGATCCGCTGCAATGCGGTCGCTCCCGGGCCAACCGCGACCGAGGCCTGGCTGGGCCACGGGGGCCTCGCCGACCAGCAGGCCGAGCGGAGCGGGAAGGGACGCGACGAGGTGCTCGAAGCGGTCGGCAAAGGACGGCCTCTCGGGCGTCTCGCGCAGCCCGACGAGATCGCTGCGGTGATCGCCTTTCTGTGCTCTGAGCGAGCCGCGTACGTGACCGGCGCGGCCTGGAGCGCGGACGGCGGAACCGTCCCGATCATCATCTAGGCTGGCCGCATGCCTGAGGTAGCCGGGAGGACGGCCGACGCCTTTGAGGCGGGCGTCCGCGAGCACGAGGAACGCTGGCTCTCGCCGCTCGCCGTTCGCTCGTTCGAGACGCGCGGGCGCGCGCGCGAAGAAGAGCCGTGCCTGCTGCGCACGCCGTTTCAGCGCGACCGCGACCGGATCGTCCACACGAAGTCGTTCCGGCGGCTGATGCACAAGACCCAGGTCTTCGTCGACCCCGCCGGCGACCACTTCCGGACGCGCCTGACCCACACGCTGGAGACGACCGGCATCTCGCGCGGGGTCGCCCGTGCGCTGCGGCTGAACGAGGATCTCGTCGAGGCGATCGGCCTCGGTCACGACCTCGGGCACCCGCCGTTCGGCCATGCCGGGGAGGAGGCGCTCGATGCCCTGCTGCAGGAGCGATTCGGCCGGCACTTCCGGCACAACGAGCACTCGCTGCGCGTGGTGGAGGTGCTCGAGCGCGACGGGCGTGGGCTCAACCTGACGGCCGAAGTTCGCGACGGGATCCTCAACCACACGGGCTCGAACGAGCCCGAGACGCACGAGGGGAAGATCGTCCGCGTCGTCGATCGCGTCGCGTACATCAACCACGACATCGACGATGCCGTCCGCGCCGGAGTGCTCGACCCGGGCGAGTTGCCGCAGGCGGAGATCGACCTGCTCGGCCCGACCGGCTCCAGGCGCATCGACGCGCTCGTGCACGACCTGGTCGAGACCTCTGGGCGGGCCGGCGACATTCGCCAGAGCGACGAGGTCGGCGCCGCGATGCTCGCGCTGCGCAGCTTCATGTTCGACCACGTCTACCTCGGCGAGGCGGCACGCGCCGAGCACGTCCGCGCCCATGCGACGGTGACGCGAATCTTCGACCACCTGATCGAACGTGGCGATCCGGTCGACCAGGTGGTGGACTACGTGGCCGGGATGACTGACCGGTTCGCGCTCAGCTACGCCGAGTCGCTCTAGTGGCGCGGATCAAGGACGCATCCGTTCGCGAGGCCGTCGAGGCGGCCGACATGGTCGAGGTCGTCCAGGCGCGCACGCAGCTGCGCAAGGCCGGCGCCCGCTTCACCGGGCTCTGCCCGTTCCACGACGAGCGGACGCCGAGCTTCTCGGTCAACCCGCAGGACAAGCTCTACTACTGCTTCGGCTGCGGCGCCGGGGGCGACATCATCAGCTTTGTCCGCGAGACGGAGCAGCTCGACTTCGCGCAGGCGGTCGAGTGGCTGGCCGAGCGTTTCCGAGTGACGCTGGAGTACGAGGAGTCCTCGCCGGAGCGCGACGCCGCCCGCAGCCGGCGCGAGCGCCTGCTTGCGCTGCTGGAGCAGGCGACGAGCTTCTACGAACGCTTTCTCTGGGACTCGGATGCCGGCCGGCCCGCGCGGGAGTACCTCGAGAGCCGGGCGCTCGGCGAGGAGGTGTGCCGCGAATACCGGCTCGGGCTCGCGCCGGGCGGGTCGACCCTCGCGCGGAAGGCCCGCGAGAAGGGCTTCACCGCGGCCGAGCTCGCCGCCGCGGGCCTCGTCAACCGGCGCGGGAACGACTACTTCGCGGGTCGGCTGCTCTTCCCGCTCGCGGACCCGCGTGGCCGGGTGCGCGGCTTCCAGGCGCGCAGGCTGCGCGAGGACGACCCGTTGCGGGCGAAGTACGTCAATTCACCCGAGGGCGAGCTCTTCCGCAAGGGCGAGCTGCTCTACGGCCTCGACCGGTCCCGCACGGCGATGGCGAAGCAGGAGCGCGCGATCGTGGTCGAGGGGAACACCGATGTGCTGGCACTGCGGCAGGCGGGGCTCGAGCCGGTCGCTGCCTCGATGGGAACGGCGCTGACGGAGCGTCAGCTGAAGGAGCTCACGCGCCTGACGCACAAGGTCTATCTCTGCTTCGACGGCGACGCGGCCGGAGAGGCAGCGACGCTGCGCGGGATGGAGCTCGCGGCCGCACAGGACATCGACGTGCGCGTGGTCGCGCTGCCGCCCGGGCTCGACCCGGCCGACGCTGCGGAGAGCTTCGAGGAACGGCTCGACGGGGCCGAGAGCTACCTCGTCTACCGCGTGCGGCTGGAGATCGAGCGCACGCCCGACCGGCAGGAGGCGTTCGTGCGGGTCCGCGAGGTGCTGTCGCGCTTCGAGGACTCGCCCGAGCGGCAGAACGCCGTTCGGCTCGCCGCCGACCGACTTGACTTGCCGAAGGAGACGCAGGCCGGCTTCGCCCCCGGGAAGAGCGGGCGCGCAACGGGCGAGATCTCGCCGCGGCTGCTGGAGAAGGGCTCGCGACTCGAGCGCGACGCCCTTGCCGGCGTGGCGGCGCACCCCGGGCTGCTCCCGCTCTTGTCCGAGCTGGCGCCCGAGCACTTCGACGCCGAGCTGCACCGCCGCGCCCGAGCGCACCTGCTCGAGCCGGGCGAGCCGGATGCGGAGCTCGTCCCCCTGTTGGCAGAACTGGACGCGCGGGCCGCCACCGAGGGGATCGACGACGAGACCGCCAAGGAGCTTCTTCTCCGGCTACGGGAGCGCCAGGTCAAGCGAGAGCTCGCGGGCGCCGATCTCGAGCGGACGAAAGAGCTCCAGGAGCAGCTCGAGGCGATTCGCGCGACGGCCGCGAATCTGGCCTAGGCGCCGCTTCCGCGGGCTTCGCCCGTACGTCCGTCTGAATTGACCGATCGACACAGCGGAATCACCACGAACGGCTCCTAGGCGCCGCTTGCGGCGCCGACACTCAGGAGGTACGGGCGAAGCCCGTGCGTCCGTCTGAAATGACCGGCCGACACGGCGGAATCACCACGAACGGCTCTCGGTCGCCGCTACTATTCGGCCCGCCGAGCACCGTTCCCCGGTAGCTCAATTGGCAGAGCATCCGGCTGTTAACCGGAGGGTTGTTGGTTCGAGTCCAACCCGGGGAGTTTTTGGTACCGGACCTGGTACCTCTGAGAAGCTCTGGAATGTCCGTGATGGCCCGCTGCTCACCGCCTGCGATAGCCTCGCCGAGGAGGAGCGGGAGGCTGTGATCGGCGCGATTGTGACCTCTTCTCCCTGCTCTTCGCTACCACGCCCGGTTACAGAGCGCGTCGCGGTTAGCCCGCTCCGGCGATGCATCCCGCCTAAGTAAAGCGCGTCCCCTGAGTCGTCCTTGAGGACGAAGCCTGCGGGCAGCATGCGAAAGCCGGCGCGGACCATCGACTGGTCGTCGGCGACGAGTACACGGATCGTCATCGTCCGTCCTGGCCGAGCGCGAGGGCGTGTACTGAGGACGAAGCCGCCACCAGTCACTCTTGGGATCCGAAAGTACGGTCTTCTCCTAGACGAAAGGAGGGAAAGGCACATCTGAAGTGTATTTCGGATCCCAGATATGACAACCTCCGTCCGTGGGCACATTGATCTCCAAGCTCCTCGGTCGGAGTCGCGAGGGGGAGCGCGTGAACGGAAACGGCGTCAGTCACGTGCACGTGATGCCTGCCCGGCGACAGAGCGTGTCGCGCGCCGGGTACGTCGTCACGTCCGCCGAGTCCGCGCCCTGCAACTGCCCGGACTTCTGCGAGCGCGACCACGGGAACGACTAGCAAGCGGACATGCCGACCCTCGTGCGCGAGGTAGGCGAGATCCGCGAGCCACGAGATGCTGCCCGTCCACGACAACTTGGACAGGAGGGATGGGAATGGACGCTGACGGCAACGGCAAGCCCGCCGAGGACCGCTGGGAGGGGATCGAGCGCCCGTACGCGAGCGAGGACGTCGACCGTCTGCGCGGCACAATTCAGGTCGAACACACGCTGGCGCGGCTGGGAGCCGAGCGGCTCTGGAAGCTGCTCCGGACCGAGGAGTACGTGCCCACCCTCGGTGCGCTCAGCGGCGGCCAGGCAGTGCAGATGGTGAAGGCCGGTCTGAAGGCGATCTATCTCAGTGGCTGGCAAGTGGCAGCCGACGCCAACCTGGCGGGCCACACCTATCCGGACCAGAGCCTCTACCCGTCCAACAGCGGCCCTGCGCTTGTCCGCCGACTCAACAACGCGCTCCTGCGTGCGGACCAGATCCACACGGCCGAGGGGGACACCGAGACCCACTGGCTGGCGCCAATCGTGGCCGACGCCGAGGCAGGCTTCGGGGGTCCCCTGAACGCCTTTGAACTGATGCGGGCGATGATCGAGGCAGGCGCCGCAGGCGTCCACTTCGAAGACCAGCTCTCGTCCGAGAAGAAGTGCGGCCACCTCGGCGGCAAGGTTCTCGTGCCGACGAACCAGTTCCTGCGCACACTCGCGGCGGCGAGGCTGGCCGCTGACGTATGTGGCGTGCCGACTGTCCTCATCGCGCGAACCGATGCGCTCAGCGCCTCGCTGCTGACGAGCGATTTCGACTCTGCGGACGAGGAGTTCCTCACCGGGGAGCGCACGGCCGACGGCTTCTTCCGGGTACGGGAGGGGCTCGACGCCGCGATCGCGCGCGGGCGCGCTTCCGCCCGCTACGCCGATCTCGTTTGGTTCGAGACATCGACCCCGGATCTCGAGCAGGCGAGCGAGTTCGCCGCCGCCGTGCATGACAGCTACCCCAAGAAACTGCTCGCCTACAACTGCTCGCCGTCGTTCAACTGGCGGTCGCATCTCGACGACGGCGAGATCGCTCGCTTTCAGCGGGAGCTCGCGGCGATGGGCTATCGCTTCCAGTTCGTCACCCTGGCGGGTTTCCATTCGCTCAATGCCGCGATGTTCGAGCTGGCACGCGGCTACGCCCAGGAGGGTATGAGCGCCTACGTCCGGGTCCAGGAGCGCGAGTTCGAGCTCGAGGAAGACGGCTACTCGGCGACTCGGCACCAGCGTGAGGCGGGCGCGGGCTACTTCGACGCGGTCGCGCGGGCGATCAGCGGCGGGGAGAGCTCCACGCTTGCGCTCGAAGGGTCGACGGAGGCGGAGCAGTTTCACCGCTGACGACAGGCGAGGACGCCGGCGGCACCAAGGCGGACGAGATCGCGCTCGCGCTCGAGGACGCGATCATCTCCGGCGAGTTGCCGCCCGGCGCCGTCTTGCGCCAGGAGCAGCTCTCCGAGCGCTACGACGTCAGCCGCACTCCGGTCCGCGAGGCGCTTCGCCGTCTCGCTGCAACCGGACTCGTCTCCTTCGAGGCAAACCGGGGCGTGCGTGTCCGGACGATCTCGCGGGAGGAGCTACACCAGGCGTTCCTCGTCCGAGCGGAGCTCGAGGCCCTCGTGACCGAGCTGGCCACGCCCCGTCTCGACGAGCGCGGCCTCGCCGAGCTTGCGGAGGCTGACGCGCGCTTCGAGGCATTGACCGAGGAGCTGCTCGACCGGCACCACGGCGAGCGCGAGCGGACGCGGCTCACTGGGGAGTGGGTACTGGCGAACTACCGCTTCCACGATGTCATCTATCAGGCCGCGAACGTCCCGTTTGTTGAGCGCGTCGCGAAGAGCGCCCGCCGGACGTTCATCAGCCGCTGGCGGCCCGGCGGCCCCGAGATCGACCACCTCTACGAGCAGAACGCCCGCCAGCACCGGGCGATTCTCGGAGCGATCGCCGCCGGCAGCTCGACCGGAGCCAGGGCGCTCGCGCACGAGCACGTCCTCCACTCCTGCCGTCTACTCGAGGTCATCCTCGACCACGTCGGGCCGCAGGCGTCGTAGGATTCGGCTTCCTTGACCTCCCCCGGCAGGGGTGATGCAAACGTCGAAGATCAGCGGCCGCAGGCGCAGACCGTCTCGCCCAGCGCCTGGCGCTCGAACCTGAGCCCGCAGCGGCCGCAGGTCGCGGGCAACAGCTGCGCCCGGACGAAGAGCGCGCGCATGAGCGTGATCCAGAAGGCGAGGTACGGGACGACGAGTGCCGGGGAGTTCATGTCCCTGCTTATCGGCCGCTCCGGCCGAGTGGTTTAGCGGGGGTAGAATGAAACCGTGAGCTGGCTGTCGGTCACGCTCCTCCTCTGCGCCGTCGTCGCGGTGATCGGTGCCGAATGGCCCAGGCTCACCGAACGACTCGGGATCGAGGCCCGCCGCAAGCGCGAGCGAGCCAAGCGGAAGTCCCAGCTAAAGCTCTTGCGCAACGACACCGACGACTTCGCCGCCAGCGTCGAGCGCGACCTCGAGCAGTTGCCGACGCTCGAGGACTTCGACCGCCGGAACTAGCGCACGACGAAGGTCGTGACGAGCCGCCGCGTGTTCGGCAGCGCCAGGTGCTCGTTCTCCGTGTTCTTCGTCTCCTGGTTGTCGGCAACGGAGAAGACGAGTCGGTGCCGCCCGGCCCGCAGGCGAGGTAGCGCCACCTGTACCGCGCCGCTCGAGGCCGTGTAGAGGATCCGGCGGAAGCTGCCGTCGACTTCCGCGAGCAGCGAGCTGGAGTCGACGCCGGAGCCGCGGTCGCCAACGACGAGCCGAAGCCGCTGACCCGGCGAGACCGCAGGCGTCAGCAGGCGCGCCGACGGCGGAGTCGTGTCGTTGACCCAGAAGCGGAACGTGAACGTCCCCGCTCTCCTGCGGCTGGGGGTGTCGAACACGAGGTCGTACCGGCCGGGAGTCGGACGGAACACGCCGACCACGGGCTCGATTCCGTAGTAGCCGGGCTGGTACGGGTTGATACGGAGCGGCAACGCCGTGAAGCCGGCGAGACGATCTTCGCTGCCCGCCCGGACGAGGCGAGGCGAGATGTGGACTCCCGGCCCCTGCGAGAGAACCACCGCGCCAGCATTGGCCACGCGGCGCCTGATGACGAACTGGAAGACCTGCTCGGGCCCACGGAGCGTCGTGAGCACTCCGAGTGGGCCGGGCGCCGATGGGTAGCGGTACGACGTGACCAGGGCGCGCCCCTTGCGAGTGTCGCCCTGGTAGACGCCTGGGTGCCGCAACACCGGGTGCGGCTCGAGCCCGAGCTTCGGCGCGGTTACGCGCAACCAGTAGGGGATACGGCGGCTCTGGCCACCGCGCGACAGGACGACGAAGCCGCTCGCGTCGCCCACCGGAGCGCGCCGCGACACGATCGCGCGCAGCGTCAGCCTTCCCGGCACCGTCACGGTGGCCGCCCTGAGCGCGACGCCGGCCGCCCGGCTCACCTGCCGCACAGAGACCGAC
>Ga0207675_100005859_pt1 | contig 11736 bp, 10 predicted proteins | sample KBSSwiS42_FD_184305 | JGI IMG/M metagenome (GOLD analysis project Ga0207675, IMG submission 184305) | Switchgrass rhizosphere microbial communities from Kellogg Biological Station, Michigan, USA - KBS Switchgrass S4-2 (SPAdes) (version 2) | ecosystem: Host-associated > Plants > Roots >...
TCGCGTTCCATGTCGGACCGCAACTCGTGGAGTTCGTCGCGCAACTGGACGAGCCGGCCGCGGACACGATGCAGCGTCAGCCGTTGCAGGCGGACCTGCCGGAAATAGAGGCCGTTTGCGCCGGGATGGCTGCGCGTGATGGCCAATGCAGCATCGAGCGCTTCGTCGGCGGCATCGTACTCGGAGAATCCGATCAGGCTTCGGCTGACGATGAGGAGCAGGCGGACCTGCATGTCTGGCTGATCGGCAAACTCATCGCTTATGCGGGCGCGCGCCTGACTCAGCAATCCCACCGCGGTCAGCGATCCGGCGGATTCGGTATCGGTGAGAACCGAGGCGATGAATTGCTCGACCTGTTCCGCGCGTCTTTGTTCGGCGCGGGCGAGATGTGCCTGGCGCGCGGAATACAGTGTGGCGCCCATGAGCACGACGGCCACCGCGGCACTCGCCGAGACGGCCAACTTGCGCCGGCGCCACAGGCGCATCGCCCGGTAGGTCCACGAGTCCGGGCGAGCCAGTACCGGGTGGCCGCCGAGAAAACGGCCGATGTCCTCTGCCAATGCATGCACCGTCGCGTAGCGCTCGTCGGGCTTTTTTTTCAGGGCCTTGAGCACGATGGTGTCGAGGTCACCGCGCAACTCGCGGCGGCGCTCACGCGGCGCGACGCCGCTGGGTAGCGGCGGATCCGCCAGCAGGATGGCCTCCTCGAGTGCACCGCGTGAATCGCGCTGCAGCTTGTACGGCCGCTGGTCGCACAGCAGTTCATAGAGAATGACGCCGAGCGAATACACGTCCGATGCGACGGTGAGCGGCTCGCCGATAATCTGTTCCGGTGAGGCGTAGTCCGGCGTCAGCGCGCGGCCGGAAAGCTCCGTGACGCGCGTCTCCCGCGCCTGGCCGCCTTCCAGCAGCTTCGCGATGCCGAAGTCCAGAAGCCGCACCTGGCCTTCGGCCGTCACCAGAATGTTTGCGGGCTTGAGGTCCCGGTGCACCACCAGCTTGCCGTGCGCATAGGCCACCGCCTGCGCCGCTTGCACGAACAGTTCGAGCCGCGGGCGTGTCCCGATCTCCCGCTCCCGGCAGTACACATCCAGTCGGATACCTTCGATGTATTCGATGGCCAGGTAGGGCTGGCCCTCCGCCGTCACGCCCGCGTCGTACAGATGCGCGATGTTCGGATGCGTGAGCGAGGCCAGGATCTCGCGTTCGCGCGCCATGCGTTCGGCCAGGCCCGCGTGTTTCCAGGCGCCGTGCGGTAGTTTGAGTGCCACCGGGCGTTTGATCAGGCCGTCGGTGCGTTGGGCCAGCCACACCACACCCATGCCGCCGCTGCCGAGCTCGCGCTCGAGACGATAGGGGCCGATCTCATCGCCGGGTTGCTCGGTACGGGCTGCCGCGGCCGGTTCGGGACCGAGGTCGAACTTCGGCAGCGTGTTCAGGAACTCGCCGGTCTCCACCAGCGTGTAGTGGGACAACATGCGCCGGAGCTGCGGCTTGAGTGTGTCCATCTCCGGCGCGAGTGTGTTCAGCCAGGCCTCGATCTCCGGCGGCGGCAGCTCCAGGGCCTGGTCCAGGAGGCGGTTCAGGACCTCCCAACTACCGGCATCGATCTGGTACTTGCGCATGGCGCCCTCGCTGGCTTCATCACCTCAACGGATTGGCGGCGGGAATCCGGGCACCTCAGGGCTCTTTGAGCGCGTCCGCCAGGATGAGACGCGCTTTTTGCCAGTTGCGGCGCACCGTACGGTCGTTGACACCCAGGGCGGCCGCAACTTCCGTCTCCGTCATGCCCGCGAAGTAACGCATCTCGACCAGCTGCACCAATTGCGGGTCGACCCGCGCGAGCTCTTCGAGGGCCGCGTGTACACCCAGGATTTCGTCTTCATCGGCCGAAGATCCATCGGACCCGATCTCGGAATTCAGCGTGACGTGCAAGGCGCCGCCGCCGCGACGCTCGGCATTGCGTTCGCGGACGAAATCCACGATCACCGAACGCATCACGTGACTCGCATAACGCAGGAAGTGTTGGCGGTCGCCGATCAGCAGGCGGCCCGCGTTGGCGAATCTCAGGAAGGCTTCGTGCACCAGCGAGGTCGTATCCAGCAGGGTGTTGCGGCTCCCGCGGCGCAAGCGTCCCCGGGCCAGCGCACGCAATTCGGCGTACGTGGCGTCGAAAACCACCCGTAGCGCCGCCTCGTCGCCCTGCTGCGCGCGCCGGATTTGATCGGTTATCGGCCCGGCTTCCATGCGAGGGCTACCTTAGGACCGTCGCGGTGCCCACGCAACACAGCCTGTCGGAACTAGTCGGCGGGAACGGTCCGTTCGGTGGCCCAGTCGCGCAGCTCGGCAATCTTTTCGCCCATCACCACCGACAAGGGCCGGGTCGCCTTCAACTCATTGGCGATGAGCTGTGCGCTGACCCCCTGGTGATTCGAATGCGCGGCGTACAGCGCGGACACCACGGCCTGTTCGATTTCGGCGCCCGAGAATCCCTCGCTGCGCGCCGCCAGCGCCTGCATGTCGGCATCGGACAGTGTGATCCCGCGCCTCTTGCAATGGATCCCGAATATCTCGACGCGCGACGCAGGCGTCGGCAGGTCGACGAAGAAGATCTCGTCGAAGCGGCCCTTGCGCACCAGTTCCGGCGGCAAGGCGGTGATGTCGTTGGCCGTCGCGACGATGAACACCCGCGAGCGCTGCTCTGCGAGCCAGGTCAGGAATGCGCCGAGCACGCGCCGCGACGTGCCGCTGTCGCCGTCGCCGGTCGACAGCGCCTTTTCGATCTCGTCGAGCCACAACACGCAGGGCGCCAGCGCCTCGGCGGAAGTGAGCGAGTCGCGCAGGTTCTTCTCGGATTCGCCGTGCCACTTGGAATACAGGGCGCCGAAGTCGAGGCGCACCAGCGGCACCTCGAGCACACCGGCCGCCGCGCGCGCCGCCAGGCTCTTGCCGCAGCCCTGCACCCCTAACAACAACACGCCCTTGGGCGGGTCGAGCTCCGGCGCGCTGCCGTCGAAGGCCGCCTTGCGCTGCGCGATCCAGCGCCGCAGGTTCTTCATGCCGCCGATATCGGCGAATTGCGCCGTGTCGGCTTCGTAGGAGAGGGTACCGCCGCGGTTCAGCAACTGGTACTTCGCGTTCAGCAACGGCTTGAGGTCGTCCTCGCTGAGCGAGCCGTCGGCGAAGATCGCCTGGCGGACCAGGCGCTTCACATCGTGCAACGGCAAACCGGCGAGATTCTCGACCAGCTTCGACACTGCCTTCACGTCGACGCGCGGCATGGCGCCATTCAGCCTGGCCCACTCGCGCGTCGTCTGCATCACGATGGCGTGCCTTTCATCCTTGTCCGGCAGCCGCACCGAGAACCGGGCAGACAGGGGTTCGAGCTCGGGTGGCAGTTTGATCCCGGCGCTCACCAGCACGATGGTGCGCGCGCAGCGGTCGTATTCCTGCGCGATATCCTTGAGCGCCCGCACGAACAGCGGCTGCTCGAGATAGGGATGGAAATCGAGCAGCACGTAGATGCCGGCCATGGGAGTGGCCTTGACATGCCTCAGCAGCTGCTCGGGCTCCGACAGGGTGCGTTGCGCCCCGCCCATGTTGACGTCCACCCGCAGCAGGCCCTCCGTGACCGTCCACTGGAACACGCCCCAGTTGCGGCCCCGCTGGGCACGCAGCGCCGCCTCACGAACGATCTCCATGACCCGGGATTCCTCGCTGCTTTCGATGATGACCAGCGGGACGCGGGAGGCCAACAGGGTCTGTAATTCTCCCGCGGGAGCGATGGCTGCGATCACGGAACTCATGAGCGGCCGACTTTAGCAAAACCCCCGCTCCCAAAAGCGTGAAACGGTCATGACACCCACACGCCGCTTCCCTACAATTCGCCCCTTTTCCGCGGGCTTTTGCCCGAAGGTGAGAATGCAGTGCTGACCAGGACGCGCCCGGCGCGCACAACGCGCGGATTCATCGATCCGTTCCAGGCGGGCGAGATCCGCAGGCTCGTGGCCGAGTTCGGCTCCCCGTTGCTGATCATCGACTGCCAGCGCGTGCGCGAGCAGTACCGCAAGCTGCACAAGGCGTTGCCGGGAGTCGACCTGCACTATGCCCTGAAGCCGCTGCCGCACCCGTCCGTGGTCGAGACCATCGTCGAGCTCGGCGGGTGGTTAGACCTCGCCACCACTGGCGAGACGCAGCTCGTGACCCAGCTCGGCATCGACCCGGCGCGCTGCATCCACACCCACCCGATCAAGCGCGACATCGACATCCGCAACGCGCTGCACCTCGGCGTGAAGATCTTCGTCGCCGACAATCCGGACGAAGTGCGCAAGTTCGAGGCCTACCGCGACCGCGCGGAACTGTTGCTGCGCGTGTCGTTCCGGTCGCCGGGCGCGGTCTGCGACCTGTCGAGAAAATTCGGATGCGATCCGGAAGACCTGCTCGAGCTCGCGCGCCTGGCGAGAAAGCTCGCGATCCCGGTGCGCGGCCTGTCGTTCCACGTGGGTTCGCAGGCGGCCGATGCCGGCAAACACGTCGAGGCCATCGAGGCCTGCGGCAAGCTCATCGCCCAGGCCCGGCGCGAGAAACTCGGCGTCTTCGATACGCTGGATATCGGCGGCGGATTTCCCATCGAATACGGCCAGAAGGTTCCCGAAATCGGACGTTTCTGCGCGCCGATCCGCGCGGCACTGGCCAAGCTGCCCGCGCGGCTGCGCGTGATCGCCGAGCCGGGCCGCTACATAGCCGGGCCGGCGGCCATCGGCGTGGCCTCGGTCATGGGCCGGGCGCGCCGCGAAGGTCACTGGTGGTACTACCTCGACGACGGCCTGTACGGCTCGTACAGCGGACAGTTGTTCGATCACGCCAAGTACCCGGTGGAATGCCTGAAGGAAGGGGAGGAGAAGTTTCCGTCGGTGCTCGCGGGACCCACCTGCGACAGCATCGACGTGATCGCGGAGAACCTCATGCTGCCGGCGCTCAAGGCGGGCGATCTGATCGTGGGGCGGGCGATGGGCGCATACACCTGGGCGAGCGCCTCGGAATTCAACTTTTTCCCCAAGGCGACGGTCGTTTCGGTAAACCGGAAGGCTGGCGACACGGGCTCGGTGATGCCGCTGCCTTTTTAACCTTTTGTCCGCTTGTTGTTCCCGGATCTCCGGGACAAGATACCGGCCATGCGTGCGTTGGCGTGTTCATTGCTGGGCCTGGTACTGATCGCCTGTGGTGGCGGCGGATCGGGCGGCCAGTCCGCGCCGCAGGATTACATCGACAATCCGCCCCTGTGGAACGACTACACGCTCGGTCTGGGGGAGACCATTAATCTGCAGGAGAATGTCGCGATCGAATTCGTCGCCGTGGATTCGGACACACGCTGTCCGATCGGCGCGCAATGCGCGCAGCAGGGCAACGTGCGTGTCCGCATGCGGGGGATCACGCCGCGCGGCGCGAGCATCGTTACGCTCGATACGGATCAGTCGCTGAACACGACCAGCGGTCTTTTCGACTACTACGGCCTGACGATGCGCAGGGTGGAACCTTATCCCACGATCGATGCCCAAGGGATGCCGGTGCCGATTCCGCCGGCACAGTACGAAGTCACAGTATTCGTAACCAAGAACGGCACGCCGCCAAACTAGGGTAGAGTTCCGAGCCCATGAATTCCTGGACCCGCCGCAGGTTGATCCAGTCCGCCGTCGCGGGCGGCGTCGGCCTCACGCTCGCGCGTTTCGCGCTGGCGGAAGAAAAAACCGTAAGCGAAACCCCACTGCCGGAACGCGCCATCGAGCTGCACAACACGCACACCAGCGAGACGGTGAGCGTGGTGTTCAAGCGCGGTGAGCAGTACAACGCGCGCGCCATCGCCGGCCTGCGCAACGTCATGCGTGACCATCGCAACGGCGAAAGCCACGACATCGACCCGGCGCTCTACGACCAGCTCTACGATCTCGCCCTCGCAGCCAGGTGCGATCCGCGCTTCGAGATCATTTCCGGTTACCGCTCGCCCGAGAGCAACGCGAAGATGCACGCCGCGAGCCGCGGCGTGGCCAAACATTCGCTGCACATGGAAGGGCGCGCCATCGATGTCCGCCTGCACGGTTGTTCGTGTGCGGACGTGCGCGATCTCGCCCTCGCGGCGGCGAAGGGCGGCGTCGGCTACTACCACCGATCCGATTTCGTGCACATCGATACCGGCCGCTTCCGTACCTGGAACGGCTGAGCCTCCGCTCGCGGTTCGATGCCTCCACAGATCGACACCGCCATCCACCGCCGCGTCGTCGAAGCGCGTGCCGGTCGCGACGACTCGGTGCTCGCTCGCTGCACATCCGGCTGGGCCGTATTCGGCCGGCAGCAGGTGACGCCCGGATACCTGCTGCTTTTGCCCGATCCCGTGGTTCCCGACCTCAATGCGCTCGAAGCCGGGCGCCGCACGCAGTTCCTGCTCGACATGTCGATGCTCGGCGACGCGCTGACGCGCACGTTGAATCCGCTGCGCATCAACTACGCCATCTACGGCAATCTCGAGCCGGCGCTGCACGCCCACGTGATTCCACGTTACCGGGACGAACCGGAAGCGCTGCGCACGCAGCAGCCCTGGGCCTATGACTGGAGCCAGGCGCCGGTCTTCGACGCCACCGCGGCCGCGCCGCTCAAACAGAAATTGCTCGCCGAGCTCGAGAAGCTCGGCGCATTGCGCAAGCCCTGGTAACCATGGCCGTGCAGCCTCAGTACCTGGCCTGGGTGCTCGAGCAGCTGGCGGGCCTGGGCGGCGTGACCCCGCGCCGCATGTTTGGCGGTGTGGGCCTCTACAGCGGCGAGCTGTTCTTCGGTCTCATCGACGACGACACATTGTTCTTCAAGACCGACACGTCCAACGCCGCCGAATACCAGGCACGCAACATGCCGCGGTTCATGCCGCCGTCCGATCGGCCCCTCGGGCCGATGGGTTATCACCAGGTGCCGGCGGACATCATCGAGGATGCGGAGAGCCTGGTCGCGTGGGCACGCAAGGCGGTGGCGGTCGCGCTTGCGTCGCACGCCGCGAAGATCCGGCCGAAATTGGCGCGCAAATCCGCGAAAGTCCGCAAACCGCTCAAGGCTCGCAAGCCTAAGTAGTTTCGATACGAGCCTGCGCCGTGCGCACCAGGTCCGCGATTGTTTCGACGGGAGCAGAGCAGGTTGAGCCGCGGCACAGATAGGCGCGCGTGGTCGCGCCCGGCTTCTTGTCGGCCAGGGCGGCGCTCAGGCCCTCGTGATTTTCCGGAATCGAAAAAACCAGCCGGTGCGGTGCGTACAATTTGTCGAGCTCGCGCTGCCACGCGCCGTGGTCCTGGCCCTTTTCGCGCACGATGACGATCTCCGGCGGCTGCAGGTATTCCTCGAGCGCCTCGAGCAGGCTCATGTGGCCATGCGGAAAGCGGTTGATCGCCAGCCATCCGGCGCGCAGCGTGCGTTCGGCGGCTTCCAGGTAACGCGTCTCCCCGAGCAGGTAACCCGCCCGGATCAGCGCGCGTGCGCCGATGCCATTGCCCGCCGGGATGGCGTCGTCGCTGAAGCCCTTGCTGCGATGGATCAGCGCCTCGTGATCGTCGGAGGTGAAGTAGAAACCACCGAGCTCGCGGTCCTCGAAGTGTTCGAGCATCGCGTCGAGCACGGCGCGCAGCCACGCGAGATCCTCGTTGCGCCAGCGTAGCTGCAGCATTTCGAGCAGCGCGCCGGCGAGGTAGGCGTAGTCGTCGAGGTAGGCATTGAGATGCGAAACACCGTCCTTGGAAGTCGCCAGCAGCCTGCCGTCCTTCCACAGGTGGGTGCGCACGAATTCGAGGGCGCGATCGGCCGCCGCGGCGAATTCCGGCCTGCCGAGGACGCGGGCCGCGACGGCAAGGCCACGGATCGCGAGTGCGTTCCAGCTCGTCAGGATCTTGTCGTCGAGGCCGGGCCAGACGCGCTTGCTGCGAATCGCCAGTAGTTTGGCGCGCGCTGCATCGACCAGCCGCTCGACCTCGGCGGGCTCGAGCTGCGATTCCTTCGCGATCTGCTCGAACGAGACGAACACGTGGCAGTGCCAGCTGCCTTCGAAATTCGGCGTCTCGTCGAAACCAAAGCGCCGGCTGAAGACATTCCACTCCGGCGGCGTGAGCGCAGCCTGGACCTCCTCGCGCGACCAGACGTAGAACTTGCCTTCGTGGCCTTCGGAGTCGGCGTCGTAGGCCGAATAAAAGCCGCCGCCCTCTCTTTCGGACGAGGCGTCCCGCATTTCGCGCAGCAGCCACTCGCCGGTCTCGTTCGCGATGCGCCGGAACAGGCCGTCGCCGGTGGCCAGTGCCGCTTCCGCGTAACTCGCCAGCAGTGCGCCGTTGTCGTACAGCATCTTCTCGAAGTGCGGAATCATCCAGAACTGGTCGACGGAGTAACGCGCGAAACCACCGCCGAGCTGGTCGTACAGGCCGCCCTCGGCCATGCGCGAGAGCGTGAGCGTGGCCATGAAGAGCGCCTGCAGGTCCGGGGCTTCGCTCACCGACGAGGCATGCCAGTGATGCATGAGACGGTCGATGGATCCGGGATGCGGAAATTTCGGCGCGTCGCCGAAGCCGCCATATCGCTTGTCGAAGGACGCGGCCAGCTGTTCGCGCGCGCGATCGAGCGGCGCGCGGTCGAGTGCGGTCGCGGCGTCGGCAGGGGCCGGCGTCAGGTCGCCGAAGACCTCCATGAGCGTGTCGTTCTGCGCGCGCAGTTCTTCGCCTTGCTCGCGGTAGTACTCGGCCACGCGCTGCAGGATGGTGGTGAACGCCGGCATGCCGTAACGCGGCTTGTTCGGAAAATACGTTCCACCGAAAAACGGCTTGCGGTCGTCGTGGGTCAGGAACATGGTCAGCGGCCATCCGCCGCCGCGCTGCGTGAGCACCTGGTGCGCGAACTGGTAGATCTTGTCCAGGTCCGGCCGTTCTTCGCGATCCACCTTGATGTTCACGAACAGCTCGTTCATGACCCCGGCGGTCGCCGGGTCTTCGAACGACTCGTGCGCCATCACGTGGCACCAGTGGCAGGCCGAATATCCGATGGACAGCAGGATGGGTTTGCCGCTGGATTTCGCGAGCGACAGGGCGTCTTCGCCCCAGGGATGCCAGTCGACGGGATTACTCGCGTGCTGTTGCAGGTAGGGGCTGGTCTCGCGGGCCAGCCGGTTCCGTTTGTTTTGTGGCGCGTCCGATGCTTGCATGCCCGCTAGAATAGCCGCGATGTCCATTCCCGTCCTCAAACTGAAGCGCGGCGAAGACCGTCGCCTGCGCGCCGGCCACCTGTGGATCTTCAGCAACGAAGTCGACACCGCCGCCACGCCGCTCACGCAATTCGAGCCGGGCGCGGCGGTGCAGGTGCATTCCGACCGCGATCAGTTCCTGGGATTTGCCTACGTCAATCCGCGTACCTTGATCGCCGCGCGCATCGTCGGGCGCGATGTGGACTATCCACTGGACGGTAATCTGCTGGGACACCGGCTGCAGGTGGCGCTGGCCCTGCGCGAGAAGCTCTACCGTGAGCCGTACTACCGGCTGGCCTTCGGCGAATCCGACGGATTGCCGGGATTGGTGCTGGATCGTTATGGCGACGTGATCGTCGCGCAGAGCGGCACGGCGGGCATCGACCGGTTGCGCGGCGAAGTGGAGGCCGCGATCGGCAAGGTGGTCGGAGCATGCACCATCGTGTGGAAGAACGACTCGGGTGCCCGTGAGCTCGAAGGCCTGGCACTCGGCGTCAGCTCCGCCGGCGACGCGGCTATCCCGCGAGAGCTCGAAGTCCGCGAGCAGGGTGTGTCGTTCGTCGCGCCGCTGGCCGAAGGCCAGAAGACGGGATGGTTCTACGACCAGGCCGCCAATCGCGAACGCCTGCGTCGCTACCTCGCGGCCGGGGCGCGCGTGCTGGATATCTGCAGCTACGTCGGCGCCTGGGCAGTCACCGCGCTCAAGGGCGGCGCGGGCAGCGCGGCCTGCGTCGATTCCTCGGCCACTGCGCTCGAATATGCCGAACGAAATGCCCGGGCGAACGGCGTGAGCATCCAGGCCATTCGCGACGATGCCTTCGACGCGCTCAAGGCGCTGCAGGAGCAGGGCGCGCGTTTCGACGTGATCATTCTCGACCCGCCGGCATTCGCCAAACGCAAGAAAGACGTGCCCCAGGCGCTGGCCGCTTATCGCAAGTTGAATCAGCTCGCACTGCCGCTCATCGAGCGCGACGGGATCCTGGTGTCCTGTTCATGTTCCTACCACATGCCCGCCGAGGAACTGGCCTCGGGAATCCAGACGGCGGCGCGTCATGCGAGCCGCTTCGTGCAGATATTGGAGGTCGCGGGACAGTCGCCCGATCACCCGGTGCATCCCGCGATTCCCGAGACACGATATTTGAAAGCCTTCTTCTGCCGCGTCACCCGCGATTGACTACACTACCCGCCTCATGATCCCGTACCCCGGCTTCAACAATATTGCCTTCGAGATCGGGCCCTATGATCTCCACCTGTTCACGCTGCACCTCAAGGTCCATTGGTACGGCATCACCTATCTCATCGCGTTCGCGGCGGCCTGGTGGCTGGGACGCGTGCGCGCACGGCGTCCGGGCTCGACCTGGAAGCCGCAGGACATCGACGACTTCATGTTCTTCGGCATGCTGGGAACGATCCTCGGCGGGCGCATCGGCTACGTGCTGTTCTACGGACTCAAATTCTGGAAAGACGACGTCTGGTGGTATCCGATCAAGGTCTGGGACGGTGGCATGTCGTTCCACGGCGGATTGATCGGCGTGATGACCGCCTTCGCGGTTTTTGCCGTGCGTCGCAAGCGCAAGATCGCCGACGTTTTCGATTTCGCGGCGCCGTTGCCCGGCATCGGAATCTGCGCCGTGCGCATTGGCAACTTCATCAATGGCGAGTTGTGGGGCAAACCCACCGATGTTCCCTGGGGATTCCAGGTGAATGACAAGGTGCTGCACGCCACGCAACTCTACGAGGCGGCACTGGAAGGCATCCTGCTGTTCATCATCCTCTGGTGGTACACCTCGAAACCGCGGCCACGCATGGCGCCGGCGGGATTGTTCCTGGTCATCTACTCGCTGGCGCGCATCACCGTGGAATTCTGGCGCGTCCCCGACGCGCACCTGGGTTATCTCGTAGGCGGCTGGTTCACCATGGGCATGCTGCTCAGCCTGCCGATGCTGCTCATCGGGCTGACCCTGATGTTCATGGCCTACCGGCGGCGCGAACCTTCGGGTAACTTTTCCGCGGCGCCGCAGGCGGCCTGAGCATGAAACCATTCCTCGAATTCATGCGCCACGTTCGCCGCAACGGCGCGCGCAAGGAAGACCGCACGGGTACGGGCACGCTGTCGGTGTTCGGCTACCAGATGCGTTTCGATCTCGCCGCGGGTTTTCCGCTGGTGACCACCAAGCGCGTGCACTTCAAGTCCATCGCCTACGAACTGCTGTGGTTCCTGCGCGGCGACACCAACACGAAATTCCTGCAGGACCACGGCGTCACCATCTGGAATGAATGGGCCGACTCCAACGGCGAGCTCGGGCCCGTGTACGGCAAGCAGTGGCGCAACTGGCCCACGCCGGACGGCCGGCACATCGACCAGATCTCCGAGGTCGTGAAGCAGCTGCGCACCAACCCGGATTCGCGCCGCATCATCGTCAGTGCATGGAACGTGGGCGAGCTCGACCAGATGAAGCTCATGCCCTGCCATGCCTTTT
>Ga0207675_100005860_pt1 | contig 11736 bp, 10 predicted proteins | sample KBSSwiS42_FD_184305 | JGI IMG/M metagenome (GOLD analysis project Ga0207675, IMG submission 184305) | Switchgrass rhizosphere microbial communities from Kellogg Biological Station, Michigan, USA - KBS Switchgrass S4-2 (SPAdes) (version 2) | ecosystem: Host-associated > Plants > Roots >...
TAACGGATTGTACATAGTTTCCCGTTTCTCCATCATTATTTACTAATGTAATCGTCGCTTCCAGTTCTGTGTTCTGCGGAAAATTTTTTGATTGTGGTAAATAAATAGCCGACCTTGATTTATCCGGCGAATAATTTCCCTGCCGCATACCACGGAGCCGGTTAGCCGCTTTTACCGCGTCCCGTAACAAGAAATCAGTAGCGTCTACCAGCACGTGCCCGTTACTTTCCGCCTCCGTCACAAATCCCCAGATAGTGGATTGAGCGAACGATTGCTCTACTGCTCTTTGCTCTGCTTTATCCGTTGTCACAGCACGGTATTCATAGTTAGGCTGAACCATCAAAATTTTCCGGCCGGTTCGGGCAAACTTTATGATACGTGTATCTGCCTGTAACCCTCTGTCAAGCCCGATATCATTTGATCCTAATGCGGCAGGCAAAGAAGTCTGATATAGAATCTCGGTATCCAGCTTATCAATTTCCAACCAAACTTTTCCGGCATTTTCATCCCAATAAAAATTCATGTATCCCTCATATTTTTTGAACCCTTTCGTCTTCTCCTCTATGGAAGGAAGGTTTTGTGCTACGGAAATCAAGGAAGCAAAAAGCAAAAGAAGTAAGCAGAGGCGGCGCATAAAGATAGTTTTGGTGAAAATAAACAAGTAGGGGAAAAGGAGGAAAAAAATATGCCGGCATCGTCAGGGGATTCTCACCTTACGTGACTTCTTAAATTGCAGTTGATTATTGGCAATTACCAATTGCATACTGCTCAGGAGATACAGAAGCAACAATAATATCCAATCACTCTCGTGTTATTTCTATCTATGCATTGTTGTCAGTCTCTTCCGCCTCTTCCTCTTCCTCCAAAAATGCAGAAGCATTTTGCTGGCGGAGCTTTTTCTTTTGAGCAGGCGTAGGGTTTTGTGTCCAGTTACCGTTGTACGGTGCAAATTCCGGAGATTGACGTACTGCCGCCACACTGATTTTACCATCAACATAATCGGCCAACACCTGGTAAGCTGCTTTATTTTCTTTCTTCAGAATAATCATTGCAGCATTAGCACCAGCTTTTGCTGCGATAGGCACGCCACCGCCCAATTCCGCCCAATGGCCGCCCAATAATAAATTTTTAACGGGTGTATGATAAGTAGCTACTTTCTTCATCATATTCGGCCGGTTAGGTTTTGTAGCCATTATTGAACCATCTGTATTTCCTGTATATCGCCAATGTGTAACCGGAGTTGCCACTTCATAAAAAAGAATATGCTTTTGAAGACCCGGCGCTACTTTTTCCTCTACACGCTCTATTAATCGCTTTGCTACACTTTCTTTCAATTCTTTATAAGCCTTACCACGTATCATATATCCATTTTCATCTTTTTCTGTACGCCATTGTTCTTCAAATTTCATGTATGCAGGCATATAAATTACCAGTGTACCACATCCGTCAGGAGCTAAAGAATGATCGCGGAATGTAGGTGCGATTATACTTAATTCGGTAAGAGCCGGATCACCACTGGCATGATCAGCACGGGAAACGGCAGCGCTTGATACATGAACCAACTCTTCGTTAAAACCCAGTTGTTCAACAGGACAATCCAGGGCAATGCTTACTGTAACAGATGAACTATACAATTCTGCTTGTTGCAGATTCTTTTTTATCTTTTCAGGTACCAATGAAGTAGGAAGCAATTTATCATATAATGCAGGTGCATCGCAGGCGGCAATAACATACTTACTTTTTATCCTGTATTCTTTCTTGTTTCGTACACATAAAACACCGCAGGCAGTGTTTTCTTCAGTAAGTATTTGTTTTACTTCATAACGGTAGTGTGTCTCCTGCCCAAAAAATTGAATCATATGCTCCAACCATTCCGCTATTACCTGGCCACCCCCTTTTGGTGGACTTTGGTAATCTTTAAAATAAGCCCATCCTATCGGCACTATACAGGACAGAATTTCTGTGTCGGCACTAAATACTTTATGGAGTCGTTCATTTTTGAAATACTTTGAAAGCCCTTTCTGTACCCCTTTATCACCGGCATATCGCAAATGAGGAATAAAATACATCGCAAATTTCAGCATGTTCCTTTTATTGCGAAGCTTCTCCCAGAAATTCATCGTTTCTTCAGACCGGAATACATGGCCGAAATTGTCAAATGCCTCCCCTACTTTTTTCGCGGCATTAAAAAACCGCTCAATGCCTTCAGCATCTTCCGGAAATTCTTTTTTCCATTGTTCTTTTAATTCATCAGGATTACTCGTGAGCAGGTATTCATAGTCATCCCCTTTATACCTGCGTATACGTGTTTGTTGTAACGCTCTCGGATAATCGTCACCAAGTATGTCAAATAACCGGCACACCATTCCGTTCTCATTATATTGATTCAGCCAATGAACCGCGGTATCGAAACGAAAATCTTTTCTGCGAAAACCAGCAAGATAGCCGCCCGGATGTGGTTCCTTTTCCAATACGCAAACCGAAAACCCCGCTTTACTTAATAGTGCCCCTGCAGTAAGACCTCCGATACCGGAACCAATAATAACAACATCATATGCCGGTTTAAGTTCTTTATGCTGCATTCAGTAGTTTTATTGTTACAGGATACGTTGAGTTGTGCACGGTAAAAAGTTGGTGGATATATATCTATTTAACAATTATAAAAAATCAAATGTCTATCGAATCGTATACAATTACTTTCGTCCATAGAGACGAACATTCTTCAACAAACTTCAGGTGAACAGGATCAGATTGATAACTATCCTGGTCGGCTTTACTATCAAAAAACAAAAGCCAGGAAATGGAATAGGAACGATCAATCACATCGCGGTTCGTTTGCGCAGGCTGGCCCATATGAAACGTACGTATCGTTTTTACCTTCGATAATTTCTTTAACCCTTCTATCAGTTTGTTTTTATCGTCCGGGCTATCAGGATTTTTCAACCAGAAATAAACGTGATGTACGAAAAATTCTTTTTTATCCGGGAATGAAGATAAGGACGGCATTCCCACAATTGCGGAACCTGCAACTGCCGCTTTACCAATGAATTGACGTCGTGTCGGCATAAAATTATTTTATCGAACTTAATACTTCCTGCATTAATAAAAAAATACAATGAAATAACCCGATTCTGAAAAAGGCAACTTATAAAAATCTCTTCTGTTGCAAATCCGAATTTCATTGTTCCGTTCATCCCGCAGGAAATTCATTGGTCAAAAAGCTACAAAACAGTTTAATATTAACTGTAGCTTCCCTCAAATTATCTATTTATGAAAAAAATGTTTTTGCCTGCATTACTTTTTTCGTTTGTATTCGCCAACGCACAGCTTACCTCACTACCAAGTGGTGGCAATAAAAAAGCTTCTGTAAGTGAACGTATCGGTATAACGGATGTTACGATTGCTTACAGCCGTCCGCATGTAAATGGAAGAGAAGGAAAAATATGGGGCCAACTGGTGCACACCGGATTTATCGACCAGGGTTTTGGAAGCGCTAAGTCTGCACCCTGGCGAGCCGGTGCCAATGAAAATACAACGATTGAATTTTCTGCCCCGGTGAAAATTGAAGGACAGGATCTACCTGCTGGTAAATATGGCTTCTTCGTTGCTTACAATCCTGATGAAGCGACAATTATATTTTCAAAAAATCATGATTCATGGGGAAGTTATTATTATAGCGACAAAGAAGATGCTTTGCGTGTAAAAATAAAACCCGTTGCACTTGATAAAAGTATAGAATGGCTGAAATATGAATTCATGAATCAGACAGAAAACTCTGCAACCATTGCATTGGAATGGGAAAAACTTTCTTTTCCTTTTAAGGTTGAAGTTGATTATGTAAACAGCCAGATCGAATCATTCCGTAAAGAACTGAGGTCTGATAAAGGATTTTTCTGGAATACCTGGGAACAGGCCGCTAATTGGTGCGTACAACGTAATGTGAACCTGGAAGAAGCATTGCTTTGGGCTGACTCAGCATCGAGTATAAATTTCGGGGGGGATAAAAGTTTCCAGGCATGGAGTACAAAGGCACAGGTACTTGATAAACTTGGGCGCGGTTCAGAAGCGGCAGAACTAATGAAAAAATCATTTGCCTTTGCCAACGTAAATGAAATGCATCAATACGGCCGTCAATTGCTTGCCCAGAAAAAGAATAAAGAGGCGCTGGAAGTATTCAAAAGTAATTTTGCAAAAAATCCAAACCAGTTCACAACGCTTATGGGGTTAACGAGAGGATACTCCGCAAATGGTGATTATAAAACCGCATTGAAATACGCAACACAGGCATTAACGTTAGCTCCTGATGATCTTAATAAAAATAATTTGCAGACTATAATCAGCAAGCTGAAAGATGGGAAAGACGCCAACCAATAAGTAAGTGATTTTGCTTTTTTAACTCATGCTTTTAAAATGCCTCGTTTAATTAAGGGGCATTTTTGTTTTAATTTAAAGACATGCAGCAAAACCATTTCTATCTCAGGTTGTGATCCTTCTAAATAAAAATCCCCCTGCAAATAACAGAGGGACCTTCTATTCATCTGGTATCCGACCCTAAAACGCCAATCCGACCGATAATTGGATGTTCTGGTTTTTCCATTTGTCCTGATTGTCTATATCATTAATATTATTTAACCCGATTGAATAACGTCCTGTTACACGTAGCATAGCCAGCTTAACCTGCACGCCCGCCAGCATCGAAAGATCTCCGGTCTTGAATGCCTGCCCTCCATTTTGTAATAAAGTTTTGCTTTGGTCAATCAGCACTCCAAACTGCGGCCCGGCCTGTATAGATATAGGGCCAAGCAATTTATAATTCAGCAGGATAGGCACTGATAAATAATTCAGCTTTACTTTGCCCTGGTCAGACCTGAATACGCCCTGATAGACGTGGTTGAAGCTGCTATCAATTGTACTTGTATACTGGTTGAACAATACTTCCGGCTGCAGGAAAAATTTATCTCCAAGGCCAATTTCAGCGAACCCACCTAACAGGTATCCATAGCTGAATTCCTGTTTGAAAGATTTGCCTTCAATTTTGGAGATGTTTGTTCCGACCCTTATACCAACATGAAACTGGGCCATGACTGCATGTGTAATGAAGAGAACGGCAATGAGACAAAAGAGTTTCGTTTTCATAACTGCGTATTTTAGGTTAATGTCCAAAAAAATTCAAGTATAATGCCAACGGAAAACCGGCGTTGTTAATTTCCGTTAACCGTTTATCCATTCTAACAAACTATAAACAGCAAAATAGCAGGCTTATTACTTTCTAAATGTGAAGATTATCCAAAAATCAAAACATGAATCCGGCATTCAGGGAGAACAATGTATTGAAATTGTCTTCTGTTGCCGGGAAATAGTAGTCCATTACCAACTGTGGCTGGATAAAGAATTTGCCGAACGAATACTCTCCACGGAGAAACAAAGCCAATGATAGGGGCCGGAAAGCGGTATTGTCACTTAAATAAGAGCTTTCTGAATTGTACATAATATTTGCTCCGGTACGGACTGTTGTAAGATATGAATTGGAGGTCTGGTTGAATCCAAATTTCTGTGTGCCGCTGGTAAATGCAAGTTGGGGTGTAACACGGATGTGATCACTTGTTCCCAACACATTCAGCCAGTAAAAATCATGGCGTACGGAAACCATTAATGAAAGATCTTTTATTGACTCAGTTGTTTGAATTCTTGTAAAACCATACCGGCGTAATCGTAGTGAATTAATCTGATCTTCCCTATGCTCAAAATCCGACCGGCTGCCCCAACCGTATGTGAGAGATACAGATGGCTTAACCCAAAACTTGCGCCACATAAAATATAAATACAACTCGTTTTGTAAAGGTGATGTATAAAACGGCAAAGAATCCTTTGTAAAGTATCTTGTAAACGCAATACCCGTTGCAAAGCTTTTATTTTTCAGGTAATCGAATGACGGACCGACACCACCCTGGAAAAGATTAATTTTTTTATTATCGTTAATAATATAGCCTGTCGCGTTTATCCCCAATCCACTCTTATGATAAAATCCAAGGACCGGTGAATAGGTTATCTTTTTTGAAGTTTCAAGTAGATAGCTGGATTTTGAATCATAATTATAATATCCTCGTCCGATTTGCACGCTGGCGAGGAAATAGCTGCGGGGGGCCAAAATAGAATCCAGGAAATGCTCCAGTTCATCTAAGGAGATATCACCGAGATCGTCAAGATCTTCTGCTGAAACCTTATTTACGGCGGCACTCGAATCCGGCTGTTTACTTTGGGCGAACAAAGTTATACAGCATCCCATGGTAAATATTATAATGAACCATTTTCTAAGCATGCTTCGTGGCAGTTAAGTCGCGGCTCCATAGGTGATAATAAAAAAATCGGGTGTATGACTTTTCCTGGGAAAGAAGGTTTAAGCGCATTCTTGCCTTATAACGATAGAAATGAAGGTTTTATTGAGGAAAGCGGGTATTATTATACCAATTCAAGAACAGTAATTTCTGGCAGGATGCCCACACGGCCCGGGTAGCCGATAAAGCCATAGCCGCGGTTTACATACAATTTTTGCCGGCCTTCTTCATACAGACCGGCCCATTGCTTATAAATATATTGAACAGGGCTCCATTTAAACCCCGGAATTTCAACACCGAACTGCATACCATGGGTATGACCGGAAAGAGTAAGGTCAACGGCCGGATATGAAGGCCTTACCTGAGCATCCCAATGCGAAGGATCGTGGCTCATCAGGATCTTAAATGGATAGGTGTCAGCACCTTGATATGCTTTTTTCATATCCCCATATTTTGGAAATCTTGCTTTTGCCCCCCAGTTTTCAATACCGATCAGGGCTATCTTTTCATCACCTTTCTGAAGTTCCACCAGTTCATTCATTAGCAAGCGCCAGCCTAACTCGCCATGAACGTTCTTTAAGCGCTCAAGATTTGCCTTCTTTTCTTCCGGTGTATCCCAATGCACATAATCGCCATAGTCATGATTACCTAAGGTGGAATACACACCCATTGGCGCTTTCAGACGATTGAATACATCCATATAATTCTTCATCTCATCTGCAACATCGTTTACCAGGTCGCCGGTAAAAAGTATAACATCCGGCTTTTCGTTCAGAATTTTTTCAACGCCGTGCAAAACCGCCTGTTTATCAGCAAAACTTCCGGAGTGAATATCGGAGATATGAACAATTTTCAGTCCCTTAAAAGAAGAAGGAAGATTTTCGAATGCCAATCGTTGCCGGTTAATATGATACTTGTACTTATTGCCAAAGCCATATATTAATGAACCGAATAAGCCACCTCCGGCGATCATTCCAATCCAGCTTAGAAATATCGAACGGGAAATTTTTGTCCCTTCCTGCATTGTCTCTCCTTCGGTATTGGAGAAAAATAATTTACCAGCCGTCCATTGGATCCCTCTGCGTATATCATCAATTAAAAAGAAAATCGCTGCAATCAGTTTTGCAAAAAATAAACCCGCGATAACTGCGAATATGGTATTCCGTAAGATCTTGGGTTGCTGGTTGAAATTGAGATACGGTAATATGATAAGAAACAAGATCGCTGCTATTGAGACAACCCAATAGACGGAATATAAAATCGTTTTTGTTTTAGGTCCGGCATTCTGTGACAGGTATTTCACTACCTGGAAAATATAAATATCCAGAAGAACCATCAGGGCCAGAATTACCCACCAGAAAGGAGAATTGCGCATGAATAGCAAGATTATTAAGAATATGACGAACGGGGAAAAAAATTATTTTAAAAAGAAGTGAATTATTCATTTTTATCAACCTTTAAATGGCAGATAGCGGATTCTGAAACAAAAATTTCTTTTCGCAAAAAAATGTAATACCGGTATATTCCCGCTTTAATTGAAGATAAAACCAGCCTGCAACAACAAATAAATGGGGAAAACTCATGTAAAAATTCACATCCCTTTTTAATCCCTTTTTTAAGAAGGGTATTACATTACATTTGCATTTTTCCACAATTGACCAATTTTCAAAAAATCCCATCGGGCACCGTGCATGGCAAGAGTAATAGGAGTAGCAAATCAGAAAGGCGGGGTAGGTAAAACGACTACTGCTATTAATGTAGCGGCAAGTTTAGCGGTTTTGGAATTTAAAACGCTGCTGGTAGATGGCGATCCGCAGGCAAACAGCACAACAGGTGTTGGCTTTGACCTGCATAATATAACCCATAGCCTTTACGACTGCATGGTGAATCAGTCGACGATCAAAGATGTAATTCTCAAAAGCGATATCCCTAACCTGGACCTGGTGCCCTCTCATATTGATCTTGTAGGTGCGGAAATTGAAATGATCAATTACCCTAACCGGGAAATGGTACTGAAGAATCTGCTGGAACCTGTCAGGAACAATTATGATTTCATAATTATAGATTGTTCTCCTTCACTTGGCCTGATCACAGTAAATGCTTTGACGGCTTCTGACTCAGTTATTGTTCCTGTTCAATGCGAGTTTTTTGCTTTGGAAGGTTTGGGAAAATTGTTGAATACAATCAAAATCGTTCAGAACCGGTTAAATCAAGCTCTTGCAATCGAAGGCATATTGATGACTATGTATGACGGCCGTTTGCGCCTCTGCAACCAGGTAGTAAGCGAAGTACGCCGTCATTTTGATGAAATGGTTTTCAGTACAATCATCCACCGTAATGCACGCCTCAGCGAAGCCCCCAGCGTAGGCAAACCCGTAATTTTATACGATGCAAACAGCAAAGGTTCCATGAATTATCTTAATCTTGCCAAAGAAATATTGCAGAAAAACAACCTGACAAAAATCAGCCAGGAAGAAAGGATTCTTGAATTGTAGATTTCAGATTGCATATTTCAGGCTAAACTTCTGAATGCGTAGTCTAAATCTAAAATCAAAGTATCCAAAATCTAAAATCGAATGACTTCGCCTAAACAAAATAATAAGGATTTACTCGGTAAAGGCATACGCTCCCTTTTACAAAGCATTGATGCGGATTTAAAAACAAGTGATGGCCAGTTAAAATCATCCGTTGTTGAAAACACAACCGCGACGAACCGCATTTCATTGGATGAAATTGAAACCAATCCAAAACAGCCGCGCCATGATTTTGATGAACAATCATTAAAGGAATTAGCATCATCAATAAAATTGCACGATATTATTCAGCCGGTAACGGTCTCTAAACTTCCTTCGGGAAAATACAGGTTGATATCCGGCGAACGCCGCTGGCGGGCTGCGAAGATTGCCGGCATAAAAGATATTCCGGCATATGTCCGTCATGCAGATGATCAGCAATTACTCGAACTCGCACTGCTTGAAAACCTGCAACGCGAAGACCTGAATGCAATGGAAGTATCGCTGAGTTATAAGCGTATGATGGATGAGCTTGATTATACGCAAGAACAGGTAGCAGAACGAATGGGTAAAGACAGAACAACTGTTACAAACTATATCCGTTTGCTAAAATTACCGCCGGACATACAGGTATCTGTTCGTAGTGGCGACCTGAGTATGGGCCATGCACGTGCCCTTATTAATGTTGATACGGTTGACAAGCAGCTCTATATTTATAAAGAAATTAAGCTAAAAGGCCTTTCTGTAAGACAAACTGAAGCGCTGGTAAGAAACCTTTATAAGCAGTCAGGTGGTGTTAAAAAACCTTCAAAAAGCGGATTAACTCCATTGTTCCAGAAAATAGAAGATAAATTAGCATCGCATTTCGGTACCCGGGTTAAACTAAAACACAGCAGAAACGGAAGCGGGCAAATTACATTTGAATATTATTCGCAGGAAGAACTGAATAAATTACTCGGGCAACTGGATGTTACCTTAGACTGATATCTCAAACCGGGAATACTAAATATGTCTGTATTTTTTTCAAAGTCGCTACGTTCTTTCTTATTTTTCATCATTCTTTCTTCACTGGCATATAATGGTTATGCGCAGCAAAAAGACACTGTTGTTTTTGCTCACGATTCTACCATAGTTATCGAAAAGAAAAAAGACTCAACAATTAAAAAAAGAGTGTATATCCCCCGCGTAGCTACTATACGTTCTGCTATTTTACCCGGCTTCGGACAGATTTATAATAAAAAATACTGGAAGCTGCCAATTGTATATGGTGCGCTCGGAGTAACCGCTTATATTTTTTTTGACAACCTCCAGGTATACAGGGACCTGCGATTTGCTTATAAAGCAAAATACAATTTATCAATACAACCTACGGGTGTTCCGTATGCTATTCCTGATTCAACGGAGTATTACAAGATCAAACCTGAATACCTGCCGTATTCATTGAACTCAATTCGTCAAAACCGCGATAATTTTCGGCGTAACATTGATTACTCAGTGCTTGTATTTATTTTATTCTGGGGATTAAATGTTGTGGATGCAACCGTAGATGCGCATCTGAAGGGGTTTGATGTGAGCCCCGACCTTACTTTTAAAATAAAACCTTATATACCTACCGCAAATACCTTCGGTATCAGTCTTGTTCTTGCAACAAAAAATAAGCACAGCAGGTAATTTCAATCTACCATACATTTTCTTTTGTAACGTATCTTGCACTTAATAAAGACGATTTATTGTCTTTGATAAAAAAGGAAATTGAACAAATGAAAATTGCACTAATCGGGTATGGTAAAATGGGTAAAACCATTGAAGAGATTGCGATACAGCGTAATCATGAAATTGTATTGAAAATAGATGAAAACAATGCGGATGACTTTACAAAGGAAAATACCGGCAAAGCAGAAGTTGCTATTGAATTTACAGGCCCGCACAGTGCATATGAAAATGTAAAAAAAGGGATAGAATTTGAAATACCGGTTGTATGCGGCTCCACCGGCTGGCTCGAAAAATTATCTGAAATACAAAAACTTTGCAAAGCAAAGAATGGATCATTTTTATATGCCAGTAACTTCAGTGTAGGAGTAAATATTTTTTTTGAGATTAATAAAAGGCTTGCATCATTAATGGCGGCGCATAGTGACTATGAGATAAACATAACCGAGATACACCATACGCAAAAGAAAGACGCTCCAAGCGGCACGGCAATTACACTTGCGGAACAAACGTTGGATAACATTAAACGAAAGAAGAGCTGGGTAAACCATATCAGCGATAATACCGATGAACTGGAAATATTAAGCGAGCGGATTGACCCTGCGCCAGGCATTCATAAAGTGAAATATTCCTCAGCAATTGATGATATAGAAATCATACACACCGCCCATAGCCGTAAAGGCTTTGCGTTGGGCGCGGTATTGGCAGCTGAATACATTTATAGTAAGAAAGGCCTTTTCAGTATGAAGGAAGTGCTTGGTCTTTAAGCAGGTATACTAATCCGTATGAATTGGCGGTAAAAAAATTGCGATTACATTTACCGGTTTCCAATAACATCAGTGCTGAATCTTCAGTATATTTAAATACGGTTAAGGTTTCTATGAAAAAAAAGAAGTTTATAGTTGCATCTATTGTATTATTTATCTTAAGCATTGCAGCCTTTGTTTACAACTTGCAGGAATTAGGAATTTTCAGTAAAGACAAAATGCTGGTACGGGCAGTTTCCTGCGAGGAGTGCGCCGACTTCCGCTCGCAGCTGTTGCGCAGCTGGCAGGAGCACACGACCGATCAGGTCATTCAGGAACTCGAGGCCGAGAAAGCCGAGCCGGACCGCCTCAAGCATCTCATGCGGCGGGCCATCAACGTGAAGCCCAGCTTGGACCGGGCGATACGGTCCT
>Ga0207675_100005861_pt1 | contig 11732 bp, 10 predicted proteins | sample KBSSwiS42_FD_184305 | JGI IMG/M metagenome (GOLD analysis project Ga0207675, IMG submission 184305) | Switchgrass rhizosphere microbial communities from Kellogg Biological Station, Michigan, USA - KBS Switchgrass S4-2 (SPAdes) (version 2) | ecosystem: Host-associated > Plants > Roots >...
CCGGGTAGAAGACCGAGCGCCGTACGTTGATCTCGACGAGCTCCTCGTTCGGATTCGCGCCCTGGAGGTTCGCCCAGATCCTCGTCTGGTCCGGTCCGACCTCTGCGTACCAGACAAGTCGCGTCTGCTCAGGATCGCGGATCCGGTCGACTGTTCCGGTCCAATCGTCGACCACCTCCGTGCGCAACGGTGGGTCTGACACGGCCGGAAGGGATAGGACCTCGTAAAAGCTGGTTCCGTTGAGGTAGACATCGCCCAGGTGCTTTTTCGACGCTGACCTATCGGAGTAGACGATCCAGTCGCCATCAATCTCTTCGGCGAACGGGTTGAAAGAGCCGAAGAGGCTGTTCGGCACGGCGACCGTCCAGACGTTGCCACTCACCCGGTCCCAGCCGGTGACCGGTTCGGAGCCCTTGAGCACGACCTGCTCGCCGGCGGCCGCGGTGTAGGTGATGCGCCGCAGATCGCTGAGCCCGCCGCGCCGGGGCTGGACCCATTCGCGGTATTCCCCGCCGTGGACGATGACGGTGTCCCCGGCCTTCGCGAGGTCCGCAGCGTGTTGGATGGTGCGGAACGGACGGTCCTCAGAGCCGTGGGCATCGTCGGATCCGATTGTCGCGACATGGAATTCAGATGCCATCTGTTTGTCGACCTTTCGCACGTTGGTGAAGTTTGCAGAGGGATTTGCTCGCAAGCCAGAGCGGTGGAAGGGGGCTTGCAAGCGTTATACGGATACCCGAAGACCTCAGTGTGGTGGGCTTCGATGACACCTTCCTGGCGAGCCGATCGTCGCCGCCCCGACTACAGTCGCCCACCTTTGTTGGAGATGTGCCGGGTCGCCACGCGCTCTCTGGCCCAAATGATCATTAACGATGTGGTCGGCACCCGCCACATCGAACTCGCCACCCGGCTTGTCGTCCGCGACTCCACCGCACCTCTCAGCGGTTGAAGATCACGACCCAGATCGCCGCTTTGTCGTGTGTGCCAAGTATCACTGACACGGAAGCAGTCGCGCGTCTTTGCGTCAGTGGCTGACGACAGCCACGATGTTCCCCATGATGTGCAGGGATCTGCCAGTTCCGGACGCCGAGCGTGTCGCCGCGCTCGTCACACGTGTCAATGGTCGGATGATCACGTTCACCTTTGAGATACCACGCCATGAACGTGTTGAGATCGCGGGATGACATGTTGGATGCAGCTGGAATCATCGGCCTCGGCAGCCCCGGCGACGACCGACTGTTGCCTCTCGAGCATGCGGAGCAGCTGAGAACCTCAGCGCCTAAGCTCGCCGCCCTTCTGACCGGAACCGGCCCCGTGGAGCTGGCGCAGCAGTATGCCGAAGCAGACGTCGAGGCGCTTACGGCGGAGCGAACGTTCAAGGGATGGGTGATCCGGGCCAACTGGGCCGTCCTCGCCACGGCTACAGTGAGCGCCCTATTGATGGCTGTGGCACTGCTTTCGGACAGCTTGGGGGGATGGACCCGGGCAGCACTCGTCACGCTCGCTCTCATCGGTGTCACGACCGGCGGCATCGCATCGATGTCCCTATTTCGGGTGAAGCAGGGCCGGCTCCTCGAGGACTGGATGACGGCTCGTGCACGAGCAGAGACCAAGCGGTTGTCCTACTTCAGCAACATCGCGAACTCCTCAGTGGAGCCGCCCGATCGCCAACTCGAGCTGCTGAAGTTGGAGTATTTCCGCCGCTACCAGCTGGATCTTCAGCTCGCGTACTACAAAAGCCGAAGGTCGGGACACCGCAACTCAGCCGAACGGACTCTGGACTTATCGGCCGGAGCCGTCATGGTGGCGGCGATTGCCTCGGGGGCAGCCGGGGTGCTTGGTGCGCTGAGTAGCGAGTGGGCTGCGCTCGGCTCCCTTGCGGTGTTCGGCGCTGCGCTTCAGGCCTTCGCCGCCGCTCGTGAATCGCTCCATCAAGATCGCAGGAATGCCGAGCGCTATGAACACAGCGCTCAGGCACTGCAGGGCTTACGCGAGCGTCTCGACGACGTGCGAGGAGGCATTGCCGCCGGATCCCCGTCGGTGCTCACTGAGTACGTCACCGCGGTACAGGACCAGCTATCGCTCGAGCATCGACAATGGCTGGAGGCCGCCGAGAACATGCAGGCAGCCGTTGCGCGGCTGGAAAAAGCTCTTAGCAGCGGAGCCACACAAAAGGACGCCGCCTCTAGCGAGGGCGTCGACAGCTAAGACTGACCAGCGCTCCCCACTACCGCTCCGAGCGGCGAATGTGGCGAATGCGGGTGGCTGCCTGTCAAATTGCCATTAGTTACTGTTTGCTCAGCCAGGCGGCGTAAGCGCTCGGCTTATCGGTGAGGACTTTGTTGGCGCCCGCTGACCGCGCCTTCGCCCATGCTTGCTCCTCATTCACGGTCCAGACGATGACAATGAGTCCAGCCTTTTTCAGCTCGGTGATGTAGCCCTTCGCCGCAATGTCGGAGTTAACCGCAACCGCCCACAAACCCTCGTCGGCCAGTTGGCTTGCCGGAACCTTTTCGCTAATGAAGAGCATGCGAGGGAGATCAGGCGCCAACTTCTTGATCTGCGCGAGCCTGCCCGGCTCGGCCGAGGTGACAACGGTGCGGTCACTCAAGCCATTGCGGCGGATAGCATCGATGAACTCCCGGTTCTGCGCAGCGTTCTGGTCAACCTTGACCTCGACATAGACCCACGATTTGTACGCCGCCAAGCCCTCCATCAGATTTGCGTAGGTCGTCGGCGGATAGGATTTCCCATCTTTTGTGAAGGAGCGGCAGTGCTTAGTGAGCTCCTTCCATGTCGTCTGGGACACCTGGTAAGGCTGGTCGCACCGTAACCCCTGGGTTGCCGCCTCGTCATGGATGATCACGGCATGGTTGTCGCTGGTCCAGCGCACGTCGGTTTCCACCGCAAAGCCGTCATCGGCTGCCGAGGTCAGGGACTCAAACGTCTGCAACGGATATTTCTCATCACCGCCCCGGTGGGCGAGGATGTTCGAACCAGTTGGGTTCACAGCTGCAGAGGTCTGCGACGGACTGCCCGACGGTGCCGAGCTAACCGAAGGCAGACTTGAGGCCGCCGCAGGGAGGGTTTGGTCATCCGTCGCGTTGGGTTTGCCAGAATTGTGCAGGAAATATCACCCAGTGACACCAATCGCCAGCAGCAGAACAAGAGAAATAACGCCGACCCCCAGCATGAGCGATCGTCTTCGGGCTCCCGCCCGGTCACCGCGAGGTTTGGCAGGGGCAGCGGGTGGCAGATCGATCGTTGCAGCCACCATGGGAGATTCGACCGGAGGTGCGGCAGGTGGCACCGCGGCTGGCTGGCCACCTTGGCCGTCCCCGGACATCCGTGGCTGGGCTGGCTCGGCAGCGGCGGCGTTCAACGTCTCGTTGAGCACCCTCAAAAGTCGATGAGTGTCAAAGCTGACCGGGTTTATCTCGACTGCCTGTCGACGGGTCAAGGCCGCCAGTCCCGCCGGCAATTCCTCAGCCGTGGGCATCTTGGCGTGGTCGACCAGAATCGGAATGACTCGGACGTCATCTCGACTTAAGGCGGTCTCAACCTCGAGCCGTACGAAGTCGGCTGGGTCATCAATGCGTCTCGCTCCCCTGGCGTCAGTGACCGTCAGCCACTGGGGTCCGATCAGGGCGAGAAGCACCTGGCATGATCCAACTGCCGACTGGATTTGCTCCACGAAGTCGTCACCAGGCTCGATGTCGTCGACATCTTTGAAGATCCGGTCAGCTCCCAGCTCAGCGGCCAGCACGTCGTGGAGCTGTCGCGCAGGCCACGCCGTCTCTTGCCGTCGATAGCTGATGAAAACCCGACCGGACTCGCCTTTGTCCACACTGACCACTTCCACTCACCCGCGCGCCTGGAGTAAGCCTAAGAGCCAGATCGCCAATGTTGGCAACCCGAATCACGACGCGAATGCGTGTATGTGCAAGAAGCAATCCACTGCAGTAGGTGCCTCCCGCAGCGGCTTGGCGCGGCAGTGGCTAAGCAGCCGGAGCATCGTCGTCGACCGCAGTCAATGCTGCTGGGCCAGATGCTCCAGTCACGCTCCAAGCGCCCAAAACGGCGGTCGGGGTGCCCTCCAGGACGATGCCCTCCTGCTTGAAAGCGTGGGCCAACTGAGCCGGCTCAGTCAGATTTGTGCTCGCCACATTGAGTTCCAACAGTCTGACGCCCAATGTGGCTGCGCGTTGCTGCAAGGACTCGTCGTCCAGTACCCCAGCTGAGATTTCGTCGTCGCTGAGGGTTGTCTGCCTTACCAGGCGCCGGACCGCCGCGGCACAGCTATTGACCAGCAAACCCTTGTAGTCAGCGACACCAACCAGGGCCTTCTCCAAATCGACAACTTTAAAATTGATCTGAGAAGCGAATTCGCGCAGGGGTTGTACCCGAATCATCGGCGGTAACGGCTCAAATTGCTCGGTTATTGACTCGACCATGACGTTGTGCACGAACGGAATGCCAATGACGAGACCCGGACCAACAACTTTGGCATCACCGCGACCGTGGATCGTATAGCCCAGCCGGTCATAAACATCCCGGCGGTAATGGACGACTCTGTTGAACCGTGTCCGTAACGCCCTGCTGCCGGAAGGCACCTTGTGCATGCCTTTGAAGGCGAAAAGCACCACGAGGGCAATGAGCGTGACCGCTCTCAAGAGCGTCGCCCACCACGGATCGTTGTCTCGAAACCATAGGTACTCGAGTACACCATTCACGGGCATGATGTCGACTCCTGCTCGTGGGCGGCACAACTACCTGAATAGGTAGTGAACCATTGGCAAGAGTGTACGTTGAACCCGTTCGATTGTCTCTAGTGCAGTCCTGCCGGGCCGCGGCCTACTCGACTCGGGTTTGGAATCTCCGCGAGATCACTCGACTGGCCGGCAGTTGCCAAGGCCATCCTCGTCGCAGCGCTCGCCGTCGCGGCATCCTTCGGCCTCGGTTGTTGATCATCCACCGCGCCGTTCCGGCGAGGCGGATGCGCGCTGACCGCGGCCAGACGTTGGACAGCCGAGCTCTACTGCTGCTGCTCAGTCGGACGCACCAGAACCTCGTTGATCGCCACGTGGCGAGGTCGAGACACGATGTAGCCGATGACATCGGCAATGTCGGCCGCGTCCATTCGCTGCGTGCCGGCGAAACGCTGCGACATTTGGTCTCGGATCTCAGGCCGATTGTGGGACACCAGCTCAGTTGTCACGGCGCCTGGCTCGACCAGGGAGATGCGTACGTGACGTCCCGTGACCTCTTGCCGCAGCGACTCGCTGAACGCACCGACGGCGTGCTTGGTGGCGTTGTAGACGCCGCTGCCTAGGCGAGGGACGCGGCCCGCCACTGAGGAGACGTTCACCAGATCAGCGACACCGCGCGGCTCACCGTCCGCTGCCTTCAACAGGTGAGGCAGCGCGGCCTTGGAGCAATAGAGCAACCCCAGCAGGTTGACGTTGACCATCCGCTCCCACTCTTCGACCGGAGCGTTCTCGATCGGCCCAAGCAGCATCACGCCAGCATTGTTGATCACAGTGTCGAGCCGGCCGAATTCAGCCGCTACGCGGTCCACCGCCTCGTACGCCTCGTCACGATTCGCGACGTCGGCCTGGATAGGGAGGACTGATGCGCCCTCAGACTTGAGCTTGGCGGCCAAGTCCTCGAGGCGATCGATCCTTCGCGCCACAAGTGCTACGGCAGCACCGTGCTGGGCAAGAATTTCTGCAGTCGCTTCACCGATGCCACTGGATGCGCCGGTCACCAGAGCTACGGTGCCTTCGAGAGGAGTCGTCACCGTTCCACCCTAGTGTCGCCACTCGCACCGTTGCTGCGGACCTCAGGCCGGCCAGGCCGCCTCAGTCACTGCTCCGCCACGGATGGTCACAATCAGCTCAACCGGTCCGGCCGGCGAAAAAGCTCGTAGGTCCCCTCGACCAGCTCGGGGAAGACCAGCGAGTGAATCACACCAAGCGGTGTTGGGCGAGCCACGACTGCCACATGCGGACGGTGCGTTGCATGATCATGTAGATGCTCATGATCAGGTTCTTCGTCGTGATCATGAAGATGGTGATGATCATGAGAATGAGAGTGATCATGACTGCGGCGCGCGGGGAGGCCCTCGGCTGCGGTGTCGATGCGATTGATCTCCACCTCGACACCCTCCAGCTCCGGCGGCATCGTCACGACCCCGGCGCCAACGTCTCCGCCTATGACGAGCACGACTGAGCCCTGGCCTGCGTGTGGATTCTCAACGGTCATGTGGCCACCTCCTTTCCATCCATGCGCCACGGACTCCGGAACGTGAACTGCCCCGAGCACCCGCTGGGTGGCTCGGAGCAGTTCACGAGGGGCATTAAACCTTGGGAGTCCCGGGCAGAGTCTGGTAACCCCCGGCCGGTGTTCCCAGGTAGGGGAAGATCTTTAGGTACGGCGAGTTGGTGTTCGACGTCCCGTCCTTGATCACCGACGCCGCTCGTCAGGCGTAAACGTCCCGAGTGCCCTGCGGAGGGCGTCGAGGCTCACCATAACCCTGCCCGACAGGCTCGGGGCGCATTTCTGACAAACCGTTCGCCGCGCGTTTTCCGATGAGCTCAAGAGACAGATCTGGCGCAATCGCTAGGTGCGATTGCGCCAGATCTGTTCAGTCGCTGTGGTTCGGTACTGCTACTTGACGCCGCCCGCGGTGAGACCGGCGACAATACGACGCTGGAAGATGAGCACCGCAAGAAGCAGTGGAACGGTCACGACAACGCCGGCAGCCATGATGGTGCCGTACGGCGTATCGAAGCCGGTGCTACCGGTGAATTTGCTAATCGCCACGGTGGCGGTCTGAATATTCTTGTCTTGCAGGAAGGTCAAGGCCAGCAAGAATTCGTTCCAGGCACCGATGAACACGATGATCGCCGTCGTGAGCACGCCCGGAGCTGCCAGCGGCAGGATCACCTTGCGGAATGCGACCCCTGGCGTGCAGCCATCGACCATTGCCGCCTGCTCCAACTCGACAGGGAGCTGCTTGAAGAAGGCAGTCAAAGTCCACACCGCCAGCGGGAGGCCGAAGCTCAACCCTGGGAGGATGACGGACTGATAAGTGTTAATCCAGTAGGGGAACCAGGTGAAGGGCGATGTCGAGGAGAACATCTTCAGCAACGGCGGCAGCAAGACGACCAGCGGGAACATCGAGCAAGCCATGATCAGCCAGAGCACCGCAACCTTGCCCCTGAACCTCAACCGAGCGAGGGCGTACGCTCCGATGATGCCGAACAGCAGGACGAGGATTGTCGTCGTGCCGGCCACGATGACCGAGTTGATCAGTGAGCGGCCGAAGTTGTTTTGTGCCGAGAACACGCCCTTGTAGTTATCAATCGATGCCGGGCTCGGGATGAACTCGGTGCTCTGCCCTTCGGTGGGGAGTCGCAGCGAGGACACGACCATCCAGTAAAAGGGGATAATGCAGTAAAGGACGATGAGGGCCATTCCCACGTAGGACAGGACCACCCCGACCCGTCGGCGGAGGGGTTGCTTCGGGTGAGCGAGCTGCTCGATCTCTTCCTTGCTGAGGTGTTCCTCGCGTACGTCAGCGGCTGTCGTGGACATCAGTGCGCGCCTCCCGCCATCTCCAGAGCTGTCGCCGGCGGGCCCGCCGGTTCGTTATCGCCCTTCTTTTTCTTCTTCGGCTTGCCATCAGCGTCACCGACCACCTCGGCACCCAGAATCCTGACGAACAAGAAGGCCACCAGAAGCACGTAGATGAACAAGATGATGGCGTATGCCGCTGCGGGACCGTATCGGGTCTGCGCCGCTTCCTGGTACGCGAAGACCGACAGTGTCTCCACTCGATACTTGCCGGGGCCGATCATGCCGTATGGCAGATCGAACATGCGCAGCGTGTCGAGGGTGCGGAAAAGAACGGCTACGACCAGCGCCGGTTTAACCATCGGAAGTGTGATCCGGACGAACTGCTGCCAGGTGGTTGCCCCGTCGACCTTGGCCGCCTCATAGACCTCCGCCGGAATGGTTTGCAGCCCGGCGAGGGTCAGCAGCCCGATGAACGGAGCGGTCTTCCAGGTATCAGCAATCACGATCGCCCAGAACGAAGCCCCGGTATCGGCGAGCCAGAGAATCTGGGTACCGAGAATCCGGTTCATCACGCCGGATGAGTCGAAGATGAGCTTCCACATCAGCGCCGAAACGATCGTCGGGATCGCCCATGGCACCAAGATGCCGGCCCGAACGATTCCACGTCCCCGGAATGCCTTTGCCATGATCAGGGCCATCGCCACGCCAATAACAGTCTCCAAGAGCACGCACACGATGGTGATGAAGGTGGTATTGAGGAAGGCGTTCCAGAAGCGGTCCATGGTGCCGTAGGAACCCGTCACCGGGTTGGCGCCAGTGAAGATGTCGGTGAAGTTCTGCAGGCCGACGAACTTGTCGCCACCGGCGATCATGCCTGTGGTGGGATCCACGCCGGAATTGGTCTGGTGGAGGGACTCCCAAAAGGACAAGATGACCGGGATTCCGGCCACCACAGCGATGATGATCAGGGTAGGCGCCAGCAGGATCCAGGCCAGCCGGCCTTGGCCATCGCTCAGCGCGTTCTTCTTGTGCTTGTGGCCATCGCCCTCGGTGGCCGGCAGACTCCGTGGTTCCGCGGTGGCTGTGGCCATGCGGCTACCTCCTTTGAGAAATGCGCTGAGTTCTCGGCGCAGCACTTGGCTGCGCCGAGAACCTTGCGGACACCAACTACTTGATCAGAGTCTGCAACTTGGCCTGCAGTGCTTGCAAGGCCGCATCGGGTTGAGTCTGACCTTGGAGTGCGCCATAGGCGGCATCCTGGATCGCCAGGGTGACGTCACCGTATTCCACGGCCTTCGGACGTGGCTTGGCGCCCTGGATCGACTTCAGCTGGGTCGGCATGAACGGGAACTTCTTGGTCAGATCCGGGTCCGAGTACAGCTCCTCCAGCACGGGGGAGTTCGAGGTCGCGAGAGAGCTCGACTTCTGCTGCTCCTTCGAGGAAATGAACTTCAAGAAGTCCACCGCCGTGCCCTTGTTCTCCGCGTTCTTGGCAATCGCGTAGTTGTGACCACCGAGGCTGGAGACGCCTGGTCCCGTGATGCCAGGGAGCGGCGCCACATCAAACTTGCCCACGATGTCGGACGAGCCGTCGTTCTTCGACGCCAGGTTGTACACGTAGCCCCAGTTGCGGTGGAAGATCAGCTGGCCTTTCTGGAACGCCTGCCGGCCCTGCTCTTCCTGCCATGTGATGGCAGCCTTGGGGATGTGACCGTCCTTGAACCAGTCGGTCAGCGTCTGCAGGCCCTTGGTGGCCTCGGGCGTCGCCACGTTCGGCTTGCCGTCGTCACCTACGATCACGCCACCCGCGCCATGCACCGCCTCGTCGAAGTTCACCGTCAGGCCCTCGTACTTGTTGTATTGACCAGCGAAGCAGCCGAGCTTGGAGTCTTTCTCTCCGGCCTGGATCTTGTCGCAGGCGGCCTTCATCTCGTCAAAGGATGTCGGCGGCTTCAGGCCGTACTTGTCGAGCAGGTCTTTGCGGTAGTAGAGCAGGCCGCCGTCGGATGTGGCCGGGTAGGCGTACAGCTTGTTGAAGTAGGTCGCGCTGTCGACTGTCGCGGGAATAAACCCGGTAGTCGGGAACTGATCGGCTGGCAGCGCTTCGATGTAGCCCTTGGCGGCGAACTCTGCAGTCCAGACCACGTCGACGCTCAGCACCGCCATCTTGGGGTTCTTGATCTGCGTGTTCTGGATCATCTGCTGGCGCTGCTGGTCAGCGTTGTCTGGCAGCTCGTGATCAGTGACTTTACCGTTTGGATGTGAGTCGTTGAACGCCTTGATCTGCTTGGCGAAGTTCCCGCTGACGTCTTTGCCGTGCCAGACCTCGATGTCACCCTGCTTGCTGAAGTCGACTGCAGCGGCTGAGCTCCCACCGCCACTTGGCGCGCCGCCGCCACCACCACAAGCGGCGGCGATGAAGAGGGCACTCATGGATGCGGCCGCGATAAGCACGCGGCGCGCAGGACGAACGAAAGTCATACAGGCCTCACTTCGTTGTAGAGAGGACACCCATTCGCTGGGTGCCACCTCGCCACCCTAGAGGCAATCTGACAGAAAAGCGCTACTTCTCTCACGTTACGTTTAGATTCGTTATAAGGCCCGTACCGCACCAGACCCCTTTAGCAGAAGCAGAACTCAAAGGTAGAGGCCGGTTTTCCCGTCCTGAAGTCTTTCGGATGCGACAGCATGAAGATCACGTTCGCGTAGCAACACGTAGTCCTTGCCTCTGACCTCGACCTCGGCTCGATCCTCGGGATCGAAGAGCACTCGATCTGTCGGCTTGACCGTCCTGACATTGGTTCCTACGGCGACGACCTGACCCCAAGCGAGCCGTCGTCCGATCGCCACCGTTGCAGGGATCACGATCCCACCGCCGCTGCGCCGTTCACCGGGCTCATTGTCGGTCGAGACCAGCACTCGATCATGCAACATCCTGATCGGCAGCGCACCCTCATCCAAGCCGCCGGAGTGCTCGGCGCTGCTCTGGTTGCTCAACAGTCAGTCACTGCTCCCGCGTCGCGCAATGGCGCGGATGATCAGTAAGAATCCGACAATGCCTGCCACAGCCGCTGCAATCACCGCTATTCGATCGGTGCGAAGATCGCCACGAGCATTGAAGATCTTGGATTTGGCGTTCTCCAGTTCCGTGTTGGCGAAATGCTTCACATTGGCGATCTGGCGCTGTTTGATCCGGTTGGGATGCACCTGGTCGATGAGCGCCTCGACCGAGGTAGCCAGCCGATCCCGGGTGGCGCCCAGATCAGCTTCGATCTGGGATGGCGTACGGGTGGGCTGAGGAGAGTCGTTGGACACATAGCCTCCCTTGACTGTGTTGCGGCGTCCCAAGATCACAGCGTATTGCAGCGTGACCGGTACGCGGGCGCGGCGGCGCATCAAAGCCGGTGGCAGCAGCGGCTAGGGTCTTCGCATGACCATTCGGCTCAGCGACGGTGACGCCGCGCCACCCTTTACCTTGCCCGACGCCGACGGCGAGAATGTGTCGCTCGCTGACTTCCCCGGACAGCGCGTGATTGTTTACTTCTACCCCGCTGCGATGACGCCGGGGTGCACGACGCAGGCGGTCGACTTCACCGCCGCCATGGAGGAGCTTGGCGCTGCGGGCCTTCACGTGATCGGCATCTCGCCGGACGCTCAGGAAAAACTCATCCAATTCCGTGCAAAGGAATCTGTGGGTTTTCCTCTTCTCTCTGATCCGAACAGGTCGACGCTCAACGCGTACGGCGCGTTCGGAGAAAAGTTGCTGTACGGCAAGCTGATCAAGGGAGTTATTCGATCGACCTTCGTGATCGATGTCGATCAGAAAGGCGAAGGCACCATCGCGGTCGCGCAGTACAACGTCAAGGCCGCCGGTCATGTCGACAAGCTCAAGCGCGACCTACATCTGTAGACTTCATCGCCGACTTGTCAGAATCTGAGCACCATATGTGGTGTTGAGATTCTGACAACTCGGTCGTGCGCCGGAGTGGTGGAACTGGTAGACACGCAGGATTTAGGTTCCTGTGCCTTCGGGTGTGAGGGTTCGAGTCCCTCCTTCGGCACTGTATTTATTGGCATTTATTGGCTCCGGGCCAACTCGAAGGTCCGCTTAGATCCGGCTCGTTCGTCACGCCTGGTGAGGCACAGCTTTG
>Ga0207675_100005864_pt1 | contig 11731 bp, 11 predicted proteins | sample KBSSwiS42_FD_184305 | JGI IMG/M metagenome (GOLD analysis project Ga0207675, IMG submission 184305) | Switchgrass rhizosphere microbial communities from Kellogg Biological Station, Michigan, USA - KBS Switchgrass S4-2 (SPAdes) (version 2) | ecosystem: Host-associated > Plants > Roots >...
CACCAGGGTGCGGGCACCGCATTGCGCCAGCACCTGCGCGATGCCGCGCCCCATGGTGCCGGTACCGGCCACGCCGGCCGTGAGGTCACTGCGGTTGGGATCTAACAAGCCGCTAATTCTACGGGGGCGGCAGCTATAATCGTCCGAGGAGAAGAGGAGGCTGGATGAGGAGAATACTGGGGCTGGCCGCAGGCCTGCTGCTCGCGCTCGCCGCGCAGGCACAGAGCTTTCCCGCCAAGCCGGTGACTTTGATCGTGCCGTGGCCCGCGGGGGGCAGCACCGACATCTATTTCCGCAAGCTCGGTGAGGTCACGGCCAGGCACCTCGGCCAGAACCTGGTGATCGAGAACAAGCCCGGCGGCAGCGGCATGAACGGGCCGGCGACCATGGCCAAGACCGCCCGGCCCGACGGCTACACCATCTCGCAGCTCACCATCTCCGCCTTCCGCGTGCCGCACATGCAGAAGGTCGACTGGGACCCGCTCACCGACTTCACCTACATCATCGGCCTTGCCGGCTACACCTTCGGCGTGGTGGTGAAGGCCGACTCGCCCTTCAAGACCTTCAACGACCTGCTCGACTACGCGCGCGCCAACCCCGGCAAGCTCTCCTATGCCACACCGGGAACCGGCACCTCGCTGCACCTGGCGATGGAAGAAGTGGCGTCGAAGGCGGGCGTCCAGTTTCTGCACGTGCCCTTCAAGGGCTACGCGGACGGCGCCATCGCCCTGATGGGCGGGCATGTCATGGTGCAGGTCGACTCCACGGGTTGGGCCAAGCAGGTGGACGCGGGTGCCCAGCGCCTGCTCGCCACGCTCGGCGACAAGCGCACCCGCTGGGGCGCGCCGACGGTGAAGGAACTGGGCGTGGATACCGTGTCGGCCTCGCCGTTCGGCCTGGTCGGCCCGAAAGGCATGCCGCGCGACGTGGTGAAGACGCTGCACGACGCATTCAAGAAGTCGCTCGACGATCCGGATTACCTGAAGCTGCTTGCGACGCTCGACCAGCCCGCCTGGTACCAGTCGGGCGAGGATTACGCCCGCTGGGCGGCCGAGATGCTGAAAGCCGAGCGCGCCACTATCGAGCGCGTCGGACTGCTCCTCAAATAACGGAGGGCGTATGAAGTACCGCAAGATACTTCTCGCTTACAACGGTTCGCAGGAAGGCAAGCGCGCGCTGTTCGAGGCCGCCGATCTGGCGGCCTTCCTGCAGGCGGAGACGCACCTGCTCGCGGTGGCGAGCATGCCGCCGAGCCTGTTCCTCACCGAGGGCTTCGTGCCCGAGGAGCTGCTCGAGGAGGAAAAGAAGCGCACGCAGACGGTGCTCGACGAGGGCATCCGCACGTTGCGAGAACGCGGCTTCGCCGCTGCCGGCCATCTCGCCGTGGGTGAGCCGGTCGAGGAGATCTGCCGCCTGGCGAAGTCGCTCGGCGTCGACCTGGTGGTGCTCGGCCACAACCAGAACACCTCGTTCGCCGCGCGCTGGTGGAAGGGCTCGGTCGGGGCATCGCTCCTCGACTACGCGCCCTGCAGCATCCTGATCGCGATGTCCAAGGGTTGATTCTTCTTTAATACAATTCGGGCATGCTGAAAGGCAGGCTCGAAGATGACCGCATGCTCACCGGTCGGGGACGCTATGTCTCCGACTGGAACCTCCCCGGCCAGCTGTACGGCCATTTCCTCCGCTCCGACCGCGCCCATGCCGAGATCGTTTCGATCGATACGGCGGACGCTCTGGCCCATCCCGGTGTGGCCGCCGTTTTCACCGGCGCCGATGTGCACGGTGTTCTGAAATCGCTGCCCGCCGCGCTGCCGGTGAAAGGCCGCGGCGGGATGGAGCTGATCAACCCGGGACGCCCGGCGCTCGCGCACGGCCGCGTGCGCTTCGCGGGCGACGCGGTCGCGCTCATCGTCGCCGAGAGCGCGCTGGCGGCGCAGGACGCCGCAGAGCTGGTCGCGGTCGAATACCGCGACCTTCCCGTGGTCGTGAGCAGTGCCGATGCGCTCGCGCCCCGCGCTCCGCTGGTGCACGACCAGGTGCCCGGCAATACCGTGCTCGACTACGAATCCGGCGACGAAGCCGCAGCGCGCGCCGCATTCGAGCGCGCAGCGCGCGTCGTCAAGATGGATGTGCATGTCTCGCGCGTGGTCGGCAATCCCATGGAGCCGCGCGCCTGCCTCGCCGCCTTTGTTTCCGACCAGTACCATCTCTACACCTGCACGCAGGGTGCGGCGATCATGCGCAACCAGCTTTCCGCGGTGCTGGGCGTGCCGCCGGAGAGCATCCGCGTCCTCGCCGAGGAGGTCGGCGGCGGCTTCGGGGTGCGCTTCAATCTGTACCCGGAATATTGCGCCGCGCTGTTCGCGGCGAAGAAGCTCGGCCGGCCGGTGAAGTGGACCGGCACGCGCTCGGAGGTGTTCCTCGCCGACGAGCAGGCGCGCGACGTGCGCTCGAGCGGCGAGCTCGCGCTCGACGACAGTGGCCGGATCCTCGGCATGCGCTTCGACATGGTGTCGAACCTCGGCGCCTACCTCGCGCCCACCGGTCCGTTCATCAACACCATCGGCATCGTCAACTGCCTGTCCGGCGTGTACGACGTGCCGGCGACCTACGCGCGCATCCGCCTTGCGCTCACCAACACCGCGCCGATGGCCGCCTACCGCGGCGCCGGCCGCCCGATCATGTCCTACGCGCTCGAGCGCCTGATGGACCACGCCGCACGCGAGCTCGGCATGGATCCGGCCGAGTTCCGTCGCCGCAACTTCATTCCCAAGGACAAGTTTCCCTACAAGATCGCCGCCGGCTTCGAATATGACTGTGGTGACTTCGCGGGGGTGATGGACAAGGCCCTTTCCAGCGCATCCTGGAAATCTTTCAATCAAAGAAAAAACGAATCGGAGAAACGCGGGAAGCTGCGTGGCAGGGGCATGGCGACTTACATCGAAGCCACCGGCGCGGGGTTCGCGCCGCACGACCAGGTCGAGCTGCGCTGGGGCGATGACGGCACGATCACGGTCTATGCGCCGACGCACAACCACGGCCAGGGACACGAGACCACGTTCGCGCAGCTGCTTTCCGGCGTGCTTGGCCTGCCGCTCGAGTCGTTCCGCTTGCGCACCGCGGGTCCGGAGTTCTTCATCGCCGGCAATGCCACCGGCGGCTCGCGCTCGCTGCTCGCGGTCGGCAGCGTGGTGATGCTCGCCGGGCGGGAGATGGTGAAGCGCGGCCTCGCGCTCGCCGCGGAAAAGCTGGAAGCCGCGGTTGCGGACATCGAGTTTGCGCAGGGCGAATATCGCATCAAGGGGACTGACCGGAAAGTTTCGATGCGCGATCTCTCGCGGGAAGGAAACCTCGACATCGCATACCAGAACAAGTTCGGCGCCACGTTTCCGAACGGCTGCCACATCGCCGAGGTCGAGGTCGAGCCGGAGACCGGGGACACGCAGATCGTGTCCTACATTGCCTGCGACGACGCCGGCAACATCATCAACCACCAGATCGTCGAGGGACAGGTGCAGGGTGGGCTCACGCAGGGCGCCGGCCAGGTGTTCAGCGAGCTGGCGGTGTACGACCCGGAGAGCGGACAGCTGCTGACCGGCAGCTTCATGGATTACGCAATGCCGCGCGCCGGGCTGGTGGACGGCATCAAGCTGCTGGAGTACCCGGTGCCGACCCGCCTCAATCCGCTCGGCGCGAAAGGCGTGGGCGAGGCGGGTGTCACCGGCTCGATGCCGGCGCTGATGAACGCGGTGGTGGATGCCCTGCAGCAGGCGGGCGTGAAGCAATTCGAGATGCCGGCGACGCCGGCGCGCGTCTGGCGGGCGCTGCAGGACGTGCGCCGCTAGGCAGGGTTCTTGCAATACCCATGGCCATGGACCCAGAACCCGTCAACGAAGAACCGGTCAGGCGGCGGTCGAGCTGGTCAGCGGCGCTATCGCAGCTTCCCGGGTTCCCGCACGAGGAGAAGCCGCCACCGCTGCCGGAGCCCAGCGAAACGGCGCGCACCGTGACGCCGATGAAAAGCGCCGACGACTAGAATCGCTGGATGCGGCGCAGCACCGAGCGCATCCTGACCACGCACGTCGGTAGCCTGATCCGGCCCGAGCCGCTGCTTCCCTTCATTCGTGCCAGGCAGTCGGGGCAGTCCTACGACCAGCACGCCTATGGTGCATGCCTTGCCGATTCGGTGGCAAAGGTGGTGCGCGAGCAGGCCGCGGCCGGCATCGACGTGCCGAGCGACGGCGAATTCGGCAAGGGCATCAGCTGGTCGCAATACGCGCTCGAGCGCTTGAGCGGGTTCGAGCGCCGGCCTTCGGCGCCCGGACCGAGCCGCTTCCAGCGCGGCGCCGACCGCAGCCGCTTCGCCGAGTTTTATGCCGAGCTCGATGCCGCGAGCGGGCCGCCTGCCATGGCCGGCACCTCGGTGGGCGAAGCGGTATGCGTCGCGCCGATCCGCTATACCGGGCAGGCCGAGGTGCAGCGCGATATCGACAACTTCAAGGCCGCGCTCGAGGCCGCCGGCGTGCAGGAAGGGTTCCTGCCGGTGGCGGCGCCCGCGAGCGTCATCCCCGACAAGAAAAACGAGCACTACCGGAACGACGAGGAAATGCTGGAGGCGATCGCCGATGCGATGCGCGTCGAGTACCGAGCCATCGTCGACGCGGGCCTGCTGCTACAGCTCGACGACGCGCGCGCCGCGGTCACCTACGATCGCATGGTGCCGCCGGCGAGCTTCGCCGAATACCGGCGCTGGCTCGAGAAGCAGGTCGACGCCATCAACCACGCCACCGAGGGCATTCCGACCGATCGCATCCGTTACCACGTCTGCTGGGGCAGCTGGCCGGGGCCTCACACCACCGACGTGCCGCTCAAGGACATCGCCGACCTCGTGCTGCGCGTGCGCGCCGGCGCCTACCTGATCGAGGGCGCGAATCCGCGCCACGAGCACGAGTGGCGCGTATGGGAGAAAGTGAAGCTGCCGAAAGACCGCGTGCTGGTTCCCGGCGTGATCAGTCATGCCACCAACGTGGTGGAGCATCCCGAGCTGGTGGCCGAGCGCATCGTGCGCATCGCCAAGCTGGTGGGACGCGACAACGTGCTGGCGGGAACCGATTGCGGATTCGCGCAGGGGCCGTTCCACCGCCGCGTGCATCCGTCGATCATGTGGGCGAAACTGGAAGCGCTGGCGGCAGGCGCGCGCCTCGCCAGCAAAGAACTTTGGAATTAGAACCTAAGCAGCTCTGAGATCGCGCCAGCGCTTGCCGTAGCCGCCTTCGACCGCGTCGAGGCGCGCGCTGCACGCGGCGAGCGCCGCGTTCATCTTGTCCTTCATGTCTTCGCCGCCGCGGAACTCCTTGGCGTAGCGCACGAGGAGATCGATCTGGTCCTGGAAGTCGACGTCTTCGACCAGCAGCAGCGCCGCCCAGCACACGCGCCGGAACTCGAGCAGGGCTTCGTCGTCGGCGCTATGGAAGCGCCTGGCGAGCATCGCTTCGAGGCTGGCGAGGTGGCTGCGGACTTTCTGGACGTCACTGCTGGTCATGTGCGCACATGGTTTCATCCCGCGCGCGCGTTATACAACCTGCAAATACAGGTTTTTACGCGCATCCTGTGACGAATATCACGCGCCGCGAGAAATCCTGACAGGTCTTCGCAATAGGACCTCATGGGACCTAGGTCCAATACCGCGCGCGCCCGGTTTGCTTTAGGGTTACGAGCATCGTCGTCTCGGCCTCCCTGCTGAAACGAGGCGGCGATTGATCCCGCGCGCGCCCCCCGTTGCGCGGGATTTTTTTATTCCGCAACGATCCCTCGCCTACGTGGAAGATTTGCGAAGAAGGGCTCGCGACGTCCGTCGAGCGTGTCTGCCGGCCGGTCGTCGCGCTGATAGTCCTGCACGCGCCGCAAGCGGTCCTCATGGTGCTTTTGTTGAGCACGGATCGCGGCGCGCCGGATGAGCACGCCGCGAACGCCGATCGCCATGATCGCCAGGCCGGCGAGGGCGGGCAGCAGCGCGAAGTGCACGCGGCTCAGGACCCAGACCAGCGGCGGCGGGCTGTCCGCGCTCGCGTGCCAGATCCACGACAGGTCAGGGACGAAAGCAAGAGACGCATCGCTGAAAAGCAGCAACGCCGGCAGCGGCACCCAGCCGCCGCCCTGGAACAGCGTGATCACTTGCCAGCCAATGAGCCCGGCAAAGAACAGCACTGGCACTGCACCGACGAGCACCAGCAAGACTGAAAACATAAGGGCCATCCTGACTCCTGGGTTAGCCCCCCTACAAGGTCCACAGCATGCCGCCGGCCGTCGGACGGGCGTCCGCATCGGCGCTAGGTCGGAAGGACTATTGAAGAATTACGGAATTACTCGGCCTTGATGCCGGCGGTACGCGCGATCCGGGTGAAACGGGCGATCTCGCTCTTGATGTGGGCGGCGAACTGCTCGGGCGAGCTCGACGCCACGTTCAGTCCCTGGGCGCCGAGCGTCGAGCGCACGTCCTCCCGCGCCAGCACCTTGACCATCTCGGCGTTCAGCCGGGCGACGATCGGCGCCGGGGTCCCCGCCGGCGCCAGCAGGCCGAACCAGGAGGTGATCTCGAAGTCCGGCACCCCGGCCTCGACCATGGTCGGCAGGTTCGGAAACAGCGCGGCGCGCTTGAGCGTGGTCACGGCGAGCGCCTTCACCTTGCCGCCGCGGATCTGCGAGTTGATGTCGGTCAGGTTGGCGAACATCAGCGACACCTCGCCCGCCATCACCGCGGTAACCCCGGGCGGCGAGCCCTTGTAGGGGATGTGCACCAGATCGATGCCGGCGGCCGACTTGAGCAGCTCGCCGCAGAACTGGTGCGTGCTGCCGTTCCCGGCCGAGGCGTAGTTGAGCTTCCCTGGCTGCGACTTGGCGAGCGCGATCAGCTCCTGGACCGAGCTCACCGGTACCGAAGGGTGGACCACCAGCACATAGGGCACCGACGCCACCATCGAGATCGGCGCGAAATCATTGACCGCGTCGTAAGGCAGCTTCGGATACAGCGCCGGGTTGGAGCCGTGGGTGGAGTTGTTCGCCATGAACAGCGTGTAGCCGTCGGGCGCCGAGCGGGCGGCGGCTTCGGTGCCGACCGCGCCGCCCGCTCCCGGGCGCGCCTCGACCACGATCGGCTGGCCGAGCGCTTCCGACAGCCGGTTGCCGACCACGCGGCTGATCGTGTCGGTCGCGCTGCCGGGCGCCTGCGCGATGAGGATGCGGATCGGTTTGGTGGGGTAGTTCTGCGCGAACGCCGGGGTAAACCCCAGCAGCAGCAGGATGCCGGCGATGAAAGCTTTCATACTTTCATCCTACCTGTTTTCGCAACTGGACCCAGACCGGGGCGTGCTCGCCCGGTCTATGATGGCATCAGGGTATCCCCGGATCGATGGCGTCTCACACTCCACCGGAGGAAAGAAAATGGATCAAATGAGAAACCCCGAGCTGGTCGAGGTCGCGGCGCTGTTGCTGCGCCTTGCACTGGCGGCGATGTTCTTCGCGCACGCCTGGCTCAAGCTGCGGGTGTTCACCATCCCCGGCACGGTCAAGTACTTCGAGTCGCTCGGGGTACCGGGCTTTCTTGCCTACTTCACCATCGCCGCGGAAATCGGCGGCGGCCTGCTGCTGCTCTTCGGCATCGGCACGCGCTGGGTGGCGCTCGCTCTGGTGCCCCTGATGCTGGGCACGATCGTGCTGGTCCACGGCAGAAACGGGTGGCTTTTCTCGAACAAGGACGGCGGCTGGGAATATCCGGCATTCTGGATCGTCGGCCTGCTCGTGCTCGCCGCGCTCGGCGACGGCGCCGCAGCGATCGGGCCGATGATCGGCCTCAGCTTCTGATCTCGCCGCCTTGGCTGCCGGGCACCGTGCCCGCGGGCAGCGTCTGCACGTGGCGGTAGATGTCGCCGGGGCGCGCGAGCCAGACGCGCTCGCGCTGCTCGACGATGTGCTCGATCACCTGGCGGAAGCGGCGCAGCCGGTGCGGCTGGCCGAGGATGAAGCTGTGCAGCACCACGCTCATCACCAGCGGGCGGCGCGCGGACTCGTCGAGCATTTCGTCGAACTGGTCGACCAGGTTCTCGCAGTAGAGCTGCGAGGGCGTGCGCCGCGACACCGACTCGAGTGAATCGTTGAGGTCGTGCGCATAGGGGATGGAAAGGATCGGACCGTGCTTGGTGCGGAACCAGACCGGCTGGTCGTCCAGCGGCCAGTCCATCATGTAGCGGAAGCCGGCCTCGCGCAGCAGGTCCAGCGAGTCGTGGGTCTGGGAGATGTACGGCGCGAGCCAGCCGAGCGGCCGCTTGCCTTCGTGCTTTTCTATGGTGTCGGCCGCTTCGCGTATCAACTGCTTTTCATTCTCATGACTTAAATCCACTTGGCGTTCTGCATTGGTGCGGCCGTGGCCGATGATCTCGTCGCCGCGCTTGCTGAACGCGGCCACCATCTGCGGGCAGTAGTCGTAGAGCGCGGTATTGATCAGCAGCCCGTACGGCAGGTCGTAGGCCTCGGCGAGCTCGAGCAGGCGCCAGGCGCCGACGCGGTTGCCGTAGTCGCGCCACGCGAAGCTGCGCGTGTTCGGTTGCGGATGCGGGGCCGCATAGTCGTTGCCGAGTCCCTCGCCGAAGGAGAAGTGCTCGACGTTGAGGCAGAAGTGCACCGCGAGGCGCTTGCCGCCGGGCCAGCTGTAGTCCTTGCGCTCGGTGATTGCGGAGTAGTCGTAGCGGCCGTGCGTTTTCAGCTTCATAGGTCGAACCCCTCGGCAAAGCGGGAAAAATCGGGCAGCGCCTCCAGCTTCAGGCATCCGTCGAGCAGCCGTTGCGCGAGCGGCTCGCCCCAGAGCGGCGCGCCGAGCTGCATGAATTTCGCCCGCAGCTCCTCGGGCTGGTGCGGCTTGGCGGGCTCGCCCTTGGTGACGGTGCAGCGTCCCTCGAGCGAGCGCCCGTCGGACATGATGATGCGTACGTCGCAGACCTGCTCCGCGGGGTAGCGCGCGGTGTAGCTCGCTTCCTCCTGCAAGTTCACGCGCGCCGCCAGTGCCTGGATCGCGGGGTGGTCCACGGCGGCCTGCTCGAAGGCCGCGAGCTCCGGGCGGCCGTGGAACAGGATGGTGGCGAGCGCGAACGGCACCGAGAAGCGCGCGCCGAAGCTGCTGGTCACGCGCTTCTCTTTGAGCATCGCCGCGAGCCGGTAGGCTTTTACTTCGATGCGCTCGATGGCGGCGAGATCGAGCTTGCCCGAGCGCGACAGCAGATCTTCCAGCGCGTCGATCACCGAATGGACGTAACGCCCGGTGGGATGGAGCTTGAAGTAGCCATGCGCGAGCATCCATTCGCGCCCGAGGCCTTCGGTCGCCTTCGCCGGATCGAAACCGTCCGCGAGCACCTTGCCGTAGATGGCTGCCGGGCTGTCGGCCTCCCCGGTGAACCCGCATTCGATGAGCCGCGCCGCCATCAACCCCATGTAGCCCGCATGCCCGGTGAAGATGTTGCGTACCGTCGCGCCGTCGAGCAGCGTCTGCCGGCTGGTTGCCATTCCCATCGTGGCCGAGACGTTGATCAATTCGAGCATGCGGCGCTCGTCGAAGCCTTTCAGCCGGCCGGCGGCCACCGCGGCCCCGAGCGTGCCCCAGGTGCCGTGCGGATGGACCGCGATCTTCATCTGCGCCGCGCGGCTGATGCGTGAGCTCACTTCGTAGCCGACGGCGACGGCCATCAGCAGCGCTTCGCCCGAGGCGCCCGACTCCTGCGCCAGCGCCACCGCGGCCGGCACCACCTGGATGCCGGGATGGCCCTTCGCGAACAGGTTGCCTTCATTCAGCTCGAGCCAGGTGCCGGCGGTGCCGTTGAGAAGTGCCGCATCAAGCGCATTCGCGCGCTTGCGCGTGCCGAGGACCCAGGCTTTGCCGGCGGGGAGCGCGTGCTTCAGCAGCGCCTGCATTTCCGGCTGCTGCATCCCGGCGGCGATGACCGGCAAGCTGTCGGCGACCACCCAGCGCGTGCGCTTCAGCACTTTGGCCGGAAGGTCCGCCAGCCGCGTGCGGCAGGCGAATGCCGCGAGTTCCTGCAGGTAACTCAATCGATCTTCGCGCCCGACACCTTCACCACGTCGGCCCACTTCTTCACCTCGGCCTTGATCCAGGCCGAAAACTCCTCCGGCGAGTTGCCGACGATGTCGGCGCCCTGCGAGGTGAGCTGGTCGCGCACTTCCGGAATCGCCAGCACGCGCACCACCTCGGTGTGCAGCCGCGAGACGATCTCGCGCGGCGTTCCCGCGGGCGCGAGCAGGCCGTTCCAGCCCACCGCGTCGAAGTCCTTCAGGCCGAGCTCGTGCAGCGTCGGAACGTCCGGGAGCACCGCGATGCGCGCAAGGCTGGTCACGGCGAGCGCCTTGATCCTTCCCGAGCGCACGTGCGGCAGCAGCGGCGGCACGTTGTCGAACATCATCGGGATCTGGCCCGCGATCAGGTCGGCGATCGCCGGCGCGCCGCCCTTGTAGGGAATGTGCAGGATGTTGACGCCGGTGTAGGCCTTGAACAGCTCGCCGGTCATGTGTGGCGGCGTGCCGTTGCCGGCAGTGCCGTAGCTCAGGCTCCCCGGCTTGGCTTTCGCCAGCGCCAGCAGCTCGGCGACGCTCGAAACCCCGGCGGAGGGATGCACCACGAGCAGGTTGGTGTAGTTCACCGCCTGCGTGATCGGCGCGAAATCCTGCACCAGGTTGTAAGTCAGCTTCTGGTAGAGGCTCTGGCTGATGGCGAGCGAGCTCGTGCCCATGATCAGGGTGTAGCCGTCGGGCGGCGACTTCGCCACGTGATCGGCGGCGATGTTGCCGCCGGCGCCCGGGCGGTTGTCGATCACCACCGGCTGGCCGAGCGGCGCGGACAAGCGCGCGCCGATCGTGCGCGCGAGGATGTCGGAAGTGCCGCCGGGCGGGAAGGGCACCACGATGCGAACCTGCCGCGCCGGATAGGACTGCGCTGAAGCCAGTCCTGCCATGATCAGGGCAACGCTCGCAACGAGGATTCGCAGCATGTCCGCTCCGTTGTTCCGGCAAATCATACCCAGTATGCTCGTTGAATGGACCTGACCATTCGCAACGGTACGGTGGCAACCGCCACCGAGACCATGCGCTGCGACATCGGCATCAGCGGCGAGAAGATCGTCGCCATGGCGGCGCAGCTGCCGCCAGGCAAACGCGACATCGACGCGAACGGCCGTTACGTGCTTCCCGGCGGCATCGACAGCCATTGCCATATCGAGCAGCTCTCCGGCATGGGAATCATGTCGGCCGACGATTTCCACAGCGGCACCGTGTCCGCGGCGTTCGGCGGCACCACCACCATCATTCCGTTCGCGGCGCAGCATCGCGGCACGTCGGTGACGACGACGGTTGCCGACTATCACGAGCGCGCGCGCACCAAGGCCGTGATCGACTACGGCTTCCACTTGATCATCGGTGATCCCACCGACAAGGTGCTGCAGGACGAGCTGCCGGCGGCGATCAGGGGCGGGATCACCTCGTTCAAGGTCTACATGACCTATCCGAAGTGGAAGCTGGAGGACTACCAGCTGCTCGAGATCATGAGCGTCGCGGAGCGCGAGGGCGCGCTGGTGATGGTGCACGCCGAAAACGACGACATGATCCGCTGGATCGCCAAGCGCCTGATCGAGCGCGGGCACGGCGCGCCGAAGTACCACGGCGTCGCGCACAGCCC
>Ga0207675_100005865_pt1 | contig 11730 bp, 9 predicted proteins | sample KBSSwiS42_FD_184305 | JGI IMG/M metagenome (GOLD analysis project Ga0207675, IMG submission 184305) | Switchgrass rhizosphere microbial communities from Kellogg Biological Station, Michigan, USA - KBS Switchgrass S4-2 (SPAdes) (version 2) | ecosystem: Host-associated > Plants > Roots >...
GCGCCTTCTGGGCCTCGACTGTGCACCTGCTGCGCAACGCCATCGACCATGGCATCGAGTCGCCTGAGGAGCGACGCGCGGCGGGCAAGGCCGAGCACGGCACGCTCTGCTTGCGAGCGCTGCGCGAGCGAGGTCACTTGATCATCGAAGTCGAAGACGACGGCCGCGGCATCGATTGGCAGGCCGTGGAGCAGCGCGCCCGCTCGCTCGGCTTACCCGTGGGCGGGCCGCGCGAGCTCGAGGCAGCGCTCTTCGCTGACGGCCTCTCGACGCGATCGGAGGTCAGCGAATGGTCCGGTCGAGGGGTGGGGATGTCGGCGGTACTCGCCAACTGCCACGCCCTTGGCGGCTCGATCACGATTCGTTCGGAGCGCCAGCGCGGCACCTGCGTGCGCATCTCCATCCCAGTCTCGCAGGAGTCGCTGGCGGCGTAGCCGCACGCGAACGCCTCAGTCGCGCCTGTGGCAAGTAGTCCTTGAACGAGCAGGTCGAGCGATACTGTCGGATCACGCAACGCTACGCGCCTTCGGCCCCCGCGTCAGTGAGCACATGAACGACTCCGCGGAGCTCGCCCTCGACTACTCCCGCCTGTACGATGGCCTGGTCGTCGTCGCGGAGATGGAGCCCAACCAGCTGCGACCCGGCTGTCAGCGCTGATCGGTCGATCTCACCCCGCGTTCGCTAGACTACCGGCATGTCGTCCCCGCGTCGCGCACCCCGTCTCGTCCTCCTCACCGGCCCGGTTGGTGGCGGAAAGAGCACGACGGCGCAGGCGCTGGCAGATCACCTGCGGCGCGAAGCGGCGCTGCGCGTGGCGGTGATCGATCTCGACGTCGTGTACTGCATGCTGCGGCAGCGCAGCGGGTTTGGCGAGCTCGAGCTCTGGCCCGTCGCGCGTACGGCGAGCGGCGCGCTCGCCGGCAACCTGTTTTCGCAGGGCTTTGACCTGGTCGTGCTGGAGGGGGAATACTTCACGCCCGAGCACTTCGAGCAGCTTCGCCGCGGGGCTGCGTTGCCGCCTTCGCTGGCGTTCACGCTGTACGTCTCGTACCCCGAGGCGCTGCGCCGCGTCGGCCAGGATCCGACGCGCGGCCTCTCGAAAGATCCCGAGGTGCTGGCTCAAATGCACGCGGCGTTCCTGGCGGCGCAGCCCTTCCTGCGTGACGCCACCTTGCTCCTGGACGCGGACCGGCTCGACCCGGCGCGGCTCGCTGCGGACATGGCGGCGGCGCTGGAACGACCGGCGCAGAAGGTGCTCGCGTATGTCACGTACGAGCAGCGTCTGCTGGTGTTCGAGGAGCCCGATTTCCCCGACGCCGGTGTGCAGGTGCCCGGCGGCACACTGGAGCCGGGCGAGAGCCCGGCAGAGGGAGCCCTGCGCGAAGCCTTCGAGGAGACGGGCCTGGAAGGCCTGCAGCTGGTGCGCTTCCTCGGCGTGCAGCTGTATGCCGCCAGCGACGGTCGCACGCTGCAGCGCCACTACTTTCAGCTCGCGCCGAGCGCTCCCCCGCCCAGCGAGTGGGAGCACTGGGAGCAGAGCCCGAGCACGGGCGAGCCGCCCATCCGTCTGAGGCTGCGCTGGGTGAGCCTCGACGCCGTGCCTCCGCTCGCTGGGGGCCGCGACGCGCTGCTCGGTGAGCTCGCGCGCTAGCCGCCGCGCGCGCGTGGGCGAGCAGACGTGGAGCGGGCGATCCGCCGTCTTGGGGTCAGGACTCCACCATTCGCTCGCTCGACGAGCCCCGGCTTTTTTCGAGTATGCAGGGCCCTGTCCGCGAGGAGGGGGGCCATTCGATGTGAAATGCGGCACCGGGTCGCTGGGCGAGCCCAGCGCGAGGTGGCAGTGCCGCGGTCGCTGCACTAGCCTCTCGGCTCGGAGCATGACCCAGCCAATCACTCGCCGATCGGTCCTGTCCCTCCTGCCCGGAGGGTTGCTTGCTGGTGCTCTCCCCGCCTGCGCCGGAGCACCGTCCCCAGCGGCGAGCGCACCCGGCGCGCGCGATTCGCGCTCGCTCGAGCTCAACCCGGCAAGCCCGTTCCCCGCCGACTTCGCCTGGGGCGTCGCCACCTCCGCCTATCAGATCGAGGGCGCCGCCAGCGAGGACGGTCGCGGTCCCTCCGTGTGGGACACCTTCAGCAAGCAGCCGGGGGCCACGTTCGAAGGGCAAACCGGCGAGGTGGCGTGCGATCACTACCATCGCTATCGCGAGGATGTAGAGCTGATGCGCTCGCTCGCTGCGCGCGCGTACCGATTCAGCATCTCGTGGACGCGCGTCCTGCCGGAGGGGCGCGGTCAGGTGAACGAGAAAGGGCTCGATTTCTATGCGCGCCTGCTCGACGAGCTCCTGCACGCGGGTATCACGCCCTATGCCACGCTCTTCCACTGGGATTATCCGCGCGCCCTGTTTGAAAAAGGCGGCTGGCTCGAGCGCGACAGCGCGGACTGGTTCGCCGAGTATGCGGGGCTCGTCGTCAAGCGCTTCGGTGATCGCGTGCAGCGCTGGCTGACCCTGAACGAGCCGAACGTGCACATCTTGCTCGGGCATATGCTCGGTCTGCACGCGCCGGGGCTGAAGCTGCCGCCCGAGAAGGCTGTCGTCGCCGCCCATCACTGCATGCGCGCGCATGGCAAGGCCGTCCTGGCGATGCGCGCCGCGGCGCGTCCGGCGACGCACCCGGAGATCGGGTGCGCCTTCGCCTTCCTCGGCTATCACCCCGTGTCCTCGAGCGCGGAAGATCTCGCTGCTGCCGAAGAGCTCACCTTTGCCAGCAAAGAGCGCGCTCTGGCGCGGCCGGCGTGGTGGTTGGACCCGCTGCTGCGCGGCTCCTACCCCGCTGATGGCCTGTCCGTGCACGGAGCTCACTTGCCCCCGAAGTTCGAACGGGACCTGGACGAGATCCATCAGCCACAGGAATTCCTGGGCCTCAATCTCTACTGGTCTGAGCCCACCCGTCGCGGCGCCGACGGCCGGCCCGAGACGCTGAAGCTGCCAGCCGGTTACCCGCGCGCCGCGACCGACTGGCAACCCATCACGCCGCAGGCCCTGTACTACGGCCCGCGCTTCGCGTACGGCCGCTATCAGCTGCCGATCTACATCACCGAGAACGGGCTCGCCGTGCGCGATCAGCTCTTTCTCGATGGATCCATTCATGACCTGCAGCGCAGCGACTACCTGCAGCGCGCCCTGGTCCGCCTCGCCGACGCCCTGCGCGAAGGTGTGCCCGTGCGCGGCTACTTCCATTGGTCCTTGCTCGACAACTTCGAGTGGTCGGACGCGTACAAGCAGCGCTTCGGCCTGGTCTACGTCGACTTCGCTTCGCAGCGGCGCGTAGCCAAGGACTCCTTCGCCTTCTACCGCGACATCATCCGCAGCAACGGCGCTCGCGCGCTCGTGGCCACGACCGTCGCCGCCGACGTCGTCAGCCCGTGAGGGGGGCACATCCTGGCGTCGGGCGGCGTCCGGAGGGCGCCGAGCCTGGAATGAGCGTCTGAGCATCTGGACGGCAGCGACGCTGAACTGGACGAGCAGCGCTGCCAGCGGCGATCAGGGATACCAAATGGCATGTGCCTCGACGCTGCTCGGGTGCAGCACGATGTCGGCAGCCCGACGCGAAAGCACTGGACGCGTTGAGAGCGCTCAGTAGCCACGTTACGGCCCGAGCTTCCGCGCGCCCTTCAACGCTCTCGTGTGCTCGGCGGGCCGCGCGATGAAGGCCGTGCGAGCTACCAGGTCGTGCTCAGCGTCTGCCCTGAATGCGGCAACGGCCGGCAGCAAGCGGCGGGTGGGCTCGTGCCGGTCGACCCTGACGTCGTCAGGATGGCCCACTGTGACGCCCAGCACATCGGCGCGATGTCGGACCCGAGCTCGGCGCCGGCCAACGACCTCGAGCCCGACGAGAGCCGAGGCGATCACCCAGACGTGTCCGAGCGTGCAAGTGCGGCCCCAGACGCTCCGGTGGGAGCGAGCACCCGAGGGAGCTCAAGCTCCCTCGAGCAGCAGAACGCTCACGTGGGCGCAGCCACTGCGGAGAGAGCTGCCGACACGGCGCGGAGCTCCTCCCGGGCCAGCGGTCCCCCGGCAGGCGAACGTTTCCCTGGGCGTGCCACCCAAACCATCCCTCCCGCCTTGCGCCGCGCCGTGCTGCTGCGCGATCAGCACCGTTGCCAAGTGCCAGGCTGTAACAACGTGACGTGGCTGGACATCCATCATATCGAGCTCCGTTCTGAAGGCGGACGCCACGCGCTGGAGAATCTCATTTGCGTCTGTGCACGGCATCACCGCGCTGCTCATCACGGCAAGATCACCATCGATAGAAACGAAGCTGGTGCTCTGCGTGTCCGACATGCCGATGGCAGCGAATACGGTCGCAGCGTGACGCCGCAGGCGCTCGAGGTTCGTGCCAAAGTCTTCTCTGCGTTGCGCCACCTCGGTTTTCGCGCGGCCCAGGTGCGTGCCGCGCTCGAGCAGTTGCAGCGCGAGCCAACGCTGGCGCAGGCTTCCTTCGATGGCCTCCTACGCGAAGCATTGGCCTTGCTCTGCCCGCCGGGCGCGCGGCGTTGACCTTCTACGAAGACCAGAGCTGATCTCCCCGAACGCTGGTGGCGCGCGCCAACGCCCCCAGGCGCCCCTGCGTCCGCATTTCGTCCGCGTGCGCACGATGCGGCGCTCGCACGATCATCTGCGCCAGACTCGCTCGTCAACGGGTCACTGTTCGCGAGCGCCGGCTGTCGAGCGGAGGTGGAGCTCTTTCGCCAGCATGCCCGGGGCAATTCTCGAAAGCGTCGAAGCCCGAGCGCCCACAGAGCTCGGATGTCGACGAACGCCCGATGGGATCACGGCTCTCATATCGTCGCGCTGCAAAAGGGCGAGTCGAAGGGGTGAGCGAACAGGTGGAGGTTCCGCTGCGCGCGGGACAGGACCAGGAGCGTATCACGTACGACGGCGCGGGCCCGTCCCGATGGCCCCGCGGCGACTGCTCGAGGCGCTTGCGACCGGATGGTGTTGCGCTTTGGGCGGATGGTCTGGCGTTGTGCGGACATGGCCCTCCATGTCCTTCCGATCATTTTGTCTTCCGTTGCCACCGGGTACCCGCTTGGCTTTGAAACGACCTGCGGGGGCGCTGTCTGCTCGCCATTTTCCGCGACCCGTTCGGACTCCGGGCGTCTATCCCAAGGAACGCGCGTGGTCGGGGCGGTGACCTTGGCGGCGCGAGAGACGTGTTGAACATCGGGCGGGAGGTTCATCTTGAGGCTCGAAAACAGTCTCACGACAGCTGGGCAGCTATCCTGGGAGTTGCGCAAGATTGAAGCCGAGCTGGGCGGGCTCGACTCGACTCCGCGCACACTGCAAGCAAACCTTCCGTGGCTGCTGGCCTGTTGCGCTCACCCGGATTCTCGCCTGAGCGTTTTTGCGGGCGACGTGATTGCAGGACTCACCTCCGCGATTCCTGGCCCGGAGCTTGCCGATCGCTTCCGGCGCTTGCGTGATCGAGTGATCGACGTCGAGGCAGGCGGTGGCGCACCCGTCGAGCCCAACTCCCACGAGTCCGTGCCCCCGACGAGCCGGACCTTGCTTCCGGCGCAGGGCGCGCAACCGCGAAAGCTGTGGCCGCAGCTGGCCACTCTGCTCGCCTCCAGCGCAGGGTTCTGGCAGCTGATCGAAAAGATCATCCCACACGCCTCGTCGTCGGCGCTGGCAATCAAGGATGTGGATCAGCCGCTCCTGGATGATCTGGTGCGAGAGGCCACGGTAAATACGTGGGTGCGTGATCTGAGCGTGGAGCAGACTATCCATGGCATAGAGCTCGGGTTTCTGTTTGCGTCGACGGTGCTGCTCTGCTCTCGATATGTGGTGCCGCGGCAGGCGCCCACCAGCTTGCCCGTGCGCGAGGGACTCGTGCTCTTCAGGCGAGGAATGCTCATTCTGTACGCGATCTGGACGAGCGTCTACCTGGTCTTGGCCTGCGACGCCCTGCTCGTCGAACGGGCGTTGCTCTCGGTGGCCTATGAGCCGCTGGTCTGGGCGCTGACGGATGTTCTCAACGCGGCGAGCTCGGGCGCCCTGTTGTATTGCTTTTGTGTGCTCGATCGCTGCCCACTCGCAGGGTCGAGAGAACACGCGGGCTTCGGCAAGACCGTCCTGCGCTGGTGGTGGATTGTGATCTTCGTCGGCCTGCTGAGCGCAGGCGCTCGCCTTGGCTATCTCGGCGATGCGAAGCCGTGGATCTTTGCCAACTCGCTCCTTGGCGGTCTAGCGATCGCGTGCCTCATTGGCCGCTTTGACAGTAACTGGATGAATCTACCGCGGCTCGTCGTGTTGCCGCTCTACGCTTTTGCCTTGTTGCAAGTACTATATGGCGACCTCTACGGTGACACCCATAACGAGCTGTTTCGCATGCCCGCTGGGCTCCACACGGCGCTCTTCGTAGTACTGCTTGGGTTCAAGCTCTGGTTGATCGTAATAGTGGCTCACACCATCCGAGAGGGTCTGCTGGGCCAGTTTCTGGCCCGGGCTCTCGACTGGCGGCGGACGCAAGAGGAGGCCTCATGATGTGCTGGCGACAGGTCGTATTTTCTTCAGTATCGCTCGCTGCGATAGCGGTCGCGCTGTGCTCGATGGGCGGCGGGGCTGACGCTCACTCGACGCCTCAGCCTGCCGAAGCTGAGCCTCAGAGTCTTTGCATCAAGGCCGCGTGCGATGGATCGTGTCAGTCCAAGCAGGGCATTTGCTGCCATAACGCCTGCTTCTGTTGCCAGGGTGGCAAGTGTCCTACCTGCGGATAGAGACCTGCCCACCCACTAGCGCAGGGAAGGAGAGGGCTCGGCATGCTACGCCACAAACCGTCCCCAGTATGTGCCCACCGCGCGGCTTCGCAAAGGCACCCTCGCGCCGATCGTGGCATGTCGTGGAGACCTGGCCTCTCCATCGGCGGCAGTCCGCCTAAGTTACTGGTCTAGCGCGGGTACCGTTGCTGGAACCCACGTCACTCCATCCTCGCTGTTCCAAATACCATGACCAACGGCAACAAATTTGTTCCCAGCGGTGACTGCTCGAATACCCCCCTCAACCTCACTGCTAACCTGCCACGGCTCGTTCGCGCCTCGATACAGAATGAATCCTGACTCAACAGACCGTCCAACCCAACGCTGGCCAATACGCGCAACTGCGGCCGGGGCGGGGTCAGAGGTGTTCTGTAGGCTCCACTCGAGGCCATCTGGCGAATGCATGGAGTAGTACGAAAACCCGTTGGGGTTCTCGCCCGCACAGCAGTCGTACCATGCCGTTCCACCGAAGCCGTCCCCCTCGGCCCAGAGTCCCGCCACCCAGCGCCTCTCTTCGAGGGGTGACGATTGGCTCCAGCTCAGCCCTGCATCGTTCGTCAATGCAATGGCGGCACCGAGGTGGCCGACAACCCCAGGCACTCCAACGGCGAGCCCTGCCGGGATGGCACCTCTCCCTCGTTCGGTCCACTCTGTGCCAGTCTCCGACGCCCAAAGCGCGTAGGAGCCCTCGATATCCCCGTGCATCAAGAACTCGCTGCCAGCCCAGACGACCTCATGAAACCCTTCTTTCGAGTCAGGGGACGGGGACCTTACTTCCTGCCACGTCAAGGCGTCCTCAGACACCAGTACCGATTGGCTCCGAATGTACTCATTCCCGCCGACCCAACGAATCCCCCACCCGGCCACGACCCAATGTCCGCCCCCAAAAGCAACCGCAGCCAGCACCTCGTCTCCACCCCGATAACGTAGACTCCAAGTTTGCGCGTCTTCGCTGGTCAGAATCACGGAATCAGTTTCGTGTTCACCTTCCACCGCACCCGTCGCGACGTATAGACCATTCTGGAACGTGACCCCCTCCAGATAGATTTCAGTCTCGGCCGCTTCACCAACCGTGCCTTCTTCAACGGTGGCGACGGGGGTGCTACCTGTCTCCTGCGCAACGTCAGAACCGCTCGCCTCACTATCAACTGAGCGGGGCACGGCGGCGTATTCCACTTTTTCACCGCATCCGGACAGCGCAACTAGAAGGCCTGTGCCAACCAATGTTCGCCAGATTGCGCCAGTCCGTGTCCGATCGATCATCAAACCGCTCTCCGAGCCCCTTCGTTTGCTCATGTCCATCGAGCAAGCAATGCGCGTGCCAATCGACGTCGCGTGCCTACAGTAGCCACCCGCATCCTCAGTTGCCATGAGCTCGGAGGGCTGTGTCTGTCGACGACAGCTCCAGGACCGATCGAATTGTTGTGATTGGACCTTCGAGCAGTGATCGCGTTCTGTACGTCGTTCACGTCGAACGTAGTGTGCTCGCTCGCACAATCAGCGCCTGACATGGCACGCGCTCGGAGCGTGTCGTTTACGAATCAGGAGCCAGCCTGCGAGTATGCCGCCGTGGAGGACTGTCAGGTCACTACCTTTCAACGGTACGCTAACGCTTACAGGTCGACTCGGTTCAGCGGGCACACCTTGCCCGTACCGCCTGGTCGTGCAGTTGCCGGAGACAGCGCACCGCCATTTTCGGAAACGGTTTGCGCAACCCCGAGCCCTAGAACGTGGGTTCTAGCGGAGAGACGCCCAGAACTGAGCTCAACGCCTCCCTCATTCTGCTGGAAGGAAGGTCGACATGAGCACCGGTGCTGCGCGTGTGCAGCCGGTCCCGTGTAGCTCGGAATGTCAGCCAGGCGCGGCTTGTGCCGTCGCGACGCGACACTTGATGAGAACGACTGCTCCCGGGACGCGATACCACCGGGTTATGACGCATCAGAGAGGCAGCTCGTGAAAGAACGGGCGGCCGTGGCTCGCTGACCACGCTTGCGTGTCGCGATCGCTGAAGGCGCGCGGCGCGCGCCGATGAAATCACCCCCGCGTCACAGGATCTTCGTCCCTTCGTAGTCGAAGCCGAGCTTGACTTCGGTCAGCCCCGCGCCGCGCAAGGCCTGGCGCAGGCGGGCCTTTTGCTCCGTGTAGAAGAGCAGGAAGCCGCCGCCGCCGGCGCCGATCAGCTTGCCGCCGATGGCGCCGCTCGCGAGCGCGAGCGCGTACCAGCCGTCGATGTCGGGGTTGCTCATCTGCGCCGAGCGCTTCTTCTTGTGCTCCCAGTGCGTGTGCAGGAGCTGGCCAAACTCGGCGAGGTTGCCGGATTCGAGCGCCTCCAGGCTGCGGTGACCGAGCTCCTTGACGTAGTGCAGGTTGTCCGTCATCGCGGGGTCATTGCGGCGACTCTTGTCGTCTTGCTCCTTGAGCAGCACGGCCGCGGAACGCCGAAAACCGGTGGGCACCATCAGCAAGTTTTCCTGGAGCTGATCGATGGTGTCTTCCGAGGCGTTCACCGGGCGCGCGAGGACGGCGCCGTCGCGCTGAAACTCGAACACCGTCAAGCCACCGAAGGCTGCGATGTACTGGTCTTGCTTGCCGACGGGCTCTGCCAGACGATCGATTTCGATGTGGCACGCCATTTCGGCGAGCTCGCGGGGGTGGATGAAGTGGCGCTTGTACTTGTGCAGCACCTTGAGCAGGCACGTCGTGAAGCTGCCCGAGGAACCGAGGCCGGTGCCGGCAGGGATGTCCGCCATGCTCGTGATCTCGATATTGGGCTCGGTCACCCCCGTGATGCTCAACGCCTCCCTGATGATCGGGTGCTTGACTTCTTGCACGCTGGCGGGGCGCTCGATCTGTGAGTAACGGATCAGGAGCTCCTTGAAGGGTGTGCGATGCAGCGTGACGTGGACGTACTGCGTGATCGCTGCGGCCACGACGAAGCCGCCGTGCTCACGATAGTAAGAGGGCAGATCCGTCCCGCCACCGCCGAGCGAAATGCGCAGCGGGCTGCGACCGATGATCACGAGCTTTCCCCGCTGCGAGCCGCGGGAGCGAGCGCCCCGTTTCTGGTCTTGTGGCGCGCGAGCACCAGGAAGCCGAGGGTCTCCTCGGGATCGAACAGAACGCGATCGAGCACTCGGGCGCCCAGCGCGACGGCCAGCATGGAGGGCGCGACCCAGGGCAGCGTCCAGTAGCGCGGTCGCGCGAGCGTGACCTTTTCATGCCCGAGCTTGCCCATGGTCTGCGCCATGCCACCCATGTGAGCGACTCGGAACGCGAGATAGCTATTGAGCTTGTGACCCATCAGAGACCACAAGCTACCTTGTTGCTCGACGTGGGTGAGCTCGAGACCCGCGCGGGCGCACAGCTCACGCAAGCCGTGCTGGCTGTAGCGGAAGTAGTCGTGCGGCTGTTCGTGGAGGCGGAACTGAAACGGCGCCATCAGGATCAAGAGCCCATCGTCCTTGAGCACTCGGGCCATTTCCTGCACGAGCTCGGCGGGCTTGGCCGTGTGCTCGAGCACCTGAACACTGAGCACCGTATCGAAGCAATGATCGGGGAACGGCAAGCGATTTCCGCTGTACAGCACGTCCGGGCCTCGCTTGCCGTCGCCCAGCACCGGCTCGGCGGCAGACGTCAGCTCGAACGTATCGCGGTGTTCGACGCCGATGTACTCCGTCACATAGGGACGAAAGATCGCTTCATACGGCTTGTCCCCACAGCCCACGTCGAGCAGGCGGCCCCGAGCTCGGGGTGCCACCCGACGCAGCGAATCGAGGATCAACGAGAGCTGCAGATCCACCCAGTCGCTGGTGCGACGCAGCCACTTTCTTGCCTCACCCTCGACCAGAGCGCGCGCGGTCCACCCGGACGCTTCGCTCGATCGAACCGCGGCACCCCCGGCTGCGTGGCTCATGCGCGTGCCTCTGGCTCGCGAGCGCCGGCAGGCTCCTGCGCCACCGCGATCAGCTGCCAGCCGTGGCGGCCCCGATCGCGGTTGAAACGGAACAGCGTGGAGAACGCGCGAATGACGGCGCGCGCGTGCAGCGGTAGGTGCTGCCCGTGGTCCTCGGCGGCGTCGCGGATCAAAGCGTTGCCGCGCGCGACCACCGCCAGGCGGTACAGGTTGAAGAACGGGAAGCCCGCGCCGTCCGAGCTGATGATCTCGAGCCCGGCTCGCTGCAACAAGCTCTCGAGCTGCTCTGCGCTGAAGTGACGACGGTGGCCGATGTGACGATCGAAGGCGGACATCGGCCCCGCGGGCACGGTGACCACGAGCCGACAGCCCGGCGCAAACAGCGCGCGCGCCGTGCGCAGCGCCGTCAGCGGGTCATCGATGTGCTCGAGGACCTCGGTGCAGACGGCGTGGCTGGCATAGCCGCGGTAGCGCTCGGGCAGGCTGGCGGCTACCGTGAGATCAGCCTGTTCGAACGTGGCGCCGGGCACGTTGCTCCTCGCGAGAGCGATACCCGTCTCCGCGCGATCGATGCCCACGAAGCTGATGTCAGGGTAGGTGCGGACAACGTCGCGGGCGAAGTCCCCGTGACCGCAACCGAGCTCGACCAACCTCACCGGCGCGGGCGCCGCGTCCAGGCCGAGCGCACTCATGATCAGATGGCGGCGATAGCTCTGCGCCGGGTTATGCGCGTTGCTGTCGGCGTAGTTGGCCCAGTGCGTGTTCCAGTCGTCCGCTCCGCTGGCTGCCGTTCGAGCACCGTTCATGACGCTCCTCCATTGGCGCCCGACGTGCGAGGCACAGCGGCGCTTGCCGAGTGTGTGCCCGTACCTGCCGCCGCGGCCCCCGCCGGAGATCGGGTGCAGACCGCGAAGGTGTTGAGCCCGAATTTGTGGCTGAAGCAGCGGATGCGGCTGGGCGCAAAATTGGCGCGGACGAGCAGGGGCCAGAGGTCCTT
>Ga0207675_100005866_pt1 | contig 11729 bp, 10 predicted proteins | sample KBSSwiS42_FD_184305 | JGI IMG/M metagenome (GOLD analysis project Ga0207675, IMG submission 184305) | Switchgrass rhizosphere microbial communities from Kellogg Biological Station, Michigan, USA - KBS Switchgrass S4-2 (SPAdes) (version 2) | ecosystem: Host-associated > Plants > Roots >...
CGTCAGTTACTTCAACGAACCGAGGGACTTTCAGGCTAACGCTCCCGCGCAAAAACCGGCAAACGGTTTCACAGCACGCGCGTTTTTTAGCGACGCGACGCGCGTGGACGATGTGGGTGCGAAGCGGACCTCGCGTTGAAACGTGTTGAAATCGAGGTGCCGGATGAAACGACGGATGCGGACGAAGCCCTGGGAATTCCGTACTTCGGGATGGGGTTCGGGCGCGCGTTCTGATCAGCCGAACGTCTCGCCGTTCCACCCCCACATCGTCCCGACGGCGTCGGCGAAGTCGATGTAGATGCGGTCGAACGGGACGTCGAGCGCGCGCGAGACACGCGCGCAGATCTCCTGCGACAGGGCGGTCGTGTCGTCGGGGCTCATCTTGCCGATGTTCTTGACCGCCACGAAGGCGGCGGGCGCGCGATCGCCGCCGAACGACATCGGCAGCCCGGGCACCAGGCAGGTCATCACCCAGCGTTCCGGCTTGCCGAAGCGGGCCGCGGCCAGCTTCGAGAGCTCACTCAGCAACGTCTTGGCCTCGTCCGCCGGCGTGCCGGCGGACGTGAAAACCTGGATCAGCGGCATCCGCTAGATCGACTGCAGGTACGTGATCAGGTCGGACAGCTCGTTCGACGAGAAGCCGGCGACATTGCCGTGCTTGCTGCCGCCGCCGCACGCCGTGTCGCTGAAGCGGTCAGCCAGCGTCTTGGCGCAGCCGTTGTGCATGAACGGACCGCGGCTGCCGATGCCGACCAGCGACGGCACCTGGAACGCGCCGCCGGTGCCGACGTCGACCGTGGCGTTGTTGGTCATCCGAGTGCCCGCGTGGCACGAGGAGCAGGCGGCGCGCGTCGCATCGTTGAACAGCGCCCGTCCGCGGTCGATCGCGGCCGTGTCGGTCGGCAGCGTGCGCGGCATGTGCGGCTGCGTGTCGATCCAGTTCATCAGACCGTTGATCTGGTCCGGCGCCAGCTGCGGGCCCGACATACGGCCCTGGAACACGTCCGTCATCAGGCGGGTCATGTCGGTCTCCATGCCGTCCCAGTGGAAGGGCTCGGAACCGCGCAGGCCACCTGCCTGCAGCGACTGCGTCCGGCGCGCGCCCTGGCAGGTGAAGTTCCAGACGCGGCCGTCGTCGTTGCCTTCCGCGTGGCAGGAAGCGCACGCCAGGAAGCCACCCGCGTTGGAGTGGAAGATCAGGTGGCCGGTGTCGGCGCGGCTGGTCGTCGACAGGACGATGTTGTTGCCGGTGCCCGGCAGCGCCAGCATCGCGGGTTCGCGCGACTGGACGATGACCTGGCCCGAGCCGTCGAAGGCAACCGCGATCGGCTGGCCGACGACCTGGGGAACCGACGGATCGGGGACGCCGCAGGTGGCGCCGCCGCCCGTGCTGGTGCCGGCGATCGGCGGCATCACGCCACCCGCGAACCCCGGGTTGCAGGGGCCGTGCGTGCCGTCGGGCATGCAGCCAACGTGATCGTCGGTGACGCTGTCGGTGTCCGACACGAACACGCGCGTCAGGTCGGGCCCGCTGTCGCCCGGGATCTGGTTGGTGGAGTTACCGGCCGACACGAACGCCACGCGCTGTCCGTCCGGCGAGATGGCCATGTCGACCGCGAGCACCATGCCCGCCATCGCGGGGCCGCTGCGCGTGCTGCCGTCCGCGCCGACCATCGTGACGGCCGGATGCACGATGCCGCTGCAGGCGTCGGGACCCCCGTATCCACCCACGACCGGCTGAACTTCCTCGTCGACGCCGCGCTGGTGCAGCATCATCACGCCGCTGCCGTCAGGCATTTCGGCCATGCGCCACGCGACAGAAGGGGTGTACCGCTGCCCGCCGCGAGCCGCGGTGGCACGGAACGTCGGCAGCTTCACGGTGCCCGAGACCGACCCGTCGGCGGCGACGGTCAGCACCTCCGCCGAGAGAAAGCGGCTGACGCGCAGGCGCGACCCATCGACGACCACGTCGCGAAGGTCCTGGGACAGGTTCAGGGTACGGATGGCGTTCCCGCCGGCCGCCGGGAGGCTGACCAACTCGCCGCCGGAGCACGCCACGTGGACCAGGTCGGTCGCCGGATCGTAGGCGGTCCCGCGGGGCGCGGCGCAGACGGCGCGTCGCGAGATGATCTCGCCGGTGACCGTGTCGATGCTGACCAAGGCGCCGCCGTGGCGGAGGGCGACGTGGGCGCGTCCGGCGGCGTCGGCGACGACGCGGCCGGGTTCGTCACCGGCGTTCAGCGCGACGGTCCGGACCGCCTTGGTCGTGAGGTTGACGATGTAGACCTGATCGCGGTCCGAGTCGGCGGCCACCGCGGTGTGCCCGTCGGCGAGGATGCGAAGCGTGCCGCCGCTGATCGCGGGCGGCGGAGTCGGCGCCGCCACGGTCGTTCCGTACTGCGGCGGGAACGGGGAGAAGGACCCGCCCGGTGTCGGGGCGCCGCCGGTGAAGCCGCCGCCAACGCCGGTGTTGGACGTCTGGCACAACGGGCTGGGCGTCACCGTACCGATGTCGCCGCCGGTTCCCGAGGGGAGCGGCGTCTGCTGGTCGGAGCAGCCGACCGCGATGACCGCGGCGAAAAGGCCGGCGCAAAAAGAAGCTGACAAGCGACCGAGGGGGGAAGTCGTCATGGTGGAATTTCTCCTCTGGGGATCTTCTGTCAGGAAGTGCCAACAGCGCTACGTAAATGGGTCACAAAACCGTTGAATCCATTAGATAGTGTGACCGCCGCCGAACGAAGCAACGTCTGTGCCACGTATAAATTCTCCCTCGGTGAAACAGATTCGCGAGGTTAGCCGCCGCAGCCCGTCACCAAAGGTGCGCAAAGCCTGTCACGGATGTCCGGCCTCCGACGGACACCTCAGAAAAGCGTGGTTCCGCACCGTCGGTGAGGCGCGTGACACCTCGGTGGCGGCGTGGAGGGTTCCCTTGGTGATGCGGGGCGCCTGTGTTACGAGGGGGCCCATGAAAAACCTGATCGCGGTGACGTTGATGCTGGGAGCGGTGGCCGGATGTGGGCGCTTCGGCGGCGCGCCGAAGACCGAGGAGGACAAGACGCTGTACGCCCTCGGCATGATCATCGGGAAGAACCTGCAGGACTTCAACCTGTCGCCGCGAGAGCTGGACATCGTGAAGGCGGGAATGACCGACACGATCCAGAAGAAGAAGACGGCCGTCGAGCTGGAGACCTACGGACCCAAGGTCGACAAGCTTCACGGGGACCGCCGGCAGGCCCGCAGCCAGCTCGAAAAGAAGCAGGGCGTGGCGGCCGTCGAGGCGGCGGCGCGCGAACCGGGCGCGATCAAGACGGCGTCGGGCGCGATCGTCCGCATCACCAAACCCGGCACGGGCGAGTCCCCGCAGCCGACGGACAAAGTGCAGGTTCAGTACACGGGCAAGCTGCTCGACGGCACGGTGTTCGACACGTCCCGCAAGGCGGGCGGCCAGCCGGCGACGTTCCCGCTCAACGGCGTGATCAAGTGCTGGGGCGAGGGCGTGGCGCAGATGAAGGTCGGCGGTCAGGCCGTGCTCACCTGTCCCTCGGATACGGCTTACGGCGACGGCGGCTCGCGCGGAATTCCTCCGAGCGCGACGCTGATCTTCGACGTCGAGCTCGTGAAGATCGAAAAGTAAGTTCAGGCGCCCGTGTAGCGGGCGACCAGCAGCGTGACGTCGTCGTCGCGGCGCGCCGAGAACGCGGCGACGGCGGCCAGGATCGCGTCGCGCACGGCGGCGGGTGACGCGGCGCCGTGCTCTTCGACCAGCGCGATCAGGCGGTCGATCCCGAAGCGCGCGCCGCCGCCGTCGGCCGCCGCGGCTTCGGTCAAGCCGTCCGTGTAAAGCACCAGCAGGTCGCCGGACTCCAGGCGCGCGGTGCTGTCGACGGTGCCGGCGGTGATGTCGCGCTTGGCGCCGACCCACGCGCCCGGCGTCTCGACGCGGTCGCAACGGCCGGTAGCCACGCGGCGGATCAGCATGTCCTCGTGCGCGCCGGCGAATGTCAGGCTGCCGTCGCGGCGGTAGCGGATCAACGTCAGCGTCGCGTGTTCGTGCTGTCCGAGGCGCGTGCGCACGTTCTCGACCAGCATCGTGTTCAGCGCCAGCAGCAGATCGCGCGGCGCCGCGTCCGGCATCTTGCGCGCCAGGGCGCCGATCCCGCTCTGCATCATCAGCATCACCAGGCCGGTGCCGAGCCCGTGCCCGGCCACGTCGCCGATCCCGAGCCAGCAGCCGTCGTCGACCGGCACGACGTCGTAGTAGTCGCCGCCGACCTCGGTGGCGGCGTACATCGCCGCGGCGATCTCCAGGCCGGGGACGGTCACGTCCTGGGGGAGGATCGAGGTCTGGATGCGGGCGGCGATCTCCATCTCTTTCTCGAGGCGCTGGCGCTCGGCGACCTGCCGGCGCGTGGCTTCCTCGACGAGACGGGTGACCAGGCGCGCCCCTTCCAGCGCGCTCGACACCTGCTCGGCCAGCGACTCGTAGACCATCCCCTCGCGGGGGCCCATCTCCAGCATCAGGATGCCCAGCGGCCGCTCGTGGAAGAACAGCGGCTCGACGATGATGGACGCGCGCCGCGCCAGCTTGTCGAACAGCGCGGGCAGCAGGTTGACCGCGGGCATGGTGGCGCCCGGCGCGGTCGCCGCGTCGGCGGCCGTGCCTCCGTCCAGCACCGGCTCGGCGTCGTAGGTCAGCACCACGCGAGCGGCCGAATCGGCGGTGACGCCGCTGGAGTCGTCATACAACGTCATCCAGGCGCAGGGGATCGCGAGGCGCGGAAGCTGGTGGGCGATTGCGCCGGTCAGCGCCGTGACTTGCTGGGTGGCCAGCAGCGTGGCGCCGCTCTCGGTCAGCGCGTTGGCGAGCCGCTCGTTGTGCAGGCGATGCTGTGCCTGCGCGCGCTCGGCCAGGTCGCCGATCAGGATGCGGGCCTCGTGCCACAGGTCCTCGGCCTGAACCCAGCGAAGGTTCTCGTTGGGCAGCGCGGGCAGCAGCAGCTTGCGCAGCGCCGACACCGCACCCTGAAACGCGGCGACGTCGTCGCCCGCGAGGGCGACGCTGGTGATCAACCGGTCCAGCGTCGAGGCGAACAGGCCAGCGCCCGCGCCGCGAAGCTCCGCCTCGAACGCGTCGACCAGCTGGCGATCCCAGCCCTGCGCCAGCGACGTGTCGGCGCCGTGGACGGCGCGCGCGATCTGGCGGGCGACGTCGTCGCCGTGCTCGACCAGCAAGTTCTCCAGCGGCGTCCGTGTCGGCGTGACGGTGCCGACGCGCCCCGGCCGCGTCAGCCCGGAGAGGCAGCCGCACGACAGCCGGACCACCAGCTCGGTCGCGGCGGTCGTTTGCGGCGCGACCTCGGCGCCGTCCAGCTGGGCCAGCACCAGCTCCATCGCGGCCTCGCCCTGCTGATACAGCGGCTGGCGCACCGTGGTCAGCGGCGGCGTCGAGAACCGGGCGTCCTCGATGTCGTCGAAGCCGACCACCGCCACGTCCGACGGAACCTGGAGGTCGCGCTCCTGCAGCGCGGGGATCGCGCCCAGCGCCATGTAGTCGTTCGCCGCCGCCAGCCCGTCGAACTGCACCTTGCGTTCGTCGACCAGCAATTCCACCGCGGCCTCGCCGGCCGCCTTCTCGAACGTCCCTTCGCAGACCAGGTTCGGATCGAGTTCCAGTCCGCGTTCTTCGAGCACGGTTCGGTAGATCTCGTAGCGGTGCTCGGCTTCGGCGTTCACGCCTGGTCCGCGGATGAAGGCGATGCGGCGGCAGCCATGGCGGACGATGAGGTGCTCGAGCGCCTGGCGCATGCCCGGCGTCTCGTCGACGAGCAGGCCGGGGACGCCGGGCGGCGCGATCGCGACGCTGGCGAGCGGCAGCGGCGCCAGCCGCGCGCACAGCTCGGCCACGGCCGCCGGTCCCAGAAAGTTGCCCAGCGCGCCGCCCAGGATGATGACGCCGTCCAGGCTGCGCTTGTCGCACAGGTCGAACACGAAGTTGCGGTTCAGACCGTCGCTGCGCGGCGCGCCCAGCACGCCACCCGCGAACACGACGACGTCGACGTCGCGGCGAAAAGCCACCTCCGAAATGCCCGCCAGCAGCGTGGTCTGGTACGTCTTGCGCAGCGAATCGACCAGGACCCCGATGCGGGGCCGCCGGCCCTGCCTCAGCCGCGCCGCCTCGCCCGGATCTGGCCGCGGTACGCGGGTGGGACCGCTCTGGTCGCGCCAGCGCATTCCAACATTCGTATCACGGGCGCGGGTTGGGCGGGACTTCGGTTATCCTCTTCGTCGGTGAAGTCCCTACCAGTCAAGCCCCGCTCCCGCCGGGCCATGGTCACCTGGTACGTGGCGCTGATTCTGCTCATCTTCGGAACCGGCGCGCTGGTCGCCTACCGTGCGAGCCGCGAGGCGCAGGCCGAGAAGGGGATGATCCTCGAAGGCGTCCGCCGCGTGTGCAAGCTGGCGACCGTCGAGGTGTCGCTGGCGGACTACGCGAAGAAGACGGTGCCGAAGTCGGTCGACCTGCCGTTCACGAAGGAGCCCGAGGCGTATCTGTTCTATGCGGGCATCGTGTCGGCGGGGTTCGACATCTGCGACGCGCAGTCCGGGATCGTCGTCAATCACGCCCAGCGCGAGGTCCGCATGACGCTGCCGCCGCCGCGCATCCTCTCGATCGACATCCAGCGCTTCGAGACCATCAACGAGCAATCAGGTTTCCTGAACGCGATCTCGGTCGAGGATCGGAATCGCTGGTACAGCGAGGCGCGGTCCGCGCTGGAGCACGGCGCGCTGGCGATGGGCGCGCTGGACCGCGCGCAGATCCACGCCGAGGAGCTGTTCGAGGCGTTCGTCGCCCGGCACGGTTACACCCTGGTGATCGGGAGCGGGCCGGTGCGGCGGCCGACCGCCGCCCGCGCTACGACAAACGCCGAGGAAGTGGTGGTGCCTAAATGACGAAGCAGATGTCTTGCGCCGCCCTGGCGGCGATTCTTTCCGTTTCGACGGCCGGGCACGTGCTGGCCCGCGCCAAGGGCAAGCCGGCCGCGGCCGCGGGAAAGAAGGACAAGCCCGCCACGCGCGAGCTGGAAGGATCCTGCACCGACAGCGACGGCGCGGCGCTGTGGTGGTCGCCGCTGGCGCCGGCGGTCGGTCACCCGATGAAGATCATGGCGGTGGGCGACGGCGCGGGCGATCTGACCGTGACCGACCCGCAGGGCGACGAGAAGGCGCTGACGACGGTCCGGCGCGACGGGCCGCCCACCAGCGTCACCGCGGAGTACACCGCGACGCGCGCCGGGGCCCATCAACTGATCTGGCGTCGCGGCGGCAAGCCGGTCGCGTGCCGCAAGATCCCGGTCGCCGCGAAGCCGAGCGAGCCGTCGAAGGCGCTGGGCGCGAACGTGTGGGCGTCGGCGCACGCCTGGGACCGCCGCTACGAGAACCTGTACTCGGCGTGGATCGCGACGCTGTTCGACGCGCCCATCGATCAGTCGCTGGACTTCCGTCCGCTGCACCAGGCGCTGCGCGATCCGGCGCGCAACTTCCTCTATGGCTACCTGGGCCTGCGCGAGGACGATCCGAAGAACAAGGCGGCGATCGCGGCGACGCCCGACTGCGCCGACCTGCCGTACTTCCTGCGCGCGTACTTCTCGTGGAAGCTGGGGCTGCCGTTCGGGTTCCGCGACTGCGATCGCGGGACCGAGTCGCGGCCGCCGCGCTGCACGACGTTCTACAGCAACGACGACGCGCCGAACGGGAAGGACGCGCCAGCGGCGGTGAAGAGCTTCTTCCGGCAGCTCGCGAACCGCGTGCAGTCGGGCAGCGCGCGGACAGGCCTGGACGACGACGCCACCGACTACTACCCGGTGCCGCTGGAACGATCGGCGCTGCGGCCGGGAACGATCTACGCGGATCCGTACGGCCACGTGATGGTCGTCGTGAAGTGGGTCGACCAGACGGCCGACAAGGGCGGCCTGTTGCTCGCCGTCGACGGCCAGCCCGACACGTCGATCGGGCGCAAGCGCTTCTGGGAGGGAACGTTCCTGTTCGCGAACGACGTGAAGAGCGCCGGGCCCGGGTTCAAGGCGTTCCGGCCGCTGGCGCGCGGCGCGGACGGCAAGCTGGAGCCAATCGCGAACGCGGCCATCGGCGGCAAGGGCGATCCGGCGCACGCGAAGTATTCGGACGAGCAGAAGAAGGTGTCCGCCGACGGCTTCTACGCGCGCATGGGCAAGCTGATCAACCCGTCGGGGCTGGACGCCGAGAAGGCGTACCGCGAGACGCTGGACGCGCTGGTCGAGCAGATGACCGTGCGGGTCGGGTCGGTCGACAACGGCGAGAAGTACCAGAAGGAGAAGGGCGCGGGGCAGGTGATCCCGATGCCGGACGGCGCGAAGATCTTCGAGACCACCGGCCCGTGGGAGGACTACGCGACGCCGTCGCGCGACATGCGCCTGCTGATCGCGATGAACGTGCTGCTCTCGCTGCCCGAGCGGATCGTCAAGCATCCCGAGCTGTACAACCTGGGCGGCAAGAAGCCGGAGGCCGTGCGCGACGCTATCGCCAAGCTGCACGCCAGCCTGGTCGGGACGCGCGGGATCACGTACACGCGCACCGACGGGACGCCGTGGAAGCTGACCGTCGCGGACCTGCTGGCCCGGCGCGCAGCGCTGGAGATCGCTTACAACCCGAACGACTGCGCCGAGCTGCGCTGGGGCGCTGCCGAGGGATCGCCCGAGGCGTCGACGTGCAAGCGCCGGCTGCCGCCCGAACAGAAGACGAAGATGGCCGAGTACCGCGCCTGGTTCCACGAGGCCCGCCGCCCGTCGCGATGACGCGGCGCTGATCCAGTCAGCCACGAAGCGACGGAGGGGCGAAGGATCCGGAACCCTCTCCCCGCGAAGCGGGGAGAGGGTTAGGGTGAGGGGCCGCCGCGGGAATGCACGCGCGGTGTTCCCGGTTGGGTTGGGCGATGGAGTTGGTCGGCGACGCGCTCGAAGGGATCCTGCGGGTCGTGCACGAGACCCGAGCGCCGCTCGTCGCCGCGCTGTGGGCGCTGATCGCTTTCGTCGCGGCGGGGATCCTGCTCCGACGCAGGCAGGGGAAAATCGGATGGAAGCTGGGCGCGTCGCTTATCGTGTTCGGCGGGGCGGCGGGTGCGTTGCTGTGGTGGTCGCTGCAGCCCGACCGTAGCTATGACTTCTTCGTCGATGAAGTCGCCGGCGAGATGGTGGCGATTCGCCGGCACGACGGCCCCATTCGCGTCCACGGCAAGGTCGTCGTCGGTTCGCTGGAGCAACAGAAGGGGACGGACGTGTATCAGTTTTGGATGGAAGGGGGCGGCGATCGGCCGAGCGCGGTGATCCGCGCGCACTACACCGGCTCGTTACCGCAGTTCTTCGGGTCCGGCGTCGAGATTGTCGCGACGGGGACGCTGTCCTACGACGACACTCTCGATATCCAGCGGGACGGCATCAGGACGAAGTGATGTGGACGATCGGTGATGTGCTCGAGGGTGTGTTGCGCTTCGTGCGCGAGACGGGCGCGCCCCTGGCCGCTGCGGTGTGGGCGCTGGCGGCGTTCGTCATCGCGGCGGTTCTGATCCGACGCAGGCAAGACAACTTCGGGTGGAAGCTGGGCGGGTCGTTGCTGGCGGTCGGCGGCGCGGCGGGATCGCTGCTGTGGTGGTCGCTGCAGCGCGGCCCGAGCTACTATTTCTACGTCGAAGACGTCGCCGGGAGAGCGAAGGCCCTCCATCTGCGACGCGCCCCGGTCACCGTCGAGGGCTGCGTCCAGCGTGATTCGCTCGAGCAGCGGCGGGGCACGGACGACTATCGCTTTCGGATCGAGGGCCGCCCGGGCCGGCTGCCGGCGGTGATCCAGGTGCGATACACCGGCTCGCTGCCCGACGCGTTCCAGCCCGGCATCGAGGTCGCCGCGCGCGGGAAGCTGGCCGCCGACGGCAGTCTGGACGTCAAACCTGACGGCATCCTGACCATGTGCCCGGGCGGGTACCGCGGCCGGGAGGCGCCCTGGACGACTGACTGCGCCCCGGTGACGCCATGATCGAAGACGCGTTGGAGGCGCTCGCCGCCGCGCGCACGCCGGTGCCGCTGCCACTGATTGCGACGTGGGCGGCGCTCGGCGTCGTCGCGGCCGTGATCGTGGTGCGGCTGCGCGACGGCGACTTCGGGCGCCGGGCGGGCGCGGGGTTGTTCGCGATCGGCGCCGCGTCCGTCGCGCTGCTGTGTGCGGTGGGGCGATACGAGGCGCCGATTTACAAGCACGTCGATCAGGTGGTCGCCGAAAGGCAGAAGCTGATGCTGCGCGCGTGTCGACGCCACCTGCAGGTCCACGGCCGCGTCGTTCCCGGATCGATCGAGCGTCGTCTCGGCACGGACCAGTACCGTTTCCGGATGGAGAGCCCGGCGGATCGGCCGCCCGCGACGCTGGAGGTGCGCTACGACGGCCTCGTGCCGGATACGTTTCGCTCGGGCGCGGAGATCATCGCGAAGGGGACGCTGGTCCGCGACGGCAGCCTGGACGTCGAGCCCGACGGAATCATGGCGAAGTGTCCGACCATGCTCTGGCCGTTGCCTGAACCCGAGTGGCGGCCGGCCGAGCCGGGCCCGTGATACCGTCCGCGCATGGCCAAGTCAGCGTGCCCCGTTTCCAAGACGCAGTTCCTCGATAAGGCGGAAGCCGTGAAGATCGTCATCGGCAACTCGGAGCTGGTCGCCGACAAGCGCGAGTTCTCGACCGGATCGTTCGGCTGGTACTACAACGGCAAGATCACGATCACCGTCGACGGCAAGCCGCTGTCCGTCCAGTGCGGGATCAACTTGACTGTCGTGGGCAGCAAGGAAGCTGAGCGCTAGCAGAACGGTCACGACGGTGTGGCGGGGCTGGCCCCCGTCGGTGTACTGTGCCGGCCCATGAAGGTGGGCATCCCCAAGGAGATCTACCCGCACGAGTGTCGCGTGGCGGCCACGCCCGACACGGTCGAGAAGATGGTCAAGCTCGGCCTCGAGGTGATCGTCGAGGCAGGCGCGGGCGACGCGTCGACGTTCGCGGACGCCGCGTACATCGAGGCCGGCGCGCGCATCGTCGACAGCAACGCGGTGTTCGCCGAAGCCGACATCGTCTTGAAGGTCCGGCAGCCGATGGCGCGGGCCGGCGGCGCGCACGAAGCCGACCTGCTCAAGGCCGGTTCGATCCTGATCAGCTTCATCTGGCCGGCGCAGAACAAGCCGCTGGTCGACCGCCTGGCGGCGCGCAAGATCAACGTGTTCGCGATGGATGCGGTCCCGCGCATCACGCGCGCGCAGAAGCTGGACGCGCTGTCGGCGATGGCGAACATCGCGGGCTACCGCGCGGTCGTCGAGGCGGCCCACCATTTCGGGCGTTTCTTCTCCGGGCAGGTGACGGCGGCCGGGCGCGTGAAGCCGGCGCAGGTGTTGATCCTCGGCGCGGGCGTCGCCGGGCTGGCGGCGGTCGCCGCGGCCAAGGGGCTGGGCGCGGTGGTGAAGGCGTTCGACACGCGGCCGGTCGTGCGCGAGCAGGTCGAGAGCCTGGGTGCTCAGTTCATCGAGTTCAAATTCGAGGAGTCGGGCGAGGGCGCCGGCGGCTACGCGAAGCAGATGAGCGACGCCTACCTGGCGGCCGAGCAGGCGCTGATCGCCAAGCACGCGCAGGCGTCGGACATCATCGTCTCGACCGCGCTGATCCCGGGC
>Ga0207675_100005878_pt1 | contig 11708 bp, 7 predicted proteins | sample KBSSwiS42_FD_184305 | JGI IMG/M metagenome (GOLD analysis project Ga0207675, IMG submission 184305) | Switchgrass rhizosphere microbial communities from Kellogg Biological Station, Michigan, USA - KBS Switchgrass S4-2 (SPAdes) (version 2) | ecosystem: Host-associated > Plants > Roots >...
GTAATGCATTTATACAATGGAGGTTAATGCCTGCCCCGAAACGTGGCGAAATAGTAAGACAAATAGGTGAATCACTACGTCATTATAAAGAGCCGCTCGGCAAGCTTGTTTCCTATGAAATGGGAAAAAGCCTGCAAGAGGGATATGGTGAAGTGCAGGAAATGATCGACATCTGTGATTTTGCAGTTGGATTATCACGTCAATTGCATGGACTTACGATGCACAGTGAACGTTCAGGTCACAGAATGTATGAGCAATATCATCCATTGGGAATAGTTGGGATCATTTCAGCATTTAATTTTCCTGTAGCAGTTTGGAGTTGGAATAGTATGCTTGCATTGGTGTGTGGTGATGTTTGTGTTTGGAAACCTTCAGAAAAAACTCCACTATGTGGTGTTGCATGTCAAAATATAATTGCTGAAGTGTTTGCAAAGAATAATGTTCCCGAAGGTGTATGTTCTTTGATCATTGGTGGTCGTGATGTTGGTGAATGGATGTCAAATGATACAAGAATTCCATTAGTGTCAGCAACAGGATCTACAAGAATGGGTAAAGCAGTTGGCGCCGCCGTTGGTGCAAGATTAGGAAGAGCATTATTAGAACTCGGTGGTAACAATGCAATAATTATTTCTAAAGATGCAGATATTGATATGGCAATTCTCGGTGCATTGTTTGGCGCAGTTGGTACCGCAGGCCAGCGTTGCACAACAACAAGAAGATTGATCATTCATGAAGATGTTTATGATTCTGTAAAACAAAAATTAATTGCTGCCTATTCTCAATTACGAATCGGCAATCCTTTGGATGAACATAATCATGTAGGCCCATTGATAGATAAAGATGCCGTGAAGATGTATGAATCTGCAATTGAAGAATGTAAAAAAGAAGGCGGAAAATTTATTGTAGAAAGCGGTGTGTTGAATGGTAATGGCTTTGAAAGCGGTTGTTATGTGAAACCATGTATTGCAGAAGTACAACCTGGTTATAGAATTGTTCAACACGAGACCTTCGCTCCTATTCTTTATTTGCTGAAATACAAAACCGTTAATGATGCAATCGCTATTCAAAATGGAGTACCTCAAGGTTTATCATCAGCGATCATGACTTTGAATCTTCGTGAAGCTGAGCAATTCCTTTCATCTGCTGGCAGTGATTGTGGTATTGCTAATGTAAATATCGGCACCAGTGGGGCAGAGATCGGCGGTGCTTTTGGTGGCGAGAAAGAGACAGGTGGCGGCCGTGAAAGTGGCAGCGATTCATGGAAAAACTATATGCGTCGGCAAACCAATACCATCAATTTCAGCAACAATCTGCCATTGGCCCAGGGAATTAAGTTTGATATTTAGGGTAAACTTTTTCTATAGACTGATTTACTATGATTTTTACGAAATAATTTCAACCTTTGTACGTTGAATATCAATCAATATCTCTGAAAAATCATCCGATGAAAAAACATTTACTTTTTGCAGCAATTCTGCTCATTTTTTCACAAATCTCTTTTTCCCAGTTACGTATCGCTATTGCAGGTGGCGGTCATACTTCAACAATAAATGAAACCAATAGTTTGCCCAACTGGTCAGCCAGTGACTACAGCAATCGTACGGGTGCACATTTCGGTTTTATTGCCGACCTGCAACTTGGGGTTAATTCAAAGTTTTATGCTCAACCCGGGGTTATGTTTTATAATAAAGGCAGGAAGTTTTTCAAAACCTATGATACCACAGTTTATAACTACATAAGTATCGACAAAGAACAATTCATCAACTATGTAGATATTCCATTGAATCTTGTTTATAAAATTCCATTGGGTGGTAAAACAAAATTCTTTTTAGGTGGCGGCCCTTATCTTTCTTTTTTCTACAATGGATCTGAAAAAACAGAGACTTATCTCAAAACCGGAAAATATCAAACTGAGGAGAATAAAGATCTTCCCGTTGGTAATGCTCCTGATAAATATAAAACTTTTGATTTAGGAGTAAATGCAACAGCAGGTATTGAATTTGGTGGAATATTTATTGCAGGAAATTACAGTCGTGGACTTACTGGTATGTATACACCTTCTTATGATGGAAGCCTAAAGAACCAGGTTGTTGGCGCCACACTCGGGATATTTATCGGTAGGCCAATTCCTCTTGATGATACTCCGAAAGATGTAGACAAAGATGGAACTATTGATAAAGATGATCTATGTGTAAATGAACCCGGCCCTATTGTGACAAAAGGTTGCCCTGATAGTGATGGTGATGGAATTGCAGATAAAGATGACAGGTGTCCAAATCAAAATGGATTAAGCTCGAATAATGGATGCCCTTTACTTGATACAGATAAAGATGGCATTACTGATGATAAAGACAAATGTGTAACTACTCCCGGAGTTGCTAAATATGAAGGATGCCCAATTCCGGATACTGATAAGGATGGGATCAATGATGAAGAGGATAAATGTCCGATTGTGGCCGGCGTTGCTCGTTATAATGGCTGCCCTATTCCAGATACAGATAAAGATGGAGTAAATGATGAAGAAGACAGGTGTGTAAACGAACCGGGATTAAAAGAAAACAATGGTTGTCCTGAGATCAAAAAAGAGATCGTACAAAAAGTGGAATATGCTGCCCGTCGTATACAGTTTACATATGCAAAAGCTGATCTGTTACCTGCTTCTGAAAAAGTGCTTGATGAAATAGCAGAGTTGCTATTAAAAGAATCAAATCTTAAGCTTGACATTGAAGGTCATACAAGTAATGATGGTAATTTTGATGCAAACATGAAACTTTCTAATGAAAGGGCTGAAGCAGTGAAAAATTACCTGATACAAAAAGGTGTAGATGCAGCCAGATTGACCGCCCAGGGCTTTGGACCTACTAAACCATTGAATCAAAGTAAAACAGAAACCGAAAGGGCATTAAACCGAAGAGTAGAATTAAAACTGAGAAATAATTAAAGAGTTAAAAGGCCTCCCGAATGCAACCGGGAGGTTTTCTTTTGGCTCTGTTATTGTCATAAAAAGCACATGTCTTGCGATGAAATGCTAAAATTGTATGGATGGTTTCGTTTAAATTTACCCCTTTTTTATTATTGTATTTAAAATTAAAAGAAAATGAATAGAGTCTTAACAGGATTTGTTTCAGCAGTGGCTTTGACCCTTGTTAGCGGATCCATGTTTGCCCAAACAAGTATAAAAGAACCTGTGGGCAATGGGTGGTATTTAAAAGATTATAAAGAGTCTGGCGCCTATGGTATCAGCCTTGATAAAGCTTATAAATTAATGAAGGGAAAGAAAACCCAAACGGTGATCGTGGCAGTGATCGATTCAGGAGTTGATACCCTTCATGAAGATCTGAAAGAAATTTTGTGGCACAATCCAAAAGAAATTCCGGGTAATGGGATTGATGATGACAAGAACGGATATGTAGATGATATAAATGGATGGAATTTTTTAGGAAATAAAGACGGAAAAAATGTAACAGTTGATTCGTACGAAAGAGACAGGGTTTATCATAAATACAAAGATAAGTATGAAGGAAAAGAGATCGATCCATCAACATTGTCAAAAGAAGAAGCCCAGGTATATGAAATGTGGAAGGCTGCAAAAGCTGAGATTAATGATGACTCTGATGGCCCCCCGGTTGATATAAAAAGATTGAAGGCTGGTTATAAAACGCTTTCAATGTATGATAGCATTTTGCAGGTTGCTATGGGGAAAAAAGAATTTACCGGTAAAGAATTAGAGAAGACTGATTTTAAAGACTTCAATGCATTGAATGCAAAGACAGCTTTATATGGATTTATGTCAGATAACAACATGCTTGATCTGACAACCAAACAAATTCTTGATGAATTTAAAGAGTATATAGACCAGGAACAACGTAAAGCTGATGCTAAACAATTTCCTCCAAAGAGTTACCGTGATGATATTGTAAAAGATAATTACGATGATTTCAATGATCGTTTCTATGGCAACAATAATGTTTATGTAGATGATCGTGCTGCTGAGCATGGCACTCATGTTACAGGTATTATTGGTGCTCAAAGAGATAATAAAAAAGGGATGGATGGTGTTGCCGATAATGTTAGGGTGATGATGATCCGTGCCGTACCTGATGGTGATGAACATGATAAAGACATTGCACTGGCGATACGTTACGCAGTTGATAATGGCGCCAAAGTGATTAACATGAGTTTTGGTAAAAGCTTTTCTCCTGAGAAAAAATGGGTAGATGATGCTGTTGAATATGCAAAGTCAAAGGATGTATTGTTGGTACATGCTGCAGGTAATGACCATAAGGATATTGATAGTACATGGAATTTTCCTAATCCTGTTTACCAGTCAAATAAACAAAGAGCAAGTAACTGGATAACTGTTGGAGCAAGTGGTGATCTTACTCTTGATCAGACTTTGCCTGATGGTACAGATTATCATTCTCTGACAGCCGGATTTTCAAATTACGGAAAACAGGAAGTAGATGTGTTTGCTCCCGGTATGAAGATCTATTCAACAGTTCCTGGTGGTAATACTTATCAGAATTTACAAGGTACAAGTATGGCCTCTCCTGTTGTTGCAGGTCTTGCAGCTTTGATACTTGAATATTATCCAAATCTTAGTGCAGAGCAGGTAAAATATGTGATCGAGAAATCTGCTGTTGCTCCTACATTCGATGTGAATGTTCCGGGTTCAACTGAAAAAGTAAAACTTTCTGATATTTCAAAGACAGGTGGTGTGATAAATGCCTATGAAGCATTAAAACTTGCCGCTACTTTGAAGGGTGAAAGAGGAACCAACAAACAATTAAAAGCATTCTGATTTTAAAATAACTGGATATAAAAACCTTCGCAGCGATTTATTCGATGCGGAGGTTTTTTATTTTAACTGCTTGCGATCGGGTAAAAGTGTAAATTTATATTGTTACTATGTTTGGCAAACAACATCTGGTTTCACTCGTACTTCTGCTTTTGTTTAAGGCTTCTCTATTCTCTCAATCAACCGACTCTTTACTCAAAACTATTCGGGTAAAATATCAGACAATCAAAAGTAATTTGAAAAACTATGATACTGTTACTGTTGATATTTGGGAGCAATCGACTGAAGGAGGTGAAGCAACAGGTTACTATAAAAAAGATAAAAAGAGGGAATTAAAACTAATTAAAGAAAACCTTTTTGGTGAGACAGGAAAAGTTGAATATGAATATTACTTTGACAATAGTCGATTGATCTTTATTTTTGAAAAACGCCATAAATACAACAGACCAATTTATTGGGATGAGAAACATATGAAAGAGAGTAATGATATTGAAATATTTGATCCTAAAAAGACTATTATAACAGAGGATCGGTATTATTTCTATCAAGAAAAGATCATCCGTTGGCTGAATAATGAAAAAAAAGAAGTTGATCTGTTAGTTGTAACAAATGTAAAGATTGGTGAAGACCTGGTTGCTGATGCAAACAAACTTAGAGATGAATTAAGAAAAAGATAGCTTTTTGGGGCAATGGAAGTAAACCCTCTTATACCAAATCGTTCGACGGAAGAGCTGTTAGAAATTATTGAATCTCCACAACAATGGCAACCTGATGTAGTTGTTCTAGCACAAAAAGAACTAATACAAAGAGGTATTTCAACTGATGTCCAGAAACTGAGAAGAAAAAATCAATCGAAACTCCAAAGGAAGATTGAAACTATAAAGGCTCGATCTTCATATACAACAACTGAAAAAATCTTGATTGTCTTGTTCGGACCGGTTTTAGTTGTATTTCTTACTGATCTATTTTTATTTCATGCTGGCGAAGGTTATAAAAAAAAGAATATCCAGGGTTGCTTATTTCCTCTACTTGGTTTTATTCTTTGGATAATTATTCTCTATAAAATTTTTAGTTGAAACTTATTCATAGAAATTACTTCAAACATTTTTGGAGCTAACTTTAACCCTAAATATTTTAAACCTCTAAACGATTCAACTATGCCTCGTCCAGATCTATCCCGTGTTCCTGAATTCTATCATGGTTATATTAACAAAGTAAAAGAAGATGATCTTATGGCTGGCTTAAAAAGCAGTACTAAAAATTTATTTGATCTTTTAAAATCTATTCCTGCTGAAAAACAAGATTATCGTTACGCTGATGATAAATGGACAATTAAAGAAGTTGTGCAGCATATGATCGATGGAGAAAGAGTGTTTACATACAGAGCACTTCGCTTTGCAAGAAAAGACGATACTCCCCTGCCTGGCTTTGATGAAAATTTATTTGCCCAAACTGCAAAGGCTGATAAAAGAAACTGGAATGATCTTGTAGAAGAATTTACTGCAGTACGCAAAGCTACTGAAGTAATGTTTGGTTCATTCGATAATGAACAATTGGAGGCAACTGGTACAGCCAGCGGCGCACCAAACTATGTATTGGGGTTTGGTTATATCGTCGCAGGACATGTGAATCATCATTGCGGAATAATTAAAGAAAGATATTTATAAAATAAAACCCCGGTAATGCCGGGGTTATTTATTTCTGTTCGGTTTATTATTTTAGAACGGCTGCTTAGCTTCTGTTTGCTGTCTGTTTTGTACAAGATTTCTTTGCACTACCATATCAGAAGTTACTTTAGTTGCCTGGTCGATATAAATATCTTTGCGCAGATTCTTTATCCATTGGTCAAAACGTTCTTGTTTGCCTTTATCATAGCTGAACCTGTCTCCATCCTGGGGAAGAGATGTTACATCCATATCATTCTCCAGCTTCTTTAAAGTCTCGATTTGTTTGATCGTTGCCCGAATCGCTTTTTGTTCTTTTTGATATTTGTCAAAGTTCAGTGAATATTCTCTATCATTTTGCTTAGCCAGCCAATCAGTATTTTGTTTGATCATTTTAAAAGCCGCATTGTTCTGCAATCTTGCTTCACTTAATTTCTGAATAGTTGACAACTCATAACCTGGTCTCCATGAATTGATCGGCGCATTTTTGATCTCATCCCATGGCAATGCATCAGGATCATCTTTCTCACGGAATTTTAAATATTCATAATTGTCTGGAAGCACGATGTCAGATGCAACACCCTTTAATTGTGTTGATCCGCCATTTACTCTATAGAATTTTTGAAGAGTCAACTTGATCGTTCCGATATCTGAGTTTGAATTCAAAAATCCAGATTCAGGATCAAGACCCAAATTACGCTGCACAGTTCCTTTACCATAAGTTGAAGTGCTTCCGATCACAACACCACGACCATAATCTTGTATTGCTGCAGCAAATATTTCTGATGCAGATGCGCTGAATTCATTTACCATTACTGTCAATGGACCATCATATAAAACTTCACGATTTTTATCTTCCAAAATATTTGGTTTGCCATCACGATCTCTTACTTGTACAACGGGACCCTTGTCGATAAATAATCCTACCATTTGCACAACATCATATAATGAGCCACCACCATTATTGCGAAGATCCATAACGATACCATCAACTTTGTCTTCTTTAAGTTTCATGATCTCTTTTGCTACATCGATATAGCAACGGGCACCATTTGGCCTGTCAAAGTCAGCATAGAATTCAGGAAGATATATATAGCCGATCTTTGAATTACCATTATTAATGATAGCGCTGCGTGCAAATGATTCGTCTTGTACGATCTCATCACGAACCAGTGTAATTACTTTTACAGTACCATCTTGCTTTTTCAAAGTAAGCTTAACATCAGTTCCTTTTTTACCGCGAATAAGCTTTACTGCATCTTCAACTACAAAACCTGTTAGTTCAACAGGTTCTTCTTTACCTTGTCCAACTTTTAAAATGATATCGCCGACCTGCACTTCCCCACTCTTCCATGCCGGGCTGCCGGCTATCAATGTATTGATCTTGATGTTGCCTTCATCATACAACAATGATGCGCCAATACCATAAAAGCGACCGCTCATTTGCTCATCAAAATATCTTTTATCAACCGGCGGGAAAAACTCTGTATGTGGATCCATTGCGTTTGTAATGATGCTTACAAACAAATTGAATTTATCGTCGTCAGAAAATTTGAAACGATACCTTTCAAATGTTCTATCCATTGCACTTGAAACTTTTTCTCTTGCCTCTTTTTCCAATTCTTCATTTGTTTTTGCTTTGAAATCCTGGCGGTCTTTATTCTTATCTCTTGTTTCAATAAGATCAACATAACGATCAAGAGATTGATACTTTAACGTCTTTCTCCAGCTCTCTTTTCTTTCCGCATCATTAGCTGGAAATTTTATCTTATCAGGATCGCCCTGGAAAGTCTCGTCAATGTTATAATTAAATGGTTTGCTTAAAATGTCTTTGTATACCAAAGCTGCTTCTTCCATTCTTTTAGTAAAGAGGTCGCCAGCAGCTTTAAAGAATTCAACATTGGAACCTTTCATTTCATCATCGATCTTAAATTCATATTTTTTTAATGCTTCAATATCTTCTTTCATGAAAATATTCTTATTAGGATCGAGCACTTCAAAATACTTATTGAAGATCTTTTTTGAGAAGCTATCATCGATCATTTTTGGACTGTAATGAGCTTCCTTCAGCATGTCAGTAACATTGTGAAGGATCTTTTCATATTTACCAGGTGGATCGAACTCTTTTTTCACAGAGCCGGCAAAGAAAACTGCTGCTACGAGCAGCATCATCGCTACAATGGGTAATCGTTTGAGGTTTGTCATATAATTAAACAGCTTTATCATTGTCGTAAAAATAACGCAAAATCATGGGTTTTCTTGCATCTAAATCCTTTTAACAGAGCTTTTTGATGGGTGGCAACCACACGAATATTTATAAACCACCAATCCACATAAAAGATTCAATGCTCCATTAACAATTTTTCAATATTCAATTAGGATATTTCCGACACTGAAAGTTGAAAATTCAACATCGAATCTTCAGAATTTAAAACTAAAGGATTAGAAGCTCATGTTAATTACATAAAAAAAACTCTGCAGAAGCAGAGTTTTGGAGGGTAACCAATGGGGTTCGAACCCACGACCCTCAGAACCACAATCTGATGCTCTAACCAGCTGAGCTATGGCTACCATTTTTAAACGACGACAAAAATAAATAATTAGTGCTTCTGCCCAAAATGTGTTTTGAACCGACAGTATGTTTCTATTTCTTTGTCTAAACTTCCTAATGAATTATTCGCTGTTGCTTCAATTTATTTTGATCCCTTTGATCTCCGCATTCATTGGATGGTTCACAAACTGGGTAGCAATTAAAATGCTTTTTCATCCCAAAGAGCCTAAAAGAATACTTGGAATCACTTTTCATGGAATTTTTCCGAAACGGCAACGATCGTTTGCTGAGAAGCTGGGTAAAATGATAAGTGAAGAATTTCTTTCTTACGAGGATATTGAAGAGAAGATCGCCGATCCAAAAAATTTGCAAAAAGTAATGCCAGTGATCGAGAACCATGTTGATACTTTTTTACAGGATAAATTAAGTGATGAAATGCCTTTTCTTAGTTTGTTTATTGGCGAAAAAACAAGACGGTCTTTGAAGAATGTTTTTATGAAGGAGTTAGAAATTTTATTTCCTCAATTAATGAAAAGCTATGCAAAGCATTTGGAACAAGAGCTTGATCTTGAAAAGATCGTTACTGAAAAGGTATCTGCATTTTCATCGGATAAACTGGAATCCATACTCTACCAGATCATGAGTAAAGAGTTCAGATTCGTTGAACTTCTCGGTGGTGTCATCGGGTTTATAATTGGCATAATCCAGGTTTTGATAAGCTATTTTTTACCTGCTTGATAAAAATCAAATTGACTATCACGAACCTTATCCCTTTATGATTTGCTTTTGCCTTTTGTCACATAAAAATGACAAATAGAGAAGGTTAACACACCTTTGCACGTCTAATCACAAAACTCGCAAAATGAATAAGTTAGTACTCGCTTTATTATTAAACCTTACCTGCTTTTGTTTATTCGCCCAAAATCCAATGATGCAAAGACCCGGAGGTAATGGCGGTCAACAAATGAATGGCCGCATGTATGGAAAAATTATCGAATCTCAATCCGGAAAACCAATTGATGCAGCTTCTGTACAATTAGTGCAAACCAAATTTGATACTGTTACTAAAACAAGGAAAGAAGTTATTGTTGCCGGCATGTTGACCAAGGCAAATGGAGAGTTTGCTCTGGAGAATGTTCCTCTTTTTGGTCAGTCAAAATTAAAAATAACTGCAATCGGGTTTAAAGCAATTGATCAAACTGTAGGTTTTAATATTAAGATGCAGCCTGGTGCAGATATGAGTGCTATGTTGAATATGATCGATAAAGATCTTGGAAATATTAAAATGGAAATTGATGCACAACTAATAGGTGGTGTAACTGTTACGGCTTCAAAACCACTTTTTCAATTAGGTATTGACAGGAAAATCTTTAATGTAGAAAAAGATGTTGTATCTGCTGGAGGTACTGCTGTTGATGTGATGAAAAATATCCCATCGCTTTCAGTTGATCTGGATGGAAATGTTACACTTCGTAATAATGCTCCACAGATATTTGTTGATGGCCGTCCAACAACGATGCAACTGGATCAAATACCTGCTGATGCGATAGAGTCAGTTGAGATCATATCAAATCCTTCTGCGAAATACGATGCATCAGGTGGTACAGCCGGTATCTTAAATATCATTTTAAAGAAGAATAAAAAGGTTGGTTATAATGGCGGTATTCGTACAAACATAGACTCAAGAGCAAAAATTGGCTTGGGAGGTGATTTTAGTCTTCGTCAGAATAAAGTGAATTTTTTTGGTACAGCTAATTACAATCAACGGAAATCAATTGGTACTGGCTATACAGACAGGTATAATATCCTTGATCAACCCAATACTTTTCTTCACCAAAATGACAGGAACGTAAGCAAGGGAAGTTTTAAATTTTTCCGTGCAGGGATGGATTATTTTATTAATAACCGCAATACACTTTCTGTAAGCGGAACTTTAGGTAGTGGAAAATTTAATCCGGAGAATAGCAGTGAACTACTTGTTGATTCACTCTATTCTGTTAAGAAATCATCATACAGCGAAAGATTGACCAATTCAGCTTTTGAGATGAAGTTTAAAGGAGCTCAATTGAGTTTTAAACATAATTTTCCAAAAGCCGGAAGAGATTGGACAGCGGATGTAACTTATAATAAGAGAAAGAATACGAGCAATAACTTCATCGAGACTGATTATTACAACTATCCTGCTACTGCGATAACCGATAAATTTTTACAACAGCAAAATAATGGAGGTAGCGGGGAAGGCCTTATACTACAAACCGATTTTACCAATCCAATTACAGAAAAATCAAAAATTGAAATGGGTGTAAGAGCTCAATTCAATAATTCAACTAGTTCAAGTGCATTCTATACCGTTAATCCAACAACAGGCCAATTGACCATTCAACCTGCTTCGCAAGTTAATTATGAAAGCCAGGATCATGTGTTGGCTGCCTATACAACTTTCTCAAACCAGTTAAAGAATTTCGGATACAATGTTGGTTTAAGAGTTGAAAGCTCTGGTTATGATGGAAACCTTTTATTGACCAATGAAAAATTCAAGAATGATTTTCCATTAAGCTTCTTCCCTAGTGTTTTTCTTAGCCAAAAAATGAAACACGACCAGGAGTTGCAATTGAACTATACAAGAAGGATCAATCGTCCAAACTTTTTCCAATTATCACCATTTACTGATTCGTCAGATTTTCTTAATCTCAGA
>Ga0207675_100005879_pt1 | contig 11708 bp, 13 predicted proteins | sample KBSSwiS42_FD_184305 | JGI IMG/M metagenome (GOLD analysis project Ga0207675, IMG submission 184305) | Switchgrass rhizosphere microbial communities from Kellogg Biological Station, Michigan, USA - KBS Switchgrass S4-2 (SPAdes) (version 2) | ecosystem: Host-associated > Plants > Roots >...
CCCCATGCCCCAAGCCCCGAGCCCTGTCGAAGACTCTGCAACTCGTCTCCGCCGCTTGCGCTGGCGTTGCCGTCGCGGCATGCGCGAACTCGACGTAGTGCTGCAACAGTACCTGGAAGCACGGTACTCTCTCGCCCCTGCCGCAGAGCAGGCGGCTTTCGAAGCCCTGCTCGAGTTGCAGGATCCCCAATTGTTTGCCTACCTGATGGGGCGGGAAAGTCCGTCCGATCCGGAGCTGATCCATGTCATCGCCAGGCTCACCGACGCTCGATCTTGATGTGCGCTTCCGCCGCACAGAGCGCCTCATTGCCTGCGTTGCCATCGCAGGGGCAATGACCGGCGCGTGGCTGATCCAGCCGCTCATGCTGCTCGGGCCGTTGCAACTTGCGTTGCTATCGACGACGGCTGCTGTGCTGATGGCCGTGGGCTTCTGGCGGTCGGGTTGGATAGGCCAGCGTCATCGGCTCGATCGTATCGTCTGGCTCGCGGATGGCCGCTGGTTACTGAGCACCGCCAACGGCGAGCGCATCGAAGCGGAACTGAGTCACACAACCCGGCGTGGCGGGACTTTCGCCTGGCTGCGGTGGCGGGCGCCGCATCGCTATTCGATGCTGCTGGTCCGAGGCGATTTGGCCGGCTCCGGCCTGCGGCGGCTCCTGGTCCGGCTCGGAATCGATCGCTTGTCACGCCCGGTCCCGGTATCCCGGGAGGCGCACGACCTGAGCCCCGCAGCGCTTGCCGCCACCCTGAAACTGAGGATCGGTAGCCCGGGTCCGCTGCCTGGATCCCCCCTCCCTGTTGCGCGTACGCGTCGACGATGAACCGCAACGATGATGCAATTCTCGCTTGGGATAATCAGTGCCAGGACGAGTGTGAGATTGTTGCGAACTTTATCAATGCTCACCAGTCTATCGGTGCAACGCCGAGGATGCGGTCGGGCGTGAAGTCCCGGGATCGCTTGGCCCTGGATCATCTGGATCGGGTCGGACGCGACAGGATTGCCGGTCCATGACTCCCGATGATTCCGACCAGCAACTCGTGCAGCGCGTGCAGAAAGGCGACAAGAGCGCCTTCGATCTGCTGGTGCAGAAATATCAGCACCGGGTATTGAAGCTCGTGAGCCGGTTCGTGAACGACCGGGCGGAAGCCGAGGATGTGGCCCAGGACGCTTTCCTCAAGGCTTATCGCGCCCTGCCGACGTTCCGCGGTGACAGCGCTTTCTATACCTGGCTGTATCGGATCGCGATCAACACCGCGAAGAACACGCTGGTGTCGAATCGCAGGCGGCCGGTGGATTTCGATCTCGACCTGCAGGATCCGGAACAGTTCGAGCGCCATGCGCGGCTGAAAGAGGGCGATACGCCGGAAGGGGTATTGCTGACGGAAGAGATCCGCACCGTGGTGGAAGAAGCCATGAGCGATCTGCCCGAAGACCTGCGGACCGCCATTGTCCTCAGGGAACTGGAGGGCTTGTCTTACGAGGAGATTGCGGAAGCGATGGATTGCCCGGTAGGGACCGTGCGCTCGCGAATTTTTCGGGCGCGGGAAGCTATCGACAAGCGGCTCAAGCCGCTGCTGGATTGACGGCATCGTTGCTTGCGATCGAGTCGTCGGGTGAGCGAATTGCTTCGAGTCAGTAATGACGGATTGCGGTACCGATGCCATGAGCGAGAAAGCATGAGCGATACAGTGAACGAACAGTTGTCCGCCTGCCTCGACGGCGAGTTGCCCGAAGCGGAACTGGATCTGCTGCTGAAGCGCGTAGCCAGGGATCAGGAGTTGGGTCGCACGCTGGGACGCTTTGCGCTGACTGGAGAAGCACTACGAGGCGCCGGAGCGGTGCGGGCTTCTGCGAGTTTTGCCGACCGCGTGTCCGCCGCCATCGCCGCTGAAGAATCCATTACGCCGCGCCGAGTATCCCGGATCAATCCGTCGGTCATGCGCTGGCTGCGGCCGGCAGCGGGCTTCGCGATCGCTGCAGGTGTGGCAACCGTTGCCGTGTTGTCCGTGCAGACGACGCCTGCACCCGAGCCTGAGTTGGTTGCGCAAGCTCCTGCGTCCGTGAGTTCGCCTGTTGCCGCTAACGATAGCTACGTCGTTCCCGCCAATACCATCAGCAATTTCGTTCCGGCGACGCGCCTGACCAATTACGTCGTCGCCCACAGTGAATACTCGTCGCCTCTCGGCATGCGCACCGTGTTGAGCGGCGTGCTGTCGGAAGAGGATGAAGCCGCCGAAGCGGCGGCAAGCAGCGATTCCGCCGACGCTTCCAGCAGCTCCGCGACGGAGGCCCCGCGACCGTGATGTTGAGTCGGGCGAAGAATTGGCTGTTCCTGTGCTGCCTGTTGACGGGTTCCGCCTACGCTGCGGAGCCCGATGCGAAACAGTGGCTCGAACGCATGACACGCGCCCTGGCTGAGCAGAACTACGAAGGATTCTTCTTTCATGTGCGCGACGAGCGCTCCGAACGGATGCGCATCATCCATCGCGTCGACAAGGGCAACGTCAGCGAGCGCCTGGTATCGCTCGACGGCAGCGGCCGCGAAATCATTCGCAACGCTTCCGAAGTGATCTGCTACCTGCCGGACCGCCGCACCGTGCTGGTCGAAAAGCGCAGCGAACGCAGCGATGCGACGTCGTTGCTGGGCGGGTTGCCGGCCTATAGCCAGTCGCTGGAAAAGCTGTACGAGATCGAGAAGGTCGGCGGCGTGGTGAAGACCCTCGGCCGCAAGACGCAGATTCTCTCCGTGCAGCCGCGCGATCAGTATCGCTATGGCTATCGTCTCTGGCTCGACCAGGAGACGGCGCTGCCGCTGAAGTCGCAGCTGTGCGATCGGCAGGGCAGGGTGATCGAGCAGATCCTGTTTTCCGAAGTGAACCTGCGCGAGCGGATCGCCGCCGACGACCTCAAACCGGCAGTCAATGCCGACGGCTTCACCTGGCTACGGCAGACGACTCAGCCGGTAGTCGTCGCCAGCATGACTGTGGGCTGGACAGTGATTCGCTTGCCGGCGGGATTCAAGCTCACCGAGCGCCGTGTGCAGGCGATTGCCGGATCCGATGTGCCGGTGCGGCACCTGGTGTTTTCCGATGGCCTCGCGACGGTGTCCGTGTTCATCGAACCGCGCGATATGCAGGCTCAACCGATGCGAGGCCTGACGCGAGTCGGCGCCGCTTTCGCGTACTCCCGTGACCTCGAAGGCCACCAGATCACCGCGGTGGGCGAGGTTCCCGCTGCCACCGTCGAGGCAATTGCAGCCGGCGTGATGCGTGATGATGCGAATGACGACGCGGCAGCGTCCAAGCCCGATCAGGCGGCGTCCGCTTCCTCGCCACCCCCATAGGCCGCCCCGGCGATCTACCGCACGCTGCAATGACGCACACCCAATGATAGACGGGCGATGACGAGCTGGCTGGTCTACACCCGCCCGGAATGCAGCCTGTGCGAAACCCTGCTCGCAGAGCTGGCCACGGCGCTGGGTCCTGCCGCGGCGGATGTCCAGGTCGTCGATATCACGGACGATCCCGAACTGGAGCCTCGCTATGGCCGCCGCTTGCCGGTGCTGCTGGCGGACGGCGAATTCCTGTGCGAATACCGGCTCGATCACGCACGCCTTGCGCCCTATCTGTAGCAACTCCAACCAGCGCCAATAGCAGCCTGATCTGACCTCGACCCGGGGCCGAGCCTGCGGGCCGGGCCCCGACCGGCGAGGTTCCCCGGGTTTTCGGGGGGCGCGCCATGCTTTCCGCTATAATCCGCCGCCGCTCGCCAGTCCCCCGCCGCTTGGGTTCTCGATCCACACGATGAAGCTGATCCGTAATTTTTCCATCATTGCGCATGTCGACCACGGCAAATCCACACTCGCAGACCGCTTCATCCAGCTCTGCGGTGGCCTGGAAGCTCGCGAGATGGAGAACCAGGTGCTCGATTCCATGGACCTGGAGCGCGAGCGCGGTATCACCATCAAGGCGCAGAGCGTGTCGTTACGCTACCGGGCGAAGGATGGGGAAACCTATCAGCTCAATATGATCGACACCCCCGGTCACGTCGACTTCTCGTACGAAGTGTCGCGATCGCTGGCTGCCTGCGACGGAGCATTGCTGGTGGTCGATGCTGCGCAGGGCGTGGAGGCGCAGAGCGTCGCCAACTGCTACACGGCACTCGAGATGGGGCTCGAAGTGCTTCCCGTGATCAACAAGATCGACCTGCCGTCCGCCGATCCGGACAAGGTGATCAAGGAGATCGAAGAGATCATCGGCATCGAAGCGCAGGACGCCATGCGTGTCAGCGCCAAGACCGGCCTCGGCGTCGAAGACTTGCTGGAAGAACTGGTGCGCCGGATTCCGGCGCCCAAAGGCGATCCGGACGCACCGCTGCAGGCGCTGATCATCGACTCGTGGTTCGACAACTATGTCGGCGTCGTGTCGCTGGTCCGCGTAATGAACGGCTCGCTGCGGGTCGGCAGCAAGATGCGCGTCTGGTCGACCGGCCGGGCACACAACATCGACAAGCTGGGCCGCTTCACACCCAAGGCGCTTCCGGGTGAGACGCTGCTGACGGGCGAAGTAGGTTTCGTCATTGCCGGCATCAAGGAGATCAACGGCGCTCCGGTCGGCGATACCATCACCATGGACTCCCGCCCTTGCGCTGCGCCGCTGGAAGGATTCAAGCAGGTCCAGCCGCGCGTGTTCGCCGGCTTGTTTCCCGTGCAGTCGGACGACTACGAGTCGTTCCGCGACGCGCTGGCCAAGCTCAAGCTCAACGACTCGGCGCTGCACTACGAGCCGGAAGTTTCCACCGCGCTCGGCTTCGGCTTTCGCTGCGGATTCCTCGGCCTGCTTCACATGGACATCGTCCAGGAGCGGCTGGAGCGTGAATACAATCTCGAACTCATCACCAGCGCACCGACGGTGGTCTACGAGATCCTGCGCACCGACGGCGACCTGATCTACGTCGACAACCCGTCGAAGCTGCCGCCCAGCAACGAGATCGAGGAGCTGCGCGAACCCATCATCACCGCGAACATCCTGCTGCCGCCGGAACACGTGGGCTCGGTCATCAAGCTGTGCACCGACAAGCGCGGGCGCCAGACCAAGCTGCAGTACCTGGGCAACCAGGTCTCCATGCAGTACGAAATGCCGCTGGCCGAAGTGGTGCTGGATTTCTTCGACCGGCTGAAATCCGTGAGTCGCGGCTACGCTTCGTTCGATTACGAGTTCAACCGGTTCGAACTCGCGCCGCTGGTGAAGCTCGACGTGCTGATCAACGGCGACCGGGTTGATGCGCTATCGATGATCGTGCATCGTGACAATGCCTACCAGCGCGGACGGGAACTGGTCGATAAGATGCAGGAACTGATTCCGCGCCAGATGTTCGAGGTGGCGGTGCAGGCGGCGATCGGCAGTTCGATCGTGGCTCGTGCCAGCGTCAAGGCGCTGCGTAAGAACGTCACCGCGAAGTGTTACGGTGGCGACGCGTCCCGCAAGCGCAAGCTGCTCGAGAAACAGAAGGAAGGCAAGAAGCGCATGAAGCAGGTGGGAACGGTGGAAATCCCCCAGGAAGCGTTTCTTGCGGTGCTCCAGGTCGGCAAGGATAAATAAATAATCATGGGACAATCATGATCTTCGACTTCTCTTTCATTCTGGTCGTGGCGACGGTAGTCACCGGCGTGATCTGGGGACTGGACTCGTTGCTGTGGAAGCCGAAGCGCATGCAGGCTGCCACGGCATCGGGAGCGACGCCCGAGAGCGTGCGCGAGCCGGTCATCGTCGAGTACGCCCGCTCGTTCTTCCCGGTCATCCTGATCGTGCTGGTGATCCGCTCGTTCCTGTTCGAGCCGTTCCGCATCCCGTCCGATTCGATGATGCCGACCCTCCTGGACGGCGACTTCATTTTTGTGAACAAGTTCGCATATGGGCTGCGCCTGCCGGTCGTCAACCGCAAGATCGTGCCGATCGCCGAACCGTCCCGGGGCGATGTGATCGTGTTCCGGCTGCCCAGCGACCCCTCCACCAACTACATCAAGCGGTTGGTGGGCCTGCCCGGGGACCATGTTTCCGTCCGCGGCCGGCAGGTATACATCAACGACAAGCCCATGACGGTGGTCCTGGACGGGCGCTACCAGGGACCGCGAAATACCGGTCCACAAGCGGACGCACAGCACGGTGAGGAGGACCTGGATGGGGTAAAACACCAGGTGCTATATATTCCGGAGCGGTATTCGCGCGACTATGACGAAGTGGTGCCGGCGGAGCATTATTTCTTCATGGGCGATAACCGCGACAACAGTCGCGACAGCCGTTTCCCTGAGGTGGGCTTCGTGCCTGAGCGCAACCTGGTCGGCAAGGCGGTCCGTATCTGGCTCAATTGGGACCTGCCCGATGCCCCGCTCTGGAACCGTATAGGCAACGCGATCAAATAACGCTCAAAATGGGATTTTCGGGAGCACCTATATGTTCGGGCGGCAACGTGGGGCAACGTTTATCGGCGTACTGATCATCGGTTCGATCGTAGGCCTGGCGGTGTACGCAGGCATCCGGTTGTGGCCGCTGTACTTCGAATACATGGAAGTGGCGCGCGCGCTCGACCAGACGGCGAAGGAGTTTTCCGGCGAGAACGTCAACCCGCAGGAACTGATCGCCTCTCTCAACAAGCGCTGGACCATCGAAGACATCCATACCATTTCGCCTAAGGACGTCGAGATCAAGCGCGAGGGCAAAGGGTTCACCATGCGCGCTTACTATCAGGCCGAAGCGCCGTTCATCGCCAATGTGTCGTTGCTGGCGACGTTCGATAAAACCGTCAATGTTCGCTGAAACAGCACCACGGTTGCATCGGTTCCGGCGTTGAGGACCGCTGCGCAATGGCTGCATGACGCTCTCGGTTACGAGTGCCGCGATGCTGCCCTGCTCGAAGCGGCGCTCACGCATCGCAGCGCCGGTGGCCCCCACAACGAACGCCTGGAATTCCTGGGCGACGCGGTACTGAACTGCGTCGCGGCCGTGCTGGTGTTCCGGGAATTCGCGACTGCCGATGAAGGTGAACTCTCGCGGTTCCGCGCCAGCCTGGTCAGCGGCGAGACACTGGCGGCAATCGCCGCGGACATCGGTCTCGGCAGCCAGGTCCGGTTGGGATCGGGTGAGTTGAAGTCCGGCGGCTTCCGCCGCAAATCCATTCTTGCGGATGCGCTGGAAGCCCTGTTCGGCGCCATCTACCTGGACGGCGGCTACGCGGCAGCGACCACGGTCGTCGAACGCCTGCTGGCGGCCCGCCTCGACAAATTGCCCAGCGCTGCCGAGTTGAAGGATCCCAAGACCCGGTTGCAGGAGACACTGCAGGCGAGGGGGCTGCCCCTGCCGGTCTATGCAGTTGAATCCATCAGCGGAGAGGCGCATAACCAGCTTTTCAATGTCTACTGTGTCGTCGATCCGCTGGGCCTGAAAACGCTCGGTGCAGGCGCCAGCCGTCGCCGTGCCGAACAGGCGGCGGCACAGCTGCTGCTCGATGAGCTGGCGCGGCAGGCGGAAAAGGCCTGAGCGGATCGTGAGTCGCAGCCGCTGCGATTCCGAGTGCCACCAGTTCCTGTTCTCCCATTTCACTTCACCCCCTTCATTCCACAGGTCACGTGCAGCCTTCATGTCCGACTCCGACTCAGCACCCGAACTCGATCCCCCCGATCCCCATTACCGCTGCGGCTTCGCCGCCATCGTCGGCCGGCCCAACGTCGGGAAGTCGACGCTGCTCAATGCGCTGCTGGGCCAGAAAGTCAGCATCGTCAGCCCCAAGCCGCAGACTACGCGCCATCGCATCCTGGGCATCCTGACCAACGCGACGGCGCAGATCGTGTTCGTCGATACCCCCGGCCTGCACACCAGCGGCAAGCGGGCCATGAACCGGCATATGAATCGGGCGGCGCTGACGTCGTTGAGCGATGCCGACGTGAACCTGTTCGTCATCGAGGCGCTACGCTGGCTCGACGACGACCAGCGCGTGCTCGATGAGCTGACGCAACGCGGCCTGCCCATCGTGCTGCTGGTGAACAAAGTGGACCAGGTGCATCCCAAGGAGCGGCTGCTGCCGTTTCTCGAGGAGATCGGTAAGAAGGCGACCTTCGCCGATGTCGGCCTGATCTCGGGATTGAAGCACAAGCACATCGACGAGCTGCCGGCGCTGATCGCCAAGTACCTGCCGCAATCGCCACCGCACTTTCCGGCCGACCAGGTCACCGATCGCAGCGAACAGTTCCAGGCGTCCGAAATCATTCGCGAGAAGCTCACCTGGCGCCTGCGCCAGGAGCTGCCTTACGGCGTCACTGTTGGCATCGAGCGCTTCCTGGAAGACGACGGCCGATTGCTCATCAATGCCGTCATCTGGGTGGAGCGCAGCGGACAGAAAGCGATCGTCATCGGCAATGGCGGCGAGCAGCTCAAGGAAATCGGCCGCTCGGCGCGGCTCGAAATGAACGAAGCCTTTCGCCGGCCGGTGCACCTGGAACTATGGGTGAAGGTCAAGGAGAACTGGTCCGACAACGATCTCGCTTTGAAGCAGCTGGGGTATGAGTGACGGGCGGCGCATCGACCTGCAGCCCGCCTTCGTGCTGCACCACCGGCCGTATCGCGATACGAGCCGCATTCTAGAACTGTTCACGCGCGATCATGGCCGGGTCTGCGTCTTTGCTCGCGGCGCTCGCGGTGGCCGAAATAAATCGGCGTCGCTGCTTTCGGTGCTGCAGCCGTTCAACCGGTTGCTGGTCTCGTGGAGCGGTCGTGGTGAAGCCGGCCAACTGACGGCGGCCGAGTTCGATGGCGCGTTCTGCGTGTTGGCGCCGAACCGGCTGGTCAACGGCTACTATCTCAACGAGCTGCTGTTGAAACTGTTCGCCCGCCATGACAGCCAGCCGGAGGTGTTCGAGCTGTACGCAAGCACTCTCGAACTGCTGAAGCATTCCGATCCGATCCGTCCGCTGCGGATTTTCGAGAAGCGCCTGCTGGATGCCCTGGGCTATGGACTGTCACTGGAAACCACGGCGGATGGCGAACCCATCGAGCCGCATATCGCCTATCACTATCGTATGGAACATGGCGCCGTGCGAGCCGAGGGTACCCAGGGTAGCAAGACCGGTGGGCTGATCTTCTCCGGAGCGTCGTTGCTCGCCCTGGCGCGAGAGGACCTGGACGATCCGGTCAGCGGCGTCGATGCCCGCCGCCTGTTGCGGGCTGCAATGGATCGCTGCCTCGACGGTCGGGAACTGAAGACCCGCGAAGTCATGCTCGCATTGCGTCGGACCTGAGACCTTGCCGAAGTGGGACGCTTGCCGCGTCGTGAAAAAGGGCTCGGGGCGTGGGGCTCGGGCAGGAATAGAGCCAGTTTCTGTTCTGGCGCGAGCCTCGCGCCCCGAGCCCTTCGTTCTCCGCTGAGTGTGCCCAATCGGCGTGTGACACGTTAATCTTGCGATCCTGAACAGGCTAGCTTCATTCCCATGAACCCCATCGATCTCGGCGTCAATGTCGATCACGTCGCCACGCTCCGGCAGGCGCGCGGCACGCTGTATCCCGATCCGTTGCTGGCAGCGTTGCTGGCCGAACAGTCCGGTGCGGGCAGCATTACCATTCACCTGCGCGAAGATCGCCGGCACATCCAGGATCGCGATGTACGCATGTGCCGCGACGCGTTGCAGACGCGGTTGAATCTGGAAATGGGCGCGACCGAGGAAATGCTGCGGATTGCAGGTGAAATCCGGCCTCCCGATTGCTGCCTGGTGCCGGAACGGCGTGCTGAGGTTACGACCGAAGGGGGACTGGACGTCATCGGCAGGGCGGATGAATTGCGTTCCGCTTGCCAGCGGCTCGCACAGCATGGCACCCGCGTGTCCCTGTTCGTCGATCCCGATCGTGCCCAACTCGATGCAGCCGCGCGGGCCGGAGCACCCGTGGTTGAATTGCATACCGGTGCTTATGCAGACGCGATCGGCGAGGCTCGCGCGAAGGAGTTGCAACGCATCGCCGATGCCGCACATTACGCAGCGAGCATCGGTTTGCGAGTCCATGCGGGGCACGGCTTGAACTATCACAATGTGCAGCCCATCGCCGCCATTCCCCACATCGTCGAGCTCAACATCGGCCACGCCATCGTGGCGCAGGCCGTGTTCGACGGCATCAAGACGGCGGTTGCCGAGATGAAGCGTCTGATGCTGGAGGCTCGCGCACGATGATGCCGGTGTTCGCTTTCGATATCGAAACCATTCCCGATGTGGAACTGGGACGAAAAATCTTCGACCTGGGCGACCTGAGCGACAAGCAGGTCGGCTATGTCATGCAGGCGAAGCGTCGCGAAGCGTCGGGAAACGAGTTCCTGTCGCTCGAACAGCAGCGCGTCGTGGCTATCTCGGTGGCGCTACGCACCCGCGACGGCTTCAAAGTGTGGTCGCTGGGCGAACGCGATGCGCCCGAGGCGGAGCTGATCCAACGCTTCTACGATGGCATCGACAAATACACGCCCGACCTGGTTTCGTGGAACGGCGGCGGTTTCGACCTGCCGGTGCTGCACTACCGGGCGTTGCGGCATGGCATCCAGGCGCCGCGCTATTGGGAAGCCGGCGAAGAGGACCAGGCCTTCCGCTACAACAACTATCTCAATCGCTATCACAGCCGGCACCTCGACCTCATGGATGTGCTCTCCAGCTTCCAGGCTCGGGCCCGCATCAGCCTGCAGGCTGCCGCCATGCTGCTGGGATTGCCGGGCAAACTAGGCATGAGCGGCGACAAGGTGTGGGATGCCTGGCTGGCAGGCGACATCGACCCTATCCGTAACTATTGCGAGACCGATGTGCTGAATACGTTCCTGGTCTACCTGCGTTTCGAACTCATGCGTGGCCGGCTGTCGCGGGAGGAGTTCGCCGCCGAACAGGCACGCATTCGCGAGTACCTGCAGGAACAGGCACAATTGCCTGCGAAACCGCACTTCGGCGAGTTCCTGGCGGCGTGGGGCCCGTCCCAGTCGAGTTCGGCGCAGTTGGGATCCTCGCCGTGCTGAGTTCTGCCGCTCGCAAGGATCGAACGCCGGTGCTGGCGGAATCGACTGTCGAAGACCTGTCCCACGAAGCCCGCGGTGTCGCGCATCATGAAGGCAAGGCCGTCTTCATCGAAGATGCGCTTCCCGGCGAACGGGTCGAATGGTCGCGTCGCAAGCGGGGCAAGACGTTCGATGAAGGCAAGCTCGAACGCGTGCTCGAAGCGTCGCCCGACCGCGTTACGCCACGTTGCGCTCATCACGGCGTGTGCGGCGGCTGCGCCTTGCAGCATCTTGCACCGGTCAAACAGATCGAATTCAAACAGCGTCAATTGATCGAGGCGCTCACTCGCATCGGCCACGTCGCGCCGGGAGAGGTGCTGCCGCCGCTGCAGGCTAATGTCTGGAATTATCGGCGGCGCGCGCGCTTGGCTGCAAAGTGGGTGGCGAAGAAGGGCCGCGTCGTGGTGGGCTTCCGCGAACGTGCAACGCCCTATATCGCCGACATTCAGCGCTGCGAAGTGTTGAGCGAACCGGTCGACGCACTGGTGATGCCGCTGTCCGAACTGTTGACCGGTCTGTCGATCCGGGATCGTGTACCGCAGGTTGAAGTCGCGGTGGCGGAGAATGCTCTCGCTTTGGTGATCCGAGTGCTGCTGCCGCTGACCGATGCGGATCTGACGCGTATCCGCGAGTTCGG